>SWCD01024400.1_pt1 | contig 16961 bp, 16 predicted proteins | sample 4693011 | NCBI WGS metagenome assembly SWCD01 (sample SAMN10267278, study PRJNA491770) | bioreactor metagenome | isolation source: DHS bioreactor inoculated with marine | place: Japan: Omine Ridge, Nankai Trough | reverse complement strand
CGCTGGGGCAGATCGGCGAAGAAAGGCGCAACGTCCACGCGCACACCCATCTCATCAAAATCGCGCTCCACCTCCGCTGCCATTTCAGCGCGGGCCTGGAGCGTCACATGCAAACGCACTTTCAGGGTCTCGGGCAGAAGCTCGATGGCGTCGGGCACCACTTGCGCGAGGAAGGCGGCGCCCTGACTGCCGCCAAAGACAAGCAGCCGGATCGGCCCCTCATCGCCCGGCGGCGCATAGGCGTGCTCACGCAAGGCAATCACTTCATCGCGCAAGGGATTGCCCACCACATGCACGCGTTTCGCGGCAGTGGGAGAAAGCCCCTCCATGTTTTCAAAGGCCGCACCGATGAGGTCCACATGGCCGCCCAGAAACTTGTTCACGCGGCCAAGCACCGCATTCGGGTCGTGTAGCGCTGTTGGCACACCGCGCATTTTTGCCGCGACCATGGTGGGAAAGGAGGAGTATCCGCCAAAACCGACAGCGACTTTGGGCTTCACTTCGCCAAGCACGCGCCAGGCGCGCCAGATGCCGGCAAGGATCTGCAAGAGCGCCTGCAATCGCTTGAGGGGGTTGCGACCCGCGAAAGTTGCCGCGCGCACGATCTCCATGCGCGTTGAGGGGAAACGATCCGTGTAGCGCTGCCCCCGATCATCGGTGATGAGAACGGTCTTAAACCCGCGCCGGGTCAGCTCATCCGCCAGCGCTTGCGCCGGGAAGATGTGTCCGCCCGACCCGCCTGCGCCGAGCACGATGGTGCCTTTGTCATGCGCCGCCATAGGACCTCCCCGCGCGGCGGCGACCAAGCGCCAATGCAAATCCCAGCGTGATGCCCGTCGCCACCAGTGACGAGCCCCCATAGGAAATGAACGGCAGCGTCATGCCGGTCGCCGGAAGCAATCCCAAATTCACGCCCATATTGATGAAGGCCTGCATGCCGAAAAGCAAAAACAGCCCGGCGGTTCCGAGCTGTACAAAATGATCCTGCGCTGACAGGGCGCGCATAAGCCCGCGCGCGACAATGGTGAGAAAGATCGCCGCCACCGCCATGCAGGCCCATAAGCCGAGCTCTTCGCCCATTACCGCAAAGGCAAAGTCCGTATGTGCGTCGGGCACGAGCGCTTTCACAGTCCCCTCGCCGGGGCCGACGCCAATAAAGCCGCCGTTACGGAGCGCCTCAAGCGCGTAGTCCACTTGGGTACGTCCGCCTTGGGACCCCATGACATAAAAATCAATGCGCTGCGCCACGTGGGGAAAGACCTGATAGGCGGTGACGAGCATCAACCCCGCCATGAGCGCAAGGCCGATGGTCCATGTCCAGGGCAGTCCCGCCGCGAACAAAAGCGCGCCCCAAACCGCGGTCAGCAGCATCGTTTGCCCCACATCAGGTTGGAGCAAAAAGAGGAACATGGGCGCGCCGAGCAGAAGAAGCGAGAGTGACCGGCCCGGAAACCCGGGGATGCGATTGCCCTCGGACAAGGACCAGGCGACGAGCACCACAAAGGCAGGTTTCAAAAACTCGGACGGTTGCACGGAAAAGGGGCCAAAGCGCAACCACCGTTGCGCGCCATTGATATCCGGCCCGATCAGCAGCGTCAGCACCAGCGCGAAAACCGCCCCCACATAAAGCACAATGGCGATATTGCGGATTTCGCGCACCGACCGCATGGAAAGGATCAGCAAGGTCGCAAGCGCCGTGAGCGTATAGAGGATATGCCGTCCGAAGAAATAGACCGCTTGCGGGCCGCCGCGAATTTCCGTCGCGCTGCTAGTCGCCACAGAAACGAACATGCCAAAGACGGCAAGACCCACAATGGCAAAGACCGTCATTTGATCGACGGTGCGCCACCATTCGGTCACTGGGCGACGATCGGTGCGGGCATAGGCCCTCATTGCGCCACCCCTTCGGTTGAATAGATGCGCACCATGGCTTTGGCGAGCGTACGGAACGCCTCCCCCCGCGCTTCATAATCCGTGAACTGATCAAATGACGCGCAGGCTGGGGAAAGCAGCACCACCGCATGGGCCGCGCCCGTGGCACGCGCGTCCTGCGCGGCAAGCGCGACGGCCTTTTCAAGCGTCCCGGCGTTTACGGACGCGACCTTGCCGTCCAGCGCCTTGGCAAAATTCCCTGCCGCCTCGCCTATCAGATAGGCCTTGCGCACACCCGCCAGAGCATCCATCGCGGCATCGAGGCCGCCGTCCTTGGGCCGACCTCCGGCGATCCAATAGATGTTGTCAAAGGATGAAAGCGCCTTGACCGCGGCATCCGCGTTGGTGGCCTTTGAATCATTGATGAAAGAGATGTTCTCCCACTGGCATACCAATTCCTGCCGATGGGCGAGGCCCGGGAATGTCATCAGCCCGTCGGCGATCGCGCCGGGTTGCCCACCAATGCTGCGCGATGCGGCATAGGCGGCGGCGGCGTTTTGCCAATTGTGCGCGCCGCGCAAGGTGGCGCATTCCCGCAAGTCGGCAATTTCAATGGCCGGGTCACTGCCCGCATCCACCAACCGGCCGCCCGCGACGAAAACGCCGCGCCCCAACGTGCGGCCAATCGCGATGGGCACAACCTTCGCCCCGCGCCCTTCACGGTGAAGCAGTTTAAGCTCCGCACAGATATCCGCCGACAGCTGGTCGTCGATCCCGACAATGGCGGTATCATCAGGCAATTGACCCTTGAAGAGACGTCGTTTCGCGGCGGCATAACCGGCCAGTCCGCCGTGCCGGTCGAGATGATCCGGCGTGATGTTGAGCAGCACGCCAACCTCTGGCGCGAGCGAAGGGGTCAAGTCGATCTGATAGCTCGAGACTTCCAGAACGTAAGCGGGTTTGTAAGCAGGCGGATCAAGTTCCAACACCGGCTTGCCGATATTGCCGCCGAGCTGCGCGGCATAACCGGCGCGGCGCAGGATGTGATGGATCAACGCCGAAGAAGTGGATTTGCCGTTGGTCCCTGTCACGGCGATCACCGGGGCGGTGCGCGCGCCTTTCTCCCCCAGGGTTTGCACAAACAATTCCATGTCGCTGATGACCGGCACATTCGCAGCTTGTGCTTCCCGGACCAGCCCATGCGGTTCGGGATGGGTAAAGGGAATGCCGGGGCTGAGTACCAGCGCGGCCATGAGCGGCCACTGCCACTCCACCGGGGGCGTCGCACCGAGGTTCGTATCCCGCGTCAGCCGCGCCCGCGCCGCTTCACTATCATCCCAGGCAAGAACGCGCGCGCCGCTGGCCGCAAGGCTTCGCACGGCGGAAAGCCCCGTCCGGCCAAGGCCGAGGACGGCAACCGTCTTTCCCTTCATGTGCGGCAGCAGGATCATTCGTTGTCTCTACCGGAGTTTCAAAGTGGCAAGGCCAATCATCGCCAGCACCACCGCGATGATCCAGAAGCGGATCACGATGGTCTGTTCCTTCCAGCCCAATTGTTCGAAGTGGTGGTGGATCGGCGCCATGCGGAACACGCGCTTGCCCGTCAATTTAAAGCTCGCCACCTGGATCATCACCGAGACGGCTTCAAGCACGAAGAGCCCACCGATGATACCGAGCACAATCTCGTGCTTCGTCGCCACCGCAATGGCGCCCAGCGCCCCCCCCCAGCGAAAGCGACCCCGTATCGCCCATGAAGACCATGGCGGGCGGCGCGTTGTACCAAAGGAAGCCGAGCCCCGCGCCCAGAAGCGCGCCGCAGAAGATGGCAAGCTCCCCCGTCCCCAGAACGAAGTGGAGTTGCAGGTAGTCGGAAAAAACCGCATTCCCGACCAGATAGGAGATGAGACCGAAGCACGAGGCCGCAATCATCACCGGCACAATGGCGAGTCCGTCCAGCCCGTCGGTCAAATTCACCGAATTCGATGCGCCCACAATGACGAAGGCGCCAAAGGCGAGATAGAACCAGCCGAGATGGATCATCAGGTTCTTGAAGAACGGCACCGCCACTTCGCCATGAAGGTCGGCCGGACCGATGCCCATGAGCCAGACCACCGCGCCGAGGGCAATGAGGAATTGCAGCGCAAGCTTCATGCGGCCCGAGAGTCCATCCGATGACCGCTTGGTGACTTTACGAAAGTCATCGATGAACCCGATGGAGCCAAAGCCGATGGTCACAAGCAAAACGACCCAGACATATTCATTGGTGAGATCCGCCCAAAGCAGTGTTGCGAGAGTCACGGACAGAAGAATCAAAAAACCGCCCATGGTGGGCGTGCCCTTTTTGGTGAGGATGTGGCCCTCCGGCCCGTCCTCGCGGATGGGCTGGCCTTCGGCCTGTTTCGACTTTAGCCAGGCGATAAAGCGCGGCCCGAACATGAAACTGATCAAGAGCGCGGTCATCACTGCCCCGCCCGTACGGAACGTCAAATACTGAAAGACGTTGAGGATCGTGAATTGATCCGCCATCGGATAAAGCAGGTGGTAAAGCATCTCGTCCCCTAGGTGTTCTTCTGGCCGCGCGCCAGCAGCGCCTCGACAATCGGTTTCATCTTACTGCCCAATGAGCCCTTCATCATAATGACATCGCCGGCGCGCGCCTCCGCCGCCACGGCTTCTCGAATATCGGCGGAACTTTGTCCATAGAGCCCGCGCCGGGCGTCGGGCAGCGCATCCCAGAGGCGCGCCATCAGCGGGCCCGAGCAGAACACAAGGTCAATGTCCGCGTCATCCAGAGGCCCGGCGAGCCCCGCATGAAACGTGGGGCCATCGGGGCCCAGCTCCAGCATATCCCCCAACACCGCGATGCGGCGCCCGCGCGGGCCCGGGGCGGCGGCGCCCAGGGTTTCAATGGCCGCGCGCATGGAGGCAGGGTTTGCGTTGTAGCTTTCATCGACCACGGTCAGCATGCCGTCGCCCAAGGGGACGTCGTGGCGTCGCCCCCGACCCTCAGCCGCTTCAATGTTCGCGTATTCAAGGCCCGCCAGCGCCAGGTCACCGCCCATGGCCTTGACCGCGCCCATGACGGCCAGCGAGTTCATGACGAGATGCCGCCCCGGCGCGCCAACCTTGTAGGTCACATCCTCGCCGCAAATTTCTGCCGACACTGATGACCCATCGGCGCCAAGCGCGACATCGCGCAAGCACAGTTCCGCCCCCTCTGTCTCGCCAAAGCCCCAAAGGGATTTTGCACCCGCGTGCAGCGCGTGCTCACGCAGGCGTTCCCAATGCACGCTGTCGCGATTGATGATGGCGATGGCATCACCGGTCAGGCCTGCGAAAATTTCGCCCTTCGCGTCGGCGATTTCTTCGACCGAGTTGAAGAATTCAAGATGCACCGGCTGCACCGTGGTGACGATGGCCACATGCGGCCGCACCATCTCGGTGAGCGGCGTAATTTCGCCCGCGTGGTTCATACCGATCTCAAAAACGCCAAAGCCTGTGTCCTTGGGCATACGGGCGAGGGTCAGCGGTACCCCAAGGTGATTGTTGAAGGATTTGACCGAGGCATGCACGGGGCCCGAGGGCGCGAGGCATTGGCGCAAGGCTTCCTTGGTGCTGGTTTTGCCCGCGCTGCCCGTCACCGCGCAGATTTGCGCATTGACCTCGGCGCGGCGTGCGATACCCAGCGCCTCAAGGCCCTTCAGCGTGTCGCCGACTTCCAGCAGGTTCGCCTTGCCCGGAAAATTCGCGGCGCTTTGGGAGACCATGGCCGCTGCCGCGCCCTTGTCCAGCGCATCGCGCACATATTCATGGCCGTCGCGGTCGCCCACAATGGCAATGAACAAATCGCCTGGCTCCACTTCGCGGCTATCGAAGGTAACCCCCGTCGCGGCCCAGTCGGCCGCGCCAGTCAGTTTCCCGCCTGTGGCGTCTTGCGCCTCTTTCGCGGTCCAGAGCGCGGTCATGGGCGCGCCTCCACACTCAAAAGCTCGCGGATCACATCGGCATCCTTGAAGGGGTGCGTCACACCTTGGACCGTCTGTCCGCTTTCGTGGCCCTTGCCCGCCACAAGAAGCGTATCGCCGCTTTCAAGCCCCGCGAGGGCCGCATTTATGGCGGCGCGGCGGTCGCCGACCTCCTGCGCGTCCGGCGCGGCGGCCAGAATTTCAGCGCGGATCAGCGACGGCTCCTCATTGCGTGGATTGTCATCCGTCACAATCACTACATCCGCATGGGTATGGGCGACCTGCCCCATCAAGCGGCGCTTGCCCTTGTCCCTGTCGCCGCCCGCGCCAAAGACGACGTGCAACCGTCCCTCCGTATGCGAACGAAGGGCCTGCAATGCCGTTTCCAGTGCATCGGGTGTATGGGCATAGTCCACATAGATCGCGGCGTCATTGCTCAACCTTGCCACGCGCTCCATTCGCCCATCAGCGCCGGTGAGTTTCGACAGAGATTCGACGACGCTTTCGATAGCTGAGCCCGTCGCGAGCGCAAGCCCCGCCGCCATGAGAGCATTGGAGGCCTGAAACGCGCCAACCAGCGGCAGCGCCACCTGATAGGTGACGTCCTTATGGGCAAAGCTGAGGTCAATCCCCTGCGGTGTTGGCTTGGCGGCGATGATGCGGAGCGTTTCACCCGCGTCGCCCACACTGATTAGTTTCAAGTCTATTGCATTCACCACGTCGCGCACGGTGCTGTAACAGTCCGCATCCGCGTTCAGCACGGCCCAGCCGTCCTCGCGCACCACCTGGGTAAAGAGCCGCAATTTGGCGGCGAGATAGTCGTCAGAACTTTCATGATAATCGAGATGGTCGCGGCTCAAATTCGTGAGCGCGCCCGCCTTGACCCGGACGCTATCCATCCGGTGCTGCGCGAGGCCGTGGCTGGAGGCTTCCATCACCAGATGGGTAACGCCATCGCGGGTCAATTGTTCCAGTGCCTTGTGAATTCGCACCGGGTCCGGCGTTGTATGGCCGAGAGGTTCAATCCCGCCCGATGTGACAATGCCAAGGGTGCCCATGCTGGCCGCCTTGTGCCCTTCGCGGATCCAGATCTGACGCAGGAATGACGCAACGGAGGTCTTGCCGTTGGTCCCCGTCACCGCGCAAATGGTGGAGGGTTGCGCGGAATAAAGCCGCGCAGCCATCTGGCTCAGCGTCAGCCGGGGGTTGTCGGACAGGATCACCGGCACATCGCAGTCGGCGGAAAGCGCTGCCTCGGACGCGGCCACCATGGCCGCCGCGCCGTTCCGTTCGGCCTCGGGGATGAAGCGCGCGCCATCGACCTTGGTGCCGGGGATCGCCACAAAGACAAAGCCGGGCGCGACGTCCCGGCTGTCCGCTGTGATGCCTTCGACGGCAACATCAATGCCGCCTGCCGGTCCCGTTCCGGACCGGATTTTCACACCATCCAAATCGCTGACGAGATCACCTAGCCGCATGGCGCCCATTAGCCCTCTTATTGCGGCGAGAGCGTGGCGAGCTCGGTTTCCTGGGCGACGAGCTCCGAGCGCGCCTGCATATCCACGGGCATGACGCCCAGAAGCGGCGCGACCCGTTCGATCACCCGACCCACCGCGGGGGCAACGGTCCAGCCGCCCGTGGCAAAGCCGTGGGTGTCCGCCGTCGCATGGGGTTCGTCCAGCATGGCAAAGACAACATATTGCGGATCGGACGCGGGAAACGAGCCGACGAAGGATGAAAGCAACCGGTTGCGGTCATAGCCGCCACTCGCCGAGGGTTTTTCCGACGTGCCGGTCTTGCCTGCCACCTCATAGCCCGGCACGTCGGCGTTGCCGCCCGTGCCGTCGGTCACCACGTAACGTAGAAGCTCGCGCATCTGAACCGAGGTTTCTTCGCTGATGATGCGGCGGCGTTCAATCCGATCACCCGGCTCGCGGCGCAGGAAGGTGGGCTCGATCATGTAGCCGCCGTTAACGAGCGCGGAAAAGGCCGTTGCCAGATGCAGCGGCGTCACCGACATGCCATGACCGAATGAAATGGTTGCCGTTTCCATGGGGCCCCAGTTTGTGGGCACCAGCGGGTGCGCCGCGCCGGGCATCTCAACATTCTGCTGATCGAAAAAGCCCGCTTCGCGCAGAAACGCCTGTTGCCGGTCGCGCCCGATCATGGCGGCAATGTCGGCGGTGCCGATGTTGGAAGATTCACCCAGGATTTCGCGCACGGGAATGGGATGGTCGATGCGGTGGAAATCGCGAATGCGATGCCCGGCAATCAGCAATGGCTCACTGACATCGAACATGGTTTCCGGCGTCACGAGGTCTTCTTCGAGTGCCTGCGCGATGGTGAGCGGTTTGACGACGGAGCCAAGCTCATAAACGCCGCCCGTCACGCGGTTAAGGCGCGCTTCATGGCGCCCCGATGAAGGATCGTGCGGGTCAAAGTCCGGGAGGGACACAAGCGCCATCACCTCGCCCGTGTTCACGTCAAGGATCACACCAGCCGCTGCAAGGGCGCTGAATTCGGTCATCGCAGCGGAAAGCTCGTCCCGCAGGGCATGCTGCACCCGCAAGTCGATGGAGATCGCCACGGGTTCGTCCTCGGCCTGCAGCAAATCATTGAGGCCGAGTTCGAGACCGCTGAGCCCCTCACCATCCACATCGGAATAGCCGACCAAATGCGCAAAGGTGTTGCGGTAGGGATAAACGCGGCGCTGTTCCTCGACAAAGCGCATGCCGCCCAGGCCCAGGTTATGAATGTCGTAGTGCTGTTGCGGGGTGATGCGACGCTCCAGCCAGACAAAGTGACGGTTCGAAGATAGACGGCGCACCAGCGTGTCTTCGTCCGCCCCCGGCAGGTAAGGCATCATGCTGTGCGCGGCGACCACAGGGTCCCACACATCGCGCGGGTCCGCACCGAGAGACACAATATCCACATTGCGGGCAAGCAGCGTACCGCGCCGGTCAACCAGTTCCGCCCGGTGGCGCGCGCGTTCCACAATAGTCAGCGCGGGCGCTTCCACATTGGCTTGGGCGGCGATGGAAATGTCGGCAAGGCGCAGGCCCACGGTCATGAAGGCCCCGAAGACACACATGGTCAGAAGGCCGAGACGCATGCGCGCGCGGCCCAGCGCCTGGTTCTCAAAATATTCCGCGTCCCGTCCGGCCCACCGATGCCGCCGCGCGTTTTGAGTTTGTTGCACCATCTCGTGTCTTACCTCCCGCTATCGGGCCGCAACAACGGATGCGGCCAATGGGCATAGGGATCGACCCGCCGCGCGGTGATGCCATTCGCGGACGGATATTGGTAATAGCCGCGCGCCGAGGCGAGGAACGTCCCCGACGATGACGGCTCACGCGTGTCGTTCAGCGGCACCGGCGGCAGGGCGCTCATGGTTACAATCTGCCGTGCGTCGGTGGCATTCATTCCAAGCTGCGTTTGCGCCAGGTTTTGGAGATAGCTCGGCTCATTGAGGATCGCCCAATCAGTCATCAGGCTTTCAACGCTTTCGCGTTCAGCCGCGATTTGTTGTTCGAGCGCCGCCGCATCGCGTGCCGCAACCCGTGCCGCATCCTTCACGGTGAAGAGGCCGACCCAGGCCACAAACAAAAGCGCGACAAGGCCATAGTTGAGAACCGGGGTCATGAGCGGCCCTCCCCGCCCTTGCGCAGGTTCGCCCATGCCGGCGCCGCCGTGCGACGCGCGCCGCGCAGACGCGCTGACCGGGCGCGCGGGTTCCGCGCCACTTCGTCATCGGCGGGCGTTTCCGTGCCGCGGAACAAAAGCTCAAACGTCGGCGCGGGGCCTTGCGGCGCTTCGGGCAAATGCCGCGAACCGTGCGGCAACGACCCACTACGCTCGGTCAGGAACTGTTTGACGATGCGGTCTTCAAGGGAGTGGAACGAGACAACCGCAAGCCGCCCATTTTCCATGAGCACTTTTTCAGCGGCCAGAAGCCCGCGCTCCAATTCACCCAGTTCATCATTCACGGCGATGCGCAGGGCCTGGAACGTCCGCGTCGCGGGATGAATGCGATCAGGTTTGCCGCGGCTGCCGATGGCGCGCTCAACAATCCCCGCAAGCTGTTTGGTGCGGGTAATGGGCGCGTCTTTCCGCGCCGCCTCAATAGCCATAGCGACCGTGCGCGCGCGGCGCTCCTCACCATAGGTTTTCAGAATGCGGATCAGCTCAGGCATGTCGTCTTCGTTGACGATGTCGGCTGCGGTGCGCCCGCCTTGCGCGTCGCCGCCCATGCGCATGTCGAGGGGGCCGTCGTGGGAAAAAGAAAAGCCGCGTTCGCCCTCATCAAATTGCATGGAGGATACACCAAGGTCGAGCGCGATACCGTCGACAGGGGCGAAATCGGCGGCTTCGGCCAGTTGGTCGAGATCGCCAAAGTTGCCGCGCGCCATAGTCAGGCGGCCATCAAACTCCTTTGCGATCTCTTCCCCCCGCGCGATGGCCGTGGGGTCACGATCAATGCCGAGGACGCGGGTGTTGGCGGCGGCAAGAAGCGCACGGCTGTACCCGCCCGCGCCGAAGGTGCCATCAATAAAGCGCTCACCATCCTGCGGGGCGAGCGCTTCGAGAATTTCACGGAGCATGACGGAAAGGTGGGGTGCGCTCATTCCGCGTCCCCTTTCGTCTTGCTGCGCGCACCCGAATGCAGAAGCGCGCGGCGTTCAGAGGCCAGTGCCCGCGCGTTCTCGCGTTCGCGGGCATAGACCGTGGGCTCCCAAATCTGGAAGCGCTTGCCAAGGCCGACAAAGGTCGCGTGATCACCGATGTTCGCATGGTCGAGCAGTTCCTCGGGGAAGAGGACACGGCCGTCGCCATCAAACGTCAGCTCATAGGCATCGGCGAGAATGGAGTGCGCAAAGGCGCCGTAGGTTTCATCAAAGGGATCGAACTCGGCGTCGATCATTTCCGCCAGTTCTTCCATGCGCTGCATGGAGACGCCTTCAAGGCACGGCGCGGTGAACGAAGGGAAAATGACAACGCCCGGAAAATCGCCTTCGGCCACCACCTGGCGAAAGCGTGCCGGGATCGAGATCCGCCCCTTGGCGTCGACCTTGTTCGTGTAGGTAGACAGGAACGGACGCATCAGCAGCCCCCCAAGCCGGGCGGCGCAATCGGTCTGACCCCATAGCCCTCACAACGAGGGTCCCGAATGTGTGCCAAACCTTGCGGCACAGCTTCCTCCCCAAAAAGGCCGGCCCCGCGTCCCACCGCGGGAAGCCCGTGAAAGTCCAAATTGTCCAAGTGAGGGAACGCTGATCCGGCCTCTGATCTGGCCAGGGCCCCCTCTGGACCGCCCCGCCTGACCTTTGCGGGACTGAATAGGAAGTTCATGGGATATCATGGGATTTCATGGGAGTCAACGAAATCGAACTCGAAAACTCCAATAAATCTGCGGCCTTGCGCCCTGCCCTGGAACCAGGGCCGGAGGGGCAAAACGGCCCGATTCCCTGTGGATAAGTCGCCTGGCGCGATCTGCGTGCCAGAACGAACCCATTTGGTTAAGCGGTAGTTAATTCCCGCGCCTTGACAGGTTGTCAGGCCGCCCGCACAGTGCTGAGTACGTAGTTTCACTACGCAATTTATTGACATGGCTTTTCGCAGCTTTAAGGGAACGACGCATGGCCCGCATCACGTACATCGAACACAATGGCAAGGAACACGTCGTCGAGGTCACCAACGGCCTCAGCGTCATGGAAGGCGCCGTGAAGAATATGGTCCCCGGCATTGACGCCGATTGCGGCGGGGCCTGTGCCTGCGCCACGTGCCACGTTTATGTGGACGACGCGTTCCTACCCAAGACCGGCGACAAAGACCCCATGGAGGAAAGCATGCTCGACTTCGCTGAAGATGTTCAGGCCAATAGTCGGCTGTCCTGCCAAATTGAAGTCACAGATGACCTTGACGGGCTGATCGTGCGCCTGCCCGTTTCCCAACACTGACCCCTCTCGCGAGGAAGGAGAAATCCAATGAGTGTCGCAGAAGATTTTGACCCCAGTGAACTGCCCGATGCCTATTCCATGCCCATTGAGGAGCTGGACCCGTCGGACGGACGCCTGTTTGAACACCAAAAGCATTGGGCCTTTTTCGAGCGCCTGCGCAAGGAAGACCCGGTGCACCTGAGCGAGAACGAAGAGTTCGGTCGCTTTTGGAATGTGACCAAGTTCAAGGATATTTTGGCGGTGGATACGAACCACCAGGTCTTCTCGAGTGAACCCGCCATCGTAATCGGCGATCCGCCGGAAGATTTCACGCTGCCCATGTTCATTGCCATGGACCCACCCAAGCACGACGTGCAGCGTAAGATCGTCGCCCCGACGGCAGCGCCGGCAAACCTTGCCAATCTGGAGCCGCTGATCCGCGAACGGGTGTGTAATATCCTCGACAGCTTGCCCGTGGGCGAAACCTTCAACTGGGTGGACAAAGTCTCCATCGAGCTGACGACGCAAATGCTCGCAACGCTGTTCGATTTTCCATTCGAAGATCGTCGCCTGTTGACCAAATGGTCCGACACGGCCACCACCACCGACCAGGTGGGCAACAACTACATGGACGAGGAAGAGCGCAAGCGTATCCTGTGGGAATGCTACGACTACTTCGTGCGTCTGTGGCACGAGCGCGAGAACCAGGGCGAACACCCCAAAATGGACTTCGTCTCCCTGCTCGCCAATAACCCCGATACCAAGGAAATGGTGAAGGACCCGCTGGAATATCTGGGTAACCTGATCCTTTTGATCGTGGGCGGCAACGACACGACGCGGAATTCGATCTCCGGCGGCGTTCTGGCGCTCAATGAAAACCCGAAGGAATATGACAAGCTGCGCGCCAACCCGGAACTGATCCCGAACATGGTATCGGAAATCATCCGCTGGCAAACCCCGCTCGCCCACATGCGCCGCATCGCGACGCAGGATACCGAGCTCGGCGGCAAGCAGATCAAAAAGGGCGACAAAGTTGTCATGTGGTACATCTCGGGCAACCGGGATGAGAGCGAAATTGATCGCGCCAATGAATTCATCATTGATCGTGAAAAGGCCCGCCACCACATCGCCTTCGGCTTTGGCATTCACCGCTGCATGGGTAACCGGGTCGCGGAAATGCAACTGAAGATCCTTTGGGAAGAAATCATGAAACGCTTTGACTTTGTCGAAGTGGTGGGCGAGCCAGAACGGCTGATGTCCAACTTCGTGATGGGCTTTGTGGATCTTCCGGTGGTTCTGCACCCGAAGAAGTAGTCCGATGAAAATGCCAAAGGGCAAAGTCCGATGAAAATGAAAGAGCTCGAGGCCCGCACGGGCGTCGGGCGCGAAACCATCCGGTACTACATCCGCGAGGGGCTGCTCGATGAACCCGAGCGCCCCAAGCGGAATGTGGCGCTTTATAATGAAAATCACGTGCGCCGCATCACGCTGATCAAGCGGTTGCAGCACGAACGCTTTCTGCCCCTCGCCAAGATCAAGGACGTGCTCGCGCGCGGCACGGCGGAGCTGGAAGCCGAAGAAATGCCGTCCCTGCTCGGGTTCGAGTTCCTTCTGTCGGCCCGCTTTGGCGCTGAACAATCCCGCCAGCCCGTGCCTTTGAGCGTGGTGACTGAAAGCACCGGCATCACCCTCAGGGAAATCGAGGAAATGGATCAAGTGGGGCTCGTCACCATCGATCAGGGCGGCTCGCTCTCCAAACAGGACGCAGGCATCGTCGCCCTATGGGGGCAAATGCGCCGCGGCGGATACACAGAAGATCGCGGCTACGACATTGCCGCCTTTGGCCGTTACGTGGAAAGCGCGAACGATCTCGCCGCGAAGGACGTGGAAGTCTTTCTGTCGAACCTGCCCGCGAACACTTCCATCGTCGACGCGGCCCAGATGGCCGAAACCGGCATCGTGCTGACGAATGATATTCTTGGCCGCTTGCGCCTGCGCGCCATCATCCGCGAGCTGTCACGCCTCAATGCGCGCGTGGTGCAGAATACGTCACCCGCCGACGCCCTGCCCGCGAGTGAAAAGTCGGATGCGCCAACATCAACGGCAAAGAAAAAAGCGTAATAATCAATCCATCTCCTCTGCCAAATCCAATGCAACTTTGATTTGTGAACCATACGTGAAGCCGCTATTCGTGCGGACAAACTGGTGCGCCACTTGGTGCTCAGTTTTATCAGGCAATTCCTCAAGTACTGGTAATTTGTGATCTGGTTCATATCTGGTGACGACGCCAACAATGCAGCAGAGGTCAGTCTTCTTGTTCCAGACTAGAACAGGGCCTCCGCTGAAGCCTTTGTTTCCATGAGTATCGAAAAGCAGTTCTTGGTAATCGGACTCGGGCACTCTCAGGAACCCTGAAAATACGCCACCTTTCACCAAAGCCATAGGGAACCCATTCGAATCTGGAGTACCTTGCATTTCCAATCCCAATGGAAAACCACAAATTGCAATTTCTTGTCCTTGATGAAAATCGCAATTGAGTCGGTTCGGTGCGATTGCTGGGAAAGTCGGCAGTTCGAGGTCAAGTACAGTTACGTCAAAGCGTGGATCGCTGTTCTTTGCACGGATTACTTTCGTGGGCATCCAACTCTCATCATGCCTAACACCAATGTTGTTGCCGGCGACTACACCCTTAACAACATGTGACGCCGTGACTAAGTATCGCTTTGATTGCCATTCGACGAGGAAACCTGTTCCGGTATGCTCCTCAAATCGAATTCGAAACGTTCTAAAAAGAATCGGGCTATCAACTAATACAGACATTCTCAAACTCTTTGCGCTTGTTTTAACAGTTCAGAAATTCGGTGCCAGACGGCCTGTAAGCCGGGTTCTGTATCCCCGAAGGGATGATGGCCATTCATCTGGGACGCCTGTTGCCAGACGCCTCGCGCGACACACCCGGATCTCAGCTTCGAAAACAAAGCTCACGAACAAAGTCGTGGCGGATCCCTACTTGGTCTTGCTCCCGGTGGGGTTTGCCGTGCCGTTCCTGTTACCAGAAACGCGGTGCGCTCTTACCGCACCCTTTCACCCTTACCCTGCTTCGCCAAGGCTACGCAGGGCGGTTTGCTTTCTGTGGCACTGTCCCTGGGATCGCTCCCGCCGGGGGTTACCCGGCACCGTGTTTCCATGGAGCCCGGACTTTCCTCACCCCGCTAAAAGCGAAGCGCGGCCATCCGGCCGTCTGGCACCGGGGCTGAATGTCGTCCCTTTGGGCCGGGATTTCAAGTGTTGGGCAACATGCGGCGGACCTCTTCGCCTTCCAGGGGCTCGAACATGTCGAGGATCTTGCCCTTGTCGCTCGCCGACAACGCCACGTCGATATTGTCGGTGATGAGGTCGATGTTGCCCGTAATGCCCCGGTGGAAGAGCCCGCTGAGGTATTTGGATTCCACCTGGGAGAAACAGCCCCGGGCATAGGCGTCGCAAAACAGAATGCGGAACGGGCGACGGCCCGCCTGCCGCGTTTGGGTTTCCTTTGGCTGTGTCAGGCCCATGTCGTTGTGCATGGTGCCAATGGTTTCGCAAACACGTGCGTAGGCCGCGTCCCGCGCTTGCCAACTTTCCGCGTCCATCAGTTCCTCGAGCTGCGGGCCCAGTACCGGCGCGCAAGAGAGCCGCGCAAAGGAGGAGCCGAACCATTTCGAATAAGGCGCGTAGGTTTTTTCCATGAAGAAGGCGAGGCGCATTAGATCGCGCGCGATACGCCCGGCCAGCACCTTTGCCCCCAGGTTGTCCCCCACCACGCCCGAATGACCCATGGACCGTTCCCAGCGGCGAAAGCGCCACCAGATGCAGCCCATCATGAACAACCAGACTTCCTTGGGGTACCAGATCACGCGATTGCGCATGTCGTTGAAACCAACTTCGTCGTGGAACACTTTGCCCTCGACCACTTCGAGAAAACGGTTCTGCGAAATGCTGAGCCATTCCCGCTCTGTCAGCGGCTGAATGGCATCCACACCGATGCGGCGGCGGGCAAATCGGCCGGGCTGGGTAACTTCGATCAGATGGTTGACCGGATGCATGTCGGTCTTGGCGAGAAATTTGACGCGCTTTTCATTCGGCTTGGTCACGAAGTTGGTGGGAAATCCGCGATATTCGAACGGCAGGTTCATGCGCAGAAAGTCGCGAATCTCCATCTCCAACTGGCCCGAGCTGCCCTCGGGCAGAATGACTTGGCAACGCGGTCCCCAGTCGTGATCCATACTGTCGGGCGTATCAAAGCCCAGGACATCGGAGCCGCCGCCGGCAAAGGCGCCAGCATGTTTCAGCTGCGGATAGTGCTCTTGCAGCAACGGGCCTACCACTTCGCGGTAGAACCCTTCGGCCAATTCCATTCCAGGGATAAAATCCGTCATGACATCTCGATCAGTTTATTCAGTACCGTGATTAATTGCCCGTCCGCATAGCCTTCGTCCGCCGTGCCAATGTCGCCTTGGTTGAAGTGACGTTGGAACGCCGTGACAACTTTGCGGGTCTTGGGGCCGTATTGACCGTCTACCTCAATGCAATAGCCAAAGCGGCCAAGCAGGCCCTGAAGCTCCCGCACTGCGCCGACGGGTGAGTGTTCGCCGATCAGGCTGGTGCCGCTTTCCGGCGCATCGGCCCAGAGGCCCACGCCCTCTTCGGCGAGACGGCGCCAGGGAAAGAGCTCGCCCGGGTCTTCCTTGCGGTCCGGCGCCACATCGGAATGGGCCAGCACATGGGCAGCGGGAATGCTGTGGCGCGCAACGATGGCCTTGGACAGGGCCATCACCGCCTCGATCTGGTCGGCCGGAAACCGAACATAGCCGAACTCATGCCCGGGGTTGACGATCTCTACCCCCACGGCGCGTGAGTTCACATCGTCCTCGCCTTTCCAGCACGACACCCCCGCATGCCAGGCACGCATGTCTTCGGCCACATGGCGAAAGATCATACCTTCTTCATCCACCGTATAATGGGCGCTGACCTTGGCCTCCGGGTCGGTCAGGCGGCGCATGGCCTCCTCCCCCGTGGGCATGCCCGTGTAATGCAGCACCAGCATGTCTATGGGGCGCTGGCGCTCATCAAAATTGGGCGAAAGACGGTCGATGATGATCATGGCGCCGTTCTAGCCTTAGTGCGTGACTTCCTCAACCCGGACAGC
>SWCD01023531.1_pt1 | contig 16974 bp, 16 predicted proteins | sample 4693011 | NCBI WGS metagenome assembly SWCD01 (sample SAMN10267278, study PRJNA491770) | bioreactor metagenome | isolation source: DHS bioreactor inoculated with marine | place: Japan: Omine Ridge, Nankai Trough | reverse complement strand
CCGAGGTCTCCATCCTCAATGACCGCCATTTTCGTTACATGGTGGATGAGGTGCCGAACTTCGCCATGTATCTGCTGGACACAATGGCCCAGCGCATTCGCGGCATGGCCAAGGCGCTGGACTAGGGTCAGGTCCCATTAATCTTATGCAATTCTGTTTGAAAGAAAACATTCGAATGGTGATGAAAAAGCGCAAGACAAGGCTTTGTGCCCTTTCGAGCATTTTTCGCCTTCAGGCGAGTGTTTCCTTTCAAACCAGAAGGGCGTGGTCTATTTGGCCCCTGACAGCGTTGAAAAGTCTTGAAAACCGGACGGTTTCCTGGGCCCTTTCGCCTTGTCACAGGCAGAATATCCTCCCGCAGAATGGATAACATTAATGGGTCCTGACCCTAGACATTGACCTGGGTGGCGACTGTCAGCTGCTGGTGTCGGCACGGTTAGCAAATCATTAATGGCTTGTTGGCTAGTTTCGATTCCTGAAAGCGATGGATTCGCTGCAACCCAAAGACCTGGTCCTGCTCATGTTCAGACGCCCGAAACTGTTTGATCTGCTGGTGTGTGCCGGCTGCGTGGCCATGCTGTCCTTCTTCCATTGGCATGCGACCAAGGGTCCGCGCAGCCTGGCAAATCATGCCATTCAGGTGGCCAGTCTTGAAGCGCGCAAAGTTGATCTTGCAAAAGTGAAAGCAACGCGTGATGCTATCGAAGCGCGCGTCAAGCTGATGCGGCCTGAAAGCGTTGATCCGGATATGGCATCGCAGCTGGTTCGCGAAATACTGGGATATGAGAAAGATAACTCAATTGTAGTTAATTTGGCGAATTAACTCTCCCGTCATTTATGATTCTTTTGAAATAACCAAAATTAAGGTAATCAATCTTGATTGTTATCTTTGCTGGTGCCAGTTGTGTTATGGCAGATGGCAACCGGCCCCTTGAAGAGGGCTTATTATAATCTCTCAGGGAGGGGTCGAATGGCAAAAGCTGCCAAGAAAACGTCCGGTAACACCGGTGCAGCCGATAAGGCGGGCGCACAGTCCAATTCCACGTTCAGCAAGGACCAGGACCTCAAGGCCTATGAGGACATGCTGCTGATCCGCCGGTTCGAGGAAAAGGCCGGCCAGCTATACGGCATGGGTCACATCGGCGGGTTCTGCCATCTGTATATCGGACAGGAAGCGGTTGTTGTCGGCATGGAAATGGCGATGGTGGACGGCGACCAGATGATTACCTCCTATCGCGATCACGGCCACATGCTGGCCTGCGGCATGGACCCGAAAGGTGTCATGGCGGAACTGACCGGCAGGCAAGGCGGATATTCGCGCGGCAAGGGCGGCTCGATGCACATGTTTTCCCGTGAAAAGGATTTCTATGGCGGCCATGGCATTGTCGGGGCCCAGGTGCCGATCGGTGCCGGGCTGGCATTTGCCGACAAGTACAAGGGCAATGGCAAGGTGTCGGTTACCTATTTCGGCGAGGGGGCGACCAACCAGGGCCAGGTCTACGAGACCTTCAACATGGCGTCCTTGTGGAAACTTCCGGTGATCTTCGTGATCGAGAACAATGGCTATGCGATGGGCACGGCTGTGAAGCGTTCTGCCGCAATGGCTGAACAACTGTTCAACCGCGGCTCGGTCTACGGCATTCCCGGCGAGCAGGTGGACGGCATGGATGTGCGCATGGTCAAGGAGGCTGCAGATCGCGCCACCGAGCATTGCCGGTCCGGCAAGGGGCCCTACATCCTTGAAATGAAAACCTATCGCTATCGTGGCCATTCCATGTCCGACCCGGCGAAATACCGCTCGCGGGATGAAGTGCAGAAAATGCGCGAGGAACATGACCCGATCGAACAGGTCAAGCGCCGCCTGAGCGCTGATCACGGACTTGGTGATGACGACCTGAAAGCCATTGACGCACGTATCCGCAAGGTCGTGACGGAAGCGGCAGACTTCGCCCAGGCAGACGCGCTGCCTGACCCGGCGGAGTTGTGGACCGACATCTATGTGGAAGCGTGAGGGAAGGTAAAAAACATGCCAACGGAAATTCTGATGCCTGCCCTTTCGCCTACAATGGAAGAAGGCAAGCTTGCGCGCTGGCTGGTGAAGGAGGGTGACACCGTCACCTCCGGTGACATCATTGCCGAGATCGAGACCGACAAGGCGACCATGGAAGTCGAGGCAGTGGACGAGGGCACGGTTGCCTCCATTGCCGTTGCCGAAGGTACCGAAGGGGTCAAGGTCAATACCGTGATTGCCGTTCTTGCGGTAGATGGCGAGGATGCGTCTGCGGTGAGTGCTGCGCCTGCCGCAGCACCGGCAGCCGAGGCTGCTGCTGCCGAACCTGCAGCCCAGCCTGCGCCAATGGCGGCTCCTGCCGTATCAAATGCCGTAACCGCATCTGATCCGGAAATTCCCGAAGGCACCGAGATGGTCCAGATGACGGTGCGTGAAGCGCTCAACTCTGCCATGGCGGAAGAAATGCGCCTGGATGACACCGTGTTCCTGATTGGTGAAGAGGTGGCCGAATACCAGGGCGCCTACAAGATATCCCAGGGACTGCTGGAGGAGTTCGGCGACAAGCGGGTCATTGATACGCCGATAACCGAGCATGGATTTACCGGCATTGCGGTGGGCGCTGCGTTTGGCGGCCTGAAACCGATCGTCGAATTCATGACTTTCAACTTTGCCATGCAGGCGATTGACCACATCATCAATTCAGCTGCCAAGACGCTGTATATGTCGGGTGGCCAGATGGGTGCGCAGATGGTGTTTCGCGGCGCCAATGGCGCTGCCGCGCGCGTTGGTGCGCAGCACTCCCAGGACTATGCCAGCTGGTATGCCCACGTGCCGGGTCTGAAGGTGGTGATGCCGTACTCGGCAGCCGATGCAAAAGGCCTGCTGAAGGCGTCGATCCGCGACCCGAACCCGGTGATCTTTCTGGAAAATGAACTACTGTATGGCCGGAAATTTGATGTGCCGAAGCTGGATGACTGGGTGGTGCCTATCGGCAAGGCACGCATTGCGCGTGCGGGCAGTGATGTCACCATCGTTTCGTGGGGCATGGGCATGGCCTATTCGCTGGATGCGGCAGAAAAGCTGTCGTCTGAAGGCATCGAGGCCGAAGTCGTCGATCTGCGCTCGCTGCGGCCAATGGACATTCCAACCGTGCTGGAAAGTGTGCGCAAGACCAATCGTTGCGTCACGGTGGAAGAGGCCTGGCCCGTGTGTTCGGTGGGTTCTGAAGTGGCCGCGCAGATCATGACCCACGCGTTTGACTATCTCGATGCGCCGGTTGTCCGGGTCAACGGCAAGGATGTGCCGATGCCGTACGCGGCCAACCTGGAAAAGCTGGCATTGCCCAATGTGGACGAAGTTGTCGAGGCGGCCAAGTCCGTCCTGTACCGGTAAGGGGAGCGCAAGGACATGCCAACAGAAATCCTGATGCCTGCGTTGTCGCCAACCATGGAAAAAGGCAAGCTTGCCAAGTGGCTGGTGAAAGAGGGCGACACGGTCACCTCGGGCGACATCATTGCCGAGATCGAGACCGACAAGGCGACCATGGAAGTCGAAGCGGTTGATGAAGGCAAGATCGGCAAGATCATGATCGCCGAAGGCACCGATGATGTACCGGTCAATACCACCATTGCCGTGTTGCTCGAAGAAGGTGAGACTGCAGACGACATTACTGCCAGTGCGAGCGCTGCTGCGACGCCACCTGCATCAGCTGCATCCGCACCTGCTGCGGCACCCGCAGAGGCAGCGGCACCCGCAAAGCCAGCCGCGGCTGCATCTGCACCAGCAGCGGCCCCGGCGGATGCTGCGCCGGCCAGGCAGCCCGATGCCCGTATATTTGCGTCACCGCTGGCGCGGCGCATTGCCAAACAGAACAGTATCGACATTACGCTGTTGTCGGGAACCGGCCCGCATGGCCGCATCATCAAGCTGGATGTGGAAACCGCACTCAAGGATGGCGTGCCGGCGGCCCCGGCACCCGCGAGCAAAGCACCTGGTGGTGCCGCACCGGCACCTGCCATGGCATCCGGTCCGTCTGACGACATGGTGCGAAGGCTGTTTGCGGAAGGCTCATTCGAGGAATTGCCGCATGACGGTATGCGCAAGACGATCGCATCGCGCCTGACGGAGAGCCATCAGACCATTCCGGCCTATTTCATCTCGGTCGACTGCACCCTGGACGCCCTGCTGAAATCGCGGGCCGAGTTCAATGCGCTGGCGCCAACCGGCAAGGATGACAAACCTGCCTACAAACTGTCGGTGAATGATTTCATCATCAAGGCGCTGGCACTGGCGTTGCGTGATGTGCCGACGGCCAATGCGTCGTGGACCTCGACCGCCCGGTTGCTGCACAAGCATTGTGACGTTGGCGTGGCTGTAGCCATCCCCGACGGGTTGATTACGCCGATTGTCCGTGAAGCTGAAATCAAGCCGCTGTCAATGATCTCAGCCGAGGTGAAGGACATGGCGCGCCGCGCGCGCGACCGGAAACTGAAGCCGGAAGAATATCAGGGCGGCACCACCGCTGTGTCCAATCTGGGCATGTTCGGAGTCGACAATTTTACCTCGATTATCAATCCGCCGCATGCCTCCATCGTATCGGTCGGGGCAGGGGTGCAGAAACCCGTGGTGAAAGACGGTGCGGTCGCCATTGCCACAGTGATGAATGCGACGTTTGCGTTTGATCACCGCGTCATCGACGGCGCGCTTGGCGGTCAACTGGCAACTGCCTTCCGCCACTATGTTGAAAACCCCATGGCGATGCTGGTTTGATGAAGACAAGTGGCCACGCTGATGAAAGCGGGAAACTGTTTGATCTGAAGGATATCAATGCAGCCAGCGGTTTCCATACTGGCGGACCGGAAAAATGGCACTCTTTATGTTGGAGTCAGCAGCAATAATGGAACCGGGACTGGAAAATACAGTTGATCTACAGGAAAACCGCAGGTGGGATGATCTGTATGGTCGATTGAATGGCTAGGTGGATTGGATCCCTTTGATTCACGGGGATGACGGAAAATGAGTGACGCTATCTCGTCATTCCCGCGAAAGCGGGAATCCAGTCCGGCAAGAGGACGGAAATGCAGCCAGCGGTTTACATACTGGCAAACCGGAAAAACGGAACTCTTTATGTTGGCGTCACCAGTAATCTCGCTGCAAGAGTGTTCCAGCATCGAAACAAAGAGGTTGCAGGTTTCACTAAGAAATACGGGGTGGACAGGCTGGTCTGGGCCGAGTTGCACGACACCATGGAGACTGCAATTGCCCGCGAAAAGCAGATCAAGAAGTGGAACCGGGCCTGGATAATACAGTTGATCGAACAGGAGAATCCCGAGTGGGATGATCTATATGATGGATTAAATGGTTAAGTGGGTTGGATCCCCGTTTTCACGGGGTGACGGAAGTTGGGTGACGCTATCTCGTCATTCCCGCGAAAGCGGGAATCCAAATGTCCGAGTTGAAAATGTATGCGGCCGCGTGTGGTTGTTGATGGTGAAGGACCTGAAGGCATGACTGAAACAAGCTTCGACGTAATCATCATTGGCGCAGGCCCAGGCGGTTATGTGACCGCGATCCGGGCGGCGCAGCTTGGCATGAAAGTCGCCATTGTCGAGCGCGAGCATCTCGGCGGCATCTGCCTCAACTGGGGCTGTATCCCGACCAAGGCGCTGCTACGTTCTGCAGAAATCTTTCATTACATGAACCATGCCAAGGACTATGGCCTGTCGGCTGACAATGTCGCCTTTGATGCTGCAGCCGTGGTCAAGCGCTCGCGCGGGGTATCCGGACGCCTCAATGGCGGCGTGGGACATTTGCTGAAGAAGAACAAGGTCCAGGTGATATGGGGTGAGGCCAAAGTCACCAAGCCCGGTGAAGTGGTGGTGGCGAAGTCTTCCAAGCAGGCGATGCAACCGGCACATCCTGATCCCAAGGGAGCGGCAGGGGTCGGAACCTACAAGGCCAAGCATATCATCATCGCCACCGGCGCCCGCCCGCGCGCATTGCCGGGGCTGGAACCCGACGGCAAACTGGTGTGGACCTATTTCGAAGCCATGGTGCCGCCGGCAATGCCGGGCAAGCTGCTGGTCGTTGGATCGGGTGCCATCGGCATCGAGTTTGCCAGTTTCTACAATGCCATGGGGGTTGATGTCACGGTGGTCGAGATCATGGACCAGATCATGCCGGTGGAAGACACCGAAATTGCAGGCATGGCGCGCAAGCAGCTTGAGAAGCAGGGTCTGAAGATCATGACCGGCACCAAGGTCGCGAGCCTGAAAAAGGGTGCAGATGACGTAACCGCGACTATTGAAGACGCCAAGGGTAAGACATCCGACATGAAAGTGGACCGGGTGATTTCTGCCGTGGGTGTTGTCGGCAACATCGAAAACCTCGGCCTTGAGGCACTCGGCGTCAAGACGGATCGCGGTTGTGTGGTGATTGACGGCTACGGCAATACCAATATTCCCGGCATCTATGCCATTGGCGATGTCGCCGGCCCGCCCATGCTGGCGCACAAGGCCGAGCATGAAGGGGTGATCTGCATCGAAAAAATTGCCGGTCAACCGAATGTCCACCCGATGAAGAAACAGCAGATACCCGGCTGCACTTATTGTCATCCCCAGGTTGCTTCTGTCGGACTGACGGAGCGGGCGGCCAAGGAAAAGGGCATCGAGGTGAAGATCGGCCGGTTTCCGTTCATGGCCAATGGCAAGGCCATTGCGCTGGGCGAGGACCAGGGCCTGATCAAGACGATTTTCGACAAGAGAACCGGGCAGCTGCTGGGGGCCCATATGGTCGGGGCGGAAGTCACCGAACTGATACAGGGTTTCGTTATTGCCATGGGGCTGGAAACCACCGAGGAAGATCTGATGCACACGGTATTCCCGCATCCGACACTCTCGGAAATGATGCATGAAAGCGTACTTGATGCATATGGCCGTGTAATCCATATGTAGCCCGAGACGGGGATAATTTAAGGAACTTGCGAAATGGACATGGCGTTGATGGATCTTGGCGGCGGTGTGGGTGTCTTTGGCACATTGCTGATTGGAGGCGTGGCCGGCTGGATTGCTGAAAAGCTGACCGGTGCCAGCCATGGACTCCTGACCAATATTGTAATTGGCATCCTGGGTGCGTTTGTGGGCGGATGGATTGCCAATGCGCTGGGCCTGAAACTGGGCGAAGTATTTGACGGCTGGTTCTGGGGCAACGTGCTGGTGTCTGCTGTCGGGGCTGTTCTTCTCATCAGTGTTTATCGTATGATCAGGGGCAGGTGAGTCTTGGCGACTTGCCGTTCTAACCCAATCAGGAGGGGACTATGGTAGGTGTTGGCTGGATTTTGACAATCATTCTCGGTGCTTTGGCCGGGTGGATTGCGGAAAAGGTAATGAAGTTCGATACGGGACTTTTGATGAACATCGTGCTCGGTATCGCCGGTGCGTTGATTGGTAATTTCATACTTGGAGCGCTTGGTTTGGTGTTCGGCGGTCTGATCGGGCAACTCATCGTGGCAGTTGCCGGTGCCTGTCTGCTGATATACGTCTACCGGATGATCAAATCGCGCTGAACAAATAGGGGTTGATGTAACCCCGGTGACAGGGTCCGGAGCGGGATGCGATGTTTTCTCATCCCGCTCCCAATTATCAGGAAGCGATCAGGCTTTGGCTACAGTACTCGACACGACCCGGACGGCGCGCGCACGTCATCCAGAAAAGGCGCACAAGCCTGACAATCCGGTGCAGCGGCGCAAGCCCGACTGGTTGCGGGTCAAGGCGCCGGTGTCGGCAAAATATCACGAAACCCGTCAACTGGTTCGCGATCACAACCTGGTCACCGTGTGCGAGGAGGCCGGCTGTCCCAACATTGGTGAATGTTGGGAAAAGAAACACGCGACGTTCATGATCATGGGTGATATCTGCACCCGCGCATGTGCATTCTGCAATGTCACGACGGGCATGCCAGTTGCACTGGATCAGGGCGAACCCGACCGGGTGGCCGATGCGGTTGCCAAGATGGGACTGAGCCATTCGGTGATTACATCGGTTGACAGGGATGACCTGGCTGACGGCGGCGCGCAACACTTCGCTGAAGTGATCCGTGCGATCCGCAAAGCCGCACCGGATACAACGATCGAGGTGCTGACCCCCGATTTTCTGCGCAAGGATGGCGCGCTGGAGGTCGTGGTTGAAGCAAGACCCGACGTGTTCAATCACAACCTGGAAACCGTACCGCACCTGTACGGGCGCATTCGTCCCGGTGCTCGGTATTTCCATTCGCTGCGCCTGTTGCAGAAGGTAAAGGAACTTGATCCCGGGATGTTCACCAAGTCGGGCGTGATGGTCGGACTGGGCGAACGTCGTGAAGACATTCTGCAGGTGATGGATGACATGCGCTCGGCCGATATTGATTTCATGACCATCGGCCAGTATCTGCAGCCTACGGCAAAACATGCTGCCATTGACCGGTTCTGGACGCCGGATGAATTCAAGGCGCTCGAGACCTCTGCCTATGCCAAGGGATTCCTGATGGTGTCTGCCAGTCCGTTGACCCGGTCGTCGCATCACGCGGGCGATGATTTTGCCCGCCTGCGCGCCGCGCGCGAAGCCAAGCTGGCCAGGCAATGCGTCTGAACGGTTAGTAGTCGTGACCGTCTTTCACACGACCCGCAGGATTGCTTTTGCACCGGAATACCTTTTGGCGATAGTGGCTGACGTGGCCAGCTATCCCGAGTTCCTGCCATTGTGTACCGGGGCGAGAGTCTGGGACGCGAAAGACCAGGGCGATGGCAGGCGGTCGTTTCGTGCAAGTCTCGACATCGAGTATCCGAAACTGCGGCTCAAGGAGACGTTTGTGTCTGACGTTGTGGTCGATACCAGACGTTATACGATCAGGGCCACGTCCAGTGAAGGCCCGGTCAAACATATCGATAATCGTTGGCTGTTCACCGATGCGCGCGGGGGTTGCGACATAGACTTTCATCTGGATTATCAAATGTCATCGCGGCTGCTGCATCTGGCGATGGGCTCGGTATTTGAATTTGCCGTGCGCAAGGTCATGACGGCGTTCGAGGAACGCGCGCACGCACTCCAACAGGGCGGTACCTGACTCGACAAACCGCAGTTTGCCGATTGAATTCGAGCTTTTGTTTCCTATGTATAATGGGAGAAGGGTTGGTTGGCAGCCGTTTATTCGGTTGCTGCATTATCGGGGATTACCCATGACTAAAATAAGGTTTCTAGCCAGTCTGGCTGGCGCTCTGGCGCTGACAGCTGGACTTTTCAGTTCTGTTCCGTTGGCTGAGGCCGGGCGGGACTCCAGCAAGTCCGATGTGCAGAGCCATGATCGTGGTGCAAGCATTTCGGAAAGGCGCGGTGAACGTCGTGCCAATCGAGGTCACGCTCGCAGGGAACGCGCCCAAGGTGGCGTGAACAGAGGGCAGAGACGCATAAACCGGTCTGAGACACGCTCGGAACGGCGTGCCGGAAAGCGGGCGACGACAAGCGAACCCCGGGCAAACCGCAGCAAGCAGGGCATCAAACGGTCGGACCGCCGGATCAGGCGGGGCGACGGGCGTGTACACCGTAACAAACACCGGACCCACCGTTATGAACGCCGCAAGCATGGCAAGCGGTACCGGCATCGCAGCAACAAGCACAGGCACTACTACAACGGCTTCTTCTACGCCTCTCCGTGGTGGCTGTATTCTGCGCCAACCTTGGGTTATGAATGGTCGGACTGGGATCTGCACGTTGAATGGTGTCACGACCGCTACCGCTCCTACAACGAGCGCCGCGATGCCTACAAGGGCTATGACGGCCTATGGCACAGGTGCATCAGCCCCTATAGCGATTGATCGATTGTTGCTGTTACCCACACCTCCGGTGAAAGCCGGGGGTGTGTTGGCAGTTCTGTGCGTCCTGTAGCACGGACGGATACACAGCGAACCGGCAGGCAACTGCCGTCAACGAATGGCTGAAGGCCAGACCGGGCACCACCAACTCATTTTAGTCATACTGTGGCCACGATGTTGTTTCTCAGTGAGATGGCAGGGGAGAGGTGGTTGACTTACCTGCAAATATGGGACGGATCTTGTAGTACCCACCCTCGCTAATGTGTGCGTGATGCACGTTAGGGAGGTCGTGGGGTCAGTGAGTTGTGTAAGATGCGTCTTGACCTGAGCAAGGATTACTTTGCAGTACTTGGTGTTACCCCCCAGGCAGATCCAACAGTCCTGAAAGCTGCTTATCGGGCGTTGGCGAAGAAGTACCACCCGGATCGCCAGCCCGATTGCGATGGCGTGGCCAAGGAAAAATTCCAGGAACTGCAGGAGGCCTATGAACTCCTGAGCGATGAGCAACGGCTAAGCCGCTATTTGCTCTCACGAACCCGTTTGCAGGAACAAAGGGCCGCGTCGTCTGCCCGGGAGCAACGCCCTTCCGTGTGCTTGCAGCTGGATGACAGATGGGATCATCTGGTTCGCGAATACCCCGAACTTGGCCGACATCACGCCAGATTTTGTCTGGTGTCGCAAAAACTGGGACGGCAGTTCAAGCTGATCATTCTCGGCACACAAAACCACACCTGTTTCAGCAGGATCGCTACCAGAATGGAACGTCGGTTCTATCGACGGTATTTTACCTACCATCGGGATTTGCAGGTACTGGCCCGAAGACTGGCTGGTAAGCGAAAAAGGCATGCATTGCGTGAACTGTCTCGGGAGATTAATGGCCGGCGGCTTCTGCGAAGACGGTATCGGCGCAGCCTGCTGGATCGTTACGAGACGAGGTATCTGCACCCTCTCAAAGCCCGCAGTGACGATCATGGGTCACGTCACATCAGTTTGCCGCGCACAACGGTGCCGCGTGCTCGTCGACACGGAGTGCACGCCACACGGACACGTAACCGGATTCGGCCTGCAAGCTGGTTCAGCATGGGGATGGCGCTCGTCACCGGCACTCTGCTCCTCTACGGCGCCAACCTGGATCCTTCGCTGCATATTGCCGGCAAGCACGCCGAGGCAGGCGTTGTGGATTTTCGCTAGGGCAGGTTCATCCATCCGTGTTGATGGCTGAAAGTTCTCTGACCCCGCTACCTTTACCCGATCAGACGAATCCATCTGATCGGGTAATGTTTGTATGACATCGAGACCATGTAGCAAACATCAACCGAGCAACGTTTGCGAGCATAACGAGCAGGGGTGGCCCGTATTGAGGCGTAACGGCAGGTGAGTGTTACAAGGTAAACCTGTAACCGCTGGCGCCTTTGAGGTGGGTTTTCATGGTCATGTCTTTCATCGATCGAGGGGCAAGGGAGCGGGGAGACCCTTCCTCATCCCCATTGCATTTCGCCCTTGGCAACCTTGGCGCCGAGTTGCAGTGCGACCTCGAGACCCAGGCCGGGGTACAGTCGTTTCATTGCAGCGATCAAGGCACCGCTGTCGTTGGCTTTGGTCACTTCTGCCTCGTAGGCGAGCAGGTAATCGCGGGTGAATGTCAGGCTGTCGGGCCCGGTATCCGCGACATCACGCGCGTGGCCCGCGACAATGATCTTCGGTTTGCGGGCGATCAGCGCATCGAGTTCCGTGACCCAGTTCGCGCGATCTTCCGGGGTCGGGGTATCCGCCATCCAGACATGCAGCCCCTCGAAGACATAAACGCCGCCGAACACGGCTTCGAGCGCAGGTATCCATAGGTAGCGCCGGTCTCGCATCGTCTGTGAGGTCACAAATTGGATTTCGGTTCTCTCCAACGTGAGCGCCGGGTGATCAAGGGGCTCCGGGAACACGAGATCGTCCAGTGTCTGCGGGCCGTTCTCGCCCAGCTTGGGTCCCCAGACCGCGAGTTTGCCTTCAGCTTTCTTCTTCATCAGTGCGACGGTCTCGCTGGCGGCAATCACGCGCGCTTCCGGGAAAGCCTGCACTACCGGTTTGAGGCTGAAGTAATAATCCGGGTCGCTGCAGCTTACAAAGATGGTGGTGAGGCGCTTGCCGGTCGCCTTGATTTCAGCGACCAGGGCGCGACCCGCTGGATAGGTAAAGCTGCCGTCGATCAGGATCGCCTCGTCATCGCCGGTCACCAGTACGGGGGCGCGAAAGAAGTCACGTTCGTCGCCGCGCCATCCGGCCCATTCCAGCGTAGTGGCGGCGCTGGCGATCTTCGAAAGTGCAGGTACAAGCGGGACGATGAGGATGCCAGCAAGGGTCTAGCGGCGGGTCAGGTCGGTCATGGAGAATATCCTTTGTTCAATACGCTCAAGCGGCGCGCTTGGCGATTTGTTCGGGGTTTGTGTAGATGGCCGTGTGATCGACGACTGATCTGACTGGGGCGATCAGCTCTGCCGCACACTGATTGGTCACCCGGGAAACTAGCCGTCGTTGTTCGTCAGTAAAATAGAAAATATCTGGAATCTCTGTCAGCTAATAGTTTACAATGAGGTATGAGCACCCGATACAATCTGAACCGACTGGCCTATTTCGTTGCTACTATCGATGAAGGCACAATCACAGCTGCCGCTGAACGCCTCGGCGTCAGCAAGGCCGTGGTCAGCAAGCAGTTGCAGCTTCTTGAAGCAGATGTCGGCGTCGGTCTCCTGCTCCGGAACACCCGGAACCTGCAGCCGACGGAGGCGGGGCGCGCACTTTATGCGAAGGGCAAGGCGGCCGTGCTACAGGCCAGCGACGCCTTCGAAAGCGTCATGGAGCGGGATTCCACCCCCAGGGGTCGCCTGCGCGTCACGGCCCCGGTTGATTATGGCATCATTCATGTTGCGCCGCTCGTTGCGCGCTTTTGCGAGATCTATCCCGATGTCGAGATCGATCTGGTTCTGGCGGACGAGCGTGTGGACCTGATCGAGTCGCGCTTCGATCTGTCGTTTCGCCTGGGTTGGCTAGAGGATTCGGGCAACGTTGCCCGAAAGTTGCGGGACTTCGAAGAGATTGCAGTCGCCACGCCTGCGACGCTGCACCGCTTCCCGGTCCGGCAACCAGAAGACCTGTGCGCCATGCCCTTCATCGCCAACAGCGCCCTTGCGGGGCTTTCGAACTGGGACTTCACGCGCGGCGCAGAGACACGGACCGTCGCTCTCAGGATTGGAACGAGCATGAATGTTACCTTCGCGATCCGGATGGCAATCACCAGCGGCGCGGCTTTCACCATTCTGCCCGATTTTCTTGCCGAAGCGGACCTGGCGAGCGGGAAGCTGCAACGTCTGCTCCCCGACTGGTCGCTGCGCCGGGGCGGCGTCTACACGGTGACAGCTTCCGGGCGGGTGCGTGGCAACGCCCTGCGTGCCTTTCTCGCAATGGCGTATGGCGACAAACGATGACCGGTCCCGGCGGGATGCAACCAGCCTTGATCGATGTCGGGGGACCGCCAATGGCGCCAGTCATGTTTTGCCCGGACAGCCGGCAGCAGCCGTTTGCTAGCCGGAGGAAGATCACGGGCCGGTCACCGCGGTATACATACCGGCGGTGAGTGCCCGGGTATTTCTGTTATCGGCGGTGATTTGTAGGTTGTGGTAATCCAAAGTGGCAGCCATTCTGAGCCGGTGTCGGCACTGTCGCCGACAGAAGACAGGCAAGGGCAAAATGGCACTCGACAAGAAGCTCACCACAGACATTCTCGGCGCGGTTGATGCAGGCTTTGAAGCCCAGACCGCATTTACCGAAGACCTCATCCGGTTTCCGTCGCTACGCGGCCAGGAACACACGGCGCAGGACTTTGTGTTCAGTGAACTGAGACAGCGTGGCTATGCCATGGATCGCTGGTCAATTGATGTTGCCGATATTGAGAAACACCCCGGCTTCTCGCCCGTCAAGGTCGACTATGCCAATGCAATCAATGTGGTTGGGACCCACAGGCCGCGTGAGGAGACCGGCAAGTCGCTGATCCTCAACGGTCATGTTGACGTGGTGCCGGTGGGACCTCTGGACATGTGGACGCGACCGCCGTTTGAACCGTGGCGCGATGGCGACTGGCTGTACGGCCGTGGTGGAGCCGACATGAAAGCCGGTCTTGCGGCCAATATATACGCACTGGACGCGCTGAAGTCGCTGGGCTTTCAACCTGCCGCGACCGTGCATGTCCAGTCGGTGACCGAAGAGGAATGCACGGGAAATGGCGCACTGTCGGCGCTGGTGCGCGGTTACCGGGCTGATGCAGCCATCATTCCCGAACCGGAGGATGACAAGCTGGTGCGGGCCAATACCGGCGTCATCTGGTTCCGCGTACACGTGCGCGGGCTGCCGGTTCACGTGCGCGAGGCCAGTGCAGGTGCCAATGCCATTGAAGCAAGTTTCGAGATCATGAAGGGTTTGCGCCAACTTGAGGAAGTCTGGAACGGCAGGCAGAAAAACCATCGCCATTTTGAAGATCTGACACATCCTATCAATTTCAATATCGGCAAGATCGAGGGCGGCGACTGGGCGTCTTCAGTGCCGGCGTGGTGTTCGTTCGACTGCCGCATCTCGATATATCCCGGCGTGGACCCGCGCACTGCCGCTGAAGAGATTGAAGGCTGTGTGCGTACTGCCGCGCGAGACAATGCGTTTCTGTCGAACAATCCGCCGCAGGTGGAGTTCAATGGTTTCTTCGCAGAAGGCTATGTATTGGAGGAAGGCTCCGACGCCGAAGCCGCGCTGGGCAGGGCGCACGCGGCGGCCTATGGCAAGTCACTGGAGACAATGGTGACGCCGGGTTATCTCGACGGGCGGGTGTTTGTTCTTTACGGCGATATTCCGTGTCTGGTGTACGGGCCCTATTCGGAAAACATCCACGGTTTTGATGAACGGGTCTCGCTGTCATCGGTCAAGCGGGTGACCGGATCAATTGCGCTGTACATCGCCGAATGGTGCGGACTGGAGAAAATAGAAGACTGATCTCGTCAGAGACGCAGGAAGGGCAGATCATGAGTTCCGGGTTTGACGCAATTATCATCGGGACCGGCGTCATTGGTGCCGCCACGGCTTTCGAGATGTCAAAGCTGGGCTTCAGGACCGTGTCGCTGGACCGCAACGCCCTGGTCGGGCACGGCTCAACTGCCGGGTCGTGCGCCATTGTCCGCATGCACTACTCGACCTTTGACGGCACCGCATTTGCCTGGGAAGGCTATCATTACTGGCGCGACTGGGCAGACTATCTGGGGCTTGACCCAGACGCCGACCTGGCTCGGTTTCGCGAGCTCGGCTGCCTGGTGATGAAGACCGACGCCAACGGCCACCTGGTCAGCCACATGCAGAATTCGGCTGCGCTGGACTGCCCGTTTGAACAATGGACGCCGGACCAGATCATCGAGAAGCTGCCGGTATATTCCCTGGAAAGCTATGCTCCGGCCAAACGGCTGCATGACCCTGATTTTGGCAAGCCCAATGGTGGTCATCTGAACGGTGCCGTATTCTGGCCCAATGCGGGTTATGTCAACGATCCGGTGCTGTCGGCACAAAACCTCGCCGCTGCCGCGCGCAGGCAGGGTGCCCGGTTTCGCATGGGCGCACAGGTCGTTGAAATTCTGACCAGTGGTAGCAGCGTGAAGGGTGTGAAGCTTGCCGATGGCGAGGAGATCCACGCGCCCGTGGTCGTCAATGTTGCCGGCCCCGGATCTTCAGTGATCAATCGCATGGCAGGTGTGCTTGATGACATGACCATTGAAACGCGACCCCTGCGGCAGGAGGTGGTGCATGTGCCGGCGCCTGACGGGTTTGATTTCGAGACCCACGGGACGATTGTCTCGGACAGCGATATTGCCTGTTACTGCCGGCCCGAACATGGCAACCATATTCTGATCGGCAGCGAGGATCCCGAGTGCGATGTACACCAGTGGGTCGACGACGAGACGGACTATGATCGCAACTTCTCCGACCAGTGGACCACGCAGGCAATGCGCCTTGCCCAGCGCGTACCCGGCCTCGGCATACCCGGCCAGACCCGCGGCGTGGTCGACCTCTACGATGCGTCGACCGACTGGATCCCGATCTATGACAAGTCGGCGCTCGACGGGTTCTACATGGCCTGCGGTACCAGCGGCAACCAGTACAAGAATGCGCCGATAGCAGGCAAGATGATGGCAGCACTGGTGGCGTATTGTGAAGCGGGCAATGACCATGATGACCAGCCGTTGCAGTTCACGCTGCCGTACATCCAGCAAACCATCAATGCGGGCTTTTATTCACGCAAGCGTGCGATCAACCGGGAATCGAGTTTTTCGGTGCTGGGCTGACTGCTAAAGCGGTCTGCATTTATTCTGAACCATTTGATGGCTCAAATCCGGGACCTGGAGTTTTTCCGCCTCAAGTCCGGATCAGCGTGCTCTTTGGATCATAGAACGGGGCGAACTGGACTTTGGCCGGGCAGCGTTTCCAGGCGATCTCGATTTCCCATTTTGCCGAGTCAATCCAGTCCTTTGTGACGCCGTCTTCACAATGCACGTACCCCATGCCGAGGGACTTGTTGACCCGGTGGCCCCAGGCGCCCGAGGTGGTTGAGCCAACCAGTGTGCCATCGCGGTAGATCGGTTCTTCATGATACATCAGCGGGGCTGTCGCACTGTCGTCTTCGAGGGCCAGCGTGATCATGCGCTTGGTGCGAACCGGGGCCTGCTTTTGCTTCAGCAGTGCATCACGGCCGATAAATCCGGCTTTCTTGTCCCATGCAATGGTGAATCCAAGGCCTGCTTCGATAGGCGTATCCTCATCGGCAATGTCGTGGCCGAAGTGGCGATAGGCCTTTTCGGTGCGGCAGTTGTTCATGGTGTGCATACCGGCATGTGTCAGTCCGAAATCGGCGCCTGCCTCGATGATGGTGTCATAGACATGCAGGGCAAATTCAGCCGGGATGTAAAGCTCATAGCCCAGTTCGCCGACATAGGTGATGCGGCTGGCGCGAACCCGGGCATAGCCGATTTCCACCTCGCGTGATGAGCCGAACGGCTGGATATCGGTTGCAAAGCTTTCACCGGTCAGTTTTTCCAGCAGC
>SWCD01005546.1_pt1 | contig 17008 bp, 16 predicted proteins | sample 4693011 | NCBI WGS metagenome assembly SWCD01 (sample SAMN10267278, study PRJNA491770) | bioreactor metagenome | isolation source: DHS bioreactor inoculated with marine | place: Japan: Omine Ridge, Nankai Trough | reverse complement strand
GTGACTGGTTGGGTTCAGGGCTGGGGAAAACGAATCGGAGCGGGGCGCCCGAACCCGCAATCACGAGGGGGACGCGTCACGATGAGATGATCGGGTTTCAACAGCTGGGTGACCCTCAGGCCGCCGCCGCCTCGCCGCGCCGCTCCACGATCGAGAGCGTTCCGATGTAGAGAAAGCCCACCAGGAAGAGGAGCGTGAAGGGGATACCCATCCACAGGCCGTAGTGGATCGCGGCGAAGAGGATGACCGCGAAGTAGGCGCCGAGGGCCAGCTCCACCAGCGGCTGGAGGGACCGGATGCCCCGATAGCGCTTCTGTTTGACGTCGCCCTCCGTACCCTTGATCCCGTACTTGGGTGTCCGGACGAAGGGGGACTCCTCGCCGAAGAGCGCCTCGAGCACGGCGCGGGAGTTGTTCACCGCCAGGCCGATACCCATGGCCGTCAGGAAGGGCAGATAGCGCAGTGTGTCACGCCAGTTCCGGCCGCCGTCGAGTTGGCTGCCGATGTAGAACGCGAAGAACGAGACGGTGACCAGGATGAAGACGATGAGGTCGAACATCCCGACCCCGCCGCCAAGGTCGTGCTGCTGCCGGATCAGGAGCGCCGGCAGCATCAGCGTCACCAGGAGCACCATGAAGAGATAGGCGAAGTTGTTCGTCAGGTGGAAGGTGGCCTCAATCTTCACCTTGAGCGGCAACTCCGCCTTCCAGATGCGCGGGAGGAGCTTGCGCATGGTCTGGATGGTGCCCTTCGCCCAGCGGTGCTGCTGGCTCTTGAAGGCGTTCATCTCCGCCGGCACCTCGGCCGGGGTGCCCTCCTCGAGGAGGTAGACGAACTTCCAGCCGGCGAGTTGCGACCGGTAGGAGAGGTCGAGGTCCTCGGTCAGCGTGTCGTGCTGCCAGCCCCCGGCGTCCCTGATCGCCTGCTTCCGCCAGATGCCCGCGGTGCCGTTGAAGTTCACGAAGCGCCCGGAGCGGCAGCGCGACGGGGACTCGATGATGAAGTGGCCGTCGAGGTAGATCGACTGCACGTTGGTGAGGAAGTTGTAGCGGCGGTTCAGGTGGTCCCACCGCTCCTGCACCATTCCGACTCCGGGGTCGCTGAAGAAGTGGATGGTCTCATCGAGGAAGCCCGGCTCGGGCACGAAGTCGGCGTCGAAGACCGCCAGGAATTCGCCCTTGGCCACTTCCATGCCCGCCGCCAGGGCACCGGCCTTGAAGCCGACGCGGTCGACGCGATGGATGTGGACGATGTCGAAGCCCTCGGCCACCTTCTCCGCGACCTTCTTCGCCGTGATCTCGGTGGTCTCGTCGGTGGAGTCGTCGAGCACCTGGATCTCGAACCGGTCGCGCGGGTAGCGGATCCGGCACACCGCGTCGATCAGCCTCTCCACGACATACATCTCGTTGTAGAAGGGGAGCTGGATCGTGACGTAGGGCAGATCCTCTTTGCTGTAGGGCGCCTTGGGGACCGGCACCTTCCGGCGGTATCGGAAGAAGAGGTAGAGGAGGTAGAACTTGTGCAGCCCGTACAGGCTGAACAAGCCGAGCAATGAGAAATAGACCGCGATGATCAGGGTCTGAAAGGTAGTCAACGGCCTCTGCTCCTCGAAATCGGGGGCGAACGGCGCATCATACCCCGTTCCGGAGCTTCATCGGCACGCTTTCGAGCGTTCCCGTCGGTTCCCCCGGTAGAATTCAGCCATGGCCAGCCTCGATGAAACGGACCCCGCAGCGCGCGCTGAAGCTCTGCGGGAGGAGATCCGGCGGCACAACTACCGCTACTACGTGCTCGACGACCCGATCGTCGCGGATTTCGAGTATGACGAACTCCTCCGCGAACTCGAGGCCGTCGAGCAGGCCCACCCGGAGCTCCTCACCCCGGACTCGCCGACCCGGAAGGTGGGCGCCGCGCCGATCTTGGAGTTCGGCTCGATCACCCACACCGTCCCCATGCTCTCGCTTCAGAACGTCACCTCCGAGGCGGAGCTCACGGAATGGGAGGAGCAGCTTCGCAACCACCTGAAGGAGCCCGAGGCGCGGTTTTCCTGGGTCGTGGAGCCGAAGCTCGACGGCGTGGCGGTCGAGGCCGTCTACGAGGAGGGCGCCTACCGGATCGGTTCCACTCGTGGGGACGGGATCACCGGCGAGGACATCACCGAGCAGTTGAAGACCGTGCGCTCCCTTCCGCTTCGGCTTCGCGGCACCAGCCGATCCGTGCCCTCCCGCCTGGAGGTCCGCGGAGAGGTCATCATGAAAACGGCGGAGTTCGAGAAGCTGAATCTCGCGATCTCCGAGGCCGGCCAGCCGCCCTACGCCAATCCGCGCAACCTCACCGCGGGCTCCCTGAAGCAGAAGGACCCGAAGATCACCGCCACGCGCAAGCTCGACGTCTTCCTCTACGCCGTCGGTGCGACCGAGGGATTCGATGTCGGGACCCAGGAGGAGGTGCTCGCGGCGTTCGCCGACCTGGGATTGCCGACGACGCGGCTGGCGCGGCGGTGCGAGAACATCGGCGAAGTCGTCGCCGCCATCCGCGAGTTCGAGGCCGGCCGCGACGACCTGCCCTACGAGATCGACGGGGCGGTGGTGAAGGTCGACGACCTCGCGTTGCAGGAGCGCCTGGGGATCCGCTCCCGTTCGCCCCGCTGGGCGGTGGCCTACAAGTTCGCGGCGCGCCAGGGCACGACGGTGGTTACGGACATCTTCGTCTCCCTGGGGCGCACCGGGGTGCTGACCCCGGTGGCGGTGCTCCGGCCGGTGCCGATCGGCGGCGTGACGGTCTCGCGCGCCACGCTGCACAACCGCGACGAGGTCGAGCGCCTCGGCGTCAGGATCGGCGACACCGTGCTCGTGGATCGGGCGGGGGACGTGATCCCCAAGGTGGCGAAGGTGATCACCGATGCCCGGAGCGGAACCGAGCGGGCCTTTGTCTGGCCCGAGACCTGCCCGGTGTGTGGCGCCATGGTCCGTGAGGACGCCGAGGAAGTGGCGATCTACTGTCCGAACATGGGCTGTCCGGCGCAACTGAAGGCGCGCATCCGACACTTCGGCTCCCGCGGCGCCCTCGACATCGAGGGACTCGGGGAGAAGATCGTGGACCAGTTGGTGGACGGCGGCCACGTCACCGATGTCGCCGGACTCTTCACGCTCGATCTCGAAACCGTGGCCGCCCTGCCGCGGATGGCGGAGAAATCCGGGCAGAACCTCCTCGACGGCATCTCGGCCTCGAAGGAGACCACGCTCGCCCGCTTCCTCACCGCCCTCGGCCCCCGTCACGTGGGGGAGGCCACCGCGCGCACGCTCTCGCGGGAGCTTCAGAGTCTCGAGGCGATCCGGGAGGCAACCGTCGAGCGCCTGACCGAGGTGCCGGATGTGGGGCCGATCGTGGCCCAGGCGCTCCGCGACTTCTTCGACTCCGCCGAGAACGCCGACGTGGTCGACCGCCTGTTGGCCCTCGGCGTCCATCCCGTCGCCGAGGTCCGGCCTGCCGCCCCGGCGGAGAGTCCCGTGGCCGGGAAGACGGTCGTTTTCACCGGCGCGCTCGAGCGGATGTCCCGCTCCGAGGCCGGCGCGATCGTCGACCGGCTCGGCGGCAAGGCGGCGTCCTCGGTCTCGAAGAAGACGGACCTGGTGGTGGCCGGCCCGGGAGCGGGATCGAAGCGGAAGAAGGCCGAGGATCTCGGAATCGAAGTGATCGACGAGGATGAGTTCTTTCAGCGGATCGGGGAGGTTCCCGGGTGACGGACGTCAACAGCACGTTTCGCCTGATCTACCTGCGGCACGGAGAGACGGATCTCAACCGTGAGCACCTCATGCAGGGCGTGCCGGGGGTGTCGCTGAACGAGCGGGGCCGGGCGCAACTCGAGCGCGCCGCCAAGCGCCTGGTCGACTGCGGGATCACGCGGATTGTCGCGAGCGACCTCGACCGCGCGCGCGAATCCGCGGACATCGTCGCCCGGCGCCTCGATCTCCCGGTGGCCGTCGATCCACGGTTGCGCGAGCAGGATCTCGGGGACTGGGAGGGCGAGTCCTGGCCCGGCCTGGCCGAGATCTCATCCGAGGAGGAGGTGCGTCGATTCATCTGCGACCTCGACTACGCGCCCCCGGGAGGGGAGACGAAGCGCAGCGTCCTCCGGAGGATCAAGGCCGCTTTCGATGACCTTTGCACCGCCCACCCCGGCGAAACGGTCCTCGCCGTCAGCCACGGCGGCCCGCTCCTGGTCTTCACCTACGAAGTGCTCAAGATCCCGTTCACCGAGCGAAATCGGTTCTACGGGTCGAACGGCAGCCTGACGGAGTACGAGGTCGTCGACGACGAATGGCGCGTGGTGACGCTGAACGAGATCCAGCATCTGAGCGGTGTGTAACGTGCTACGGGCGCATCCGGTGCGCCGTCCCGCCCGGCTCGGGAGAGGAGAGTCGGTCGCCTGATGAAGCGGACCGGGACCTCGTGCGGAACACCGATTCGTACCGGATCGCATCGGTGGGGCATGCCGACAGGCACTTCGCGCAACTGAAGCAGTCGGCGCGCAGAGGGTCCCTCTTCACCAGACCCTTTGCGGCGTCCGAGGGACAGGCCAGCGAGCACGCGCCACAGTCATCGCAGAGATCGGGATCGATCCTGACACGATAGATGCTGACGCGCTCCGCAATCCAGGACAGGAAGCCGAAAGGACAGATGACCTGGCAAAACGGACGGTAGATCACCAGACCAAGGACCAGGGAGGCGATGATGGTGATCAGGACCGAGATCGACTCAGGTTCGAAGTTGAAGAGGTTGAACGGGTTGACGTAGTGGTAGAGGACCAGCCCCTTCCTGCCTCCGAGCACCCCGAACAGCACGAGCAGCACGGCGACGAAAAGTGCCGCCCGGATGCCGTTCATGATCCGAAACGGCGGCTTCGCCTTTCGTTTCTGCTTCTTCAGGATGGGCAGGGAGTGGAGGAGTTCCTGCAGAGCGCCGAAGGGGCAGCCCCAGCCGCAGATCAGCTTGTTTCCCAGGATGGCGAGTCCGAGAAAGAAGAGAAAGGCCAGGACCTTCGCGACGGGATCGGGGTAGAGCCCCGCCATCGTCTTGAAGATCTTGACCGCCCCTTCCATCGGGTTCGGGGACTTGCCGAGCACGAAGCCCGCGCCGATCACTGAGGTAAGCAGTGCCGCAGTGTAGATCCTCCGCGGGTACCAGATCCGGCGCTTGCCCTTCTTGCCCGCAGCGTCGGGCCGGCCTATTCGGACCAGAAAGACGAACCCCCAGACGGACAGGGCCGCATAGAGCCAGTACTTCAGGGTGGAGTCACGATGACCGAGCAGGTGGTGAATGGTCTTTGCCAGTTGCTCCTCGGTGACGCCAAGGCTCTCAAGTGGCGCTCCCTTCGGTGCATCGAGGGGCAGCCCCAACTCTCGGGCCACGGCCTTCCCGGTGGAGCCGAGGGCCATGGCTGTGTCCTTCAGGCTCATCTTCGTGGTGAAGGTGGCCGGAACCGGACCGTCGTCATCGTCGTCGAGGGCAAGCCCCGTCAGGACCAGCACCAGCGCCAGCAACAGGCCGCCGGCACCCCAGAGGATCTGTCGCCGAGAGAGCAGCTTGAACCAGTTCATGTCTACTTCACGCTATCGAGGAATTTCGCCTGCGCCTCTGCCACCGGGCCCGCCATCACCTCGGAGATCACTCCACCGAAGATCCGGCCCATGAGACCCGGGTTCATGGAGGCCATCCACACCGACCCGTCCGACTTCTCGTAGACGGAGATCGTACAGGGCATCATCACCGAGACGAACCGCGCATCGTCATCCGTGAGGATCTTCCCCGCGTGCTGCGCCTGGCAGAGGTTCACGAGCCGGACCGGGCGCATGTCCGGTCCGCCGTGCTTCTTCACGGACTGGTCGAGCTTCGCGATGCTCGAAACGACCCAGCCCTCCTGCTTCGCGGCGGCTTCGAGAGCGGCCACCGTCTTGTCGAGTGAGAGTGGGCTCTGCCGCTCGGAAAGCATCATGCCCGGCGCGGCAAAGTACATCAGCATCATGAGGGCCGCCGCTCCAACGAGCACCCCGCCCAGGAAGATCAGTAGTGTTTTCATGGTTTTTGAACTCGCTCAGTCGGAAAGAGTCGAACTCGCCTCCAGGGTCTCCATGACGACGCGGGCCGCGGCAACCATCTTCGCGTCCTCGATGAGCACGTCGGCGCCCATCTCGCGTTCCTTCAGGCAGGGGGTGCCGCGCGCATCGACCACCTTCGCGGACTCGAGGTTCATCAGTTCGTTCTTGTCCATGTCAGTTTTTCCGTATGGCGCGGGAGCGCCGCCCGGTCAGTCAAGATTGGCGGAGTCGAGGATCCTCCCGGACTTCTCGAGTTCCTCCAGGATCCCCTCGCGGATCAGGAGCGATCCGCGAAGGAACTTCTGATTGCGCATGCGGTAGAAGACGTTCTGCCCATCGCGCCGCTGAGACACCGCACGGCGATCCTTCATGACCGCCAGGTGCTGAGAAACTGCGGACATCGATAGTCCGAGTTCATTCGCGATGTCGCCGACGCAGAGTTCTCTCTTCCCGAGAAGGGCGAGGATCCTCAGCCGTGCCACATTCGAGAAGATCCCGCAAAATCGCGCCTGCGTGGCGAAGACATCGAGCAACTCGTTATCGCGTGTATTCATATATTAGATATTCTTGAAGTATGAAAGTACGATACTGCAGCGTCTTCCGGGCGCCACAAAAAAAAAGTAGGGTGATGTCATGCGGAGATTCGAGTCCCTCCTCGTCGTCCTCATCGTGGGGTGTGGAGCAGCGGCGGAACCGGTAGCTCCCGGTCCGGCTGAGACCTTCTCCTTCGTGGTCATTGCGGATCCCCACATCGCCGGCCCCGCGGAACACGAGCGTCGTCTCTCGGTCGCCGTGGAGTGGGTGAATCAGCACCTCGAGGTCGAGGGGATCGAGCTGGTCCTCGTCGTCGGCGACATCGGGTGGAAGAGGGCGAACCAGGAGAGGGCGAAGGAGATCCTGGGGCGGCTGGCGGTGCCCTACGTCCCCCTGCTCGGTGACAACGAGATCGAAGCCGGGTGCGAAGCGGATTTCCACCAGGTCTTCGCTCCCGTGCTCGCCGGCCTGGCGAAGACCGTCCGGAACTGGCGCCAAGCGCCCGGGTTTGTCCGGCCGGGCAGCGGCGAGGTCCTGAATCTCCAGAACCTGTCCTTCGATCACCGGGGGCTCCACTTCGTGGTTCTCGACTGGATGACCCGGGAGGGCGGAGAGAGCGCTGATCTGCACGCGGAGCCTGGCGGGACGCTTCCCTGGCTTGAGGAGGAACTCGATCGCTGCGGCAATCGGCCGGCCAATTCGGTGCTGCTCTTCTCACACCTGCCGATGCACATGAACTACTTCTATGAGGTCTTCACGGAGGAAGAGGACGCGAAGGTGGCGGCCGTGACCCGGCCGTTTGACGAGATCCTGTACGCGAACTTCGCCGGTCATTATCACATCAACTGGCAACAGCGGCGACCCGACTGGGGCTACGACCTGTTCGTCACCGACGCCACATGGGACGACACGCTCACGCTCCGACTCGTCGGAGTCGAGGGCGGCGAGGAGGGCTTCACCTTCACGAACCGATTGATCGTCCTGGAATAGCCGCAGTCTCCGTGGATGGTCGCCATCGAGGGACGATGCGAAATCTCAAGACCACGTGCTTCACCCTCATTCCATGCACCTCCACCTTCGTCGGCGGTCCGCTCGGCTCCAAGGACGCTTTGGGCTCGTCTGGGAATAGGTGCGTCCGTTGCACCGAGAGCGCCGTTGCGCCCGTCCAGCAAGGCGCGAGGAAGGCGCAACCTCACTGGTTTCAACCCTTCGTGCGACTCCGATCGGGGGCCCTCGAATGCAGCAGTTAATCCCAGACGAGCCCTTTGCTCCACTGAGAGTCACGATGGACGGGGAGGCCCCCATCAAGGGAACCATCTCGGTGCGCCACGAGGGGAAGGGGGAACCGCCGAAAGAAGGGTACTTCAGGGAGCACGAGTCCGGGCGGAGTCGCTCTTCAAAAATGGCCAAAGGCGCCATCACCGACGGTCGGCAGGACATGCCCGGGAAGTACTTCCAGCAGATCGTGGGATACGACCGTTCAGCGGTTCATGGTCGTGGCGATCAAGACCCAGTCGCGGTCTTCAAATCGGCGGTGGGCGAGGAGCAAGCCTTCGAGAATCTCACATTCCCGCGAGTTTCCATCCCCGGAGTGGATCTGGCCGACATAGGCCGCGACGCAGGAGTTGATCTCCTCGACCCGAGGGGAGAGGGCGCCTTCGTGCCGGTCGTGGGCGTCCGGCGTGTGCGCGGTATCCACGATGGCCCGGTACACCACCTCGGTGGGGGTAGCGCTACCCCGGGGTGATTCGACGAAGGGGCGGAGGAGAATGCACCGCGTGCCTTCGCCAAAGGAGCGGGTGAATTCGAGGAGCATCTCGTGGATCCCACTGATGGCGACCTCGAGACCCACGGCGCCGCGCACCCCTTCCTCCGTCACGATGGGGCGCACGCAGCTCATCAGGAGCTTGCCGGTGGTGGCGTCCGAGTAGGGGATGCCCCACTCCGTGCCGTGCCCGTCGGCTTCGACCGCAGTCCGGTACCAGACCCGCTTCGTAGGGTCGTATTCCGGCTGGTCCCGGTATCGTCCCGACCCGGGGAACCCGACCAACAGACCGCTCTTCGTCCCCGCGATCGACCATTGCACGTCGTCACGGGTGGTGTGGACGCCCGCGAAGAGGTTGCCGAGCCGGCCCAGGCGGACCGCGTCCGCTTCCGCCGCGGCCAGGGCCGCACCACTTCGCGCCCAGGGAGCGCGAACGATGGTGGCCTCGGACATCGAAACAAGGGCGTCATATCGCGCTTGGGGGGAGGCGTCCGCGGGGCGCATCCTCTCGTCGTAGTAGTCCTCGTCGTAGTAGAAGCCATCCCGTCCCGCGGGCGTACGCGGTCGGGGAGGAAGCTGTTCGGCGGGCATCGTGAGGAGGCGGGTCGCCTCCCGGCAGTACAGCGCAACCGTCCGCTCGATGCCGACCAGGAACTGCTCCACGTTCCCGGCCCGGCTGTCCACCGCCGCAACGAACAGCTTTCGCTGATTGGCCACGGCGAGGGTCCGCTGGCGCTCGAGGAGTCCGAAGACCGTGACCATACCCGCGGCCACCACCAGGAGCAGCAGGATCGCGGCGCCCCCGAGGATGCGGATCAGCCGTCGAGAAGACACCTGCCGTCTCTCGGCGCTCTCGATCAGTGCCGTGAGCTCGGTCTTCCGCTCGGCCACGAGATCCGGGAACGAAGCCTCGGTTCCCGGGCCGGGCAGTTGCTCGAGCTCCGCGAGTTGGGTCCGTGCCATCACCAGGTCTCCGACCCGCGTTGCCTGCCGCACCTGCACTTCCAGCGCCTCGAGCAGCCCGCGCCGCGCATCGCCGTTGCGTCTGCATTGTTCGAGCGCCTGGCGGAAGCCCCCTACGACCTCGGAGAGCCGGCCGTAGATCATGGCCGCCGTCTCGCGGTCGCGAAGTCGCACCCTTTTCGGCTGGGCGCGGGGCAGGCTCGCCTGAATCTCCTCGAGCTCGGCACGGGCATTCGTGGAAATGGCGTGGGACTGCGCGTGATCGAGAAAGGTCCGGAGATCCGCGGCGAGTTCGGGCACGCTCTGGTAGCGATCTTCCATCTTTCCGGCCAGAGCCCTGTCGAGGATCCTGCCGAGGGGGGAATCAGGAGAAATCGACTCCGGCTGATCGTGGTGCCCCCGGGCCGCGGCGGCGATGATCGCCACCACCGTCTTTCCCCGGAGCGGGGGCTCTCCGGTCACCAGTTCGTTAAGGATCGCACCGAGCTGAAACACGTCCGTGGCCGCGGTGAATGTGCCGATCTCCCCCCGGGCCATCTCCGGGGCCATGTAGTGCGGCGTACCGGTGAGTTCCGGCTCCATGTCGGGTGCTTGACGGTGTTCGTTGCGTTCGTCGAAGTAGATCGCCAGGCCCCAGTCCATCACATAGACCTCGCCGAATTCTCCGATCAGCACATTCTCCGGCTTGAGGTCGCGGTGGAGGATGAAGCGGGAGTGCGCGAAGGACACCGCGTCGGCCACCTTCAGCAGGATGGCGATGTGATCACGCCGGCTCATCTTGCGCGCCCGTGCGGTGACCCGCGCGCACTCTTCCCGGTCCTCGATCCGTTCCGGGTGAATCAAGCTCTGCCAGGTGGTGCCGCTGACCTTCTTCATGGTGAAGAAGGGGCATCCCTCCATGTCCATGGCCAGGGAGTGGACAGGCACGACGTTGGGATGATCGAGGCTGGCGGTGATCAGCGCCTCGGTGGCGAACAGCCGCACCTCCCGGGACTGGGATGCGGTGCCGCTCTCGCTCCCGCTCCGTCGATGGATCTTCAGGGCCACCTCGCGGTCAAGCGATGTCTGGTGGGCGGAGAAGACGACCCCCATGCCTCCTTCGCCGAGTTTCTCTCCGATCTCATACCGGCAGCTTGAAGCCTCGTCTCCGAACCGCAGATCCCCCTCTTTGCCGATGGAAACGCGGCGCCCTCCGCCGGTGATCGTCTCGACCGGAAGGTGGTCCAGGCGGAGGGTCGGGACGCGCTGATTCCCCGCCATGACCTTGATGGTCGCGCCGGGGTGCAGCTGCTCCTCGGACCCGGGGATCTCGTTCCTCTTTGCCATGGCACTCCATGATACTGATGATACGGAAGTACACACCTTTCACCTGTCACCGTTGATCCGTGCCGGAGCAATCCCGTCAACTGCCGGTGAAAGTCGTCTGTCACCGCGGCCGTAGCCGATCCCGACGACACCCACCGTGAGCCGTTCAGCTGTGGCCCGAACCGAGGCCCGGATGGACGGCTTCGCCCCGGTCCCGGTCCCTCACATTCAAACCAGAAGCGCCGTCATCCTCCGCGCCATCTCCCAGGGATCCGGGGCAGTGAGGATGGCCGAAGAGAGAGCGATGCGCGTCACCCCCGCTTTGCAGAGGAGAGGGGCATTCTCGGGGGTGATCCCGCCGATGGCGAAGGCCGGGATCCCGAGGCCGGCCGAGATCGCGCCGATGCGCGCCGGGCCCCGCGGGTCGTATCCGGTGTCCTTCGTCCCGGTGGGGAAGGTCGGGCCGACACCCACGTAGTCCGCCCCGTTCCGCTCCGCATCGCGGGCCTGCGCCTCGTCGTGCGTCGAGATCCCGATCAGGGCCGCCGGGCCGAGGATCTCCCGCGCTTCGGCCAGACCGAGATCATCCTGGCCGAGGTGGACGCCGTCGGCGAGATTCGCGGCGCGGATGCGGTCGTTGACGATGAAGAGCGCCCCGAGGCCCCGGACGAGCGCGCCGACCTCCCCGGCCAGTTCACAGAACTCCTCGTCCCCGATCTCCTTCTCGCGAAGCTGGACGATGTCCACCCCGCCCGCGATGGCGAGCCGCAGCGTCTCCTCGAAGGGGCCGCGGCAGAGACTCCGCGTGGCCAGCAGGTACAGCCTGGCGCGGGCGAGACGGGCCCTGGGATCGCTCATTTGATGAAGCGGAAGCTCTCGGTGACGGTTTTCAGGCCCGCGTCGGTCTTGGCCCCGCCGAACTCGTGGTTCATGAAGTGGATCATGTAGGTCCGCCCGCCGTGCTCGATGAGGTAGGCCACCTGCCGGACCGGGATGCCCTGTTGGAGAGCGGTGCCCTGGATCCGGCGAGCCTTCTCGCCGGAAAGGGTGACCTCCTCGTCCTTCTCGATATCGCCGCCCTGCTTCATCCCCTCCACCATGCCGTTGAAGAGTTCCTTCACCGCGGTGGAGTCGTCGCCCGGCTTGCCTGCCACGATCATCAGGAGGGCGAAGTCGGTGGGATCCGACGTCTGGTGGGTGAGGAGCAGCAGCTGGGGGTCGTCCGAACCACCGGACCAGGCCTCCTTCGGCTTGGGGAGGTTCAACTGGTAGCCGTAGTCCTTGTTCACGAAGTCCGCGGGGGGCGCCGCGAACTCGAGCGACTCGAGCGCCACGTCGAGGGCCTTCCCGTATTCGCCCGCCTCGCACTCCAGGCAGGTCAGATGGATCCGGACGGTGTGATCTCCGCCGGAAAGCACCGTCAGCCAGTCCACGTGATCGATCATGTTCTCGATGCGGGGCCTGCGACTTCTCTGCCCCGACAGGCCTCCCACGGTTAGCGCCACCGGCTCTTCCCATCCCTCTCCGTCCGGGAAGGCTGCGGCGGGGGACATCTTCGCCACGAGCTCGATGGTGAGCACCGGGGCGCTGGCGTAGTTGTCCGGACCGGTGGCGGTGACCGACTTCGGGGCGTTCTTGCGCGCCCACCCCTCGGGTACCGCCACACTGCCGCGGGACTCGGGGATGGGTGCCTTCTTGCCGGTGGTCACCGGCGCCGAGGGGACGTCCTTCGACTTGACCCACTTCCCGCCCCGCCAGATCTGGCCGGACTCCTTCCGGGCGCCGGGATGGTCGGGGCAAGCCTTCAGGATGGCGCGGAGCAGCTTCTTCTTCTGGCTGAAGAGCTTCTGTTCGGAACACCATCGCACCAGCTCGAGCCTTCCAAGGAGGTCGTCGTCTTCGAGCTTCGCCAGACGGCTTTTGTACTCGTCCGACTTCGTCAGGCCCTTCTCGATCCGGTCCACCTGGTCCTTCGGGAACTCGAGCACGCCGAAGGAGGTCTTCCACTTGACGATGCCGCCTGAATCGGAGAGCAGCTTGCCCTCGTAGGTCTTGCCGCTTTTCAGGTAGAGCGTATCGGCGCTGAGTTCAGCGGAAAGGAAGAGGACCAGGATGGCTACGACGACGATGGACTTTTTCACGGTTTCCCCCTCGGGTGGACTTGGTCGATGCGCGATTTTAGCACTTTTCCGGTTCAAGGGGGCTCCGGTCCACGTTCCAGAACGTGTGGTAGATTGGGGCGACCGGGATCCGTCTGCCGGGAGCAACCGAGATGACCTCGAAAATCCGACCCATCGCCATCACCGCCTTCCTTCTCTGCCTCCTTTCCTCCCCACTTCTGGCCGACATCGTGCACCTGGCGAACGGCGGTCGGATCGAGGGGACCGTTACGGACAAGGGTGACTCCATCGTCGTGACCCACCGCTTCGGGGCGGTCACCGTGAAGAAGTCGGACATCGTCCGGATCGAAGAGAAGGCCGCGCTGACCGAACTCTACGCGGAGCGTCGGGCTGCCCTCGATCCCTCGAACCCCGATGCCCTGGTCGAACTCGGGAAATGGTGCCGCGAGCACGGTTGGGAAGCGCAGGCGGTGAAGGAGTTCAAGGCCGCCCTCGAACTCGACGCCGACCACCGGGGCGCCCACCTCGCCCTCGACCACGTACTCTACGAGGGGGTCTGGCGGACGGAGCACGAGATCATGGAGCTTCGGGGCTACGTGCTCGTAGACGGGAAGTGGCTCACGCGCCGGGAGGCGGCGAGGGTCGCCGAACTGCGCGAGATCGAGAAGGCCGAGAAAGCCCGCCGGGACGAGTTGAAGGCCCTTCAGCGCCGCCTGACCCGAGCCTTCCGGGCGATCGCGAACGGCACCGAGAAGCAGGCCGTGGCCGCGGTGAAGGACGTGGAGACCCTCGCCGGGGAGATCGGGGACGAGAACCTCGGCAAGATCGCCCGCGACGCCAAGGCCTGGTACGACCAGGCCTGGAAAGAGGTGCGCCGCCAGAGCGTCATCGCCGAGACCCGGGCCACCTGGTCCGAACTCAAGCGGCCGATCCCGACCCTCACCACCAGTCTGGGGGCCGGTTCCACCCCGGTCACCCTCCAGTTGCCCGAGCTGAAGATCGCCCGCGTCAGCACCACGGTGGTCATCCCCGCCGGCCGCGGGAAGTGACACTCCGGTCTTCCGGCTGACAGGCTGGCAGTCCACGGGGGTGGTGACGCCCGGAGGGGCAGTTGCAAGTCTTTCGATAACAAAGGCTTGGGGAAACTCCCGCCCGAGGTTCACCATTGGTATGGACTTTGCCCTGAAACCCTCCGGCTCAACTCCGCCGAAGGGTGCATGACGGATGGCTGGATACTCGATCCTGGTTGCTGATGACGATGCTCAATGCCGCGAGGCGGTCCGGGAAATCCTGGATCGTGAGGGTTTCAACACCTTCACCGCCTCCTGCGGCGCGGAGGCCATCGAGATCGTCAGCGATCGCCGGATCGAAATACACGCCACCATTCTCGACATGCACATGCCCGACTTGACGGGCCTGGAAACCCTCTCGGCGATGTTTCAGCTGGTGGAACGGCTCCCCGCCATCTTCCTGACGGCGGAGGGCTCGAAGGAACTCATGATGAAGGCGATGGAGGCAGGCGCTTACACGCTGCTTTCGAAGCCGGTCAGCTCGGGACTCATCGTGGTGACCGTCAACCTGCTTCTGGGCAAGTACTACGGCGAAAACGAGTAGCCGGGGCGTGTACCTGGGGCGCATGAAGGTCGAGAGCCCCCCGGGTGGGGCGAGACAAGGAGATTGGTAGCATGGCAAAGCCGAAGATCAGGCCTCTCAACGACAAGCTTCTCGTGAAGCGGACCGAGGCTGAGAAAGTGACGAAGGGTGGAATCGTTCTTCCCGACTCCGCGAAGGAGAAGCCGAAGGAGGGCACGGTCCTCGCGCTCGGCGACGGGAAGCTCCTGGACGATGGCCAGCGGGCCCTCTTCCAGGTGAAGGTCGGCGATCGGGTCCTGTTCACCTCCTACGCGGGGACGGACATCAAGATCGATGGGGAAGACTACATGATCCTCGGCGAGGACGACATCCTCGCGGTGATCCAGGGCTAGGACCAGGAGCCAAGGCTCCGCGCTCCGGTCCGACCGGGCGCAAGGAGGATTTGATATGCCAGCGAAGAAGATCGCCTATGACCAGGAGGCGAGGGAGGGCATCCGCAAGGGTGTCAACCAGCTCGCCCGTGCAGTGAAGGTCACCCTCGGCCCCAAGGGCCGCAACGTCATCATCGAGAAGTCCTTCGGCGCCCCCACGGTGACCAAGGACGGCGTGACCGTGGCCAAGGAAATCACCCTGAAGGACGCCTGGGAGAACATGGGCGCGCAGATGGTTCGCGAGGTCGCTTCCAAGACCTCCGACGTGGCCGGCGACGGCACCACCACCGCGACCGTCCTCGCCGAGGCCATCTTCGAAGAGGGCCTCAAGAACGTGGCCGCCGGCGCCAGCCCGATGGGGATCAAGCGCGGCATCGAGATGGCCGTGGACGCGATCCTCGCGGAGCTCCGCACCCGCACGGTGACGATCTCCGGCAAGAAGGAGATCTCCCAGGTCGCCTCCATCGCCAGCAAGAACGACATCGAAATCGGCAAGCAGATTGCCGAGGCCATGCAGAAGGTCGGCAAGGACGGTGTGATCACCGTGGAAGAGGGCCAGGCCCTCGAGACGACGGTGGAGTGGGTCGAGGGGATGCAGTTCGACAAGGGCTACCTCTCGCCGCACTTCGTCAACAAGCCGGAAACCATGTCGGTGGAGCTCGAGAACCCCTACATCCTGATCCACGAGAAGAAGCTCTCCTCGATCAAGGACATGCTGCCGCTGCTCGAGGCCGTGGCCAAGTCCGGTCGCCCGCTGCTCCTCATCGCCGAGGACATCGAGGGCGAGGCTCTGGCCACCCTCGTCGTGAACCGCCTCCGCGGTGTCTTCCACTGCTGCGCGGTGAAGGCCCCCGGCTTCGGTGACCGGCGCAAGGCCATGCTCGAGGACCTCGCGGTTCTCACCGGTGGCAAGGCCATCTTCGAGGACCTCGGCATCGATCTCGAGAGCGTTCAGCCGGACGATCTCGGCAGCGCCAAGAAGGTCTTCATCACCAAGGACGAGACGACCATCATCGAGGGTGCGGGTTCGGCCAAGGAGATCCAGGGCCGGATCGCCCAGATCCGCAACGAGATGGAGAACAGCACCTCCGACTACGACCGCGAGAAGCTGCAGGAGCGCCTGGCGAAGTTGGCCGGTGGCGTTGCGCAGGTCAACGTGGGCGCGGCCACCGAGGTGGAGTTGAAGGAGAAGAAGGCCCGCGTCGAGGACGCGCTGCACGCTACCCGCGCCGCGGTCGAGGAGGGTATCCTCCCCGGTGGTGGCGTCGCTCTGCTGCGCGCGATTGCCTGCCTTGACGACGTGAAGGCCCGCGGTGACGACAAGGTCGGCGTGGACATCGTGCGCCGGGCGCTGCAGGCCCCGATCCGCCAGATCGCGGCGAACGCCGGGGTCGAGGGCTCGATCGTGGTCCAGACCGTCTTGGCCAGTGACGAGTACAGCTTCGGCTACGACGCCGCGGCCGACAAGTACACCGACCTCGTGAAGGCCGGCGTCATCGACCCGACGAAGGTGGTGCGGACCGGCCTGCAGAACGCGGCCTCCATCGCCACTCTGCTCCTCACCACCGAGGCGATCATCGCGGAGATCCCCGAGGACAAGCCGGAGATGCCCGGGATGCCGGGCGGCGACATGTACTGAGTCTTTCCCGAGCGAAACACACGGGCGGGTTGGAGCCAACACTCCGACCCGCCTTTCTCATGCCGCGAGAAAATCGTGTCCCCTGGACAGATCGGGGAGCTAAAATCCGCGGCTCAACAGTGCCCCGATAGCTCAAGTGGATAGAGTACCGGCCTCCGGAGCCGGCGGTGGGGGTTCGAGTCCCTCTCGGGGTACCACGACATTCAGGAGGGCCGTCCGGTCCAGACCGGGCGGCCTTCTTTCGTGGACCCCCCAAGCCCTTCCATCAGCGCCCACTTGCCGGGCCGCCTCCCCCTCGGGCTTGCACGTACGCACCACTCAAAAAACAACACCGGGAGTCCTTTTCTCCCGGCGGCCAACAACGCTCGGCTTCAAGAAGAAGCACTGAGACGGATTGCGCTCTGCGCCCAGGTGGGAAAAGGACTCCCGGTGTTGTTTTTCCCAAGGGGATCGCTGAAACGTGGTCGAACGAGGCCGACACGGCGGTCGGCCCTCCAAAAGCCGTCTCTCCACCTTCAGGCGTGAGCGTGTTGGGGTAGCCCCGGGCGGTGCGGAGCGCC
>SWCD01000099.1_pt1 | contig 17009 bp, 16 predicted proteins | sample 4693011 | NCBI WGS metagenome assembly SWCD01 (sample SAMN10267278, study PRJNA491770) | bioreactor metagenome | isolation source: DHS bioreactor inoculated with marine | place: Japan: Omine Ridge, Nankai Trough | reverse complement strand
GATCGGCCACTACGCCCCCGAATCGCCGCAGGCTGATGACGGTGTGGACCGCGGGCACCTCGGTCAGCGCCTCGGCCAGCGCGGCCTCCATCCAGACGGGCTTGCCGCGCCGGGGCGTGGCATCCGCCGTCAGAACCGCCACCGCCCCGGCATCCTGGAGGCGGCTGACGATGGCAGGCGGCGCGAAGCCCGAGAACAGCGGCACCGCCACGGCCCCCAGCCGGGCGATACCCAGAAGCGCCGCCGCGATTTCAGGGATCATCGGCATGTAGATGCCCACCCTTTCGCCCGGTTTCACCCCGCGCGCGGCAAGCGCCGATGCCACGCGCGCGGTCTCGGCGGCAAGCTCGGCATAGGTCCAACAGCGGCGGCTTGCATCCTCGCCGACCCAGTCGATCACCATCTTGTCCGCCAACCCCTCCTCGATGCGCGCATCAAGGCATGTCTCTGTCAGGTTCAGAGCGGCGCCAACGGCCCATCGGATCGATTCGGGTCCCTTGAAAATATCGCGAAGCTGTAAGTAGGGGCGGCTGAACCGGATGCCGGCATGGTCGATGATCCGGCGCCAGAACCAGTCCGGCGCGGCGTTGGCGCGGCGGACGAGATCTTCATAGCTGTCCGCGGCACAGTCAGCCAGAAAAGCGGCAAGCGTACTTGAACGCTGAATGTCGGGAGATGGCTGGAACATCCTTGACCTTTCTCTAAGCCAGACAAGGCCGCGCCTGTGGCACGGCCTTACGGCTGTGCCGTATCACATCGCATCGCGACGCGATCACCCGTGCATCGACAAGCCACCTGAAACCGAAATGACCTGGCCTGTGATGAACCCGGCGTCGTCGGATGCCAGAAAACAGATGATTCCCGGATAGTCTGTCGGCTTTGCCAGCCGCTTCATCGGAATGGCCCGCTTGAGACCTTCTGCGATCTTTTCACCGCCCTCACCCTGAGCAATCTGGGCAAAGAGCGGCGTGTCGGTCGGGCCTGGCGCGACAGCGTTCAACTGGACGCCTTTGCGCGCCAGTTCCCGCGCGACCGTTTTGGTGAACGAGATGATCCCGCCCTTGCAGGCCGAGTAAACGGCCTCTCCCGACGAGCCGACGCGGCCGGCGTCCGAGGCGATGTTGATCACGCGGCCGCCACCGTTCTTGACCATGCCCGGCAACACCGCGTGGTGCATATTGAGCGGGCCGTAAAGGTTGATGTCGATAACCTTCTTCCAAAGGGCCTCGTCCGTGTCGAGGAACGGTTTGATCTCGTCCCATCCCGCATTGTTCACCAGCACATCGATCGGGCCTCCGGCCTCGACTGCGGCTACGGCCTTGTCGACCTGGGTGCGGTCGGTGATGTCCACGTTGAATGCTTGCGCCGTTCCCCCCGCTTGCTGGATCAAACGGGTCGTTTCATGCGCTCCCTCGTCGTTCAGGTCAAAAATCGCAACCTCGGCACCTTCTTCACCGAAACGTTCGCAAACCGCGCGTCCGATGCCGCTGCCGCCGCCGGTTATGATCACGCGTTTTCCCCTTAACCCTCTCATATGGAGGTCCTCCTTTTCCGGTATCATCTTGGTAAAGATCTTGATTCGAAGCGTCTCATCGTTCATTCTAACAATTGTTAGATTTATTGCAATGGACACTCTTGTGGCAGACAAGTATCGACAGCCAATGGTACGATCGTTTGATGCAATCAAGAATACGGAAGACGATCTGAGCAAATCAGAGAGGACTCGCGGGGAGATTCTTTCTGCGGCGGCTCACCTTTTCCGGCACGAAGGTTTCTATGCGACAACGATGCGCGACATCGCGCAGAAATCTAGAATAGAGGCCGGAAGCATCTATTATCATTTTGAATCAAAAGATAAAATTCTGAGTGAAGTGCTGGATATCGGGGTTCGGGAACTCTACGAAAAGGTCAGCGCCATCGTCCGATTGGCAAAGATACCGGACTTTCGCAAGACCTTCGCCATTCTCATCGAAACGCACCTCACCTTTCTCTTGGCTGACAGCGACTTCACCTCGGCCAATATCCGGAACTATCCGATGCTGTCGGATGAGGCCCGCGCCCCACACCGTGAGTTGCGTGCCGCGTATGCAGAGGTATGGAGCAGTTTTCTGAAAGACGCGGAGCGTGCCGGCCACCTGAGAAGCGACATTTCCATAACCGCGATCCGCCAGTTCGTTTTGAGCGCAATGAACTGGACTGTTGAATGGTATGATGTGGATCGATATCCCGTGAGTGTCCTCTCGGACCGTATGAGCAAACTGATACTCGACGGAATGTGTACGCGCCACAAAGCTAACACAGAGGGGCAGAAGACAAGCGCCGCCATTCCCGTCCAAGCAGCTAAATCGATCACCAAGGCCGCAAATACCCGCGCGGAAATCCTGAGGGCGGCAGCATGCGTGCTAAGGGACAATGGCTACAAAGCGACAACGCTAAGACAGATCGCGACAGAAGCCGATATGAAGGCAGGCAGCGTATACTACCATTTCAAATCCAAAGAAGAGATCGTAAACGAGGTTCTGAACGCCGGATTGAGCGATTTGCTATCTGGTGTCAGCGCCGCAGTCGAAGAATTTCATAAGCCATATGACCATCATGCAAGGATCGCGACCGCAATCTGGACACATCTTCATTTTCTCTTCAAGGCAAGCGAATTCACGTCTGCCAACATCAGAAGCTACGGTATGCTACCCAAACATTTCAGGGAGCGACACAGGAAGATTCGACATGAATACGGACGACTCTGGGACAGGGTTCTTCGCGAAGCGCAGCAAGACGATGCTATCAGGTCCGATATCAAAATTGTACCCCTGCGTCAGGTTATGTTGGGTGCCCTGAATTGGACGGTGGAGTGGTTCGATCCCAACAAGGCAGAAAAGCAGGGGTATCTTTCACTGCCCGAGTTTTCTGACATGCTCATTAGGCTTCTTCTTGAAGGGATCTGCGACAGGGATAACGCCAGTTGCGCCACGCAAACAGGAATTTAATGATCGCAACTATTGCGATCAGACCAAAAGGAAGTGGTAAAGCCCTTCCGCGACTGGTTTTTCTTGGTCCGTCTGCCATGCCATCACCCTCACGCTCGCGATGCGCTTGCCTTTGCGCGTCACCGTAGCGCGGGCATAGAGCGGGCCTCTCACGCCCGGCCTGAGATAATCGACGGTAAGATTGATCGGCTTGGCAGGGACGTCCGCAAAATCCGGCTGAACAGCGATTGCAGAAGTGGCTTCCATGAAGCTTGCGATTATGCCGCCGTGGTAATGCTCCATGACCGGGTTGCCGATATGGCGTTCTAAAAAGGTCATCTCAGCTTCGGCATGGAGACTGTCCATGCTCTGGACCTCGAAGTTGAGAAATCGGAAGAACGGCACCCGGGAGACATTTGCATTGACGATTTGCAAGGTCATCATGTTCATTTTTCCCTTGTCATGGCGTCAAACAGGCTGGTTTCACCGCGCGTCAAGGCAAACGAGGCGGATCCGCGGGCAATCTCCGCATCCTCATGGCCATCGAACCAGATATTGCCAGAATTGAAGGCGATATGACGAGTCTGACGATAGCAATGGGCACGCACGAAGATATCTGCTCGGGAATGTGCAGGCCGCAGGTAATCGACCCTTAGGTCAAGCGTTGCCATCGTGCTGACACCCTGGATGGCAATAAAGTTTGCGAGTCCGAATACACTGTCGAGAAGGGCCGTCAGGATGCCGCCGTGAAGAAGGGTCTGATCTCTGTCAACGCAGAAATCCGGATTGAACGGCATCCTCACCCGAACGCCTTCGGTCGATACTTCTTCGATCTCAAGCGCCATATGGTCAATCAGACCCTTACCGCGCGCATTCCACATCTGTGCGATCTGGTCAATTTTCTCCCGTGTAATGTCACGCATGCGTTGTTTCCCCTAGCGCCCTGTGAAGTTCGGTTTTCGTTTTTCAAGAAACGCCGCGACCGCCTCATGGTGGTCTTCGGTCTGATGCATCAACGCTTGATAGGCCGCCGCGGAATTCAGGAAATCGGGCAGATCCATCCGTTCGGCATTGCGCATCAGGCGCTTGGCGACACGCACTGCGCGCGGCGGCTTCGATGCGATGACGGCCGCGCGGGCGCGGGCGCGGTCCATGAGCCGGTCATGGGCCACGACCTCCAGAACCATACCCAGCTCCAGCGCCTCGGCGGCATCGACCATGCGTCCCGAAAAGGTCAGATCGGCGGCTTTCTGGTGGCCCAGACGGCGCAGCATGAACCAGCTGCCCGCGTCGCCTGGAATGATGCCGAGGTTCAGGAACACCTCGCCGAACCGCGCCTTTTCCGAGGCGACGCGCATGTCACACATCATGGTCAGGTCGCATCCCGCGCCAACCGCCGGGCCGTTGACCGCGGCGATGGTCGGAATATCCAGATTGTAAAGCGCCAGAGGCAGGCGCTGCACCCCGTCGACATAGCTCTGCGCCGCCGCAAACGGTTCCTTGCGAAAGACACTTTCGGGGTCGTTCATCTCCTTGATGTCGCCGCCTGCACAGAAGGCCGGGTCGGCCCCGGTCAGGATCATGACGCTTACTTGCGGGTCTGCCTGTACCTTCTCGAATGTCTCGAGAAGGACAGCAATCATGTCGTTGCCGGTAACCGGGTTGCGACGTTCGGGATCGTTCAACGTGATTGTGGCGATCCTGTCGGAGATATCCAGAAGAACGGGGGGTTTACTCATTCTTGCCATCTCCTCGTTCGCGTTTCTCGAACATTTCGGGATTTATCATGTCACGGGCATCGTGAGCCATGTGCAGGGTTTCCCCGCCGTCTATATAGATGTCTTCACCGGTAATGAAATTCCCCAGTCGGGACGCGAGGAAGATGATCGTGCCGGCGATGTCCTCGGCCGCGCCCATCCGGTTCAGGACCGAGCGGTTGAGTTCCTGCCAGCGTTCCGGCGGAATGGGGTAGCGGCCAAGCGCCTCGGTCTTGATCGTGCCCGGCGCCACACAGTTAAGGCGGATACCGTATTCGCCCCATTCAGCGGCCAGCGTCTTCATCATACCCGTCACACCGGCGCGGGCGGCGACGGTATGGGTGAAACCGGTGAGCGCGGTGCGCGCTGAAATGGCGGTGACAAAGACGATGGAGCCGCCGCTGTCATACATGAAATGATCGGCCACGGCGCGGGTCATCTGCCAGGATCCGATCAGGTTGTTGCGGATCACGGCCTCGAATCCCTTGTTGGTGATGTCGCGCGCGGCAGCGATATACTGGCCGCCCGCATTGTTCACCAGCACGTCAAGCTGCCCGTAGTGGTCCTTGATGCGCCCCATCGCAGCTTCGATGCTGTCTTCGTCGCGGGTGTCGCCGGGCACGACAAAGGCCTCGCCACCCGCCGCGCGGATCATCCGGGCGGTCCCTTCCAGCGGCTCCTGACGGCGCGCAAACAGCGCCAGCCTAGCCCCGCAAGAAGCCATTTCCAGCGCCGTGGCACGACCCATGCCCGAGCCGGAGCCGGTAACCAGCGCGACCTGGCCGGCCATAAGGTCTGGCGCAAAGCGCCGCGCTTTTTCTTCGCTCATGTATTTACCCGCCGAACAGAGTGTCAATCGCGTCGACTGAAATCAAACACATGTTAGAAATTAGATCAAGCCAAGCTTTTTTGCGACGGGACGTTGCACCCAAAGCGAAAGAAAGATGCGGGGAGGCTTTGGCAACACGTCAACTGCCCGGCCGCTGGCCCTCGAACTGAGACAAGAACTGGGTACGTATCTGCTTTGATCAAAAGACGATCGAAATCAGCAGAAAGCGCGGCGGATCAGGCAGCGAGGCAAACCGGCGCATCGTTGATAGTACGCCGAATCAGAAATGAAAGAAAGAAAAGCGCGACAAGGCTTAAGTTGGCCATGTCAGGATTGTTCCATGTCAAAGGCCGGAAAAATCCGAGGCTATAGGGCTAGGATGTTATGACACCTGCGGTCAGGGCAAGGTAGTGCCCCGAGGAGTGGTGTAGGAACTGGCGTCCACCTGCTTCTTCATAGCTGGTGCTGCTCGTTCACTGAGCGGCGATCATCGCCGTCTCACTTTCATCGTGGCACATGGCGGTCAGCTTTTCCACCGGCATGTAGCGGCGGGAGACGGCCCATTCGTCGTTCTGCTCCAGCATCAGCGCGCCGACGAGCCGGATCACGGCTTCACGGTTGGGGAAGATCCCGACAACGTTGGTCCGTCGCTTGATCTCCTTGTTGACGCGCTCCAGCGGGTTGGTGCTGTGCAGCTTCGAGCGCAGGCTCTCATCGAAAGCCATGTAGGCCAGCACGTCATGCTCTGCCTCGTCCATGAGCTCAGCGACATCCCGGAACCGCTCGCGCACGCTGTCGACGACCTCGCGCCAGCGGGCATGGGCCTGGTCGCGGTCCTTCTCGGCGAAGACGGTCTTCACCACGGCGCTGATCACCGGCTTGTTGGTCTTTCCCACACGGGTGAGGAGGTTGCGCTGGAAATGCACGCGACAGCGCTGCCAGCCGGTGCCCAGGACCTTGCGTGGTAAGGAGGATCAGCAAACGGTCCGGGGGACCGTTTGCCCGACGAACGCTTTGAGGCCCTCGTGCGCATCGCTGATGACCAACTGCACGCCACGCAACCCACGACGCGTGAGAGACCGTGAGGCAAGTCGACCCAGAAGGTCTCGGCTTCGGAGGGCATGACAGTGATCCCCAGGATCTCGCGCCGCCCGTCAGTGTTGACCGCGACGGCCACTATCACCGCCATCGAGATGATGCGTCCGCCCTCGCGCAGCTTCACATAAGTGGCGTCGAGCCAGAGGAAGGGCCAGTCGCCCTCGAGGGGCCGGTTCAAGAATGCCTGTACCCTCTCGTCGATCACCTCGCACAGCCGTGAGACCTGGCTCTTGGAGGTGCCCGTCAGTCCCATGGCGCGCACCAGATCGTCGACAGCCCGCGTGGAGATCCCGTGGATATAGGCTTCCTGTATCACGGCCATCAGCGCCTTCTCGGCTGTCCGGCGCGGCTCCAGGAACGTGGGGAAATAGCTGCCCTTGCGCAGCTTGGGGATGTTCAGGCCGATGGTGCCTGCCCGGGTGTCCCATTGCCGCGGTCGGTAGCCGTTGCGATGGTTCTCCCGGTCCGGGCTGCGCTCGCCGTGTCCGGCACCGCAGACAGCAGCCACTTCGATGTCCATCAGACGCTGTGCAGCATCCTGGATCAGCTCGCGCAGAAAATCGGCATCATCGCTCTTGGCGATCACGCTCGGAAGGTCAATCATGGTCTCGGTCATCGTGCTCTCCTTCGTTGTCATCGGTCTTTGAACAACCTCAGACTACGAAGAAGCGCGGTGGCCGCCAGCCCGGCCGCACGCTACGCTACGCCAAAAGGCTCCGCGTGCGGCCTCTTACACCACCCGGTGGGGCACTACCCAGGGCAAACCAAATCACCGCGAAAAACTTGGTTGCACTGTTTCGGCAGCAGGGAGGCTACGATGGCCGCATATGTCTTGACGACTCATCAGGACATCGACACGGCCACGGCTATTTCAGAGACCGCCGGTAAACGTGTCGAGAAGGTTGACAGGGTAGTGCTGGAATGCCTAACGTATGTTAGTTATGTAATTTGCGAAAGAAAAGCCTTGCCGGATACCACGATGAGCGAGACCAGCAAGACCCCGCGCAACGTGGTGGGCCGCGAGGGCGTGCTGAATGTTGCCGCGCGACTCTTCCGCGAACAGGGCTATGGAGCGGTGTCGCTCAGAAAGATCGCCGAGGCCGCAGGGATCAAGGCGGGCAGCATCTACTACCATTTCGGCTCCAAGGATGAGATCGTCGCGGCCGTTCTGGATGCAGGTATTCAAGTCGTTCACGAGAGCATGCGCCAAGCCGTTTCCGCGTTGCCCGAGGGCACCGGTGCCGAAGCGATCCTGAGAACCGCAATCGGAGCGCATCTGCGCGCGCTTCTCGATGCAAGCGATTATTCTTCGGCCAATGTGCGCATTTTCGGGCAGGTGCCGCAATCCGTCCGGGATGCCAATCTGCCCACCCGCCGCGCCTATGAGGCCGAATGGGACAACCTGTTGTCCTGGCTTCAGAATACCGGCGCGCTGAAAGCTGGCCTCGACATTCGCCGCCTGCGCCTGATGCTGATTGGCGCGTTGAACGCCACGCTTGAATGGTTCGACCCAGATCGCGGCAGTGCAGATGCGTTGTCGCAAACCTATGCCGATGTGTTCCTCCACGGAATACTCGAAGAACAGGAGACCTGACCCATGGCGCGCCTTGAAACAGCCGTGCTGACCGCATCAGAGATCTACGCACGCAATCACCAGGCGCAAAGCGCGCGGGTCGAGACGCTGCGCGCGCGGATTGCCGAGGCCACCTCGGGCGGACGCCCCGATATGGTGGAACGTCACCGCAAACGCGGCAAGCTCCTTGTGCGCGAGAGGATCGACCTGCTGGTGGATCCGGGCACGGCGTTTCTGGAACTGTCGTCGCTCGCGGCCTACGGGCAATACGGCGGCGAGGTGCCTGGTGCGGGGATCGTGACCGGCATCGGCATCGTTCATGGGCTGCCCTGCATGGTGATCGCCAATGACGCGACGGTGAAGGGTGGCTCTTTTTACCACGAGACCGTGCAGAAACACATCCGCGCCCAGGAAATCGCGGCGGACAACCGGATGCCCTGCCTGTATCTGGTGGATTGCGGCGGGGCCTATCTGCCGGAACAGGATCGGGTGTTTCCCGACGCCCGCCATTTCGGCAATTCCTTCTATCGCCAGACCAACATGTCGGCCAGCGGGCTGCCGCAGATCTCGGCGGTGTTCGGGGGCTGCACGGCGGGCGGTGCCTATATCCCCGCCCTGTCGGACGAGGTCATCATGGTGCGCGGCAACGCCCGCATCCATCTGGGCGGACCCTCGATCGTCAAGGTGGCGATCAACGAAGAGGTCGATGGCGAAACGCTTGGCGGTGCCGAAATGCACACGCGCGTCTCGGGCGTGTCCGACCATCTTGCCGAGGATGAATACCATGCGCTGGCGCTGATGCGCGACATCGTGGCCGAGCTCGGCCAATCGCGCCCGATGCAGCCCGACGCAGCCCCCGCGCCGCCCGCACATGATCCCTCCGAATTGCCCGGCATCATCAGCGCCGACCGCAAGGAGCCCTACGACATGCGCGAAGTTCTGCTGCGCATGATCGACGCGGGCGAGTTCCGGGAATTCAAGCCCGGCTGGGGCGAGACGCTGGTCTGCGGCACGGCGCGCATCCATGGCTATCGCGTCGGCATCCTGGCCAATAACGGCGCGCTTCTGTCGGACAGTTCACTCAAGGGGGCGCAGTTTGTTTCGATGTGCGACCAGCGCAATATCCCGCTTTTGTTCCTGCACAACATCTCGGGCTTCATGGTCGGGACAGAGGCCGAGCGCGGCGGCATCGCCAAGGACAGCGCCAAGCTGGTCTATGCCATGTCTGTGGCCAAGGTGCCGCGACTGTCGGTCCTGCTGGGTGGCTCTTACGGCGCGGGCAATTACGGCATGTGCGGGCGCGGCTTCGGGCCGGATTTCCTGTTCGCATGGCCCACGGCAGAACTGGCCACTATGTCGGCCGATATCGCCACCAACGTGATGCTGGAACTGCGCCGCCAGAAAGGCGGCGACCCTGACCGGATGCAGGCCGACATGGCCCGGATCGAGGCGCAGGTGCGCGCCCAATATGGCGAACAGTCCGATCCATATTATGCCACGTCGCGGCTTTGGGATGACGGGCTGATCGAACCTGGCCAGACCCGCGACATCCTTGGCCTGTGCCTGGCCATCGTAACATCGGTGCCAGGGGCAGGGCGCCATACACCCGTATTCAGAATGTGAGGCAATGACATGACGACGACGTATGAAACCCTCCTGATCGGGACCGATGCGCGCGGTGTCGCCACCGTAACCCTGAACCGACCCGAGAAACACAACGCCCTGAACGGCACGCTGATTGCGGAACTGCATGATGCGGCGGGGCGGCTGGCATTCGCCGACAATGTGCGCATCGTGGTTTTGACTGGCGTCGGCAAAAGCTTCTGCGCCGGAGGGGATTTCAACTGGTTCGCCTCGAATATAGAAAAGACCCGCGCCGAGCGGGTCGCGCAAAGTGCGACGCTTGCGCAGCTTTTGCACCGGCTCGACACATTGCCCAAACCGCTGATCGGGCGGATCAACGGCCCGGCCTATGGCGGCGGGGTCGGCATGATATCGGTTTGCGACTATACGATCAGCACCGAAGAGGCGCGGTTCGGCCTGACCGAGGTGAAACTGGGCCTGCTGCCCGCGAATATCTCGCCCTATGTGGTCGCCCGCATCGGCAAGGTTCATTCGCGCGAGACCATGCTTTCGGGCGCCCTGTTTGACAGCGCGCGCGCCGAACGGATCGGGCTTCTGACCGAGGTCGTGGCCCCCGACGCGCTGGACGCTGCCGTTGAACGGGTGGTGCATGATCACCTTCAGGCTGCACCCGGTGCCGTGGCCGATACCAAGGCGCTGATCGCCCATGTCGCGGCGCATGACCTGAAAACCAACATGATCTACACCGCCGACCGGCTGGCCGATGCCTGGGAAACCAGCGAAGGGATCGAGGGCATCAACAGCTTTCTTGCCAAAGGCAGCCCGTCATGGCGCGTGAAATGAGCTTTACTCGCGTCCTCATCGCCAACCGGGGCGAGATCGCCCGGCGCATCCAACGCGGGTGCCGCAAGCTGGGGCTGGAAAGCGTGGCGGTGTTCTCCGTAGCCGACCGCGACGCGCCGTTTGTGGCAGAGGCGGATCACGCCATCTGTATTGGCGGGGCCGCGCCATCTGACAGTTATCTGAACATCGAGGCCATCCTCGGGGCCGCGCACGCCACGGGCGCGGGTGCGGTGCATCCCGGCTATGGATTTCTGTCCGAAAACGCCGATTTTGCGGCGGCGGTCGAAGCTGCGGGGCTGGTCTTTATCGGGCCGGAACCCGACGCCATCGCGAAAATGGGGTCCAAGATCGCGGCGAAGGCCGCCGCCGAGGCCGCTGGCGTGCCCGTCCTGCCCGGCTACCGCGGTGCCGATCAGTCCGACGCGCGACTGCTGCAAGAGGCCAAGGCGCTCGGCACGCCGTTCCTGGTCAAGGCCAGCGCCGGCGGCGGCGGGCGCGGCATGCGCCTTGTCACCGATATGGCCGACGCGCCCGAGGCGATCGCCTCTGCCAGGGCCGAGGCGCAGGGCGCATTCGGCGATCCGGCGGTATTCCTGGAACGCTATGCCCCCCGCGCCCGCCATGTCGAGGTGCAGGTGCTGGGCGACACAAACGGCACCGTGCTGCACCTGGGCGACCGCGACTGTTCGCTTCAGCGCAACCACCAGAAGCTGATCGAAGAGGCCCCGGCCCCCGATCTGCCGGACGATCTGCGCGAGGACATGCGCGCCGCCGCCGTGCGGCTTGCGCAGGCGATCGGGTACCGCTCTGCCGGGACGGTGGAATATCTTTATGACCCCGAGCACGCCGAGTATTACTTTCTTGAGATGAACACCCGCCTTCAGGTCGAACATCCCGTGACCGAGGCGATCACCGGGATTGATCTGGTGGAGTGGCAATTGCGCATCGCGCGGGACGAGGCGCTTGGCTTTGCGCAATCCGATCTGCGCTTCGACGGCCACGCCATCGAGGTGCGCATCGCCGCCGAAAACCCGGCTGAAAACTACCGCCCCGAAACCGGCACGATCACGCTTTGGGCGCCGCCTTCGGGCGTTCGGCTCGATACCGGCGTCAGTGAGGGCTCGGTTGTCGGCCACCATTACGATTCCATGCTGGCCAAGCTGATCGTCCATGCCCCCGACCGGGCAACGGCGATCCGCGAGAGCGTGGCCGCGATCAATCGCTTCGCCGTGGGCGGGGTGGGGGTGAACCTCGCGTTTCAGCGCGCCTTGCTGATGCATCCCGATTTTGCCGCGCTCCGGCATCATACCGCCGGGCTAGCCGAGCTGTTTCCAGACGGATGGACACCCCCCAAACCAGATGCGCAAAGCCGCGCGCTGGCAGCACTGGCCCTGCATCTGAATCTGGCGCCAAAGACCGGCAACTCCCCGTGGCAAACGCTGGGCGCATGGCGCCTGACCGCGCCTGCGGGTCGACCGGGTGCGGCATATTATTGGGCCTTGGGCGATGACGATCCGACCCGCGTGGCGGGCGATGCAACGAAGCTGGCAGTGATATTGCCCGACGGCGCCCATTTGGCGATTGCAGCGCCCGACCTGGCCGCCAATCGCCTAACCGGGCGCATCGACAGTACCCCCTTTGCCCGCACCGCGCATCTGCGCCGCGCCAAAGATCACTGGCAGGTGCATCTGTCCGCGCCCGACGGCATGGCCACCTTCGGGTTTGAAACGCTGGCAGACCGCCACCTGCAACGCGCCTCGGAACAGGCCGGGGGGGCAGACACCCTGCGTGCGCCGATGCCCGGTGCCGTGGTCGAACTGCGCGTCGCGCCCGGCGACCGGGTGGCGGCCGGCGACACGCTGGTGGTGCTTGAGGCGATGAAACTGCTGCAGAGCCTGACCGCCCCCGTTTCGGGCATCGTAGCTGAAATCTACTGCGCCGCCGGCGATACCGTCGCCGCGCAAGCGCCCCTTGTAAAACTCGATCCGGAGGAAATCCAATGACCAAGCATGGCATGACTGATGCGGCCACAGGCCCGTTCAGTGAAGACCTGAACATGATCCGCGCGCAGCTGCGCCGGTTCATCGAAACCGAAGTGACGGCCAAGGCCGAGCCTTGGGAAAAAGACGGCATGGTGCCGCGCGACGTGCTGCGCCGGATGGGCGATCTGGGCGTGCTGGGCATGCGCTATGACGAGCAATATGGCGGCTCAGGGCTGAATGTGATGTCCAGCGTCGTGCTGGCCGAGGAAGTGGGGCGTTCCACCTTCGGCGGGTTTTCGGCCACGGTTCTGGTGCATACCGACATGGCCTCGCCGCATCTTGAAAACGCCGGCTCACCCGAACAGAAGGCGCGCTGGATGCCGTCGATCACCTCGGGCGAAAAGATCGCTGCGGTGGCCGTGACCGAACCCGGCGCCGGGTCTGACGTGGCGGGGATGCGCACGCGCGCGGTGCAGGACGGATCGGACTGGGTGATCAACGGCACCAAGATGTTCATCACCAACGGCGTGCATGGCGACATCTATTTCGTTGGCGCCAAGACCGACCCGGACGCCAAGGGATCGCGCGGGATCACCATGTTCGCGGTTGAAAAGGGCACGCCCGGATTCTCGGTCGGCCGGGCCTTGAACAAGACCGGCTGGCTGTGCTCGGACACCGCCGAGTTGATTTTCGAGGATGTGCGCATCCCGGCAGAGAACGTGCTGGGTGAGGTCAACCGGGGCTTTTATTCGGTGATGAAGAACTTCCAGAACGAACGGATCGTGCTGGGCGCCATGGCCTGCGCCGAGGCGCAGTCCGCACTGGAAATGACTGTGGATTATGTCAAGCAGCGCAAGGCTTTCGGTGGTGTGCTGTGGGACAAGCAAACGGTGCGCCAGCGGCTGGCCGATTGCCAGACCCGGATCGAGGCGGGACGCCAGCTTATCTATCACGCCGCGTCACTGGATGCCGCGGGCCGCGATTGCGTCAAGGAAGTATCGATGGTCAAGGCCTATTGCGGCGAGCTGGTGAACAGCGTGCTTTACGACTGTGTCCAGTTCCATGGCGGTATGGGCTATATGCGGGAAACACCCGTGGAACGCATGTCGCGCGATGCCCGTGTCCAGGCCATCGGCGGCGGTGCCACCGAGGTCATGCTCGAAGAGGTCGCCAAGCGGATGTGACCTCACCATTACAAAAACCATATCAACGACCAGCTGACACAAGGACTAACGACATGAATTTGGAATCCACTCAACGCCAACCGATCGCAAGTCTGTCCCGAGAGTTCGCAACTATACTCATCGGCACCATTCTTCTGACACTCTCCGCGAAAATCTTGGTGCCTTTCTACCCGGTTCCGATGTCGACCCAATCCCTAGCAGTCCTGGGCCTTGGACTTTTTCTGGGTCCGGTTCGCGGTGGTCTTGTTGTAGTAATCTACCTTCTGGAAGGCGCGCTTGGCCTTCCGGTTTTCGCTGGCACGCCTCCCGCGCCGGCCGGATTGGTCTATATTGCCGGCCCCACAGGCGGATACTTGATTGGGTTCGCATTCGCAGCGGCTGCCGCCGGATGGATGGTTCAAAAGTTGAGAGGGTTTCAGCCTGCATTCAGAGCAACTGTCGCTGTACTTTTCGGTTCTGCACTTATGTATTGCGCAGGGCTGTTATGGTTGGGCGGCTTTGTCGGCTATGGAGAAAAATTGCTGAACGTCGGGCTTTACCCGTTCCTGCTTGGAGATCTGGCCAAGGCGGCAATTGCTGTGGTGCTGTATACAGGGTTCCACAATCGGGGCCGTGTTTGAACGCTGGGCTTCGTTGCTTTGTTCCAGTGCCGGGTTTGACCGACGCTGGAAACCAGCCTGAGGATTCCGAATCTATGCAAGAGCAAGAGGCGGAGCTGCATGATCCGGATTGTTCGCAGTCAATACATGGTCGTAAAGAATGACAAGAAACAACATGTTTTACTCTGAGCCTGACCCTCCTCGTGCGCATGGCGTAGAGGTGGCCGAGGGAATCCTAAGGATCGTTGCGAACAATCCCGGGAAGATGACCTATCACGGGACGAATAGCTATATCATTGATACTCCTGACGGTCGGTTCATTATCGACCCCGGTCCAGCAGAAGACAGTGCACATTTCGAAGCAATCGTCGAGAATTTGGGAGCCAACCCAGCCGGAATTCTCCTGACACATCACCATTCCGATCATTTCGGGGCCGTGCCGGCATTGCGCGAACGCACAGGTTTGCCGGTTTATGTTTCGCGGGCATTTCCTGACGATGCGTTTGAACCTGACGGGTTCTTGGAAGACGGACAGGTGGTCGCTGGTCTCACTGTCCTGCACACACCTGGTCATGCGAGCGATCACCTCTGCTTCGCGAGGCCGGATGGAGTGCTTTTCACGGGCGACCACGTGATGAGTTGGAACAGTTCGATCGTCAGCCCCCCTGACGGCAACATGCGCGATTACTGCGCCCAGCTTCAGCGGCTCATTGAGCGCGACGATAAGATCTGCCTGCCGGGGCACGGACCCGAACTCCGCGACCTGAGACCTTACGCCCAACGGTTGCTCGCCAATCGAATGCGTCGGGAGGCAGAAATTCTCGCGCACCTCTCGAATACCTCCGATTCGCTCCAGAATATTGCCACTTCGGTCTACAGGAAGTCCGACCCGCATATTGCATTGGCCGCCGAACGGAACGTTGCGGCGCATCTGGAGAAGCTTCTTTCAGAATCGCGGGTGATTCAGGACGAAGGGATTTGGAAAGCCACTTAACATAACTATCATTACCAGTTTTCAGCGCGTTTTTGGGCAAGTTAAGTTGCGGGTTGGAAACTTTACCTCACCCCATTTCGCCGTTTTTGCAGAGCCGCAATGCTTGCATCAAAGTCCAGACTACCTGCCTTGGCTCGACGGGTCAGATCGCGCATCAAGCCGCCAGGATTGCGCACAGGATTCGTTGGATGATCTCGCCCAGCATCGACCAAGAGAAGGCAGAGCGCTGATCCGTGATCGCCAAGAATGCTCTGGCCCTCAAACCAGACTGACGGATGGATATCGAGCATCGGCAATAATTGCCAGGCCGCCTCGATGATGTCGCGGTCTCTGAGTGGTCGGCTTTGTTCCCGGCGGGCATCAAGCATCATGCGTAGGCCGTCGCCAGCAATGTCGTACAATGTCTCAGGCGTCAAAGTGGGTGACACGGGGCAGGGCAGTGATGGCGGCAATTCACTCTCTGCAACTTCTTCGCATCTTGCGGAGTTATCCACAGCAGAGGGCTCTTCTACATTTTGAATTTCTTCCTTGGTGTTCTGTATAAAGGGCCGGAAGTTTTCCGCTGGTTCGCCGGAAGAAAGCCCGTGTTTCTCAAACCAGTCATCGATCCGGTTGCACAGATCGGAACTCGCCTGCAGGTGGGCGGTAAGCCGGTCCAGACCTAGGCGGCTCAACGCATCGCTGCGTGGCCAGCTTGCGAAACTGGCAAGAATATCTGCGACCTCCGGATCCTCAATAACCGACGAGGGCAGGGACGAGATGGCACGCTTCATGTGCCGCAGACGCAGTGATCGAAGATCCCTTAAAGCGCGCAAATGCTTCCGTTCCGCGCGGAGCCGGTCACGAAGGGCAATGAATTCCTCCAGTCGCGCAATCAGCGGTGTTAGGATCAAGCCGAGACCGGCGCGACCAAAGCGGGCCCCGTTGGCGGCGACGCGTTTCACGATCAGGCCGAGTTTGGCCAGCGCAGCCTCATCCGTGCGCAACTGCCTCGCTGTCTTGCCCAACTCAACAGCCGCCAGGTCTTGCGCGCCGAAGAACACCGGTTCCCGGTGTGGAGAGGTCCAGTCAGAGGCGCGGGTCCGTCCGATAATGTAGTTCAGCACCGCAAGGCGCGCCGGGCGCAAGCCGATATGAGGGGCAACCTCTGACAGAAGCGCCATGACTGCGCCTTTGGTCCAGCCTTCCGGCAAGGCCGGGTGGTTTCGAATGGAGGTCAATATCTTGTCCTTGTCAGTATGGGACAAGGCAGCAACAGGGCATCCGCATCCCGGCAAGAGATACGTTTTTTCGTTGCCTTGACTGTCGGGACTGCTAAAACAAGGCCACTGTTTGAGTTGACCTGTCGGAACGCCAATTCCGTTGTTCTTTGAGCCCCTCGCATGGTTGCCGCCTTGCGGGGGTTTCTCTTTTCTGGGGTGTCGAGTCCTTCTATCGGGGTTGGGGATCAGTAATTGACCTGCTCAGAGCCGTAAGTGCCCTCGTGATCTTCCCAGTCGACAAAGACGGCACGGACCCGGATGCTCGGGCAGGTGGCTCCAAAACCCTCGTCACCCTGAAATGCCGTTGGAAGCTCACCCGGGGACGCGATCCGCCATCG
>SWCD01005522.1_pt1 | contig 17021 bp, 10 predicted proteins | sample 4693011 | NCBI WGS metagenome assembly SWCD01 (sample SAMN10267278, study PRJNA491770) | bioreactor metagenome | isolation source: DHS bioreactor inoculated with marine | place: Japan: Omine Ridge, Nankai Trough | reverse complement strand
GGCCTTCTCGGTGAAGTAGATCCCGTGGCCCTTGGCGTCGTTTCTCGTCAGAGCGACGTAGTTCCGGACCTTGCGCTTCAGGCACACGTCCGTCACCAGCCCATGTCCCGTCTCCGGATCCACGCGCGGCAGGTTCCCGGCGTCCGGGTCACCGTTGGGGTTCGCGTCCTTGACGTCGAACAGGTAGACGAAGTCGTAGCGGTTCACGATGAATTCCTTTCCTACTCTTCTTCCGTGGAACCCGGCTTGTCCTTCCGGGTGTAGAGGTCACGAGTCTGGTGGTAGTAGCCGAGGGCAAAGAGCCCTTGCCCCGCAAGATTGAGGTGCGTAGGGAAGTCTCCGAGGGGATCGAGGATCTCCTGAACCAGGCGTTCCCGGTTTACCTTCCGACCGCCGTCCAACTTGGCGAGATGGTGCTGGTAGGTCCGAAGCAGGCGTGGGAATACGCTGCCCGGTGTCGCCGATGCGGAACCATAGAACCGATCCCGAATCGATGCGTTGAGGCTTCCCAGAGCATCCCCTTGGGTTTTCTCCAAAGCAGCGAAGAGCCGGCCGAGACGGTAGCCTGGTGCTGGGTTGTCGATGTCGAGACTCATGCTGACCTCCAGATTGAGATTGCGGGTCAAGTAGCCTTTGATTGCGCTCACCCGGGCGTAGTCGATAACCCGATCTGCGCGAATTCGTCGCATCACGGCCGTGAACAGGCCGCTGGGGTAGGGAGCGCCGGTCACCACTGAATTGAGCAGAGGCCCCGACAGGATCGGTGGGATGTCCTTCGGTTCCCTCGCTGTCTGGAGCAGCAGTTGGGCGTTGGAGAGGAACTCAGGGTCCCCGCGCCACTTCCCACGCGCCGGCTGTGGCTCGAGGGCGATGTCCCGATGATGCCGACGCAGGTTCTCGAAGAGAGCGCTCAACCGACCCCGGTGAAAGAACCGGATGGAGATACGGGAGGCATTCGGCGCGAGCCCCAACAAAAAGTAGGGAGTCTGATCCGGATCCTCCTCCAACTCTGAGTAGGCCTCCCGGCCTTGGCGCAGTGCATGCAAGAATGCCGCGAGCTTCTCGCGGAGGCCTTCGTCCTGAACGTCATCGCGCTCGAGGCTGAAAGACCCCGCACGCGCGAATTGCGCAAAGATGTCCTCCGTGGGGGTGGGCCTGGAGGTCCAGAAAAGGACAGTAGTGTCGCCGAGTTGAAAGCGATGCTTCTCGGAACAGGGGCCGTCGGTCAGGGCATTCAGTGCGGCGGCGTAACGTCGAGCCCCCTCCTCCGATACCGGCGCGTTCACGCTTTGGGTCTTGCCGTAGGACTCGTAGGCGGGCGCGTTGAAACCAACGATGACCGCCCCTGAACTCTGAGCCCCCCTGACCCCCTTGATCTTCGGGTGCGTTACGGCAATCGTTGCGAGGCGGCCGGTCAGAAGGCACTGCTGCCGGCCGAGATCTAAACCTCCAGGATCCCGAGCCTCCCACCATTCCCGGAACGCCGGATCCTCGTGAACGTACGACGATTCTCCCACGATCTGGAAGACCCCGAAGCCGGCCGTTCCCTCCGCGAGAACAGCGTGCCCGGGGGCCCCAACCGGATCCCAGCTCTCCAGAAAACGACAAACGGTGGAGAAGCCCTCGACGCCGATTTCGGCCTCTTGATCGAGGTGCATCGAACGGAATGCCTCGAAGCATCTCACTGAGCGTTCCGGATCGGGATCGTCCTTCTTGAACCCCAGCATGTAACCGGAGTTGTCCCAGAGCAGGCAAGGGTTGATGCCGGAACCCGGTGGCTTGCCGATGCCTGGCACCATCAGCTTCCGGGGCCGAAGCTGCTTTCCCGACGGGACACGGGTCTCCTGGATCGCGAACAGGGAGCCGTCCTTTCGCAGAACGACCTTGAACGTGATCTTCTGGATGCTGTATCCGGCAGAAGGGATGCCGTAGTCCGCCTCGTTCTTCAGGCGATCGTACAGCGAGGTCAACGCCTGGAGGATCATGCTCACGCCCTCCCTTGTTCCAGCGGCGGCACATCCAGAACTCCATCCGTCATCACCGCTCGAAAGAACCGGGGTTCGGCGGTTAGATGCGTCCCGGTATGGGATTCGACGATCTTCCCCTTTCGATCAGGAGTGAAACAGATGTCCTGCAGCATGAAGCCAAGATCACGCTCACCGCGAAGCTCCACCGCGCAAGGTGGAAAGGCCTCCGCCAGTTCGAAGAAAGCAGGGAACTCCCGGACGCCCAGGTAGGGATGGTGGAAATACTGCCCGTTGCTCGCCCGCCTCTTGAACATCTCGAGATGTTTGGCTTCCGGGCGCTCCAATTCTCTTCCCGCGCCATCCGTAGGGTCCTTGACAAGGACGTGCGCCTCGATGCCGTAGGACACGTCGCGGAGGATTAACGCGGACCGCTGCTGTCGGTGCTCTTCGACAGCGATGCCCAAGCGTCGCGTCCCGCCTTTCATGGCAGCGGAGACACCCGAAGCCCCCTGCACCGGGATCTTTGCGCTGATTTCATTCCGCCGGATCTGCGTGAAGCGAATCGCGTTGAGTACATGGATTCGATCCACGATCCAGGTCATCTGCGGTTTCCAGTAGATCGCCTCGAGAATGCCCCTCGCGGCGCTCGGCGTCATCACGTCATAGGAAACCCTTTCGACCTTCATCTCGGGGCGGTTGAACGAGGCCAACTCGCCCCATACGTGGAGCTTGATTCCAAAGGCCAAACTCCCCTCCTCTCTACACCACCATGGGTGTGTCGCAGTCAGCGTCCAGAGAAAGGCCCACGGATTCACTGTAGTGACTCTGTGGGTTGATGAGAACGGGGTACCTATCACCGACCAGATCAATTGTCCGTCCCACCTGCTGGTCCCAGATCCGACGTGGAATCTGAACGGTGTACCTCTGAAGAGCCCGAAGTCGCTCTCGCCCCGGAGACTCCCTGAATCGACGCAACTCCTCACAGAGTCTCTCGCCCTCCGCGCCCCAAGGCACAATCACCGGCGACCCGGAGTCATCGATGAGGCGAAAGGACTCCTCCACTTCGGCGAAGGCGAAACTGAAAGGAAACTCCCGCTCCTGCAGGAGATTGAACTTCTCGAGAATGCTCCGCGAGTCCCAGCGTGCGGCCTGATCCCAGTAGTACAGCCTGAAGTAGTGCTCGATAGCGGCCAGAGAGAGGGGGTCGTCGTGCAGGTCGAGGACCTGCGCTGCGCAGTTCGATGTTTCCGCGAAGAACCTCTCGGATCGAGTGTGTTCAGTCCGGAAAATGAGTGTCTCCCCGTTTCCGTCCAGGCGCCCATGTCGATTGCATCGACCGGCGGCCTGTACGATGGAATCAAGCCCCGCCAGGGCCCGATAGACCCTGGGGAAGTCGATATCGACACCCGCCTCCACGAGTTGAGTGGAAACGACTCGGCAAACCTGCTGGTCATCGAGTCTCCGACGGATCTCCGCGAGCCGTTCAGATCTGTGGACGGGGCACATCAGCGCGCTCAGATGAAAGTGCCCCTCGTCCTCCCCCAGCACCTCGAAGAGGCGGCGAGCATGAGATCGCGTGTTGACGATGCAGAGCGACTGCCAGTCCCCGCGAAGCATCTCCACCAGTTCACTATCAAGCTTGGGCCCCAGATCACCGACACTGACACGCTTCAGGTTCCGGTAGAGAGCTTCGGCATCAGGGATGATCTCCCTCACCCCCGAAAGCCCGATGGGAAAGGCCTCACGGTGGTGCACGGCCGGCTGCGTGGCCGTGCAGAGGACAATGGTGCTGCGGTAGTTGGCCGACAACTCACGGAGGGCACGCAGGCACGGGGAGAGAGATTCCACCGGAAGAGTTTGTGCCTCGTCCAGAATGATGACCGCTTCGGCGAGGTGGTGCAGTTTTCGGCACCTTGAGCTTCGCGCCGCAAAGAGCGATTCGTAGAACTGAACCGAAGTAGTGACGACAAGGGGAGCGTCCCAGTTTTCAGCACTCAGGCGACTGGTGACCGTCTCGCTTCCGAGGTCGAGGTTGGAGTGATGCTCGAGCACCGGATCGCTTCCGAGTTCGGCGGCAAGACCGGTGAAAACGTCGCGAAACGCCTGCGCGTTCTGCTCGATGATGCTGGTGAACGGAATGACGTAGATGACACGCTTATGGCCGTATCTCCTGGCATGCTCCAGAGCAAAGGCGAGCGAGGACAGCGTCTTTCCCCCACCGGTGGGTACTGTGAGGGAGAATAGGCCCGGAGCGCATGCCGCCGCCGCGAGGCAGGCTTCACGGACCTCAGCCCTGCGCCGGTTTACTGAAGTCTTCGCGGGTGCGAAAGTGTCGAGGTGCGCAGTGAGGGCCGACGCCATCCTCTCGAGCACATCCGCCGGCCAGTCCGGCCTGGAATATGCGCGCGTCGGGTCCATGAACTTCTCGGTGTCCAGATAGTCGGCGTCAACCAGGCTCGAATAGAGCATGCGGGTGAAGAAGGCGGCGGAGAACCCATCCCGCGAGGCAAGCGCCAACCCAAGAAACTCAGGGGGTTCCGGCACTGACGCCCCCACAACCTCAGCAGGGGCGGCATCCCAATGCTCGATGTTCTTCTTGAGCCGAGCCTCCAGACAGGCGGATCCACAATCGCCACGACCGTCAAGCAAACCGCTGTGATGCCCGGAGATCACATAAGCGAGGAGGTGTCCGAGGATACCCGCGGTCCGCACGGCGTGCTGCGCTCCGGCCGTGGAGTGATCGGTGCGGACCGCCCTGTCCGCGATGTGCGAATCAGGGGATGATGCGGTGGAAAGGTACTCCTGAAACGCCACCGAGTACTTCCCAAGATCGTGCCAGAGACCAGCCAGCCACCCCCATTCCGATGCGGAGAAGGACTCGCAGAACGAAAGAGCCCTTGCGGCGACGCCATCGAGGTGGTCCAGGAGTGGCTGCCATTCCTCGACCCCTCGATCCGGCAGGGTGTGAGCAAAATGCCGAGCCTTCCCCATTTGCCCTCGAATCGGGTCATCAATCAGTGCTTCTCGGATCAAGGAGATTCCTGAGCAACCGCATCAGGCAAGCGCCCCAACCCAGTCCACTGATCAAGTATACACACGGGGGTGACATGGACCGGGCCGCCACACTCGTGTCAAGGCTCAGTGGGAGGAAGACGCGTTCGGGTGTTTGATGCCCGCTGCAGGCTGTGGACAGTGGCCCGCGAGCCTCGGACGATTGGGCTTCTGACCGTCTTCAATTCGACAGAAATCGTCCATCAACCCTTCCGCCCCCCCCTTGGGCTTGCGGGTCGGCACACCCCCCTGAGCTGTTTTTCCTTCCCCTTTCTCCAACCAGGCGCCGACGAAGCGGAGCCCCCCGAGCCCCCCCCCTTCTACTCCGACGCCTCAATCGCACTCACGTACTTCACCATTTGCAGAACCTTCATCCGCATGCCGAAGGTGACCGTCGGCCCCTCGGTCCGGACGTAGCCCGCGCACCACAGATCGGGCGGAGGGTTCCGGAGAAGGCCCTGCTGCGCCAGGCTGAGTTCGTCTTTCGCCATGTCCCCGATCCAGGGGGCGATCTCGGCGAGGTTCAGGTAGAAGATGCCGTTGACCGTCTCCGGGAAGCCGGCGGTGGCATTCGCGAAGGCCTGCGGAAGGGCTTTCGTTTCGCCCGCCTTGACCCGATCGATGACCGCCTTCATGTCCTCATCACCGGCGACCGAGATGCCGAGCTCCCCCACGTAGCAGGTCTGCATGCTGAGCCCCTCGGGGCCGAAGAACTGGTCCATGAACATGCTCATCTGGGGGGGCACGTCGGGAATTCCCGAGAAGTCCATCCCGATGTTCATACCGGTGACCTCGACGTCGCCGTGCTTCCATGCGGGCAGCACTTCGAAGTTGACCGGCATCTCAGCCATCCCGGGAGACTCCTTCATCGCCTCCATGAACTCGTTCATCCTCGACATCATCTCCCGGCTGTACTCCCCGTAGGCTTCCGGGTCGGTCAGGTGGGAAAGGGCCACCATCTTCATGCCGTTTCGGATACTCATGCCGACGGCGCCGCCATCCATCATGGTGAAGGCCTTCTCCATGGTCGCCAGCAGTTCCGGGTCCTCGGCGAACATGATCTCGTACATGGGGGCGTAGAAGTCCCAGAGCCCCTCCATCGACATGTGGAACTCCGCGGCGAAGAGCCCGGCGGTGCCGAGCGAGTGGATCAGTTCGGGCTTCTTCGGAGTGGCCTCGGCCAGCTTCTTGCCCATCGGGCTCCCGGGCCGGGCTCCGTAGCTGACGGTGAGGGAGACATCGCCGTCCCTCATCGTCGCGGACATCTTCATGGTCGCGGAGTCGGAGAGGAAGCCCTTCACGCCGTCGAGCATCCCGGTCATCATCCCCTGGTACATCTCCATCCCCGGCGGCATGTCGGCCTGCTCCGCCTCCATCTGGGCGAACTGGGGAGCGACGAGTTCATTGAGGGCGACGAGGTCCACGGCCATCGAGACATCCCCCTCGAGCATCTCGGTCGCCAGGGGGACGGGCTCCTTCCGCATGGTGACCACGCCGGCCATGGCCGGATCCATCGCGAAGGCCGCCCACTTGCCGGGGAAGGAGAGCCCCACCGCCTGCTGCATGGCGGACCAGTTCGGGTCGGCTTCGAGAACCGTCCTGAACTCCTGCTCCGAGGAGATGGGGATGATGAAGACCGGCAGCGGTTCGCCCCTCTCACTGTCGAGCAGAGCCAGACCGAGCGGACGCGTCTGGTCCACGCCCTCCATGCCGGGGTTCATGAAGGTCCGCCCGATCAACTCGGTGAGCAGGACGACCCCCTCGTCATCGGGATCCGCCGTGCGCACGAGGTTGTAGACTTCCTCCTCGAGGCCGGCCAGATCGTTGAAGCGGATGAACACCAGCGCGCCCTCGGGACAGAGAAGGGACAGTTCGTCCTTCGGCGCGGTGGCGGCGGCGACGCCGGTAGCGGTGAAGGATCCGGAGGTCCCTCCCCCCTCTTCCGCGGAGCAGGCGAAGAGCAGCACGGGGAGCAGGAGTGAGAGGATCTGAAGTCGCGATGGACGGAACATGGACGACCTTCCTTTCGGAGTACGGAGGCAGACACCTTTTTCCACTATCTGTTCTTTCGACCCGGAGCAGGATCAACCGTAAGGGTAAAACGCTCGAGCCTCCGTACTACGATGATCACCGCGACGGAATTCGGAAGACGATGCCGCTCTCGCCGGCCTCCACCCAGGTGACCGGCCAGTCGATCATCCGCGGCGGCAGGAGAAGTTCGTCGTGGCCGTTCACCTCCGCGGGGAGCCAGACCAGCGCCACCCGGCCCTCGGCGAACCCACCCTCCCTGAACTCCCGATTGTCGTGGACAGGTACGCGACCCCACCCCCGGGCCGCCCCGTGGGCCCAGAGACTCCCGGCGCCGGTGCCGAGAATGCGGCCGGAGATGAGCAATCCGGGCCGCAGGGTGATCTCCGTGTCGCGGGGAAGCCAGCCGTCGATTCTCACCGGGGCCAGGCCGCCGTAGCGCCGCACGATGAGCGTGTGCGGAGTTGTCGCCGGCAGATCCGTAAGCAGGCGGCACCCCTTCGAGTTGGTCTGACCCGAACACCTCAGTGGCTCATCCCGATCCCCCCTCTCGAAAAGAGACTGGTTCCAGACGTTCACGTCGGCGTTGTGCACCGGCCGGCCCTCCGGGTCACGAACCGTGACCGTCGCCGAGGTCAGAGTGTCGAGGCGGATGACCACGTCCTGCTCGCCCGCAGGGACCACGACCGGGGCGGGCTGCACCATCTCCCGATCCTCCGCTTCGAGCATCACCATCCCGGCCCCGAGTCCCGGGATCCGGAACGAGCCGTCGGCCCCGGTCCGCGCGTACCAGGGGAATCGATGGTTCGGCTCGGAGTCGGGCCAGGTCGTCATGGAGCCGGTGACCTCGACCCCCGCGCGGCCACGGCCCGATGAGTCGAGGACGTGCCCGGTGACGACCAGGGCCTCTGGCAGCGCCACCTGGATCCTGTCCTTCCCGGCCGGATACGGACCGAACCGGGCGGCGCCGAGGGGCAAGGGCACGCTGCTCGGTCGGCGTGCGCCGTGCACGAACAGGATGAACTCGGCGACCTCGGGGTCCAGATGGAGTTCGCCGCGTCCGCCGGTGATCTCCCCGTCATCCCCGCCGATCGGCTCCCCGTCCACATCCCGCGTCAGGATCTCGAAGTCCGCCCGATCCACGATAGCTCCCTCGGCATCGGTCACGACCAGCTGAACCACCCGCTCCACGACCTTCTTCACCGGCTTCAGGCGAAGGATCGTATCGGTCGTCTCGGGACGAACCCTTCCCTTTGCCCCGTGGGATCGCCCCTCGGCGTCGGTCATCCATGCGGCGACCCCGAAGGTGCCCGACCCCAGACCGCGAAACCAAAAGGTCCCGTCCTCCTTGACCACCAGGGTGCGGCCGGACTCCACACCGGGGCCGCTCAGGCTCACCCGGGCTCCTTTTGCCGGCCGACCATCCGGGAGAACCACCCTCCCCGAGAGGCTCAGGCCCCGGGACAGGGACACCGCCAGGGAGGTCGTCTCCCCCATCGCGAATCCGACCATCTGTCGATGACCGCAGTAACCCTCCGAGGACACCTTGAGCTCCATCCGGTCCGGCCGGAGGGGACCGATCCGGACCTGCCCGCTCTCGTCGGTCCGGCCTCTTCCGCCGAGACTCAGCTCCACCCGAACTCCCGAGAGTGGTTGCCCCGTGTCCTCCCCCCGGACCTCCAGGAGAAACCAGGCCCCGGCGCCCAGCTCGAGTGCGACCGTGCGGACCTCGCCCGGCGCCAGGGTGCCGGTGACCTTCCCGCCGGTGAGTCCATACCGTCCGGGCACGAGCCGGAAGTCCCCGGGCAGGAGGTGTTCGAGGAGGAAGGTGCCCCCTTCCTTGAGGTAGCACTCGCCGGAGAGCGCCGCCGTTCTGTAGCTCACCCGGCCCTCGGAAACCGGATCCCCGTCGGCGGTCGTCACGGAGCCCCTCAGCACCGCCGATCGAACCACACAAAGCGTCACCTCCCGCTCCTCTTGCGGCGACAGGGTGAGGAAGCGCGGTTCCCCGGTCACGGCATAGGGGTCGGTGATGAAACCGTGGCCGCGGACCGAAAGTCGGACGGTGTCTCCGGGGATGGAGGAGAAGACGACCGTGCCGCGGCGATCCGTGAGCAGACATTCGCTCGAGTCCACGTCGGGCAGGGAGCGGAAGTTGGCCAGCACCGGCACGAAGGGGACCGGCGCGCCCCCGTCGGCGGCCACCACCCGCACGGTGAGCTTCGCCGACGGCTCGAGAGCGATCGGGACTTCCTCGGTCGCCACGAATCCGCAGAGCCGCCAGGGTCGAAAGCCCGCGGCCTTGACGGTCAGGTCTTCCACCCGCCCGTCGGCCATCGGCAGGGCGACCTGAAAGCGGCCGTCCGCGTCGGAGGTCGTCCTGAGCACCACGTAGACGAGACTCGGTGCATTGCCTCCGATCTCGACCGCGGCCCCGGCCACCGGCTTTCCCGAAGCGGTATCGAAGACACGCCCCCGGAGCATCCGGGCCCCGTCATCGACGACGAACGTCACCTCGAGCTTTCGGGGCAGTTCGATCGACCGGGCCTGGGCCTCGAACGACCGGCCGGATCGAAAAGAAACGGAGTACCTCTCGGCGGGGAGTCCCCGGAAGACGAAGCGACCATCCGGGCCGGTGGGCGCGGACAGCCGGTCGGCCTCGTAGCGCCGGCGAAGTTCCACCTCTCCGGAGAAGGGCCGCCCGTCCACGTGGACCGCCCGGCCCCGGAACGCGGTCTCACCGGAAGGAGGAGTGAACTCGATGAAATCGGGATCCACTCCCGCGGGAACGTTCACCCGCCGGCGGACCACGAGCCCGTCGGGGCCGGTGGCTGAGATCTCGTGACGGCCGGGAGGGACCCCATCGAAGGCGAAGTACCCGGAGGAATCGGCGCGGACGCGACGGAGTGGGTGACCGGGGTAGTCGACGTAGATCCCAAGAGTCAGCGCCGCGGCGACGCCCTGCCCGTTGCGCGTGACGCGACCCTCGATCCGACTGAATACCCGGGGATCGTCAACGGGCAGGTCGGGGACGGGGCGGGCGCGGAAGTCGTCGGCGCGGTCCCGCTCTCCGGGAACCACCGGAACCGTCACCTCCGGCGGTGCCGAGAGGATCAGCAGCAGCACGATCCCGGCGGCGGCGAGCAGTACCGGAACCACCCACCGGATGCCATGTCCCCGTCGAGCATCGCCCATCCCGCCATCGTAACAGTACGGAGGCAGACACCTTTTTCCAGACTCTGTCGAAATTGCTCCGGGTCAGAAAAACAGACTTTGGAAAAAGGTGTCTGCCTCCGTACTCTCGGGCACCGCCTCATGAAGACGCGCACCATCATCGCCCTCGGCGCTCTCGTCCTGCTCGTGATCGCGGTCGTGATCGCCAACCTGCCGCAGGATCCGGACGAAGGAGTGTGGCGGCCGGAGGAGTCGGAGCGCATCGCGGAGCTCGAGGCGCGGATCCGGGAGCTCACGGAGGAAAACGAGCGTCTGCGGGGCGATCTGGCGGCCGGGCCGGCGGAGGAGGACGGGCGGATCGCGGACCGCCCCGCCGAGGCCGAAGAGGTCGCCGACCGTGTCCCCCCACCCACCGGAGTGGACTACCGCGGCACCCTCAGGGTGCGTGTCGTGGACGGGAACGGCGCCCCGATCCCCGGCGCCCGCATCTACACGAAGTACGAGAACCAGCAGGAGGCGACCACCAACGCGGACGGCGTCGCCGAGCTGACCCGGCTCGCTCCCGGTCAGCGCTACGTCTCCGTGCGCAGCGAGGCCGGAAAGTGGAGCAGCCGCATCGAGGTCGAACCCGGCCGGACGGTGGAGGTCCCGGTGACGCTCGAGGTCGGATCGGCCGTCGTGGCGGGAGTGGTGAGCCATCGGCAGACCGGCCCGCTTCACGGAGTCAGCATCGCGCTGCATCTCCGCAGCCGCGGCCAGGGGGACCGCACCTATCGGGTGGAGACGGACGCGGAGGGTCAGTTCCGATTCGAGGACCTTCCCGCCGGGGCCTACACCCTCACGGCGGTCGGGGGCCCGCTCGAGAAGGGCAAGGTGCTGATGCAGCCGGTCGAGGTGCCGGCCGGGGGGACGGTGGTGAAGGACCTCCAGGCCGGCACGGTGAGTCTCGGTGGAAGGGTGACCGACGCCGAGACCGGGGCGGCGATTCCGGACGTCTCCGTCCGGACCCAGAGCCCGATGTCGCGAAGCTCGGTGACCGACGCCGGCGGCCGCTACGAGCTCCTGGACCTCATGGACGGCGAGTACGCGGTCATCTTCGCGGTGGACGGCTACGGGATCGAGTTCGTCCACGGCGTAGAGGTCGCCGGGGACGGGCGCACACTGGACCACCGGCTGCGGAAGGCGGCGACCCTCAACGTCATCGCGCGCGACCCGGGCGGCAGGCCTTTCGTCGGCCGGCTCGTGCTGAGCATCAAGCCGAAGGTCAAGGGAGAGGGGACCAGCGTCGGCACGGGGATCACCACGAACGCGGAGGGCCGGGGCGTCTACCGCCAGATTGTCCCGGGCGAGTACACACTTCGTTTCGGGACCTACGACCGGAAACTCTCCGGGACCGTTCAAGCCACGGTCGGCCCCGGTGAGACGACGGTCGAGGTGACGCTGCAAGGGACCTGAGATACGGAGGCAATTCCGACAAAAAAGGCCCGGCACGGTAGGTCGGAATTGCTCCGGGTCAGAAAAACAGAGTCTGGAAAAAGGTGTCTGCCTCCGTACTCTCCGTACTCATCTCGACCTCCCCCACATCCCTGAGCAGCACCAGCGTCAGCGCGCCGGCACGCATCTTCTTGTCGTGGGGGAGGTGCTCGCTCAGGCGGGCCGGGTCGATGGCGACGCCGAGGTCGGCCACCGTCGTGGGCAGGCCGAGGGTCGTGAGGAGGCCGAGGGCCCGCTCGCGCACACCGGCCCGGAGCAGGCCGCGCGCTTCGGAGATCTCGAGCGCGGCGGCCATGCCGACGGCCACCGCCTCGCCGTGGCGGATCGCGCCGTAGCCCGCGGCGGCCTCCAGGGCGTGGCCCAGGGTGTGGCCGAAGTTCAGGACCTGCCGCCGGCCCGCCTCTCGCTCGTCCTCCATCACCACCTTCGCCTTCGCCCGGACAGCAGCGGCGACGATCGGGGCGAGCACCGCGGCCGGAGCGTCCGGGCCGAGGATCGACGCCTTCGCCTCGAGAGCCTCGAGCAGCACCGGGTCGAGCGTCAGCGCCATCTTCACCACCTCGGCGAGTCCGGAGCGGAACTCTCCGGGATCGAGGGTGGCCAGGGTGTCGGTGTCGGCCAGCACGACCTTCGGATGGTGAAACGCGCCCACGAGGTTCTTGCCCTCGAGGAGGTTGACGCCGGTCTTGCCCCCCACCGAGGCGTCCACCTGGGCGAGCAGGGTGGTGGGGAGCGAAAGGAAGGTCAGGCCGCGGAGAAACGTCGCCGCGGCGAAGCCGCCGAGGTCCGAGACCACCCCACCGCCGAGCGTCACCACCGGCGTCCCGCGGTCCGCCCCGAGGTCGAGCAGAGCGCCGTAGACTTCCCGGACGACCTCGAGGGTCTTCGACTCCTCCCCCGGCGGGAGCCGGAGCGTGGTCGGTGTGAAGCCATGATCGGCGAGGGCGTCCTCCACCACGGCGGCGTAGAGATCGCCGACGGTGTCGTCCGTGACCAGGAGCACCGGGCCGGGCGCGGCGACGCCTTCGAGAAACTCACCCGCCCGGGCGAGGAGGCCCGGGCCGACGTGGATCTCGGACGATCCCGCGGCCGTCCCGATCGATATTCGCACGACGGCGTCGGTCACTGCTCCTCCGAGGACGCTCCCTCGCGCTTCGACGACCGCTCGCGCTTGCCGCTCCGGTACTCCGCCCGGAAGTCGCCGACCTTCTTGCGGTCCTTCAGCGCCATCACCACGAAGACCACCACCACCATCAGCCCCACACCGACGAGCAGGATCTGCACCGCCACCATCAGCGAGTCCGGCTCCGGATCCACCGGGTAGACGCCGGTGACGATGACGAGCGGGATCTCCCGGGCCGGGGGGCCCTTCTCCGGGATGTAGGTCCAGCGCTTGTAGAAGATGCCCTCCACCTGCACGTACTCGGACCCGATCTTGACGTCGTACTCCGACCACGGCCGGGGGCTGACGAGGAACACCAGGTACTCGGTGGGCTGCAGCAGGAACCCGGAGTCCATCCGGTCGATCTTGCCGGGGTTGTCGCTCTTCAGCATGTCGACCCAATCCCGGACGATCGACCCGCGCATGGAGACGAACTTGAAGCGGTACTTCTCCTTCTCGGCGAGGATGGGCTTGGCCAGGCGACCGAAGTGGAAGATCTCGAACTCCGGCTTCTCCCGAAGCTCTTCGTAGCCCTTCTTCCCGAGCCCCTTGACGTAGTTCAGCGTGAGCCAGAAGGGACGCTCGTCGGTTTCGTTGGCCTCGTCGTAGGTCAGTTCGTGGATGAGCGAGGTCCAGTTCTCGCCCTCCGGGTTCAATTCCGTGACTTCGATCGGAGGGTAGGCCTTGAAGACCTCCTTGTCCTTCACCAGGACGAGGTCGATGGAGGGTTCCTGGGCGTCGACGCCATCCTTCTGGACGGTCACCGTGCGCAGCCGATAGAAGAGCCCGTAGACCTGGATCCAGTCGCCCGGCTTGCGGTCGATCGGCACGGTCGAGATGACGTGGTAGAGGACGCCCTCGGCGTTGCGGAAGAGCACGCCGTAGAGGTTCTCCACGGAGTCCACCTGACCGGCGAACGGGATCGGCTCCTCGACCGCGACCACCTGGCCGAAGGCGGAAACGAACGCGCCGCGGTGCGGGCCGGGCTCGAACAGCACCGCCTGCTCGTCGAGCAGCGAGTAGTGGAACTCGCTCAAGCGGGTCACCTCGATGTTCCACAGGGCCTGGTCGATCAGGTACTTCAACACGTCGGGATCGTCGGCCGAGGGGCCGTCCAGGAGCTTGTCGGCCTGCATGAATTCGAGGAGCTTCTGGCCGATGTCGTCACGCACCAGGTCGCGGCGCTCGGCCGGGTTCGGCGGGTGGTACTTGAAGATCGGCCGACCGTCCTCGTTCACCGGGACGACGGCATCGATGATCTCGCCGCGCTGCTCCTGCTCCTCTTCTTCTTCCGCCACCCGGCCCACGAACTGCAGACCGAGGAAGGAGCCGAGAACAACCACGAACAGGATCGCCATGATCCAGAGCTTCGCCTTCTCCTTGCCCCCGAACATGGGGCTGGGCTGGCGGTTACGACTGGAGAGCTTGCCGCCGGAATAGGGGGTGATCATCTATCTTCCCGTCCTTCAGTAGTTTCGTCCGTTGCAGACGCCGGGGAACGGATTCATCGTAGCATCGAAGTTCCAGAGCGTCAATTCGCCCGGATTCCGAAGCACGGCGAGCGGCAACGGCGGTAATGTCTCGCTGATGAGCACGTTTACGCAGGCATTCTCCGCGCTCAAGGCCCTGACGAACTACGAAACCATGGTCCGCCCGCCGTACGGAGGCCGCGCCATGAACCTGCCCCGCACCCGGGCGCTGCTCAAGGCCCTGGGACACCCCGAGCGCGATCTCGCGATCCTGCAGGTCGCCGGCACGAAGGGCAAGGGCACCGCGGCGACCGCGCTCTCGGCCATGCTCCGGGCGGCCGGGCACTCAACCGGGCTCTACACCTCCCCCCACCTCCTCGACGTGCGCGAGCGGATCGCGGTGGACGGGAGGTGGATCTCGAAGCGGGCCTTCGCCGACGGCGTCGAGAGGATCCTGGGCCACGTCACGCCGCTCGTGGGGACGCCCCGCTGCCCCACCTTCTTCGAGATGATGACGGTGCTCGCCATCCTCGAATTCAACCGGGCCGGCGCCCGGGCGGCGGTGCTCGAAGTGGGACTGGGCGGGAGGCTGGACGCCACCTCCGCGGTCCGCCCCCTGGCCTCCCTGGTGACCCACGTGGGCCTCGATCACACCCACATTCTCGGCAGGACCAAGGCCCTCATCGCCGCGGAGAAGGCGGGCGTGGCGAAGCGAGGCGTGCCGCTGGTTTCCGGAGTGCCGGCGGGGAGCGCGGCCGGCCGGGTCATCCGGAGCGTGGCCGAGGCGGTGGGGGCGCCGCTGTTCGTCGCCGGGGGGGACTTCACGGTTCGAACCGGGAAGCCGGAGCTGACCGGGGACGGGCCGCGAACGGCGGTGACCGTCAGGACGCCGTTCGGCCTCGACCTCACGGCCCGTGTGCCGGTGCTCGCCCGCGAACTGGCCCGTGACGCCGGCCTCGCCGCGGCGGTGCTCTCCCTGCCTCGGGTCGCAAAGGCACTCCCGGTCTCTCCTGAGGCCATGGCGGCCGGACTTAAGAGCCTCGTGATCCCCGGCCGCATGCAGATTCTCTCCCGCCATCCGATGCTCCTCGTCGACGGCGCCCACAACCCCGATTCCGCCCGCGCGCTCGCCAGGGCCATCCACGAGACGCTGATGCCGAAGCGCGTCTTCGCCATCGTCGGCGGCGGTGTGGACAAGGCCATGCCGGCGGTGGTGACGGCGCTGCTTGCCGCCGCCTCGAAGGTGGAACTCACTTTCACCCGCCCCCGGACGCATCCTCGCGCGGTAAACCCGGAGGAGCTGGCGGCGCGGTTTGTGGGGGCCCACACCTGTGCCGACCTCCCGGAGGCAATGACCCGCGCTCGAAAGAGGGCTCGGCGGGAGGATCTGATCGTGGTGACGGGGTCGATGTACCTGGCCGGGGAAGCGCTCGGCATGTAATGCGTCTGCGCTGAAAAACAACACCGGGAGTCCTTTTTGGAGGGGCGCCGCCGCCCGAAGGATCATCGCCCCTCACCGGGGCAGTTCGACCTCCCTGACCCTCGCCCCCTCAGTAAAGCGGAAGACCGGCCGGAAGCCCGAGTCCCCGTTCGACCTCCGGGGGCCAGGTCTGACATTCCGCGGAAACCGGACATTCCCGAGTCTTCAGGGCACCGCGCCGTCGGCGACTTTGCTCCGGGACAGATCAACAGACTTTGGAGAAAGGAACCTGCCTCCGTATTACAGGTTCTGCAGCTTTCTCAGGTTGTCCCGCGCCGGGGCGTAGTCCGGGTCGATCTTCAGGGCGTCCTCGAAGCACTGTCTGGCCATCGCTTCGTCGCCCATCTTCAGGTACTGGAGGCCCTTGTTGTTGTAGGGGCCGGGGAGGTTGGGCTCGATGCCGATGGAACGGTCGTAGAGGTCGATGGCTTCTTCCGGGGAGTCCGTGCGGTTGGCCTGGTCGTAGTAGGACTTGGCCTCCCGGTACTCGGACGAGTCGACGGGGGCGGCCTTCGGGCTGCTGCCCATCTCGGTTCCGATGAACCATCCGCCCGCGCCACCAGCGGCGGCGCCGATCAGGGCGCCTTCCCACTTGTGGCCGGACTGGTGCCCGATCACCCCGCCCGCCACGCCCCCCACCACGGCGCCGACCCCCGCGCCGGTCCAGGAACCGGAGTTCGAACTCTCGCATCCGATGAGAAGCACCGGAACCAGAAGAAGCATCGTCGCCATGCGCATGTGAGCCTCCCTCCTGCCGTTTCCCCGCCCCTATGGAATATCCCCGCCGCCCTCCGCCGAAAAGCCTTTTCCTCCTCGAAAACCGTGTCGGAGGGGGGAGGTAGACTTTCCACGCCATGATGAAGACGAAAGAACGGGTCATCTACCGCTGCCGTGAATGCGGCGCGGAGCACCACCGCTGGCAGGGACGCTGCGACGACTGCGGAGAGTGGTCCTCGCTCGAGGAAGAGGCCTCGGCGGCCACCGGGGCGCGCTCCCTCGCCCGGCCGCAGGCCGCCGAGCGGACCGGCGCAATCCCCCTGAACGAGGTCGTGTCGCCGCGGCGACCGCGACTCGTGACCGGGCTCGGGGAATTCGACCGGGTGCTGGGAGGCGGCCTCGTGGCCGGATCCGCGGTGCTGGTGGCCGGGGATCCGGGGATCGGGAAGTCCACGCTCCTCCTCCAGGCCTCGGGGGGG
>SWCD01011699.1_pt1 | contig 17042 bp, 15 predicted proteins | sample 4693011 | NCBI WGS metagenome assembly SWCD01 (sample SAMN10267278, study PRJNA491770) | bioreactor metagenome | isolation source: DHS bioreactor inoculated with marine | place: Japan: Omine Ridge, Nankai Trough | reverse complement strand
GGTCATCGAGCACGCCGCGAACGTCGTCTCGGGCCACTACTCCCAGGTGGCTTGCGAGACGCAGGTCACCGGACAGTTCAAGGCGGCTTTCAGGCTGGCGTTCGAAGAGAACGTGGCCGGCGTCCACATGCAGAACCTCCACGACCGGGCGCTGAAGCTCGGAAAGAAGATCCGGGCCCTGCACGGCGCCGGGGAGGAGGGGCTGCCGGAACTGGTGGCCGGCATGGTTCGGACAGGGCTGCCCTCCGCGGGGCCGAGGGTGCTCGTGCTGGGCGCCGGAGCCCTCGGGACTGAGGTTGCCGCGAGGCTCTCGGGTCTCGGCGGGATCGAGCTGTCCTGGGCCAACCGGACCCTCGGCAATCTGCCGGAGAGTCCCCCCTGCCGGCGGCTCACGCTCGAGAACGCCCTCGGCCGCCTCGGGGAATTCGACCAGGTGGTTACCGTGGTCGGGGCGACCGCCCCGGTCATCCGGCGGGAGCACCTCGAGGGGCTCACCGAAGGTCTGTTGCTGCTCGACCTCGGTCTCCCCCGAAACGTGGAACCATCACTCGCCGCCCTCCCGGGCATCGAGATCCTGGATCTCTCGCACTTTCGGCAGTCCCAGGTGAACCGCGACCAGCTCCTCACCCTGGCGAGAACGGTGGCGGTGGGAAGCGGGGTGGTCCATGGCTGAGGCCGGGAGAACCATGAGGCGGCGTCGCACTCCGGCTGTCGAAGCCGGTGCCCTGATCGCCCGCGAGTTCCCGGGGCTGACCATCGCATTCGGAGAGCGGATCGAGGATCTCGACGCAGCAGAGGTCCGGGCGGTGGCGATCTTCGCCGAGGATCTCCCCGACGAGTGCCCCGCGGGGATCGACTTCTTCGCGTTTCCGGTACACGGCCCCGGCGACGGCCTGGCGATCCTCTTTGAGAGTGATCACCAGAGTTCCGGTCTCCTTCGCGCCCTCCGCCGCTTCTACCTGCCCCCCGCGATTCTGGCCGGCGCCGGTCCGGGCGGGGAGGGCATGATGACGCTGGACGCGCTGCGCGCCGTTGAGCAGGCCGACGTGATCCTCGCCGATTGCCTGTGCGGCGAGGAAGTGCTGTCCCGCCGCAAGCCGAACGCCCGCGTGATCCCGGTGGGGAAGCGCTGCGGCGCACCGTCCACGAAGCAGGTGGATATCAACCGGCATCTCGTCGACGAGTGCCGTCGTGGGCGTCGGGTGGTCCGCCTGAAGGGCGGCGACCCCAGTGTGTTCGGTCGACTGGAGGAGGAGACGGACGAACTCCGATCCCTCGGCCTGTCCTACCGGGTGCTGCCCGGCGTCGGCTCCGCTTCCGGCGCCGCGGCCTTCATCGGGCAGCCGCTGACGGTTCGGGAGGTGGCGCAGGAGATCATCTTCTCCACCGGCCGACTCGCCGGCGGCGGCAAGAACCCCTTCCCGCTCAAGGGCGGCGCACCGGCCATCGCGCTGTACATGAGCCGCAAGGTCCTGGCCGAGCGGATGGCGGACCTCGAGGGCGCCGGCTATCCGAAGACGACGCCCGTGGTGGTGGTCGAGAAACTGGGTTGTCCCGACGCCCGGGCCGTGACCGGCACGATCGAGTCGATCGTCGGTATCGCGGACCGGAGGAACGTGGGGACGCCGGCGGTGGTTCTCGTCGGGGCCCAGTTCCACACGCCCGACCACCTCCCGCTGGCCGGACACCGGGTCTGGTTGCCGGCCGAGACCGAGACCGCCGGCACCCATCGGGAGCGACTCGAGGAACTGGGCGCGACCTGCATTCTCGAGCCGCTGATCGAGCCCGAGACCCTGCCGGTGGACTTCGGCCGGATCCTCTCCCGACCCTTCGACTGGGTCCTCTTCACCTCGAAGAAGTCCGTCGACTACTTCTTCGCCCTCTTGAACGAGTGGGGGGCGGATTCCCGCTGGCTGCCGCGAGTGGCCGCCATCGGTGATCCGACAGTGGAAAAGCTCAGGGCACGTGGGATCGAGCCCGACCTTATCCCGCCCGAGCCGACTCGCGCTGCCCTGAGCACATCCTTGATCGGCCTGGGACTCACCGGCCAGCGGGTTCTGATCCCCGCCTCCGCGGTGGCCCCGGACCATGTCCGTCAGACGCTTCTGCCGCACGCGGCGGAGGTCGTCCGCGTCAATCTGTACACCGTCCGCTATCCGCGGGTCGAGACCGTCCCGGATGCCGATGTCGTGCTGTTCTCGAGTGAGACCACGGTGAAGTCGGCGGTGCAGAACGGGCTGGTGGAGAGCATTCGGGAGCGGGGAATGCTGACCGGTGGCATCGGCCCCGGCACCTGCGCCCGTCTTCAGAAAGCGGGACTCGCGCCCGCCATCGTCCCCGACGGGACGAGCCCCGACGACCTCGCCCGGGCGGTCAAACGGTACTTCGCCAACCTCGAACTCGCATCCCTCGGAGTCTCCGGATGACGGGGGCGGAACGCCTTCAGGCGGACCTGAGGGAAAGACAGCCCGCGATCGCGAAGGCCTGGCTCGCGCGCATGCTCGCGGTCTATCCGGACGGGGGCGCGGGGTTCCTCGCGAAGCAGAAGGACCAGTTCAAGAATCCCCTCCGCGCCACCCTCGAGAAGGGTGCGGTCGAGGTGACGAAGGCGCTCTTCGCGGACGCCGGCAGGGAAGAGCTGGAGCATCGGCTCGACGGACTCGTCCGCCTGCGGGCGGTGCAGGACATGCCGCCGTCGAAGGCCCTCGCCTTCGTGCCCGAACTCGCGGAGGTCGTCCGGGAAGAGATGGGGGACGGGAACTACGACGCCGCGGAGTTCGCGAAGTTCGATGCGGCGATCCGGGATCTCACCATGCTCTCGTTCGACGTCTACGTCGGCTGTCGTGAGCAGATCTACGAACTCCGCGCTCGCATGATGCGGGACCGGAGCTATCAACTGATGAAACGGGCCGGACTCCTCTGGGAAGAGGAGCCGGATGAGGACAACGGCATGAAGCGAGGTGAAACCTGATGAATGCCCTGGTTTCGATCCTGGCGGTCGCGGCCCTGGTCGTGATTGCCCTGCTGGGGGCCGGCGCGGGACTCGATACGGTGTTTGGGGTGATCCTGCCCTACGCCGCCATCGTGACCTTCCTCGTGGGCTTCGTATACCGGATCGTGAAGTGGGCCCGGGCTCCCGTGCCCTTCCGCATCCCGACGGTCGCGGGGCAGCAGAAGTCCCTGGACTGGCTGCCGCACCAGAGGCTCGAGAGCCCGGCCACCAAGGGCCAGGTCTACCTCCGGATGGCGCTGGAGATCCTGTTCTTCCGCTCGCTCTTTCGGAACACGAAGGCCGAGCTGAAGGGCGGGCCGCGCCTGGTCTACAGCGCCGAGAAGTCGCTGTGGCTGATGGGCCTGATCTTCCACTGGACCTTCCTGTTCATCTTCATCCGGCACCTTCGGTTCTTCACCCAGCCGGTGCCGTGGCTGGTGACTTCGCTGGAGGGCCTGGACGGCTTCTTCACGATCGGGATCCCGACCTTCTTCATGACCGACGCCCTGCTCCTACTGGCCCTGACCTTCCTGATCGGCCGCCGGTTCCTGAACCCGCAGGTGCGCTACATCTCGCTGATCGCGGACTACTTTCCGCTGTTCCTGATCCTCGGCATCGCACTCTCCGGAATCACACTCCGGCACTTCATCAAGACGGATGTGGTCGGAGTGAAGGAACTCGGGATGGGGCTCATCAGCATGAGTCCTCCGAACCTGGCGGAGCTCAACCTGTCCGGAGTGTTCTTTATTCATCTCACCCTGGTCACGACCCTCATCGCCTACTTCCCCTTCAGCAAGCTCATGCACCTGGGAGGCGTCTTCATGAGCCCCACCCGGAACCTCGCGAACAACAATCGCGCGGTGCGCCATGTGAACCCCTGGAAGCAGGATGTTCCGGTTCACGAGTTCGAGCACTGGGAGGAGGAGTTCAAGGAAGAGATCGCCGAGGCCGGCTACAAGCTGGAGAGGGATTGAATATGGCCGAAGAAGCTCTCCCCAAGCCCGAGGACCTGTCCAAAGTCGGATTTGAGCCCCCCGCCACCGGGTGGATGGACACGAAGCTCGACATTCCGAGCAAGAGGGGTAGCTGGTGCTACTCCGCCGGAGCGAAGCACGGCGAGTACCTGGGCGAGCCCAACGCGCACGAATGGGCACCCCAGGAGGAGGACTGGCACCTCCCGGAGAACTGGCAGCAGATCATCCTCGACGGGATGCAGGAGCGGCTCCAGAAGTACCGCTCCTTCCGGCTCTTCATGGACATCTGCGTGCGCTGCGGAGCCTGCGCCGACAAGTGCCACTTCTACCTCGGCACCGGCGACCCGAAGAACATGCCGGTGCTGCGCGCCGAGCTCTTGCGCAGCGTCTACAAGCGCTACTTCACGAAGGCCGGGCGGCTGTTCGGCAAGATGGCGGGCGCTCGTGACCTGACGATCGACGTCCTGAAGGAGTGGTACTACTACTTCTACCAGTGCACCGAATGTCGCCGCTGCTCGGTGTTCTGTCCCTACGGCATCGACACCGCCGATGTGACGATGATCGGCCGCGAACTCCTGAACCTCGTCGGGATCAACATCGGCTGGGTCATGGAGCCCGTGGCGAACTGTTACCGCACCGGGAACCACCTGGGAGTCCGGCCGAACACCTTCAAGGACAACCTCGACTTTGCGGCGGAGGACCTGGAGGACATCACGGGTGTCCACGTGGATGTCCCCATCGACAAGAAGGGGGCCGAGGTCCTGGTGGTGGTGCCTTCCGCGGACTACTTCGCGAACCCGCACTACTTCACGTTCCTGGGCTATCTCGCACTCTTCAACGAGATCGGGCTCGACTACACCTTCAGCCCCTTTGCCACCGAGGGCGGCAACTTCGGGCTCTTCCTCTCCCACGACATGATGAAGCGCCTGAACGCCAAGATCTACTACGAGGCCAAGCGCCTCGGCGTGAAGTGGATCCTCGGCGCGGAGTGCGGACACATGTGGCGCGTCCTGCACCAGTACATGGACACCATGAACGGCCCGGCGGACTTCCTCGAGGTCCCGAAGAGCCCGTTCACCGGGACCGTGTTCGAGAACGCGAAGACCACGAAGACCGTTCACATCACCGAGTTCACCGCGGACCTCATCCGCCACGACAAGCTGAACCTCGACAAGAGCCGGAACGACCACCTGAGGGTTACGTTCCACGACTCCTGCAACCCGGCGCGCGCCATGGGGCTGCTCGAGGAGCCGCGCTACATCATGAAGAAGGTCCTCAACAACTTCATCGAGATGCCGGAGAACACCATTCGTGAGCAGACCTACTGTTGCGGTGGGGGCTCCGGACTCGGTTCGGACGAGAACATGGAGGCCAGGCTTCGGGGCGGACTGCCGCGGGCCAACGCCGTCAAGTACGTTCGCGACGAGTACGGCGTCAACACGCTGGCCTGCATCTGCGCGATCGACAAGGCCGTCCTTCCGCCGCTGGTCGACTACTGGATCGGCGATGTGGAGGTGGCCGGGATCCACGAGTTCGTGGGCAACGCGCTGATGATGAAAGGGCAGAACGAGCGCCTGATGGACCTCCGCAACGAACCCATCCCGCACCTCAAGAAGAAGGAGGCTGAGGAGGAGGTGAAGTCCGATGCATGACAAGGGCAAGGTCATCGCCGGCATCGTGATCTTCCTGATCGTGGTGCTCTTCCCGATCTGGTTCACCGGGGCCTTCGGCGACTTCAAGATGCCGGAGCCGGATCCCGCAACGGACGCGACTCGTACGGAGTGCGTTCGGAACAATGAGGATGGCTGGATGACAGCCAACCACATGGACCTCCTGAACGAATGGCGGGACGACGTGGTGCGACGAGAGGATCGCGGCCCGGTGCTCATCGCCGGCGAGGAGTGGGAGAAGAGTCTCACCCGCACCTGTCTCGGCTGCCACGGGAGCTACCAGAACTTCTGCAACGAGTGCCACACCTACGCGGACGTGAAGCCCGACTGTTGGCAGTGCCACGTCATCCCGGAGGGGAAGTAGCCATGGAAAAGCAGGATGAGACCATGGACCACGAGCTCAATCGCCGAGGCTTCCTCACGGCCACCGGCGCGGTGGCGGTGGGCATCGGCTGCGGCCTGCCGCTGGTCGCCGCGCTCGCCCGCGACGAAGTCGCCGACAAGAAGGACGGCCCGCGTTGGGCGATGGTCGTCGACATGAAGAAGTGCGAGGCCAACGCCGACTGCAAGGCCTGCATCCACGCCTGCCACACGGAGCACAACGTTCCGGAGATCGAGTCCGAGAAGGAGGAGATCAAGTGGGTGTGGAAGGAGCCATACAAGCACGCCTTCCTGGGGCAGGAGCAGGAGCACATGCGAAAGGGCTTGAAGGAGCTGCCCATCCTCGTCATGTGCAACCACTGCGAGAACCCGCCCTGCGTGCGCGTCTGTCCGACGCAGGCCACCTTTCAGCGCGAAGACGGCATCGTCCTCATGGACATGCACCGTTGCATCGGTTGCCGCTATTGCATCGTGGCGTGCCCCTACGGTTCCCGGAGCTTCAACTGGAAGGACCCGTGGCCGCGCGATGAGGACAACCAGCCGGTGAAGCGTCCGCCCAACCAGGAGTTCCCCACGCGGATGCGCGGCGTCGTGGAGAAGTGCAACTTCTGCGCGGAGCGGCTCGCCAGGGGTGAGGAGCCGGCTTGCGTCGAGGCCAGCAAGACCCAGAAGTGCAATGCGCTGACCTTCGGCGACTTGAGCGACCCGGACTCGGAGGTCCGGAAGATCCTCGACGAGGAGATCTCGCAGCGTCGCCGACCGGAACTCGGCACGAACCCCCACGTCTTCTACCTGGTGTGAGGCAACCATGATCGAGAAGGCGCTTACTGGAAGCAAACGGTACTGGATCTGGCTCTTCTGCCTGATCGGTGTGATTGCCGTCGGGATGCTCTGCTACTTCAAGCAGCTGACCGAGGGTCTGACGGTCACCGGTCTCGGCCGGGATGTGCCCTGGGGCTTCTACATCGCCCAGTTCACGTTCCTGGTGGGCGTGGCGGCCTCCGCGGTGATGGTGGTGCTGCCGTACTACCTTCACAACTACAAGTCCTTCGGCAAGATGGCGGTGCTGGGAGAGTTCCTGGCCATCGCCTCGGTGACCATGTGCCTCCTCTTCATCGTGGTGGACATGGGCCGGCCGGACCGGGTCTTCAACGCGGTGCTGCACCCGTCCCCGAACTCCCTGATCTTCTGGGACATCGTCTCCCTGAACGGCTACCTCGTCCTGAACGTCCTCATTTCGCACGCGACGTTCTCGGCCGAGCGCAAGGCCCTTCCCCCGCCGAGGTGGGTCAAGCCGCTGGTGATCCTCTCGATCCCGTGGGCGGTCTCCATCCACACCGTGACCGCGTTCATCTACTCCGGTCTCGCGGCGCGCCCGTTCTGGATGACGGCGATCCTGGCCCCGCGGTTCCTGGCTTCGGCCTTCGCCGCCGGCCCGGCCCTGCTGATCCTGATCTGCCTGCTCGTCCGCCGGCTCACCGGCTACGACCCGGGCAAACAGGCCATCAAGACCCTCGGCAAGATCGTGGCCTACGCCATGGCCATCAACGTCTTCTTCATCCTGCTCGAGATCTTCACCGCGTCCTACTCCGGCATCCCGGAGCACATGCACCACTTCGAGTTCCTGTACTTCGGGCTCGAGGGCAACACCGTGCTCGTCCCGTGGATGTGGACCTCCTCGATCCTCTCCGTCCTCGCCCTGATCCTGCTCCTGACCCCGAAGCTTCGGGCGAAGGAGAACATCCTGGCGTGGGCCTGCGGCGCGGTGTTCATTGCGCTGTGGATCGACAAGGGGCTCGGCATGGTCATCACCGGCTTCATCCCGACCCCGCTCGGCGAGGTGCCGCACTACTCGCCGTCGATGATCGAGATCCTGGTCGGCCTGGCCATCTACGCCTCCGGCGCCTTCATCCTGACCATCCTCTACAAGGTGGCGGTGACGGTGCGCAAGCGCGAGCCGGAAGCGGCCTGGGCGGAAAAGGCGCACGAGGAGATCGTTCAGAAGCGTGAGAAGGAGGCGGTGGCGGGGGACTGAGAGCGCGTTGTCTCAGGCGTTGAGCTGGTCGAGCACCGCCCCGGAAACCGCGTGGGGGATCGAGGCGGCCGTCAGGTCGGCGGACAGTCGTGCGGTCAGATCCGGAAGATCAGCCAGCAGAGCCACGGAGCGGGTCCTTCCAGAGTTGCCAGAACGGTGGTTCGCCGTCGATCCCCGTCGGCGTCTGCCCGGCCAGGATCGTGTCCATCCATGCGCCGAGCAGGGACAACTCCCGAAAGCGCTCTGTCGGGGACATGTCCGCGTGACGCTCGGCGGCCTCGGCGGCCCACTCCTCGTCGGTTGGGGCTTTCTCGAGATACTCAGCGAGGGAGACATGCCCCTCGGAACTCTCGTGTCCGGACTTCATGCTTTCATCCTACCGCACGGCCGGTGGAGGCGGACACCTTCCGGTCGCATCTCCGCAGGCCGGCGTCCTGCCCCGGCGTTTGCCGTCAGAAGACTATCCCGTAGCGGTAGTAGACCTCCAGGCAGGCGATCAGGCACGCGGTGACTCCCACCCGGCCGAGATCCCGGTCTTCGAAACCTGCGGGGTTCCAGGAACCCCGCTCGCAGCCCTCCTTGACCTGCTGCGGTAGGAGAACCTTGTACATCCTCTGATTCCAGGCCTTCCAGTGTTCGCCGCCGATCTGGAATATGGTGGGCGTGCCGCAGACCCACTCCTCGAGGCTCGTGGGCTCGGCAAGGGCCTTCACCAGGACCGCGGCCGCGGGATCGCGCCGCAGGTACTTGTGGTTGTCCCGGCAGAAGATGATGAGGGCCAGGAGCGAGGGTTTCGTGCGCGGGAAGAACGGGCCTTTCTGCTCGAAGTCCGCCTTCTCCCAGAGGTCGAGGCTGTCCTTTGAGGAGTTGTACTCCTCGGGAGCGACCTCGAGCCCGCAGGCCCGCGCGGTGCGGAGGACCCGGTGCGCCCACAGCGTGACGGCGGGGTCGTCTTGCTCGGGCTTCGCGCTATTACCCCAACCCCCTCCGGGCCTCCGGACCCCACGGAGGAACTCGAGCCCCCGAACGAGGCTCTCCCGAAAGACCGGATCGTCCGTCCCGGCGTAGGCTTCCCCAATCGCCAGGGTCGCCAGAATGTGATCGTAGAGGAAGAGCCTCTCGCTGCCGGGGCCGAACCGGCCGTTCTCGTGCTGCTCTGCCAGGAGCCAGTCGAGCCCGGTCCGGACCGTCCGCTGGTGGTTGCCGTGCCGATCGGTTTCCGCCGCGCCGAGGAACGCGAGGAGGGCCAGGGAAGTGTTCACGACGTCGAGATCGGCCTTGCCTTTCCCGGGGCAGAGTTCCTTCGCGTAGACTCCGGAGAAACCGTCGGAGTCCCAGGACCCGGATCCGTCCTGGTGCCGGTCGAGCCAGTCGAGACCCGCATCGACCGCGGCCTCGGTGGCCGTCCCGCCTCCCAGGGCGCGGAGGTTCCGATGGCCGCCGCGTCCGCCGTACAGGCCGCCCGCTCCGGGGTGATCCGTGGAGAAGACCCGCCGGGGGAAGCGGACGACGGGGAGGGGACTGCTCTGGTCTTTGCGATCGTCCACGATGTGAACATGGAGGTCGGGCTGGATCCGGCGCGCCTGAAGCGGACTCAGGAGCTTTGCGCGCAGGCAGCGATCCAGGAGGTCAAACCAGGGGCGAACGGCCACGTCCCGCGCGGCCCGCACCTTCTCGATGTAGCCGTCCCGATCCTGGAAGGCGATGACGCAGGAGGGGCTCCACGTGAAGAACAGCCGGTCCGGTTCCTCGCCGAGCAGGCTCCCCAGCCACTCGAAGGTGCACTCTTCGCGGCGGTGGAACTCGATCTCGGCATCCGCCATGCCGCGGATCCGATTCCCCTCCTGCCGCACGTACCAGATCGGCCGGGGACCGTCGGCGAGCAGTCGGCCGCCGGGAACCTCTCTCGATGTGAGCGTGTAGTCCGCGAGCGGAGGATACCCTTCCGGTGGCTCGAGGTCGGGGCCGTGGTCATTGGGCCAGGCGGTTTTGCTGAATCCTCCGTCCGCCTGAACGCCCGGGTCGATGACGGTGACCCGGTGCAGGATGCGGACCCCGGCGAGGAGCTTCGCCGTGAAGTCGCTGGCCTTGAGCCCGCAGAGCAGGTTGCCGATCGCGACGGCCAAGTGGTCGAAGTGGGCTGTGGAACGGGGCTGGAACAGTCCGAGCAGCGCCTCGCGATTCTCTTCGGGATGGCGGGAGAGCAGGATCAGATTCCGACACCGGAACTCACGCTCCCCGTGCCGCAGCAGGAGATCGGCCTTGAAGTCGCCCGGGACATCCGCCTGAAGCAGGATCAGCGCATCGAGCACCGCCAGGCGCAGGTAGGGGTTCTCATCCTTGAGCATCCAGGATGCCGTCCTCAACAACTCGGCCAGCCGCGGAATGGCCTCCCGGACCTTCCCGTTCCCCGCGCGGTAGGCGCCCCAGGCCGCTTCGGCGGGATCATCGGAGGAGAGCTGCGAGAGTATGGCCTTCGTGTCCACCTCGTCTTCGGCCGGAGCCGGGCCGACGAGGACCAGGAGCAGAACCGCAACGCCGATCGCCCTCATGGGGAAGCTCCTCCCGCGTGTCAGATGATAGGAACGGGGTGCAGTCCGAAAGGTTCGCCCGGAGTTCAAAGGTGTGCCCCGAAGCCCCGATCCGAACCGTGGCAACCCCAATCGTCCGAGTACCCCTCACGAGTGAAAAGTGGATGTACAGCATCCAATTTTCATGGTAAGTTCCCTACCCATGATCAGCCGATCAGGCCAGCTTCTGACGATCAAGAGGTTGCTCGCCCAGAATCCCATTGTCGGAATCATCGGTGCCAGGCAGGTGGGGAAGACCAGCCTGGCTCGTGCCCATGCCACCAATGTGAGTGGCACGACGACTTTCTTCGATCTGGAGCGCAGCCAGGATCTTGCCCGACTCGAGGATGCCGAACTCGCGCTACGGGACCTCAAGGGGATCGTTGTTCTGGACGAAATCCAGCGCCGCCCGGACATCTTCCCCACCCTTCGATACCTCGCGGACAGGCCTCGCAAGCCCGCTCGCTTCCTCATTCTCGGAAGCGCATCACCGGAGCTCCTTCGTCAGAGCTCGGAGTCCCTGGCGGGTCGCATTGCATACCATGAACTCTCGGGTTTCACTCTCGATGAGGTCGGCATCGCAGGGCAGGATCGACTCTGGCTCCGCGGGAGCTTCCCTCGGTCCTTCCTGGCGCGATCCGATGCCCAGAGTCGGGACTGGCGTGACGAGTTCATCCGGACTTTCCTGGAGCGCGACATCCCACAGCTCGGCATTTCGATTCCTGCCGGAACACTGGAGCGGTTCTGGGCCATGCTGGCTCACTACCATGGCCAGATCTGGAACGCATCGGAGTTCGGCCGCTCGTTCGGAGTGTCTCACCATGTGATGCGCCGGTATCTGGAGGCACTCCAGTCGACGTTCATGGTTCGTGTGCTGCGGCCATACGCCGCCAACATCCGCAAGCGCCAGGTGAAGTCCCCGAAGATCTACCTCCGCGACTCCGGCGTGCTCCACAGCTTCCTGGATGTCCGGTCCAGGACTGATCTCGAAAGGCACCCCAAGCTCGGGGCGTCCTTTGAGGGATTCCAACTCGAGGCGGTCATCCACCAGCTGGGAGCCCGTTCCAGGCAGTGCTACTTCTGGGCGACGCACACTGGAGCCGAACTGGATCTCCTTGTTCTGCACGGGCGTCACCGCTACGGCTTCGAAATCGAGCGAACGACCGCACCCCGGATCACTCCGTCGATGCGGTCCGCACTCGAGTGTCTGGATCTGACGCGACTCGATGTCATTCACGCGGGGACTGAGACCTTCCCGCTGGCCAGGAAGGTGAGAGCCGTGGCCGCAGCGAGGCTTCTTGAGGATGTGAAGGGGCTACGGGGGTAGAGATGGGCGTCAAGGACGGTGTCCTCGAGCGCCGCCACCTCAACCCGTCCGCAGCCGGCACACGTACCGCCCACGCCCCTCCTCGATGAACTTCACCGCGAACCCGGCCTCGGAAAACGCCTGCCTCATCTCATCGTCGGTCCAGAGCCTGAGCTCGTGGCGCTCCGTCCAGTGCTCGACATCGCCCTCGGTCCAGGCGGCGAGCCAGTGGAAGTCCAGGACGGCGTTCTTCCCCTCCTGCTTCGAGACATTGGCCCGGCAGAGCTTCACCTCGTCGCCGTCGTAGGTGCCCATGTGCGCCATGCCGTTTCGCCAGTCCGAAGGGAAGATCCACGGCTCCACGATCAGGCAGCCGTCCGGACGCAGCGCGCGCGCGAAGGACCGGCAGGTCGACGCCAGGTCCTCCTCCGAAAGGACGTAGCCGATGGATGAGAACAGGCAGAGGACGGCGTCGAACTTCTCGGGCACGGTGAAGTCCCGCATGTCGGCCAGGACCAGCGGCACGTCCGGGAGCTTCTGCTTCGCCAGGGCGAGCATTTCCGGGCTCACATCCGATCCGGTCATCGCGAAGTACGCGGAGAGCAAAGCGGTGAAGTTGCCCGTGCCGCAGGCGACCTCGAGGACCCGGGAGCCATCCTCGACGCCCTCGCCGACCAGCAACTCGTGGAGCTCTCCGGCCTCCCCCGCGTAGTCCTTTTCCTGATAGATCCGGTCGTAGTGCTCGGCCTTCTCGTGGTACATCATGCCGCTTCTCCCGGTCACCGCCGGTAGCAGGTCAGGTGGCCGTCTCCGTAGAACACCGTGAAGTCCTCCGGCAGGAACTCGGAAAGGCAATCCGCCACGCTGAGGATCACCACCGGATCCCTGGTGGAACCGAGTTCCGCGGCGAAGTGCTCATAGAACTTCCGGCCTTCGCCGACGGGACGGACCGGACGGTAGAGGTAGATGAGATCCATGCCCACCGGCGAGGTCTCGATCACATCGCCCACCACCCAGCGGACGCGTTCCTCGGGGATTTCGAGCCACCGCTGCAGTGCCCTTCCGGCCTCGACCATGCGCCCCGAGATCTCGATCTGGATCGTCAGGGCGTGCGGGTCGAGCACCTGCATCAGAAGACCCTGCAGGCCGTTGCCCGCCCCGAAGTCCCCGACGACGGAAGCGGGGCCGATCAGCGGTCCGGCCTTCAGGACCGGAGAGAGTCCTCCCGCGTGCGCCCAGTACCCGCCGGTCACGGTGACTCTTCTGCGCTCGGCCTTTGAATACGGCGCCTCGTGGCCGTGGAGGCTGCAGTAGAGCGCGAGAAACATCTCCTCCAGCGCCTCCCCGTCGTCGCCGGCGGCCGCGGCCAGGAACGCGGCCCGGTGCTCCTCGTAGGCCGGGTAGAGCCCCACCGGATCGGGCGGCGGGGGGAGTCCCGCGACGACGGTCATCAGGCGGACCAGGCGGTTCGCCTCGATGGGGTCCATGCCGAGCGGCTCGATGAGTTCGCGCAGGTGGTCCGGGCGAAGATCGGTCATGATGACAGAGTACGGAGGCAGACACGTTTTTCCAGACTCTGTTGATCCGTACCGGAGCAAATTCGCCGACCACGGCGAGGGCGGCGCTTACTCCAATTCCAGAAGACGGGTCAGGTCGAGGCTGAACCCCGCCACCACCCGAGAGCCGGGAGAGCTGGCTCGATCGAACGTCTCGCATCCGTCGGAGCGGTAGATCTCGCCCGTGGCCGCATCCGGATCCACCAGCCAGACCTCCTTGACACCGGCCCTGAGGTAGATCCCCACCTTCTCATCCCGATCCCGGTCCGCGGTTTCGGGGGAGAGCACCTCGATCACCAGGATGGGAGTCGGCGCGTGCCGATCGCCCGGCCGCGCGGCATCCGACTCCGCCAGGACCAGCAGATCCCCCTGCAGGATGTTGTGATCGTCCACGAACACATCGATGGGGGATGGAACGACCCGGTTCGGGCCGGCCAGATCGGTGAGTTGCACGAGGAGCTTACCGACGATGACCTGATGCCACGGCGTCGGAGTGGGCTTCCTCAGCAGTATTCCGTCGAGCAGCTCTGCTCGGAGTTCTTCCGGCAGGGCCATGTAGTCGGCACGCGTGAACTTGGCCTGGTCGGTGGGTTGATCGGTGGTTGTCATCAGGAAGGTAGACGCACGAGGGCGGTCCGGGGCGCGGTGAAAAATTCTCCGACACTCAGACCGGCCCCGGACCGTTCATCGTCCGGCGGATCTCCCGCGCCGTCCGGGGCCCCACGCCGGGCACACTTCGCAACTCTCTCTCGCTTGCCGCGATCACCTCCTTCAGGGAGCCCAGCCCATGGATCAGCCTTCGGGCCTTCTCGTCTCCGATCCCGGGGATGGTGCCGAGGATTTCGAGAGCGGTGCGGGCGGCCGTCTTCTCGGCGGCACGCGGGTTTCTCTTCCGCTCGTTGCGCCGCTGCTCCTGTCTCGCCAGTTGCGCCAGCGACAGCGCGGTTTCGCTGGTCGACGCGGTCCTGAGAAGCGGGATCCGATACGCGACGAGCAAGGTGAGCAGCACGCCCCGGAGGGCGTTCGGCGGGATGTCGAGGAGATCGAAGCCGTCTTCCCCTTCGAGGACCATCAGAGGGCTCGGGGACGCGCGGGAAATCGCCCGCGCCTGCCGGAAGAGCCGCCCGTCCGCGAGGCTCGCCGCGAAGTCGGCCATGGTCTTCCGTTCCACGAGGATCCGCGGCCCGATCTCGACGTCCCCGACCGGTAGCCGTCCGACGAAGGTCGGGGGCCAGAGGGCCGCCACGGCCTCCGCCAGGCCGGCCCGCCTCTCCCGGTCATCCACGACGACCCGGAGGGAGGGAGGCGCCGGATTCTCTCGGGTGTTCCCCATGCCCGCAGGATACCGCGCGGCACCGACAGGGAGATCGGACCCGCAATGCCGAGGGGGGCGTTGCAGGGCGAGTGAACGGTTCTCAAATGCAGGGGGGGCGCCCGGACATGCAATGCCAAGGGGGACGTTGTAGGGAGAGACGAACGGTTCCTGAAGGCCGGGGGCGTTGCCGGGCGAAATGAACCTGCCTCCGTACTCCTGAGTGTGAATCTCTGTTCACGCCCGGTGCGAACGCCTCGGGCTCGGCAGGCGGCCCGGGGAGCCTGTTCAGCCTGCGAGAAGTCCGTGGCACGCCTCTTGTGGAGCTGGTCCCGAGGAGGTGAGAAATGATCACTCGCAAGGTTGTACCCACCAGGCTGGTGGCCCTCGCAGTACTGGTTACGGTCTCGATCTTCTGCGGTTGTGGCGGCGGCAGCGGCGGCGGCGGCGACGGGAGGAGTTTCGGTGACCAGCTGGGGAGTCTCTTCTTCAGTTCACTCGGGCCAAAGGCTCATGGCCTCGTGGTGCCTGAGGAACCGTTTGATCTCACCCTGACCGAGTTCGAGTCCGGTCAGGACTACGTGGTCCGGGAGAGCACGCTCGTGATCCGGGGCGAACTCACGCCCAACACCGACGAGGAGGTGGTGGAGGGAGCCGTCCTTCCGCTGGTCCGATGGATCAACCGGGAAACGGGGGAGGAGGGGCTCGGCGAGACCTCGGACGAAAATCCGTCAATTCTTCCGCCTCAAGCCGGCGGCATCGGCTTTCGGTGCGAGGTTCCGTTGATCCCCGGGGTGAACTCCGTGACCGTGAGCGCCGAGTGGATGGGGGAGAGCGCGTCGATCGAGATCTCCGTCACCTGTGAACATCTCGAGGAAGCACCCGGTCAGCAGGCGGGCTTTGCGGATGATGACGGGAGCTGGTCGGGCGAGTAGCTGTGTCCGCCACTCCTTTTTCCTCCTGAGGAGCGTCGTCTTTCCGGACTGGCGAGGCCCCGTCACGACCACCGCCGGGAACTCAGATGCGGCGCGGGAGACGGCGGTCTCCAGGGATCGGGTCAGGTAAGGGGGCATGATGGCTTGTAATCATGCATTGTGAATGCAGATTTACATGCGCCTGGTTGTGGGGGGGGGCGCCCGGACCCGCAATGTCAAGGGGGGCGTCGCTGGGCGAGATGAACGGTTTTTAAAGGCTGAAGGGGGCGCCCGGACCCGCAATGTCAAGGGGGGCGTTGCTGGGCGAGATGAACGGTTCCTAGAGGCCGGGGGGGCCCTCCAGGAGCCATCGCCAGATCGGCACCGCACAAACGGGGTCGAGGCTGCGATGGGGGATGTCGTGGAGTGTGATGAGTAGCCTCCGGCAATCGGGGTGCTCAGCGGCTGCTTCCTCGAGGCCCCTCAGTTCCCGGCGGAGGGTCTCTTCCTCGTGGATCCCGGCGCAGACCTGCACGAGGAGGCTCTCCCGGCCGGGTTTCCGGGCCAGAAAGTCCACCTCGTTGCCTCGGGAGGTGACGACGTACGCGAGGGAGTAGCCGCGGCGGCGAAGTTCCACCGCCACGATGGTCTCGAGATGGTGACCGAGATCCCTCGAGGGCTTCATCACGAATGCGCCGGCCAGGCCGTGGTCGGCAGGATAGACCTTCCGCGGATTCACCATGCGGGCCTTCTCGGAATCGGCCGCGATGGGGACGGCGAAGAGGAAGAACGCTTCTTCGAGATGATCGACGTACTCGTAAAGCGAGTCCTTGGACGTCCGGTACCCCTGCGACCGCAGCTGCCCGTAGATGCGATTCACGCTGAACTTCCCGCCGGGGTTCTCGAGGAATCTCCGGATCAGGTATCGGAGCACGGGGAGGTTGCCGACGCCGTGGCGTTCGACCACGTCACGGAAGAGAGCCACGTCGACGTAGCCCTGGAGGATGCGGATCCTGAGTTCCGGCCGGAGCGTCAGCACTTCGGGGAATCCGCCCGTCTGGAGGTATTGGTCGAACCGGCTCATGAGTTCGGAAGCGACCGGTGAGGAGGGCGGCCACGCGTTCGGGACCTCGACGCCGTGATGTGCGAGCGCCTCCTCGAAACTGAACGGCTGGACCCCGGTCGCGATGCTCCGTCCCCTGAGACTCGTGGCGATCTCCCTTCCCAGGAGCCTCGCCGAGGAACCGGTGACGGTGATCCGGACCTTCTCCGTATCGAGTACCCGGCGGACGAAGGCCTCCCAGCCGGGGACGTTCTGGATCTCGTCGAAGA
>SWCD01010692.1_pt1 | contig 17070 bp, 7 predicted proteins | sample 4693011 | NCBI WGS metagenome assembly SWCD01 (sample SAMN10267278, study PRJNA491770) | bioreactor metagenome | isolation source: DHS bioreactor inoculated with marine | place: Japan: Omine Ridge, Nankai Trough | reverse complement strand
CTGTCGTTTACTATACCAGTTTCAGGAAGACGGTATTCTTGAAATTACAAGAGCGAGCATCAATATTAACAACATGGAAGCTTTAGAAAATGCCAAAAAGGATTAAGTATCTATAGATTTTTTTCTAGCATTAGTGAGGAAAAAATTTGGGGGTATTAATGATAATGCGCTTAGTATGCCACAAGTGACAGGCTGTAACCAGCCTGTCACTTTGTTTTCTAGGAATGATTAAATAACAATCAAACCAAGTATCACTAGACACGATCAGTTTTTATATATTATCGACATTGGCGGTTTAGATACTGTCGATAGGAATGAGGTCATTGTACAGGTTATTCCGTCCAGATTGCAAAGCAACATACAGTTGCCTAATTTTCGGAGGTGCTGGGATATTGGAATACGGTTATTCTGGTTATGGTGTTTATGATGAGGATAATTAAACAAACCCCCCTCCGAATATTTTCAAGAGGGAGGTTTGTTTTTGCATATTTTAGCCAAATATTTCGCAAGTCTCTGTTTCAATGGACCAATACTCATTTTCCGCACAATCTTCTGGTCCTTGGGGAGTGTTGGAATCACCATCAGTATTATTTCCATCGCCATCACTGGGCGGGTCCACTTCAAGCGGGGGAACCGGGTACTCCTGTAAATTACCAAAATCATACTCGTCTGATAGATCGATCTTATTATTTTCTAGCCAGCAACTTACATTGTCAAACACTGGATTATTTATTAATAACCAACCATCTACCGAACTTGTCCCGATAACTGTCACTTCAATATTAGAATTAAGTGAACTAACAACAACATAGTTGGCACTAGGACCTGTATAACAAAGTGTGGCTGTTGGAATAACACCTGTATTACCTGAATCCGTTTGAGGTTCAGAGGCAGGTGCACTAATCTCTTGCCTTTGATTAGATTCTGCAAATTCAGCTGGGTTACACACAATTGGGGGACAGATCACAACTTCTTTTAAATTGAGGGTGGCAATTATTGCGGTCAAACCGCGTAATTTTTCTGCAATAGAGGCACCACTACAATTCCCTTCATCGTCGGGTTGTTCAAATGGACCGCAATTGTTCCCAGAGGAAGGAGCAACAGCCCCTGCAAAATTTTCTGGATTGGCCCACTCGATTATGATGCAATCATCGGAGGAGGGTGCACCGACCAGGTCGCCACAGCTCACGCCCATAACTGAGGGGTCTGTGGATGCTGCCCCCTCCACGCCTCCACTAACTTGACCACGGCGACCGCAAAAACTGGCTATAGAAGAATCGTCTCCATCTGGGCCAGGGTTTGAATCTGTTCCGACATCAGCATCTGAGGGTTGCTCATCTGGCAAATAAGTACGTTCATCATGTCGTGATTCTTCTGAATCTTCTGGGTAGGGGGATTCAGGTGGGGGTGTACTTTCATTAGAATCATATTGCCCAATCTGGTCGGGATTAAGTTTTGCCTTAAAGGGCGCAGGCAATATCACATTTGATACTGCCCCATCCTCATAATTCGTAATTGTTCTGGTGCCATCCCCATTCGCATCTACACTTTCATTAATTCTTTGGATTAGATCACCATCGCCGTCATAATTGTAAATAATACGAGTAGTCCTCACATGTTCTACAGTTGTACCCTCAGTAGTTTGGACGTTTGTAACAATTGTGCTAGTGCCATGATCCCCTCTATCAATGAATGTATTTGTTGAGGAATATATAAGAGCGCGAGGGTTTGCTAATCCTAAAATTTTGCCTCTGTTGCCGGTATCATAACCTGAGCAGATCATATCCATTGGGTCTATCAGTCCGGTACCGGCAAAGCCACCGACACCCCCCCCTGGGGCACCACTACTGTCTGAATTACTCTCGTCGCCACATCCGAAACCTTTTTCCAAGCCGAGTTCACTTACTAAATTATCATCACACCAAGGGTTTCTTCCATTTAAAAATTCATCTAGCAAGCGCAACCCCATCGCTTCGGTGAGGAATGTGAAACGTTTTCCATCAATCCCAAGAATATCCACACTATCGGCGACCCCATCTCCGTCGACATCCATGGCGGAACTGGTTGTGCCATCTGGTGAAACACTGATGAGATTGACACTGTTTTTTGAAGGACTCATTTTCATATACCATACATGTCCATCAATAAAAACTGGTCCAGAAATAAAGTTTCCATCCTCATCTTCTTCTATTGTAGTAACCTCTTTAAACATATCTTCGAACTTGGGTAAAAGAAGTTGACCAGTGAATTGCCTTATTTGGATATCATCAATGGATTCTCCATCAAAAAACATCCGATAGGTCTGATCATTTGGGTGTGATGGTTGTGAATCTTCTTGGGGGACATTTTCATTGTCGTTATTATTTGCAGGACTACAGGCTGATACAAGTAGTGTAATTAGAATTGCAAATATACTGTATTTGAAAATCTTGATTATTTTACGTAAATATTGATTTCTTGAAACCATCCTACCCTCCTAAACTAAAAAGCTCCGGTTTTTTATCGTTTGATTATATTACAAATTTTATGATATTTGACATATTATTCTGTCAGGGAAAATATTTAATGTTGAACCCTTGAGCAAACTTTGCGGGCCAAGTTATATCTTGCGCTGGTATGTATGGCGGGGCAGAATTAGGAAATGCATATGAGGAGGTGAATGGGGAGAGGAGTTAAAAGAAATTGGGTAATTATTCAAAGGAAGTTTATACTAAGCTAATTGGTATAAACATGGTTGAAAAGAAAAAACATACTACAAGATAATCTCCGGGGAGGCAAACTCCCAACCCGTCAGAAAAAAGATCAATTCTGGGGAAATTCGCATACAAACAGAACCAAAAGATTTTGTTTGTATGCGAATTAGTCAATATTTCTAAATTTGCAAAAGTGTATGTTTCTTGTCAAACATTAGCCGTAAATGAAATAATTTGCGTTTGCATTTGGCACTTAATCACAAATTCAACTCTTCTATTGGCAGCCTATGTTAAGGCGAACTTATTGAATAGTATGAAATATTTACAGCCCCGGCATTCACTTCTGGGTCACCATCGAAACCATGATATTCAATGTACCCATAATGTCCTGCGCCGGTTCCAAAACAATAATACTTGTTTCCATCGGAGAAATTAATCGAGGAACCACTTCCATTGTTGATAGTGGTTTTGCAAGCATCAAAGGAGGGAATTGAGTTTCCCCACACCTGGAAAGCCGTTCCATTTGCGCTGGTCAACCCATAATTACTATAAGTTATAAAATTATAAATTGCATCGGCACCGCCCTGCTTATCAAGATCAACAGTATCTCCGGTCCCTGGATAGCTGAATCCAGAGTACACAAGAGGTTCTGGTGTGGCTGTTGGGGGAACATTCACATAAATCGGAATGGTTGCATCATTACTTATTGGATTATTACAATCGCCACCTTTGGCTACCAAATGATGTGTGTGTGAACCATTTTCTGCATTTGATGGAATGGTGTAAAAATAATCTCCGGGATTACTGACGGGATCGCCGTTTAATGTAACACCACATGTTGCATTTTTAGCTTCCCATTCTAGGTAAACGGAAGAACCGGGTTCAACATTGTCGGAGGATACATTTACCACGGTGAATTCAGGCTCTGGGTAGGAGGTGGAAGGGTCGCCACCGCCGTTGTTGTTATTTCCTGCGGGTACGGCAGTAGGGGGTACAGCAGTAGGGTTATCATTGTCTCCGCTATTGTTGGGCCCTTGCTGTTGTTGGCATGCAATTATGGACACGGAAAGGCTCGTGTCAGAGGGTAGTGCGCTGAAGTTTCCCGCTTGATCCATGGCGGTTACCTGATATTCCAATGTGCCATCATTACCCCCCATAACCTGACCTTCTAAATATGCATCTAAAACGACAGCGTAATAGCTGGTGCCGGATTGTGAAATATCCATCTTCTTTGTTTTCCACCCACTTTCAGCACCAGCACCCAAGCCATTGAAATTGTATTGCAGGTCAACAGAAGCAATTGAATTGTCAGTCACATGTGCATAAATTATGACTTCGGTGGGGCCGCAATCTTGCGCTTCATAATAGATTGTGTCCTCTGAGCTAGTCACATTTGAAATTACGGGAGGGATAGAATCATCACTCGCACCTACCTGGTCATCTTGTGTTGATGGCGTCTGTGTTTTTACCCCTTCATCGTTAGCTGGATCATTGGTGGTGGGGGAGCTTAGATTACAGCTTAATAGGATAAGGGTAAATAGACCGATAACGAGGTACGAGTTTTTCATGCTTTTTCTCCTTAATGAACCTTGTGGTGTGTATTAAACTCAAAAATATTGATAATGCTGATCTTAGACATCCAATTACTAGTGCATATACAAGGTGTCGACAACTGAGTTGTTCGAACCCTACCCCATTAGATTTATGTTTAGGACTGTACTGTAGAAACTTTTTGTTTAAATTTCCCAACATTTAGTTTAGCACAAGAATTTTATAAGTAAAGAAGATATATTTAGCGTGCCACCCGATGAATCTTAGTCATGGCAATTTGAGCGGTTGAGGGTAAGAGAGCGGAGTAGTTGGTGATACAAAAAATTAAAAAAACAGGGCAAGCAAATAATTAGCCTGCCCTGTTTTTTTAATTTTAATCGGTCAGTCGATCCAGGTAAAACAGGAGACCATCAGTGTCTAAAATTCTTGGGCATCTGCGGCTTGGGTGGGGAAAACACCATCGAAAGGCATGAGGGTCATGATGTAGACCGTGCTGGTTATTCAGTTGTGGTTATTGAGAGTTGTCTCATGCTCAATAAATTATCGTGCGGAAATCAACCCTAAGGTAAAACTATGGTATTTCGAATAATGTAACGTCTTGAATTCCTTCGCTTATTGTTCCGGTAAAAGTTTCTGTACGACCTTCTATCACAACCCTAACCGTATAGTTTACAGCAATATCAGATTCGCAAGCTCCAAAATAATCTACTTTAACCAAATAGATTCCACTAGGCGCTAAACCCTGAGGCCAGAAAATATTTTCAGGCCTGCCAATCACCAATTCAGAACACATATTATCTCTATCAAGTTGGCCACTGGTTTCTGACACAGTATTTCCATAATATATTTCTGTTCCAGAAGGTTCAATTACATATAAATCAAGATCAACATTTACTTGCCAAGTTAATGTAATTTGAACATCTCCTGTTCCAACTGAAGTGTCCTGTCTCCCGTAACATGGTGGGCGACCGGAGATAAATTCCGGGGAATTGAAATCAATATTTCCATTTGTAAAATCAACAGTTCTACCAGCTTCAACAGCATAGTTACCTATCTCCCTATAATAAGATCCAGAGGCTGGCAAATAACCGAAAAAATTATTTACTTCTGAAAGATGAAATACTTCGAATAGTCGATAGGATCCTGATGGTACCCACCATTTGTGCTCATTTGTTTGCGAGGATGAGCTATAGTAAGAATTCCGATAATCACTTACAGTCATTTGCCATTCATTTGGTTTATACCAGGAATTATCTAACGAAGGATCTTCTAGGTTGTATGCATCAATGCAAACACCATAAGTCATGCTGAATGGTTTTCCTGTGCCATCAGGCCCAGGAAATGAACCTGTTTCATAGGTGTGGGTATTTTTTACTTCGATCCAACCCCCATTCTGGTCTCTCCAGCTTGATCCGCTAGTACTCCCAAAAATGGACCACATAGAAAAATGCGATGACATTACAGAAACTAGTCTCTCTTCACTATTGACTGTGCCAGGGATTAATTTCCAGGTTTCACTCACTGTATCGAAAAATGTTAAGCCCAAAACCGAATCGATATCAATATCATCAGGTATTGGTAAACTGATTGTTATTGGAGAATTGAATGTAAAACCTTCGGGACCTAATTCATATACTGACCCAATAGGGAAAAATTCTTCTGGCAATCTTGGGCTACTCCATGTAATTTCAGCTATATTAAAATTCATTGTACCTATTTCACCATTTTCCATAGTTGGTACTGATCCAGCTGGAATTTGGACACTTGCCCCATTAGAGGTTGTTACCACCCCTTCTTGATCTGACCTCAATTCTAAATTATCAGTAGCCAATAAATTAAGATCATCGTTTGTTTGTCCTGAGTTGCTGTTTAAATTTGGAGAAATATTTTGGACAATAGGCAAAATATTTATATTGTAAAAGCTTATTAAGTCATTTCTGAAGTAAAATCCAGAAGCTGCTATACATAAGCAAAGAATAATAAGAAAAACCAAGCTAACCAATACACATGAACACGATCTTTTATTTTTAGACATTTCAAATTTCCTCTATCCTTTATCTATTTATAAAAATTTCTATATGAAAATAACTTGAACATTTTCCCTGAAAGAAAACATATTGATGCAATCTTTATTAAAGTGTGTTTGAAAAATTTAGTTTTTGAAAAATTCGAGACTACAATTCATCTCCCAATTATTACCAATAATAGTTTAGCGTGAAATATTATATAGATACAAATTGTCTGTTTTTTTATTGAGTAAGTTAATGAAAAACAAGAGACCCCAATGCTATACTTTTTTCGTTATAAACGTCGAATTATAAGATTATTGATATTGATCAGAATATTAATAATAAAAAATATTCCTGCTTTCACAAGAATGACAATCAATAAGGACAGATGCTGTTACCCTGTCCTTAAAATTAGTTCATGTTATGTGTTTATGCTATGTCACTTGATCCAGGTAAAATTAGACTCCAAGGTGTCTAGAATTTTTCGGCATCGACGGTTTGGGTGGGAAAAACATCGGTGATGGACATGAAGGGCTATGATGGAGGCCTCGTCACCCTGGACAGTGATGATGAGGGTGCCAAATATATCTTTGAGACCATTGGTATAAAAGGATTCTTTCCATAAATAATGATTACGAACCCAACCTTAACTCATCTCTCAAATCGTTGACAAAGATTACTTTTATGGATAAATGAGGAATAACCTCTTAATTTATCGACAGAGTATATTTATCTATGACATCCTTTATTGCTTCAATAACTAAATCTGGGGATTGAATTTGAGGGTAATGCCCAATTTCATAAACCCAAATTTCACTATTCCTACTGAGCAAAAGTAGTTCATGCTGTAATTCTATCCATAGATGATGCAATACTTGTCCCGGATCTTCCAAAGGTGAGGAGGGGATCGCTGAAACAAATACAATTAAAGGAAAATCACCCAGGTATTGATATTCCCTTGCCTGGCTGAGAGAATTTTGTCCTTCAATCCTTTCATCAAATCGTGCAACACTTGCTTCAGGTAAAAAAGCTTGGATCGGATCATAAATATCTAATGGGAGATCATATACATTTCCCTTAAATCGTCCAGGAGAGCCTATACTTGATAATAAATGGATAAGCGGCCGGACTCTTTTATCAGGAATTTCCTGATTAATCCCATACTCCTCCATGCGGATGAACATTTCGGGATGACTTGATTCAAGGAGTACCATACCACCCACATCATCGAGATTTTGCCCTGCAAAAATCCTCAGTAAGGCACCTCCAAATGCATGACCTACTAATATAAATGGGCCTTCCTCACCCGCTTGATCTAATACTTCTTTTAGCTCTGCTGCAATTGTTTCTCCATCTCTTGGTCTTTGCCCCTGTTCACTCCACAATATACCTGCACGGTCATAACTGCAAGCTCGAGTAATTTTTCCAATTGCTCCTTGGACAGAGTTCCACCCCATGGAGCCGTATTCATCAAAATCGGATTCGAATACAACGGTCGGCGATCCTTCTCCCACACAATTTAAATGAATATCATGGTCGTTGATAGTTATCAGTTTCCCGGGGACCGGATATAAGGCATGATATTTGTTTCTTGTGATGGTCTCGCGAATTAATCCAAATAACAGTACACCCAAAAGGATTGCAAAAAATCCTATTAAGGATTTCCAAAACCAATGAACTTTACTTTGAGGTAAATCCTCAGATGCCATTTATAATCTCCGTTTATATTTTTCCCATTTTATTCAATTAATAGCTATTCACACTTTCCGCGAATTATTATAAACATCATAAAACACCTGTCAATACTTATTTTAGTTTGAATAATTTATATGAAAATAAAATCATTCTTCATCGTCAAGTTATCAATACCCTTAGACTCAATAGGGACTGGCACTTGATGCGTTGCATCAAATGCCAGTCCCATAAAATACTAATTATTATTTGCGTCCCTTTTAATCAATCCAGGTAAAACTAGACACGATGACTGTCCAAAAATCTTCGGCTTCGGCAGTTTGGGTGGGGAAAACCCCATCAATGGGCATCAGGGTCATGATGTAAGCTGTGCCATCGTGTACGGTGATGATGATGCGATTTCCAAACATTCCGGGTAGTTCATCGGTGTAATAGGCTTCTTCCCCATCAAGATCGACCATGTTGACCACGGGTGTTGTTGCGGGGATCTTCCAGTCATTAATGATCTGATTGGCAAATTGTTGACTGGTAAGACCGCCAGAGGATCCTTCCACATTGATACCCAGATTAGTCAGCATTACCTCGCCACCACCCCCAGGATGAGGGGCAGTAAGATGCACACCCACTCGATCTGGATTTGGAAAGGTATTGTTCATCGTGTAGGTGTCAGGATATAGCAGACAAAAACCCTGGCTGGCATTGAGATAGGTCAGATAATCAAAATAGGCGACAGGGCAAACTGCAGTTCCGGGTGAAGCATAAACCAGGGCAAAGGGATGGGTGCCGAAGGCAACGCCATCCGGGTCATGCAATTGGAATTGCGCTTGATATAGTTCTCCAACCACTGCGGCAGCGGAAAGTTCAATCTCGACACTAATATTTACGGTTTCACCGGGGGCGACACTGTGACTGAGCGGTAAGCTGGCCACAGAACCCGATAAGACACCACCTCCAATTTGAACCCAGTTGTAATCCGTGGTCCAGGTGCAATCGCCATCGTTTTCGATGGTCCATGTCTTGGTCGCTGGGACACCTTTTTCTAATAAGGTACCGTCGGGAATGGTGACATCAGCAACAAATTCGGAATCATTGGTGCAATCGATCACCGGCGTTTCTGTGGGGGGCACTGCCGAGGGGATGGCTGTTTCGATGGATGACCCTGGCTCAGCAGAGGTGGCGGTACTATCGACCACTGCCGGTGGATCGGTGGCCAAGCCTGCAGGGGGTTCCGTTGCAGGGTCATTTCCACCATTTGTGGGCAAGCCACAGGCAAGGGAGGCTAAAATCAATAATGTGAAAAAGAATAATAATTTCTGTTTACGGGTCATCGGAACTCTCCTCGTTGAATTAGGTGCATAGTTATTTTATAGGGATAATGGGGCTTAAGCAACCATCAATCTTTGGGGGAAAATAACAAAAAGCTTGTAATCCCCTATTGATTCAACAAATATTAATAAGAATTGGAGAAAAAAAGCCCCGTGAAATTCACGGGGCTTTTTCGAAATACTAGTAAAAAATTAATCTCCGGCAGGTTCAACTTTGGCTTCTGCCCCATCGGCTACCTCAGCAGCCAACATTTCAACCTCGGCTTCTTCAAGACCCGCGACGGGCAATTCTTTTTCTTCTTTAATTGCAGGAAGATTAGTTCCGTAGCCAGTGCCAGCGGGGATGAGCTTCCCTAAGATCACATTTTCCTTCAAACCATGAAGGGGATCTTCAGCACCACCGATTGCAGCACCTGCCAAAACCTTGATGGTGTGTTGGAAGGATGCGGCGGATAAGAAGGAATCTGTGGTTAGAGAAGCCTTGGTGATACCCAGTAATTCGTCAACGAATTTTGTGGGTTCTTTTCCTTCTTCGAGCAAGATCTCATTTGCTTTTTGAAGATCAAGGCGATCGATAAAATCACCGGGCAAATTAGTCGAATCACCAGGAGCGGTGACCTGCACCTTGGAGAGCATCTTGCGGACAATCACTTCAAAATGTTTGTCATGAATGTTCTGTCCTTGGGAGCGATACACTTGTTGTACTTCTTGGAGAAGATACATGAAGCAGGCTTCACGTCCCTGGATGCGCAAGATTGTATGCGGATTAAGGGAGCCTTCGGTGAGGGCTTGACCGGGTTCGATCATGTCGCCCGTTTTGACGATCAACCGAGAATTGGATGGAATTTCGTATTCGCCTTCTTCTCTAAATTCATAGGAGACGATCACTTTATTCTTACCTTCTAAGCGAACACGTCCACCATTTTTGGCAACTAATTTTGTCTTTTCATCGTCTTCAGTGAGGGCAATAACATCATCGACTTCTACCTCACCAGCATCCTCTACCTGAGCTTGCCAACCTTTGCCTAATTCGTATACATCTTCCACCATTTCACTGTGGAGTACTTTTACGACACGGATATCTGAATATTTGTCAGATTGGACAACCTCGGCTTTTCCGGCGATCTCAGAAACAGCTGCCTCACCTTTTGGTGCTTTGCGAGCTTCAAAAAGTTCTTCAACTCGAGGGAGACCTGTTGTGATATCGGATCCTGCCGCAACACCACCGGTGTGGAAGGTACGTAAGGTCAACTGCGTACCCGGTTCACCGATCGATTGGGCAGCAACAATGCCTACTGCAGCCCCACCTGCAACAAGTTTGCCACGACCAAGGTCTAAGCCATAACAGTTGGCACAAATGCCGCGACTGTTTTCACAAGCCAATGGGGACCGGGAGTAAATTTCCTGGACATTTGCATTGGCGATCTTGCGAACCAGATCTTTTTCAATCATATCGCCGACATCGGCAATGATCTCGCCAGTTTCGGGGTGGACAACTCTTTTGGCTAAAATCCGACCAAAAATTCTGTCTCCTAAGGATTGCCCAGCGATATCATCTGCAGCGTAGATCCAGGCACCATTTTCAGTGCCACAATCATCGTCCATAATGATAATGTCTTGTGCCACATCGACCAAACGGCGGGTAAGGTAACCAGCATCTGCAGTACGCAGGGCGGTATCTGCCAAACCCTTTCGAGAACCATGGGTCGAAATAAAGTATTCTAGTGCGGTCAAACCTTCACGGAAGTTTGAACGGATGGGGAGAGGAATAATGCGACCGGAGGGGTCAGCCATCATTCCACGCATGCCCGCTAACTGGCTAATGGTACTAAAGCCACCTTTGCCAGCACCCGAATTGGCTTGAATAGCCAAATTGTTTTCAGGATCCATCGTTTTCTTAACCGCATTTGAAATATCATTAGTCGCTTTTTGCCAAATCTCAATGATGCGGTCATTTTGTTCTTGTTCAGTTAAAAGCCCACGGTGATAATCGCGTTCTACGAGGATCTCTTCTTCACGAGCTGCATCCACCAATGTGTATTTTTCAGGTGGAATGGTAATGTCTGAAACTGCGATAGAGATGCCCGAGACTGTTGCAAATTTGAATCCAATGTCTTTAATTCGATCGGCAACTTCCGCTGTCATTTTTTCATTGGTGACATCAAGAATATCAGCGATAAGATCTTTCACGCCACCTTTATCTAAGGTTTCGTTGGTGAACTGCGCTTCTGCGGGTAAGATCTGATTGAATAATGCACGACCGACAGTTGTTTTAATTCGTCGGGAAACAGGTTCCTCTAAGCGATCATTGTTCTCATCATAAATCGTATTGGATTGAACTTCGATCTGTGCATGAATATTAACCTGTTTAAGTTGATATGCTAATTGCACTTCATGCAAATCGGCAAACACCCGACCATGACCGAGAAGTTTTCTTGTGGATTCCATGGTCATGTAATAGACACCAAGAATCATATCCTTCGAAGGACCAATGATCGGTTCACCGTCGGCTGGTTTCAATAAGTTTCGGGAGGAGAGCATCAATTCTCGAGCTTCCTTCACAGACTTTTCAGATAGGGGTACATGGACCGCCATTTGGTCACCGTCAAAATCCGCATTGAATGCGGTGGTGACTAAGGGGTGAAGTTGAATGGCGCTTCCTTCGATGAGGATCGGTTCAAAGGCCTGGATACCTAAACGATGCAATGTAGGGGCACGATTGAGTAAGACAGGACGTTCTTTGATGACCTCTTCCAAAACTTCCCAAACCTCGGGCAAGTTACGGTCGATGAATCTTTTGGCACCCTTCACGTTTGCAGCGTAGGCATGTTTGACCAAACGGCCAAGAACGAAGGGGCGGAATAATTCCAATGCCATTGCTTTTGGCAAACCACATTGGTAAAGTTTTAATTTAGGACCCACAACGATCACAGAACGGCCGGAATAATCGACACGTTTACCTAAGAGGTTACGTCGGAAACGGCCTTTCTTTCCTTTCAAGAGGTCACTTAAGGATTTAAGTTCTCTTCGTCCACGGCGGGAAAGTGCTTTTCCTCGCTGCGAGTTATCGATCAGGGAATCGACCGCTTCTTGGAGCATACGTTTTTCGTTGCGGACGATGACGTCTGGGGCACCAAGCTCGAGCAATCTTTTTAGACGATTGTTTCGGTTGATCACCCTGCGATAGAGGTCATTGAGATCGGAAGTGGCGAAACGGCCACCATCAAGTTGGACCATTGGGCGCAGGTCTGGAGGGATGACGGGTAAGACGGTCATGATCGTCCATTCGGGGCCATTTCCGGAGCGGATAAAGGCTTCGGCAACTTTTAGTCGTTTGGTCGCTTTCTTGCGTTTTTGTTTACTCTTTGAAGTTCGGACTTCTACCCATAATTCTTCGGCGAGTTTTTCTAGATCGAGACGTTTTAGAATATCAAAGAATGCCTCAGCACCCATGTCTGCTCTAAAGACCTGGCCCCAACGAGAACGAAGTTCTCGATAGCGGCGTTCGCCCATAAAGGATAAGGGGGTGAGGTCAATTAATTCGTCACGGTAAAGAAGTTTTTCTGCACGGGCAGCGGATGTATCTTCATCATATTTGGCGCGCATTTCAGTGATCGCCACCTCAGCTTCTGCTTTGGTGCTGGCGATATTTAATTTAATATGTTCGAGTTCTCTTTGTTTTCCGCTACCACCTTCGGATTCTAAAGATTCAATAAAAGATTTAATCTCTTCTTGGATGATTCCCACATGTTTATTGTTGATCTCTTCGCCAGATTTCACAATCACTTTTTCAGTGGCTGAGAAAACAATATCTTTTCGGGGGGTTGAGCCCAGATCTTTTTCTAATTTCTTTTCAAGAGTCTGGCCTTCCTTGATCACCGGATCCAACTTTGTTCCCAATTCATCCTGATGTCTTTTCTCAACCTGATCTAATTGACCTTCGAGTTCGGTAACTTTTTCATTTCGTCCCGATTCCAAAAGTTCGATCGCTTCATTAGCGTCCGTAGACATGGTAACTTCAAGTTCAGCAATTTCTTCATCTAAACGGACCAATGCTTTGTCACGAGCATCATCGTCCACATAAGTAACGACGTATTGGGCGAAATAAAGGACTCGATCGAGGTTCTTTCGAGATATGTCTAATAATGCTCCTAAATAGGAGGGGACTCTGCGGGTATACCAAACATGAGCAATCGGCGCTGCTAATGAGATATGCCCCATGCGCTCGCGGCGCACTGATGAGCGGGTAACTTCTACATTACATTTATCGCAGACAATTCCTTTATAGCGAATATTTTTATATTTGCCACAATAACATTGCCAGTCACGGGTAGGACCAAAAATCGCTTCACAAAACAGACCATCTTTCTCAGGTCGTAATCTTCGGTAGTTAATCGTTTCGGGTTTAAGTACCTCACCATAAGACCAACTCATGATGGTTTTTGGTGATGCTAAACTAATGCGAAGTGCCCGTAATTCCTTAGCTTCCATTCATATGCCTCCTGAATGACATAAGTAAAAAAATAATTTATTTTATTTATCAGCGAGAATGAACTGGTTTAATTTGGGTACTTTTAAATTCCATGGAAAGAATTAATCGTTACACAAATCATTCACTGATTTCAATCGAACATACGTGCTGATAGCAGAACAAACCAAAGCAGGCGCATGAGTGCGATTTCCTTCTCAAGCGCTACTTGTTTGTCCTGCATTTTGTTTTCTTTATTATACAACTCAAAATGTGACTGTCAAGAGCCCGATTATATATTTATATGATTTTAATAAATGCGAAGATGGAGATGGGAGAGCTTTTAATAGGTTTCAGACAAATTTTATTCTTCAATCCATTATTTTCAAGATAACGATTTAAGATCTAATGGGGATGGAGAGAAAGAAACTGCTACCAACACCTAACTGACTTTCTACGGTGATCATGCCCCCATGTTTTTCAGCTATCGATCTCACGATGGCTAAGCCCAATCCATTGCCCTTTTCTTTGTTGTCATCAAAACCGACTACTCGATAAAATCGTTCAAAGACTTTTTGTTGATCGATGGGGGCGATGCCAATGCCGTTATCTTCAACTTTGATGAGAATCAACTCGTCTTTTGCCTCGATGTTAACTTCGACTTTGCCGTTGGTTCCTGTGAATTTGATGCCATTTTCAACCAAATTTTGCAATGCTTGGCGAATAAGTGTTTTATCCGCATTAATGAGAGGAAAGTCCCCGTTTGGGATGTCGAGGGAAAGTTTTATTTGTTTATGCAAAGCCAAGATCTGCATATCCTCCACGACCTGTTGGGCAATTTCGGTTACGGAAACCTTCTCAAGCCGAAGTCCTCCCCCCTCTTCGATGCGTTCGAGTTCCAACATACTGCTCACCATATCGGTCATATTTTCCACGCCATAAATGATCTTGTTGACGAATTCAATCTGATCCTCATTTAGATCGCCAACCATTTCTAACATTGAGGCATAGCCAAGAATGAAGGTGAGGGGTGAGCGAAGGTCGTGGCTTACCGTGGATACGTATTCAGAAAGCAGTTTTTCACTTTTCTTATATTTGGTCATATCGCTTAATATGCAAACCCGACCCATTTTTTTATTATCCACGGTTATGGTTGAGGCATTTGCAATATAAACTCGATCGTTTTCAAATTTTAGTTCGCTACTATTAATTTCTTTTCCACCGAAACTGAGAATATTGACCAGCTCCTTTGGAGCCTGGATCTTCCTGACAGATTTACCTAAGAAAGGAGAACTTTTGCCAGGCAACAAGGCTTGGGCAGCGGGGTTTAGTATGACAATTTTGTCATTATTGTCCATCACAAAAACCGGATCCTTGGTGGAATTTATGACTGCCTCGATCTGATGTTTTCCGCCAATAGCAGAAGTATATAATCTGTTATTCGATGCAGCTCTGGCAGCTTGCCCAGCCACATTGACCAGATAATCGATCTCTTCACTGCTAAAACTATGTAAGCCCTGATATCCAACCCAGAGTGTGCCATAAAATATATTGTCAATCTTCAAGGCAAGCGCCATTAAACTGGCAGGAAGGGGCAAACCTTTAGGATGGATGAGCGCAGATCGGGAGAGGTCTTTCAAAAAGATTTCATCACGCTTGAACGACAGGTTTAGGATCTGTTCGTCAATATCTGCATACTCATCAGATTTAATTCCCGCACCAAAACTATTAAATAATATAGATTCATCACCTAGCCGATTCCCATCGGTCAAAACTAACCTTGCAGAGGATGCTCCGGTTGCAAGAGCGCCTTCTAATATCGGGTTGACCGCGGTTTTCATATCTAAACTTAATGCGACTCCCTTGCTGACAGCCAACAAATGGTTGGTTTCATCGAGGCGGGCCTTGAAACTTCGTCTCATTTTCTCAAAGGAGTGACTTAGTTTTCCAACTTCGTCTGTACCTTCTAAAGCCAAGGGATATTCCAAATCACCTTCAGAGATTCTTGCTGAGCCAGCGGCCAACGATCGCAGGGAGCGACTTACCGTCCGAATACTGTAACGAATGAGGATATATGCCAGGAGAAGTAGACCAATCAATAAACCAAATAAGGGGATGGCGATATCCAGTGTGGCTTGTTGGGCTACTTGGGCTGGTACGGTTGTCACCACGAACCAGGATTGACCGGGGATAGGCTTGAAATATTCTAATATCCGAAGACCTTTTGAATTGGTGCCATAAAGGAAATTTTCTTCCCCCCACAGGTCTCCATCATAAGCCTGCCCGATTCGATCGGTTTGGGTATGATAAAGGATCTTATATTGGGAATCGATAATTAGGGAATGACCACCGATTTCCGCTATCTCATTTAGATTCTGGAGGGCAGAGGCAAAATACGGGTTGGTGTCTAAACTGGTGCGAGCAATTAACACTCTTTGAATATTGCCTTCGAGATCAGAGACCGGGGCGATAAAAGATAACCGGGCAGCCTTCTGGGTTGGAAGAGGAGCCAAGGTGTAATATTGATATTCCAGCCCAGTACCTGCCAGACCAATGCCCATTCTTTCTAATTGAGAAGGATCAATATTCTCAAAATCATTTATTGGATATCCGGCGATGGACTGCTGGCTGAGGTCGACGAGTGATATTTGGTCAAAAAATGGGATTTGGCGAATAATTTCTTCTAGGACGAGACCAAGTGTTTCGCCTCCCTCAATATCCCCGAGAAGCCGCTCATCTTGACTGGCTTGAATTAGTAAACTTTGACCGGTTATTTGTATTAAGGGAATGCTTTCGGCTGCGGTATCGGTAGCGAGACGCATTTGGCTTTCAATCATTTCCCTGGATACTCTGCTGGCTATGACCCAATCGCCAGCCATTAATATCAGGATGAGGACCAAAACCAAGGGGGCGATTATTGAAAATAATCTGCCCTCAAGGCTGCTTTCTGAGGGGGAAGGTTCAAGGTCTTCTTCGCCAAACAATCGAGTTGGGGCGGAAATCGAGACGATCTCAACGATCACACCAGCGAGCAATGCGGGTATGGCAAAGGCTAAAATTTCACCGCCGAGATGCGAGATCAGATATTCAATGCGTATTGGGATGGCGGCATTGATCACAAAAACCGAGGTGAGAAGATATAAGATCGGATAAATAATGGAGAGGAGCAGACTGGCCACAATCGGACGGCGGAGAAGTCGGAAAACCTTGGTGCGAAATCGCTGGCGCAGTGAAAGACTAAAAATTGCTCCGAGCAGACCGAATATTAATGGGGTGAATAAACTATGATTGCCGAAATACCCGAGGATCATACCCATTAAGGTCGCAAGGAC
>SWCD01004660.1_pt1 | contig 17072 bp, 10 predicted proteins | sample 4693011 | NCBI WGS metagenome assembly SWCD01 (sample SAMN10267278, study PRJNA491770) | bioreactor metagenome | isolation source: DHS bioreactor inoculated with marine | place: Japan: Omine Ridge, Nankai Trough | reverse complement strand
CCGACCTTCGCCAACGCCTTCGCAAAATGGCTCGACATGATCTGGAACGACGGCCCCGAGCCGGCCATGAAAGCATATCTGCAAGGGTAGCCGGCCAACCGGCGGTCGGGCGGCACGGGCATCGACTTCGCGGTGCTGTGCGGACGGCCGCGCCGAGCGTTCAGGATAAGCCCGTAAGGCTATGATAGCCAATGGACTTCGTGGTGGAGATCGTCATATCTTGCCCGGCTCTCTGGGTCGGGCCGGCGGCGCAAGCGGTGCCAGTCCGACCCGGATCTATCTCCCCGCCAGCTGCGCCCGTTTTTGCGCGGCGATGCGGAACGGCGCATTGGCGGCTCCGAAGCCGGCATAGCGCGGATCGCGCTGGACGATCTCGAAGAACATGCCGCGGGCAAAGGTCCGGCTGTAGAGCTGGAAGAAGGCGCCGTCCATGTCGCGGTCGTAGAGGATGCCGCGTTCCTGCATCCGCTTGACCAGCCCGGTCGGGAAATCGAACCGCGATGTGAGGTCGTCATAATAGTTCTGCGGCATCGGCAGCGGGTCGAACCCGCGTTTGGCCAGCTGCGCGGCGGTGGTGAAGATGTCGTCGGTCGCCAGCGCCAGGTGCTGCACCGAGGCGCCGAAGGCCTTCGACAGGAACCGCCCCGCCAGGGTGCGGTTGGAATCGGCGCCGTTGAGCGTGACCTTGAGCCCGCCGCCGGGGCTTTCGACCACCTGGCTGCGGACCAGCCCATCGGGATCGAACACGTCGATCATCGGCGATTTTCTCATGTCGAAGACCGAGGTGTAGAACAGCACCCAGGACAGCATGTTGTCATGCGACACGGTCTGGTTGTGGTGGTCGATATGGCTGATCCCGGCCCCCTTGGGTGCCGTCTTCGCGCCGAACTCCTTCTCCCAGACCCGTGCCAGCCCGACGCTGTCGTCGATGAAATGCAAGACGGAGTTCGAAGGCCCATGCACGGCCGGGATGTCCGTCGCGCCCGGGCCCGTTTCGGGGTCGAAAGGCTTGGCGCCGAGGGCGACGGCCCGGGTCATCGCCGCCGAGGCGTCGGCCACGTTGAAGCCGATGTCGCAGATCGTGGTGCCGCGCTTCTCGAATGCGGTGCCGGCATGCCCGGTGGTTTCTTCGTTGAGAACGATCCGCACCTCGCCCTGCTGCCACAGGGTGGCCGCCTTGGTCGCGTGTTTGCCGGACTTCTCGAACCCGAGCGTGCCGAGCAGCGCTTCCAGTTCGCGCGCCTCCTCGCCCTGGCTTGCGAATTCCATGTAGGCGACGCCCTCGGCCTTGACCCGCGCCGGGATCGGCGGCAGGTCGACGTCGATGCTCGGTTCGGCCCGGCGCACGTCATCCATCGTCGCGATGATCGACCGATATCCGTCGAGTGCGACCTGTGAGGTGCAGCCGCCACGGAACTGGTCGTTGAAGATTTCGAGGCTGATCGGCCCGGAATAGCCGGTGGCCATCACCGCGCGCATGAAATCGGTGCAGGCGAGGTCGCCCTGGCCCGGCATGTTGCGGAAGTGTCGTGACCAGTACAGGACATCCATGTCGAACGCCGGTGCATCGGCGAGCTGGACGTAACAGATCTTGTCGCCGGGGATCGACCGGATCGTGTTGGGGTCGATCTTGCGGGCGAGGGTATGGAAACTGTCGAGGATCAGCCCGATGCACGCGTGATCGGCGCGGCGCACGATCTCCCAGGCGTCGCGGTGGTCGTTGACGTAGCGCCCCCAGGACAGGGCCTCGTAACCGACGCGCATCCCGCGCGCGGCGGCTCGGGTGCCGAGCTCATGGAAATCCGCTGCGGCCCGGTCGACCCCGCCCAGGGCTGCCGGGTGCACCGAGGAACAGATGCCCATCACGTCGGCGCCGAGTTCCTGCATCAGGTCGAACTTGTGCTCGGCCCGATCGAAGGCTTTCGCGCGCAACGGCTCCGGCAAGCCCTCGAAATCGCGCAAGGGCTGGAACAGGCTGATCTCCAACCCATGATCCAACACCCGTTGGCGAAAGTCGCGCGGGCTGCCATCGAAGGCGATGAAATCCTGCTCGAACAGTTCGATCCCGTCGTATCCGGCGGCGGCAATTGCCTTGAGCTTCTCGTCGAGCGTGCCGGAAATTGACACGGTGGCAATTGATGTTTTCACGCTGAGCGATCCCTTGCTTCCAATTCCGACGCCATCAAAGGTGAACATTCTGGCATTAGTGTGATGCCCTCGCGCCGCTTGCACGGCGGCGAGGGAAATCGGCAACAGCGGCGGTGTTCGCCGGTATTGCGCGTATCGTGCGCAGGCGGGGCGTGCTCCACTCCGCCGGGCGTTCAGCGGTTCATAGCCCTGGCCATGTGCTTTGCAAGCGTCTTCACATACGGTTCTTCGAGCATCGTCAGATGCCCTCCGGGCACATCCACGACCTCGAAGCCCTTCAAGGCGACCGGCGCCCAACCGAGCCCGCTCCGGATACATTCCTTGGTGTCGAAGAAGTTCTCGTTCGACCGGTAATTTGTGAACGGGACGGCCAACGGTTTCGGCTCGTAGCTGGAGACGACAAGTTCATTCGAGGCGATGAAATCATTGCCGTCGCGGATCTCGATCCGGTCGCCGGTCTGAGCTTGCCGCTCCATCCGCGAGGCGATCCTGGCGTAGCGGAGTTCCTGAAACCGGTTGTAGATGGCGGTCGGGATCGAGCCGTAGCCGCGGTGTTGTATGGTCCGGAAATTCGCTCGGAGCCGTCGCAATCCGGTGTGGCTTTCGCGCCCCGCGGGGCCGTCCGCGTCGAACAGGGCGAAATGGCCGATCTCGCGCCCGGCTTCGTGGAGCAGCCAGGCGAGTTCCCAGGCGAAATAGGCCCCGAGCGAAACCGCGGCCAGGTGCAAAGGACCGTCCGGGTGGAATTCCTGGATCTCGTCGAAATAGCGTTTCGCGGCTTCTTCGACGCCGATGGGTTTGTCGCGTGCCAACATGCCGAAGGTCACACCGGTCACCGGCTGGTCGGGCCCGAACTCGTCGGACAGCGCCTTGTAATAGCTTGCCCGCCCGCCGAGGATGTGCACCGCGATCAGGGGCGGTTTGTCGCCGTTTGGTTGAATCCCGAAAATCATGGGTCTACTCCTAATCATCTACACGGCGCGGCCGCGCCTCTCAGCAGGGCGCTGGCTGCATGGGTCTTGCGGTTTTCCCCGAGCGCGCCCGATCGCGCCAGGGGTGAGACTGAGGCTATTGGCCGGTGCGCTCCCGTGCTTCAAATCCAGCAGGCATGCATATCGAAGAAATTGGCATCAATATGAAGCTTCGGGGCCGCTGGCTGGGCAGTCGGACCAGCGAAAACACCCGGCCTGACCAAGACGAAACCTCCTGTTGCGACGGGACTTCGCCTCCCGAACAACGGGAAAATCCGGCTCTGTGCGGTGGCATGATCAGCATTTCATCGCCTTCCGCATATGGGTCGCCAGCGTCTTCACATGCGGCTGTTCGAGCATTGTCAGGTGCCCGCCGGGTACGTCGATGACTTCCCATCCCGCGCGCGCCACGGATTTCCAGCCGAGCCCGCTGGTGATCCCGGCCCGGGTGTCGAAGAAGTTCTCGTTCGACCGGTAGATGGTGACCGGCACCGAGAGCGGCTTGGGCTCGAAGCTTGCCACCGCGAGGTCGTTTGCGGCGATGAAATCGTTGCCATCACGTATGTCGATCCCCTCGCCGGTCTCGGCCTGCTGTTGCATCCGCGCGGCGATTCTCGCGTAGCGGAGATTCTGGATCCGGTTGTGGAGCGCGGTCGGGATCGCGCTGTAGCCGCGATGGTGAATGGTTCTGAGGTTGGCGCGGACCCGCCGCAGCCCGGTGTGGCTGTCGCGCCCGTCGGGCCCGTCTGCGTCGAACAGGGCAAAATGTCCGACCTCGCGGCCTGCGTCATGCAGCATCCAGGCCAGCTCCCAGGCGAAATAGGCCCCGAGCGAAACTGCGGCGAGGTGAATCGGCCCGTCGGGGTGAAATTTCTGGATCTCGTCGAAATAGCGCTGTGCGGTCTCCTCGACGCCGATGGGCTTGTCGCGTGCGAGCGTCCCGACCGAGACGCCAAGCACCGGCTGGTCCGGCCCGAACTCATCGGCCAGGCCCTTGTAGTAGCTCTCCAGGCCACCAAGGATATGCACCCCGAAGAGCGGCGGCTTGGTGCCGTTCGGCTGAACCGCGTAGATGTGGCGCGGTCCGGTCGAGCCTTTGTACACCACCTCGGCCAGGCCGCGCGCCGTCGGATGCCGTTGCAGGTCGATCACGCTGATCTTGTGGCCGAGCCGGACCTCGATCCGCCCGACGAGTTCGGCCGCCAACAGCGAGTGACCGCCGAGGTCATAGAAATCGTCGTCTGCGCCGACGTTCTCGACCATCAGCACTTGGCCGATCAACGCGGCGAGTTGCGCCTCGAGCTGGGTCATCGGCTGCGCACCGGTTTTCGGTGCCGACGGGTGTTCGGGGTCGGGCAGGGCGGCGAGATTGACCTTGCCGCCCGCGGTGCGCGGGAACGCATCGACCACGACGATGCGGGGGCACATCGCCGGCGGCAGCTCGGCCTCGGCCAGCGCGTTCAGGGCACCGATGTCGACCGCGTGGCTCGCTTCGGCGATCATCACCCAGGCGAGCAGACGCGCGGCGGGTGTGCCCGCGTCGCGCACCCCGGCGAACACCCGGAGATCGGGATCAGCGCTTTCCAGCACCCGTTCGACATGGCCGAGGTCGATGCGAAAGCCGCGCAGTTTCACCTGGCGGTCGTTGCGGCCGAAGAAGTCGAGGTTGCCATCGGCGCGCCAACTCGCGCGGTCGCCGGTGCGGTAGACCCGGCCGTGTCCCTGGAAATGGTCGTCGAGGAACACGTCCGCGGTCTTTTCCGGCAGACCGTGATAACCGATGCCGACGGCCACGCCGCCGATCCACAATTCGCCGATCGCTCCGCGTGGCGACAGGCTGCCATCGGGGGCGACCACGTAACAGATCGCATGGTCCGCCGCCGTCCCGATCGGCACTTCGCCCGAGGGAACCTCGCCCTCGAGTTCGTAGTAGGTGGCGGTGATCGCCGTTTCGGTCGGCCCGTAGCCGTTGAGGAGCCGCACGCCGGGAACCGCGTTCAGCCAGTCCTGCACGATCTGCGGGTTGGCGCGTTCGCCGCCGATGTCCACGATCCGAAGGCTTTCCGGCAGCGTTGCACCGGTCGCGGTCAGATAATCCGTCAACATGTGGAAGAACGCCGTCGGCAGGTTCAGCACCGTCAGGCCAAGCGGCGCGATTTCGTCGAGCAGAGCGGCCGCCGATTGCGCCGCCGCTTCGCTGCGCAGGACAAGGGTCGCGCCGTTGAGCAGGGTCGGCAGGATCTCTTCGAGCGAGAAGTCGAACGACAGGCTCATGAACTGGTAAATACGGTCGCTGGACCCGAGGCCGAGTAGCCGGGTCGTCGACTGGATGTGACCAACCATCGCCCGGTCGGGGATCACAACGCCCTTCGGCTTGCCGGTCGAGCCGGAGGTGTAGATCACATATGCCGGCAGGGCCGGGTCGCGCTCGACGCTGCGCAGGTCCTCGCCCGCCGTTTCGGCCTCGGGCGACACGACGTCGATACCCGGCGCCGGAGCCTCCATGTCGGTCGAGATGATCAGCCGGGTGCCGCTGTCGCGCACCATGTGCTCGATCACCGCGTCCGGATAGCTCGGATCGATGGGCAGGAAAGCCGCCCCGGTCTTCAGCACGGCCAGCAGCGAGACGAAATATCCGGGGCAGCGGCCAAGGTGGATCGCGACGATGTCGCCGGGCCCGGCCCCTTTTGCCTGCAACACCGCGGCCAACCGGTCCGAGGCCGCGTCGAGCGCGCCGAAACTCAGGCTGCCCGCCTGACCGGCGCTCTGGATCGCGATCGCCTCGGGGTCGCGTTCGACCACCTCGCGCAACTTGTCGAGAAAACCGACGTACTCGGTTGTCTGTTCGGGCGTGCCAAGCGCCAGGAGTTCGGCGCGATCGTCGCCCAGCATGTCGAGGTCGCGCAGTCGAACCTCGGGCCCGGCCGCGGCGATCGAGGCCAGCAGCCGGATCAGGTGATCCAGCATCTGGCCGGCCCGGTCTCGCGAGACAACGGCCGGGTCGGCCTCGAGCTCCAGCCGCATCGCCACATCGGTGTATACCGCCAAGGACAGCGGCAGGTCGATTTCGGAGCGAAGATTGGCGCTACGCCCCTCCGAGCGGGCCCCGGCGCGTTTGAACAGCTCCTTCATGCTGCCGCGGTCGAACATCACCACGGTGTCGAACAGGTAGCTGGCGCCGTGGATGTTGCAGAAATCGCGGATCTGGGCGACCGACACCTGCTCGAACTGGTGCATGGCGTCGGTATCGCGCCCGAGCGTCCGGATGGCCTCGCCCAGCGTCGTGTCGCGGTCGACCTTCATGCGCAGCGGCAGAGAATTGAGGAAGCAGCCCGCGGCACGGTCCGCATCGTCGAGCAGGTTGCGCCCGTTGCTGGTGACGCCGAAGACGACGTCCGCAGCGTTTTGCCACCGCGCCAGCATCAGCCCCCAGGCGGCCTGGACCAGGTTGGGCAACGTGCCGCCACAGCGGTCCGCCATGTCGGACAGCGCGGTTGTGAGGGCCGCGTCGAGCGCCCGGGTCAGACGCTCCAAATGGCGGTCGTCATCGCTTTCGGCGCCGGTCACCGCCAGGCCAAGCGGCTCGAACCCTTCGAGATAGCGCGCGAAAAAGGGCTTGGCGGCCGGGCCGGCCGGGGCGCCGATCGCCTCGCACATCCCGAGGTAGGTTTCCGCCTTTTGCACCGCAGAGATCGGCTTGCCGGTCTCGAGCAGGGCGAACAGGTCTTCCAGCACGATACCGACGCTGTTCGCGTCGACGATTGCGTTGTGAACTGTCCAGACCATCACCGAACGGTCCGCGCCCAGGCGGATGAAAGCGACGCGCCAGTGCGGCACCGTCTCGACATCGACACCGCGCTGCCAGTCATCGGCGAGGAAAGTCTCGAGCGCCGCCTCCTGCGCCTCGGCGCTCGTATCCTGCCAGTCCAGCTCTTCGATCGCGATGGTGATCGCATCGGCGACCGACTGGAGCGGCTTCGGCACATCGCGCCAGCGAATGGAGACGCGCAGCGCCGGATGGAGGGCCGCCACGGCATTCCAGGCCTGCGTCAACGCATCGGGGCTGACCGTGTCGCCGTCGATCCGCACCACGGCCTGCTGCAGGTTGATCCACGGACGTTGAGCTGGGATGCTCTCATAGAACATCCAGGACTGCATCGGTGTCAGGGCGACGCTGTCTCTCGCGGTACGCATATAGCCCTCCATGGCCTCTCGGATCGTTTCGACGCTTTTCCGCTCCGTGGGTGGTTACCATCGCCACCCGTTCTCTGCACCCATCTATTGGTGAATTCCGAGCGTTTTTTGATGTCGATTTGGTACTCGCGGACCGGTCTTTTCCAAAATTCGGCGTGCAGGTGCCGGTTGTTTCCGCGGCAGAAACCGACGGTCGCGGCGGGGCAGAGCGCGCGACATTTCGTCCCGCCGGGCGACACGGGCCGCGGCCGGGCGGTTTGCGACTGCGTCGTCGCGGCGAGAGCCCAGCGGGCAGAAAAGCTGTTTTCCCAGCCATCTCGGGCGGCGGCGACCGCGGCAGGACCGGGCTTCGAGGGCCGGCGTATCCCGATGGGGCCGGGCAAAAAGCGCGCGTTTACGTTTCGGGACTATTGGTAAGAAGACTTGACCTGGATCAAGGCGCACTTCTTTATCTGAGTGAATCTGTCAGAAACCGAGTCGCGGGGCGCAGAAGATGGAATACGGCACGCTTGATGCACTGGACTGCACCACAACTCTTGGCACCGCGCGCAAGGGTTTCCAGGGGATCGTGGTCAGTGTCCTTCCGATCGAGGGTGTCGGGCGGCTCGCGGCCGACGAGATGGAACGCCGGCTGATCGAGCTGGGCTTCATCGAGGGCGCAGAGGTCGAGATCGTCCACGAAGGACCGATCCGGCGCGACCCGATCGCCGTGCGGGTCGGCAGTGCCACGGTCGCGCTCAGGCGCCGCGATGCGCTGGCGATCCTGGCCGAGTAGACCACCATGCCCGAAAGGATGGCGCAGGGACGCGGCCGGGCGACCCGGATCGCGCTGATCGGGGCGCCCAACAGCGGCAAGACATCCCTGTTCAACGCGCTGACCGGCGCGAACCAGCGGGTCGGAAACTATTCCGGCGTGACGGTCGAGCGCAAGGAAGGCAGCGCCGCGACCCCGGGCGGCCATGCCCTTTCGATCATCGACCTGCCGGGAACGCATTCGCTCCGTGCCCGCAGCCCCGACGAAGAGGTGACCCGCGACATCGTGCTCGGCACACGCGCCGACATTCCCCGGCCCGACCTCCTTCTGGTGGTCGCCGACGCAACCCATCTGCGCCCCGGCCTGCGTATCGCTCAGGAACTCAAGCGCGTCGGCATACCGGCGCTGCTCGTGGTCAACATGATCGACATCGCCGCGGCGCGCGGCATCGAGGTCGACCTCGAACGCATGTCGGACGAGCTCGGTCTGCCGGCGGTCGCCTCGACCGCGGTGCGCCGGGCCGGAATGGCCGCGCTCTGGGCGCGCCTCGACAGGATGCTCGACGACGGGCTCGCGCCGCTGGGTGCGGTCGAATGGTCTCACCCGAGCGCCGCAGACCTGCGCACCGCCCTGCGCGAGGCCGACCGGGTGATTGCCGCTTCGGTTCGAGGCCCCGTGACCCCTCGCACCGCCACCTCGGTGATCGACACGGTCGTGCTGCACCCGGTCGCCGGACCGCTCATCCTGATCGGCCTGCTGTTCGCGATGTTCCAGGCGGTGTTCGCCGGCGCTGCGCCGATCATGGATCTGATCGCCGCGGGGGTCGAAAGCCTCGCGGCCGCGGTCCTGGCGACGATACCGGCCGGATTCCTGCAAAGCCTTCTGGTCGATGGGGTGATCGCCGGGGTCGGGTCGGTGGTGATCTTCCTGCCGCAGATCGTGATCCTGTTCCTGTTCATCCTGCTGCTCGAAGACCTCGGCTATATGGCCCGCGCGGCCTTCCTGATGGACAATCTCATGGGGTCTGCGGGGCTCCATGGCCGCGCCTTCATTCCGCTCCTGTCGAGCTTCGCCTGTGCCATTCCCGGCATCATGGCGGCGCGGGTGATCGACGACCGGCGCGACCGGCTGGTGACGATCCTGATCGCGCCCTTGATGACCTGTTCGGCACGTATTCCCGTCTACACCCTTCTGATCGGCGCCTTCGTCCCCGAGCGCGAGGTGTTCGGCGGGATCGGTCTGCAGGGGCTGGTGATGTTCGGCCTTTTCGCCTCCGGAATCGTCAGCGCGCTGACGGTGGCCTCGGTGGTGCGCCTGCTGTTTCGTCGCCACGAGATCGCGGCCCCCCTGATGCTCGATTTGCCCGACTACAAGCTGCCGCGCCTCAAGGGCGTGCTCTTCGGCCTCTGGCAGCGCGCCTGGACCTTCCTGCGCCGCGCCGGGACGATCATCTTCCTCGCCAGCGTGGTGATCTGGGCCCTGTCGAGTTTCCCGCTTCCGCCCGAAGGCGCTGCGGGGGCTGCGATCGAGTTCAGCCTTGCGGCGAAAATCGGGCACTTGATCGAACCGCTGCTCCGGCCCCTCGGGTTCAACTGGGAAATCGCCGTCGCATTGATCGCGGGCCTGGCGGCGCGTGAAGTGACGGTCGCAGGGTTGGCCACGGTCTACGCCGTCTCGGTGCCCGGCGAAGCCGCGATCGGGGCGGCGCTGGCGAACCAGTGGAGCCTGGCGACCGCTCTGGCGCTGCTCGCCTGGTTCATTTTCGCGCCGCAATGCCTGTCGACCCTCGTGGTGATCCGTCGCGAAACCGGCCGCGCCCGCTGGATGTGGGTCTCGATCGGCTACATGTTCGCGCTCGCCTATGTCGCGAGCTTTGCCACCTACCAGGTCGCGACGCTGCTCGGGGGGTGAACGGCCGGGCCATGCCGGAGCGCCACAGTACGGGTGCCCGGATCTGGCTGCACGCCGCGCATCGGTGCGGGCCTTTCGCCCGATCGCGCCTGTTTCGCAGGTTTCAGCGATCAGGATGCCGTCCGGTTGGCCTCAGGACAGTGCGCAGCCTCCCGCGTCCAGCGGTCTCGCCTGACGAAGCTCTGCCCGACCCACGACCGGTTTCATCCCGGTCCCGATTGGGCGTGTTGACCGGGGCAAAAGACCGCGGATCAAACGCGCCGCCGTGCCGCCGGCCCGATCACCCGGCGAGTGGTGCCCTGCGCAAGATGTGGAAGAATCCCTTCTCGTCTTCGCCCATGAGGCTGATGGATGCCACCGGGAAGGGCCGCGGCAGAAGCGGGGTCAGAACCGGCAGGAGCGCGGTTTCGACCGCTTGCAGCGCGTCGGGCGCGAGCCGACCGGTGAGCGTGAGGTGAAAGCGAAACTCGTCCATCACGTAAGGGTAGCCCCAGGTGACCAGATGGGCCTCCTGCCGAGGTGTGAGCCCGGCGGCGCGGCGCCGTTCGGTCTCGTCGGGCGGGGCAGGGGCGCGATGCCGGTCGAGGGCGGCGACGGCCTCGGCCGCGATCCGGGCGATCTCGGCGGCGTCGCCCATGGGCACGAGCGCGAGAAAGCCGCCGAGCCGGGCGATACCCATCTCCTCGACTTCCGCGGGTGCGAGGGTCGCTGCAAGCGCGTCGAAATCGGCACGCAGGCGCGAGGGGCTGGAGCCGGAGGCGAGCCGGAACGGTGGTTTCAGCGTTCCGTGGAACCCGTAGCGCCGCGGGGCTTGGGTGATCTGCGAAACAGGCGCGGGCAACCCGGCAAGGGCAGGGTGGTCGCAGCGGCGTCCGGTGGCCGGGTCCCAACCGAGCCAGCTCGCCATTGCGTCGGCGAGCGCCGCGGGCTCGGGCGTGAAATAGACCGCATATCGTGTGTATGATTCCATACTCATGCCCTATCCCTTGTGTGTCACTTTCGCATGCCGAGGCCGTGCAAACCAGCGATTTCAATGGGTTTCCCGGCATTGGCGCGGGCGTTGCACAAACCTTCGACAGACGCCGAAAAACCGGGCATCAGATCCGCGGTTGGGGCCGGAGAAGCGTTTTTCCCGCGTGCCACGCCGTGCGGCTGCCGCCTCGTCGGGGCGCGGGTACGCAATTCGCAAGCGCCCCGCGCGGCCTCGCCGCCGCGCGCGCCCCGGGGTTCCTTTCCCTTCCGCCGGCGGGCTGGTAAACTTGTACCGGAAACCGGGAAATGACGCCCGGGCCAGCGCGCGGCCTGATCTAGATCAGATACAAGCGGCTGCGTCCGTGGTCCTTTGTCGCGGACCGATCCGGAAATGGGGGACTCCCGTGCGCCTGACGACACGCACCAATCTTGCGATCCGCGCGCTGATGTTTTGTGCCGTTCACGACGGCAAGGTATCGCGCTCCGCCGAGATCGCCAAGGTGTGCAACTCCTCGGCCAACCATCTGGCGCAGGTCGTGAACACGCTGCACGTCCATGGCTTTCTCAACGCCACCCGCGGACGGATGGGCGGCGTGAGCCTCGCGCGTTCGCCGCGGTCGATCAATATCGGCGAGGTGTTTCGCCTGTTCGAGGCCGATGTCCCCTTTACCGAGTGCTTCCAGCTCGAGACCAACACCTGCCCGCTGGTCCCCGCCTGTCGGCTGCGGGGCGCGATCCGCCGCGCGCTCGACGCTTTCTACCGCGAGATGGAATTGGTGACGCTTGAAGACCTGGTGAAGGGCAATTACCAGCTCGACGAGGTGCTGCGGGTCACCGATGACGTCGATGCGGTCGGCTGCCCCGGATCGGATGGGGCCCTGGCCCCCCGGCGGTCGATCGCGTGACAGTCGGAATGCCGCCCGCGGTCGAGGCGTGAACTCCAGGGAGAAACCACATGACAGCAGCCAGATCCGGCGAAAGCGGCATGCAGCGCGTGGGGCGCAGCCGGTTGCAGGGCGGGGCGCGGAGTAAAGCATGACCCTGGATCCCGGCGACGCGCCCGACAGGGCGACGGCCAGCGACCGGTTTGCGGGAAGGTCGCGTCCGCAACTCTTTGCAGCGGCGGCCCGGTTCCGCACGCTGTCGCTCAGCCAGTCGCCGGTACTGGCGGCGGGGTGGCTCGCCTCCGAGAGGGGCACATTTCGCGTCGATGTCACCCTAGCGGCGATGCTCGGGGCAGGGGCCATCCAGCTCGGCACCAACCTCTGGAACGACGCCGCCGACGCCGCCTCGGGCGTCGACAGCCCCGACCGGCTCGGGCCGCCCCGGATGGTCGCGCTTGGCCTGCTGGACGGGGCGGAGGTCAAGCGCGCGGCGCTCGCAAGTTTTTGCCTCGCCGCCGTCGCGGGCCTGTACCTCGCCGCGATCGGCGGCTGGCCGGTGGTGGCCGTCGGGCTGGTCTCGCTGCTGCTCGGCTATGCCTATTCGATGGGCCCCCGGCCGCTCTCGGGTCTGCCGTTCGGCGAGCTCCTGGTGATCCTGTTCTTCGGCCTGGTTGCGGTGTCGACCACGGCCTGGCTCCAGGCGGTCGACCCGTTCGCCCCGCGCACCGCGATCCTTGGCCTCACCATCGGCCTGCCGGCAGCGGCGGTGCTGATGCTCAACAATCACCGCGACCGGGCCCAGGATGCCCGCGCCGGCCGCCGCACCCTGGCGATCGTCATCGGCGCGCCGGCCTCGCGCGGGTCGTACGTCGCGGCCCTTGCGGCCTCGCTCGGCCTGGCCCTGCTGTTGGCCCCGGGGTTCTGGCTCGTCCTCCCGGCGGCCCTGGCACTCTGGCTTTCGGCCGACATGCTGCGCCTGCCGGTCTCGGCCAGGCTGAACGGTCTCATCGGCCGAACGGCGCTGTTCCAACTCGTCCTGCTGGTCGCAATCGTCCTCGGCTGACCCGGTCCGGCCGCGCGGGTATCCAGGCCTGGCCCGGACCCTGGATGCGACAGAGCGCCCGGGTCCGGGCCCAGAGCCGGTGCTGCCTAGCCCGCCCGCGCACCCGTTCGCATCGCCACAGGCTCACGACCCCAGGTACGGCGACGGCTGAGATGTACGGCGACGGCTGAGATCGGCGCCAGCCCTGCGCCGGCCCGGACATCCACGCGCGATGGTGAGGCGCTGGGTCACGTTTCGCGACCTTTGGGCGTGGCCGCGAATGGGTCTGCGTCGGCTCAGATGGAGACCCGGGGGAGAAGAGCGGCCAGACCGCGACCGGCAGCAGATCGGCAGCCTGGCGGTGATGACATCCCGCGGGACGTGGGGCAACGGCGGATGCGGCGTGCCCCGGATCACGCCGGGGAAAGACCACGATCGCCGGGCCGGGATCGCGATGCTGCCGCGGCCGCCAGGGGCAACGCTACCCGTCCCGACGCCCGCGACAGCAGGCAGCCGCCGCACCGACAGCTCGCGTCAACGACCAAACCTGTTGGTCCCGACCCGCCGACCGTCCCTCTCCACGTCGGGGTGCGGGTGCAGATCCTGCGGCCGGTCGGGCCCGGCGGCTTCCGCGCTGCTCACCCGTCGCGGTCGAGGATGAAGGCGGAGGCGGGATCGGGGATGAAGCGCCAGTTTCTGCGGGGGCCGGCCATGACGTTGAGGTAGTACATCTCGAAGCCGTAGGGGGCGGCGCAGGGGTGGTGGCCGCGCGGCACCAGCACGACGTCGCCGTCGCTCACGGCCATGCATTCGTCGAGCGTCCCGTCCTCGGTATAGACCCGCTGCACCCCCCAGGCGCCGGGCTTGTCGAGGCGGTGGTAGTAGGTCTCTTCGAGATAGGTGATGCGCGGGAAGTCGTCCTCGTCGTGGCGGTGGCTCGGGTAGGACGACCAGTGGCCGTCGGGGGTGAAGACCTCGGTCACCAGGAGGCTGTCGGCGACGTCGGCGTCCTCCATGGCGATGTTGTTGATGTAACGGGTATTGCCGCCCTTGCCGCGCGCGGTCAGCGTGATCCCCTCGGGGCCGAGGCGACGGGCCGCATGGCCGCCCCGGCCCGGCGCCGAGCAGACCGCGAGGGTGCATCCGGTGGTCGCCGTCGCCTGCCAGTCCGACCCGTTCGGCAGGTAGAGGCAATGCGGCGGGCTTTTCTCGAACACATCCATCCGCGCGCCCATCTCGCCCCAGTCCTGCCCCGCCGCGGTCACCTGCGCCCTGCCCTCGATCAGCACCAGGATCACCTCGCGCCCGCCGGTCGCCTCCGCCGCCACCTCGCCCGGCGCGAGCCGGTAGAGCCCGAAGCCGACATAGCCCCAGTCGGGCGACAGCGCCGTCCTGGCGCGCTCCACCGTGATGTCGTGCAGCTTGCCGGCGGTGCCGGTCGGTTTCACCAGAAGATCGGGCATGGGTCGGTCCTTTCAGCCTTGGATGGGGCGCGACGGGCGGGCGGGCGGTCAGCTCCGGTCGAGCCCGGTTTGCCGGGCGAGCCGTTTGAGGGTGGCGAGCCCGAGGGTCTGGTAGAGCAGCGGGTTGCGGACCTCGGGGTCCTGTTCGGCCTCGATCACCAGCCAGCGGTCGGTGTCGGCGCCGTAGCCGGCCCCGGCGAGGATCCGCAGGAGCGGTTCGAAGTCGATCGACCCCTCCTGGTCGCCGGGCACGGTGAAGGCGCCCGCGAGCACGCCGTCGAGGAAGCTCAGATCCTCGTCGCGCACCCGTTTGGCCACGTCGGCGCGCAGATTCTTGGCGTGGACATGCACGGTGCGGGTGACGTGCCTGTTCAGGACGTCGACCGGATCGCCGCCGCCGAAGGCGCAATGGCCGGCGTCGAACAGGAGCTTCGTCGCCGGGCCGGTGGCCGCCATGAAGGCGTCGATCTCGTCCGGGCTTTCGACCACGGTGCCCATGTGGTGGTGATAGGCGAGATCGATGCCTTGCCCGGCCATATAGGTCGCAAAGGCCTCGATCTTCGCGCCGAAGGCGGTCATTTCCCCGGCCGAAAGCACCGGCTTGTCGTTCACCGGCTTCACCGGGTCGCCGTGCACCGTGTTCGAGCATTCGCAGCTCACGCAGACCCTCGCGCCGTTCTCCCTGAGCTTGGCGAGATGCGGCTGGAAGGCGGCGATCTCGTCTTCGACCGAGCGCTCCAGCAGCGCTGTCGAGTACCAGCCGGAGATCCACTTGAGCCCGTAGGCGCCCAGCGTCTCGCGCAATTCCACCGGGTCCTCCGGCCAGCGGTGGCCGTTCTCGATCCCGTCGAAGCCGATCTGCCGGCCGGCCTCGTCGAGGATGCGGTCCGTCGGGATATCGGCGCCGATGGACCGGTCGTCGTCATTGGCCCAGGCAATGGGGTTGGTGCCGTAGAGGATCATGTGCTTCTCCTTGTCGCGCAATCTGGCCCGGAACCGGATGCCACTTTCTGGATTGCGCTTGTCGTCCTGTCTGTTGCCCCGTCATGGGGGCGGGTTGTTCAGTTGATCGTCTGCTTCGCCGTCATCGCCGCGTAGCCCGTGTAGGCCGCCTTCACCTCGGCCCGTTCGCTGACCTCGGGCACGGCGACGTCCCACCAGTGGCCGCCCTCTTCCCGGTCGGGGTAAGGCGTGGTGTCGATCACGATCACGGTGGGGATGTCGCGGGTCCGGGCTGCGACGATCTGGGCTTCGAGATCGGCGATGTCGGCGGCCTTCACCGCATGCGCCCCCATCGAGGCGGCGTGCGCCACGAAGTCGATCGCCGGTTGCTGCGCGACGTTGGACGAGGCGTAGAGATTGTTGAACTCGGCCCCGCCGCAGGACATCTGCAACCGGTTGATGCAGCCGTAGCCGCGGTTGTCGGTGAGCACCACGGTGAAGGGCACCCGGCGCATCACCGCGGTGGCGAGCTCGGAATTGGCCATCATGTAGCTGCCGTCGCCGACAAAGCAGATCACCTCCCGGTCGGGCGCCGCCAGCTTGATCCCCATCGCACCCGCCAGTTCGTAGCCCATGCAGCTGTAGCCGTATTCCATGTGGTAGCCGCCCGGTGCCGCGCGCCAGAGCACCTGCAGATAGCCCGGCATCGAGCCCGCCGCGCACATCGCCACGGTCTTGTCGGTGGCCTGGCGCTGCACCGCGCCGATCACCTGCGCATCCGTGGGCAGGTCCGCGTGGTTGGGCGCGGCGCAGAGCGCGTCCGTCGCGTCGAACCAGGCGGCGCGCCGCCCCTTGTCCTGGTCGCCGTAGACCTTGTCCCCGAGCCCGGCGTCGATCGCCCGGAGCGCCTGGCGCGCATCCGCCACCAGGCTCACCGCGCCGTGCTTGGCCGCGTCGTAGCCGGCGAGGTTGATCGACACCAGCTTGCGGTCGGGATTGGCAAACACCGTCCACGACCCGGTGGTGAAGTCCTGGAACCGCGTGCCCAGGCCGATGACGAGATCCGCCTCGGCCGCCACCGCGTTGCCCACCCCGGTGCCGGTCACCCCAGGCGCGCCGAAGTTGAGCGGTTCCTGCCAGTCGATCGCGCCCTTGCCGGCCTGCGTTTCCACCACGGAAACATTGTGTTTCTTCGCAAAATCAAGGAGATCCGCCTCGGCCCCGGAATAGAGCACGCCGCCGCCCGCGACGATCAGCGGCCGCTCGGCGGCGCGCAACATCGCCACCACCGCGGCCACCTCGACGGGGTCCGGCTCCGGCCGGCGGATCCGCCAGGTCTTCGGTTCGAAGAAGGACGCGGGGTAGTCGAAGGCCTCGGCCTGCACGTCCTGCGGGAAGGCCAGCGTCGCCGGGCCCGAGTTGGCCGGGTCGGTCATCATCTGCAGCGCGCGCGGCAGCGCCGTCAGGAGCTGCTCGGGCCGCATGATCCGGTCGAAGTAGCGGCTCACCGGCTTCAGCGCGTCGTTGGCACTCACCGTGCCGTCGTCGAAATCCTCGATCTGCTGCAGCACCGGGTCGGGCCCGCGGCCTGCGAAGATGTCGGAGGGTATGAGCAGCACCGGCAGCCGGTTGACATGCGCCAGTGCCGCCGCCGTCACCAGGTTGGTCGAGCCCGGCCCGATCGAGCTTGTCACCGCCATCGCCCGGCGGCGCCGATGGGTCTTGGCCCAGGCGATCGCCGCATGCGCCATGGTCTGCTCGTTCTGCCCGCGCCAGGTCGGGAAGCTGTCC
>SWCD01010740.1_pt1 | contig 17078 bp, 14 predicted proteins | sample 4693011 | NCBI WGS metagenome assembly SWCD01 (sample SAMN10267278, study PRJNA491770) | bioreactor metagenome | isolation source: DHS bioreactor inoculated with marine | place: Japan: Omine Ridge, Nankai Trough | reverse complement strand
GTAGCGGTCGAAGAACGGATTCCGGACGGTCTGGATCCTCTTCGCCGAGATGTTGACCACGGAGGGGGAGGCCTTCTCCACGGCGATCACGACCGGCGTCCGTCGCACCGGGTCCGGAGGGGCGGCGCGGGTGATCCCCGCCGTGGTCACCAGGATCAGTGTCGCGAGCAGCATCGTGGCAAGGAGAGTTCTCTTCATCGCTCTGCTTCCTTTTTCGAGGTTGGCAGACCTGATTTTAGGTTCACCTGTAGCAAGCACATGGGATTCCTTCGATCGGCCACGGTGGTCAGCGCTTCGACGCTGGTTTCGCGCATCCTGGGGATGGTGCGCGACATCATCTGCGCCTCCCTGCTCGGGGCGGGCCCGGTGTGGGATGCGTTCGTCGTGGCGTGGCGGATCCCGAACCTCTTTCGGCGGCTTCTGGGAGAGGGCGCACTCTCCAGCGCCTTCATCCCGGTCTTCCTGGGCGAGAAGGAGAAGGCCGGGCTTCCGGCGGCGCTTCGATTCTTCGGAAACGTCCTCGGCGCCCTCAGCCTGCTCCTGGCGGTGATCACCGTTCTCGGCGTGGCGTTCACGGTGCTGGTGCCGGGCACCTGGTTCGGCGACGGGGCCGAGGCGGACAAGGCCCAACTGGCGCTGGATCTTCTCCGGATCCTCTTCCCGTACATGTTCCTGATCAACCTGATGGCGCTTTTCATGGCCGTCCTGAACTCGCTCGGGCACTTCTTCGCCCCGGCGATCGCTCCCGCGCTCCTGAACGTGTTCTGGATCGCGGGAGCGCTCCTGGCTCCGGTGGTCGCCGAGGAGGCGGGCGATCAGGTCCAGATCGTCGCGCTGTTCATCCTGGTCGGGGGCGTGGCGCAGTTCGCCGTTCAATTGCCGGTGCTCCGCCGGTTCAAGGTGCCGCTTCGTCCGCATATCTCGTTTCGCGATCCCGCTCTCCGCCGCCTGCTCTTCCTCATGTTCCCGATGGTGCTGGGCCTGGCTCCGATGCAGGTGAACATTCTCCTCGACACGTTGATCGCCGAGGCCTGCGTGCCCGGAGACGGGGCGAACAGCTACCTCTTCTACGGGAATCGCCTGATGCAATTCCCCCTCGCTCTCGTGGGAATCGCCATGGCGGTCGTCGTCTTCCCGGTGTTTTCGGCCCACGCCAAGGCCGGCCGGAGGGAGGAACTCGGGCAGACGCTCTCCGAGGCGCTCCGGACGACCTTCTTCCTCGCCCTGCCCGCCGCGGCGGGTCTCTTCGTCCTCGCCTCTCCCCTGATCGCCCTGATCTACGAGCACGGGGTCTTCCGCTTCGATCCGGACACCCCGGCCACCGCGCGGGTGCTCCGGATGTACGCTCTCGGGGTCCCCGCGGTGTGCGGACTGCAGGTCCTGACCCGGCTCTTCTACTCCCTCGAGGAGGTCAAGACGCCGGTGCGCGTGGGGGCGGCGATGGTTATGGTGAACCTCGTCCTCAACCTGATCCTCGTCTTCCCCCTCAGGGAGAGCGGCCTGGCCCTTGCCACCTCCCTCTCCGCCACGCTGAACCTCGTGATTCTCGGGTTCCTGGCTCACCGCCGGCTCGGGATCCGCGGGCTCCGGAGAGTCTCCCTCTCCTTCCTCCGGAGCCTGATCTTCACTCTGCTCATGGGCGGGGCGGTCTTCTGGCTCTCCCACGCCCTCTCCCGGGCCTTCCCGGAGCGTGAGATCCTTCCGAAGCTCCTCTGGGTCTTGCCCCCGACGCTCCTCGGAGCAGTGCTCTACCTCGGGGTCTCCTTCGGCTTCGGGGTTCCGGAGGCTCGGAAACTCCTCGTGAGGACTCGAAAGTCGCCGGAACGGACAGCCGGGACCGGGAGCGATACCGACGGGTGACGCCGGCGTCACCCACCACACTGAAGAAAGCCTTCGACTGTGGAGGATCGTTGTCACCCCTTCTGTGCGCATCCGCACCTTCTGCTGCTCCAAACGCCTCGAACCGATGAGTTCAGACCCGAAAGGTCCGAATTGGCGGTTCGGCCCTCCATTTGCTCCTTCCCCCCGGCAGCGCGTGTTGATGAAGGAGCATTCGGATGACGATGTCTCGCCCTCTGCCCAGACTTGGTGAAATCATCGCTGGCTACTCGGTGTTGAAGAAGGTCGGCGAGGGGAATCGCGGGGTCGTCTACCAGGCCCGTGATGCGAGGGGAGAGACGGTAGCGCTGAAGGTCCTGAAGCCCGACTGCGCGAGAGACGCGGATCTGGTGCGGGAGTTCCTCGACGAGGCGGCCGCCACGGATCGCATCGATCACGAAGGCGTGGTGAAGGTCCTGGGAGACGGGGCGGAGGATGGCCGCCACCACCTGCTCATGGAGTTCGTGGACGGCCCTCCACTCGACCGCGTCCTGACCGAGCGTGGGCGGATCTCCTGGCGGACGGCCACGAGGATCATGATCGGCCTGGCGAACGGCTTGGCCGCCGCGCACGCCAAGGGGCTCATCCACCGCGACGTGAAGCCCGCGAACATCCTGCTCATGCGGGATGGCAGCCCGAAGATTGTCGATTTCGGGATCGTGAAGGACATCGGCACGCTGAAGGGCTTCCTGGTGAACGGCCGGCGCGTGGGGACCGCGGCCTACGCCTCGCCGGAGCAGTGTCTCGGCAAGCGGCTCTCGGAATCCACCGACATGTACTCCCTCGGGGCGACCTTCTATCACATGGTGTGCGGCCGACCTCCCTTCGAGGGGAAATCCACCACCGAGGTGATGAAGAAGCACGTCCGGGCCCTGCCGGTCCCCCCGGCCGACCTGATCCGCACTCTGCCGAAGGGGCTCTCCAAGGCGATCGAGAAGATGCTCGCCAAGAAGCAGACCGACCGCTTCGAGTCCATGGAGAAGCTGGCCTCGGACCTCGAAATGATCCTCGAGGGGAAGGTGGCGATCTCCGCGGGCAAGCCGAGAGTGGAGCGGACGTCCACCAGAGGCAGCCGCCCCCCCCGGACCGCCTGGAGGAACAAGGCGGGAGCCTGACGCGTTCGGCCGTAGAATGGGCCCGGATGCTTCGAAAGGCCGCCCTCCTCTGCCTGCTCAGCCTCGCCGCCTGCGGTGGATCGGTGGATCCGTCCCCCGGAGCCGGCCCCCCTGAACCGACCGTGCCCCCCGGCCCCTTCACCCTGGTCGTCTCCGAGGAGGGCATGCCCGGGGAACCGGCGCCGGTGCGGATTGAGGGTGACACCACCGGCGTGACGGTGCGGTTCAGGCGGGCTCTCTCGCCGCGGAAGCTCTTTGAGACCTGGTACCTGCCGGTGGCCCCGGGAACGCCCCCGGAGGTCTTCACCAGCCCCGTGTCGGTGAACTTCGAGGAAACCTCGACGCCGGACATGCCCACGCTGCCCCCGGGCCTGCATCTCGTCGTGGCCGAGCGCGGGGACACGCGCCAGAGCGCCCTGCTCCCGGTGTGCGACCTCGGGCTGATCGTTCTCCGGAGCGCGGAGGAGGTGCTGGTCTTCGTAGCCGACGGGACAACCGGGGCACCGGTGCCGGGCGCGCTCGTGTCGGTGCTGGGGCCCCTGGAACGACGGGCCGGACGCGCGGATGCGAGAGGGATCTTCCGGGCGCCGGCTCGTCCGGGGCGGGAAATCCGGGTCCTCGCGCTCGGAAAACAGGGGGTCGGCGTGGCCCGCCACGTCCAGGAGAGCGAGGGTGCCGACGACGACTCGACCTTCCTGCAGACCGATCGGGATCACTGCGAGCCCGGGGACCGGGTCGCGTTTGCCGGCATCCTGCGCACTCGCTCGGCGGGTCGGCTCCGGTTGCCTTCGATCGACGAGGTCCGATACCGGGTCCTGGCGGCGGACGGCAGCGTCGTCGCCGAGGGGGAGGGGGAAAGCCATCCCGGCGGAGTCCTCTCCGGTGAGTTTCGGGTACCCCTCGACGCGGGGGACGGCGCACTGACGCTCACGATCGAGGCCGCGGGATTCACCCTCCGGCGCGCACTGACGCTGCGGCGCGAGTTCCCGGATCCCTTCGAACAAAACCCGGAAACCGCGCCCGCCGGGGCCGAGCCGGAGGGAACCGGCGCCGACCCCGCGCTTACCCTCGAGCCGGTCTCGAGGCTGCTCGCTCCGGGAGAGACGGCGGAGATTCTCATTCTCGCCCCCGATGCCCGGGGTCTCGTCGGCACGGTCCGCGACAACGAGGCAACACATCCCTTCCGGGTGAACGGGGGAGCGGTCGAGACGCGTCTTCACCTCCCGGTCGAGACGACCGGCCGGCACCTCCTCACCGCCACGGCCCGCGGTCCCGACGGCAGGGAGTTCCAGGCAGAGGAGGAGTTCTGGGTTCTCGACGACGCCCCCCTCCCGCCCGTGGAGAAGATCACCCTGGTGGTCGAGCGAGGCCGCTACCGCCCGGGGGAGACCGCTCGATTCCTGCTGCTCCTTCCGCCTGCCCTGACGGGGGGCGCGCTGCTCGAGATCCTCGAGGGCCGATCCCTCGGCCCGCACCGCATCGGGGAGCGCCCGGGGCCGATCCACCAGTTCGAAATCACGGTCCCGGCGGTCACCGACCGGCGGCTTCGCCTCTCCGTTCTCGCTATTCGGGAGGGGAGGATCCACGAGGGGCACACCGACCTGACCGTGCTCGACTCCTCGCGCGACCTCGATGTCAGGCTGGAGGTCGAGGGCGAGGAGCGGTCATCGCGCACCGTCACCGCCCGGGTGACCGGGGCGGGCGGCTCACCCCGTGTCCCGCAGGTGCTGCTGGCCGCCTTTCCCGCCTTCAGGGCCGCGGACCTCGGGGGGGTCCCTTCTGCCGTGGGGCGTGGGCCGGGCCCGGCTCTTGACACCCTGGCTCAGGACCGGCGCCGGCGGCGCGACTCCTCCCTGCCGCCTCCCGGACGGCGGCTTCACACTCACCGCCTTCGCCGCGGGACTCGACGGGCGCCTCGGCATTGCGCAGCGGCGGGTCCCTCCCGGGACCGAGCCTTCGAGGCAGACGCCGGAGCCCGCCTTCCTCGTCGCCGGAGATGAACCCGCTGACCGGATCTCCACTTCCGTCCGCCCACGCGGGGTGCGCGTCGTCCAAAGCCTCTCCGGACGCCTCTCCGCAGGTGTGACGGACCTCGAACTGGAACTGCCGGGGAACCTGGAGCCTTCGAGTGCCGCTCTCGTCCTCCACTTCACGGCCTCCTCCCGCGCGGCCCTGGTGCCGGCGCTTCGGCACCTCTCGAGGATGCCCTCGGGCCCGGTGATCCGATCTCTCGTCCCACTCCTCGAGCAGGCGGCGGGGAGAACCTGCACCGAGGCCGGGCTGCCTCTCCTCCCGGGTCTGCGGGTGGATCCAAACGCCGCAGAGGTAGCCCGCGGAGAGCTCGCCTTCCTCCGGGGAACCGCGGGCGGCTTCGGTCACTTCTTCGGTGACGCGCCGGATCCGGAGTTGACGGCGGTGGTTCTCCAGACGCTTCGCGCGGCGGGGTTTCTCCGCGAAGAAGCGGAGATACCCGTGCCGGGTCCGACGCTCGCCGGTCGCACCGGCCCCGGCTGGGGAACCGCTCTCGAGACGGCGAAGGGCTGCCTCGCGCTGCTCGCGACGATCGCCGATGTGCCGGCGGGAGACCCCGAGGACCGGAAGGAAGTCGTGGTCCGTGTGCGGGTGGGTCCGGGCATCGCCGGTTCGGGCCGCCTGGTCCCCGGCGATCCCGCGCGTGAGCGTCGGACGATCGAGGTGTCTCCCACCGCCCTCAAACCGGGCCGCAACCGGATCCGCATCGAGACCGTCGGGGAGGGAGAGGTCCGCTACGCCCTGGCCCTCACCCACCGTACGGGTGTCCGGACCGAAGGCCCGATCCGGATCACCCGGACGTTCGACGACGAAAGTGGAGGGCGGGGACCTTTCGCGCGCGGCAGCCGGCTCACGACCCGGATCAAGCTCGACACCGATATCCCGATCCGTCGCGTCCTGGTCCGGTGCCCCCTCCCCGCCGGCACCCTGCCGGCCGCCCGACCCGAGCTTCCCCCGGGCGCCTCGTGGCGGGAAAGACCCGGCGAGATCGAGATCTTCCTCCGCGAACTGACGGGGGATCTCCGACTCGAAATCCCCCTGCGCGCCGTCTGGCGCGGGACCTTCCGGGCCCGCCCGGCATCCGCCACGCTCCTGGAGGAGGCGGGAGTAAGGGCGCTCACGGAGGGGTTGGACGTCCGGATCGAGTAAAGCCTGTAGTCACATTGTTTGTTTTAACAAACAATGTGGGAATCGCGATCTGTGCCCTGGGCACCCTCTACCGCCTCACCACCTCCCGGATCCGCTCCAGCAACCCCGACAGCATCATCGCCGTCGCGCCCCACAACGGAGGCTGTCCCACGCCCGGGAGATCGAAGAAAGGCACCATCACCCGGCGGTCGCGGAACTCCAGTTCCTCTTCCCCACGACGCTCCTCGTCCAGCAGGAGGCCGAGGGGGGCCTCGATCGCGCCCTCCACTTCGCAAGGATCGAGGCTCAAAACGGGTCGCCGGGACAGGGTACCGACGAAGGGGTGGACCACGAACCCGCTGACGGGGATGCGAAGCGGAACCAGACGGCCGAGGACCTCGATCCCGTCGGGGGGGATGCCCACTTCCTCCTCCGTCTCCCGAAGCGCGGTCGTGACAAGCGATTCGCCGTTCTCGCGGGCGCCGCCGGGAAACGCGATCTGCCGGCGGTGGTGCTCCACGGTGTCGCTGCGACGGATCAGGAGCAGCGTCAGCCCCTCCTCGCCGGGGAAGAAGGGCAGCAGAACGCTGCCATCCCGGTAGGTGTCCGGGTGCTCGAAGTCGAGGCGGTGGCTGTGCGCCATCTTCAGGCGGGCCGCCTCGTCGTCGAAGGGCTCGAGGGCGAGGGCCGCCTTGAGATCGTCCGGTCCGATGTCCATCCGGGCATTCTACGATCCGGTCGGGGGAACCCCGTAGGATGGAAGCGTGGATCGGGTCATCGCCATCTTCAAGCCGTTTCGCCTGGGCGCGGTGCGCGAAGCGCTCAAGGGTCTTCCGGTCTTTGCCATGACCGTGGAGGAGGTCCGGGGCTACGGCCGCCAGAAGGGGCACCTGGAGCTCTACCGGGGCACGGAGTACTCGATCACCTTCCTGCCGAAGATCCGGATGGAGTTGATCTGCCCGCCGGGGGAGACCGGCAACGTGGTGGAGGCGATCCGCGCGGGCGCCCGCACCGGGCGGATCGGGGACGGCAAGATCCTGGTGATGGAGGCCTCCCGGGAGTGAGCGGAAAGCCGAAGAGCCGCACCGAGAAGTTCCTGTCCATCGAGCGTGGCGACGTCGTCTCCTTCGTCGGCGGCGGCGGGAAGTCCATGCTGATGGATTCCATCGCCCGCCGCCTGGTCAAGGAGGACCGCAAGGTGCTGCTGGCGGCGACGCGCCCCTTTCGCCTCCCCCCCGGCGGCGGCACCCAGTTCTTCCTCACCGGGGAGGAGCCGCTCGGGAACTTGAAGCCGATCCTCTCGGAGCACGGCCTGGTGATGCTGGCCCCGGAGCGGAGTGACGACGGGCTCTTCGGCGGCTATGCTCCCGGTGCACTCCGGATCTACGCGGCGAAGGCCGACTACCTCTTCGTCGAAGCGGAGGACGCCCGCGGCCTGAGCCTCCCGCCGCCGGCGGAGCCCCGCCCCATCCCGCCCGACACCTCCGTCCTCTTCCTGGTGGCCGGCCTGGACGCCCTCGGACCGGACCTGGACTGTGAGGCGTTCGGCGAGAAACTGGCGGCGCCGGGAGGTCTCCTCACCTGCCGGACCGACATCGAGCGGAGAGTTCTTCTCCTGAACAAGGCGGATCGAAACTCCATCCGCCGGGACGGCGCCCTGGTGGCGGCGAGAGCTTTCGAGGCTCTCGAGGAGGCAATTTTGCGACCCAAGGTGGTCCTGACCAGCATCCGGGACTATCTTCGACCCCTGTAATGGACCTCTACGACCACATCGCCACGCTCCGCTCCCGAGGGGAGTCGGCCGCCCTCGCCACCATCGTCCGGGTGAAAGGCTCGAGCCCGGGGAAGGAAGCCATGAAGATGCTCGTCCGCGCGGACGGGACCTTCCTGGGTTCCGTCGGCGGTGGCTGCATGGAGGCCGAGGTCTGGGCCGCGGCGAAGGAAGTGATGAAGACGGAGAAATCCAGGTTGCTCGAGTTCACCCTGACCGAGGAGCACACCGGTGAGGGGGGCCTCCTCTGCGGGGGCCACGTGGAGGTGTTCGTGGAACCCCTGACCGTGCCGGTGCTCGTCCTCTGCGGCGGCGGGCATGTCTCGAAGGCCGTGGCCGTGGTCGCCGACCTCGCGGGTTTCCGCGTGGTGGTGGTGGACGATCGGGAGACTTTCTCGAATCCCGAACGCTTTCCCATGGCCGCCCGCTGCGTCACCGGACCGTGGGAGGAAGCCCTGGCGGACCTCGAGACGGGGCCCAACACCTACGTGGTGATCGTCACGAGGGGCCACGCGATGGACGGGACCTGTCTGAAGTGGGCGCTCGGAACGGAAGCCCGCTATGTCGGCATGATCGGTTCCCGGCGAAAGATCCGGGCCATCTACGACGACGCCCGGAAATCGGGGATCTCAGAGGAGGTCCTGCGGACGGTTCACGCTCCGATCGGCCTTTCCATCGGCGCCGAAACCTCCGAGGAAATCGCGGTGGCCATCGTGGCGGAACTGGTCGGCCTGCGCCGGGGAGCGCTGCCGGGAGACGCCCGACCGACCTCCGACTGCGCGCGCAAGGCGATCTTCGGCGAAGCCGACGCACCTTGACCTCCCGCCAGGATCCTTTACTCTTGAAGGGCCTGCCTGTTCCCCGACGTCCCGGAGAGCCTGACCCGGCGACGGCGAATGAAATTGACCGCGACATCGGACCCGATAGGATGGGAATCTTCGTCGGAACCGTGTGTCGTCGTCCGGCGGCCCTCGCCCTGATTGGAGTGGGAACCATGAAGCGCCACCAGCTGAGCATTCTTGTCGCCCTGGCCGTTCTTGTCCTCGCCGTCCCGGCGATGGCCGGAGACTGCATCCTCCTGAAGTCCGGGAAGTACCACCAGCCCGGACCGGTGGACGGAAGCCGCGCACCGATGCGGGAGGACTACGACAAGTCCATGTACACGGTGCTCACGGAGAATTACGACAAGGTCGACTTCTCGATGAAGCTCCAGAACGGCAAGACCACCAAGCAGAGTTACGACACCGCGAAGGTCGACACCGTCTACTACTGGCCCCAGCCTCCGGCTTTCACCGCCGCGGCGAAGCTCATGGGCACCGGCGACTATCCCACCGCGATCGACAAGTTCACGGCGGTGTACAAGGATCGCTCGCAGCGGTTCTGGGCCCGGGTCTATTCGCTCCTGAACATCGCCATGATGTACGAAGCCGACGGCAACTGGGCGCAGGCCGTCGCCACCTGGGAGCTTCTGGCCAAGGACTTCCCGAAGTCCCGCTACACCCCGAAGGCGTACATCCAGGCCGGCCTGGCCCACATGAACCTGAATGACTCCGCTGCCGCGCGGAACTCTTTCAGCCGCCTGACCCGGCTCTCCGGCCTGCCCGAGGGACAGAAGGCGCTGGCGCAGTACTACCTCATCCTCATCAAGGAGAAGGAAGGCGAGAAGACCAAGAACCAGGGTCTCCTGCGCCAGGCTCTCGGCGAGTACGAGGCCCTGCTCTCGAAGGTGGGGGACGACGAGGAGATGCGCGACGTCGCGATCATGGCGCGCCTGGGGATCGGGAACTGCCGCGTCCTGCTCGGACAGTACGACGAGGCCCTGGCCTTCTTCCAGAAGATCGCCGACTCCGCCAAGGACAAGGCCGTGCTCGCCGGCGCATACAACGGCCTGGGCGACTGCTACATCAAGAAGAACGACTGGAAGAGCGCTCTCATGGCCTTCCTCCGGACCGAGATCCTCTACGACGAGAACCCGGAGCAGACCGCCCGGGCACTCTACTTGTCCGGCAGGTGCTTCCAGTTCATGAAGGGCGCCGGTCAGGGCGAGGACAGCGGCCTGAGGGCCCGGGCCCAGTACCAGAAGTGCATCCGTCGCTTCCCGTCCAGTTCCTGGGCGCAGCAGGCGAGAGACGCGCTTCCGACCGTCCGGTGAAAGGGACGGGCGTCTCGGCCGGGACCATCGCGCGGCATGTGCTGTACCCGGTGGTCTCGGTCGTCATGCGGGTCCTTTTCCGCCTCGACGTGAAGGGCTCGACGTTCATTCCGAGGTCGGGCCCGGCGGTCCTCGTCGCCAACCACCAGGGGTATCTGGATCCCGTCTTCCTCCAGATGGGAACGACCCGGACCATCCGCTACATGATGACGTCCGCGTTCTACGACATCCGCCCGGCCCGACCGGTCTTCAAACTGTTCGAGGCGATCCGCGTCCCGGAGGAGGGCTCTCAACGCGACTCCGTGAAAGCCGCCCTGACCGTGCTCCGCGAGGGGGGACTGCTCGGAATCTTCCCCGAGGGCCGGCTGACTCTCGACGGCTCGGTCGGCCCGGTGCTCCCGGGCGCCGCCTACCTCGCGGCGAAGGGGAACGCTCCGGTGGTGCCGGCCTGCATCGACGGCTCCTTCAACGTGATGGGAAAGAGCCAGCGCCGGTTCCGGCAGGCCAGGGTCCGCGTGCGGTACGGCCCACCGATCACGATCCGGTGCGCCCGGGGGGAGGAAGGCAGCCGGCAGATCATCACCGCGCTGGGTGCCCTGGGCATCAATCCGGCAGGGATCTGTAAACCCTCCGCCCCTTGAGACGGGAGCGGACGATCGCCGCCACCGCCAACAGCGCCGCCACGAAGAAGAGCAGCGACAGGAACGAACCGGAGAGGATCACGAGCCACCAGGGCCGCTCCTCGAGTCTCTCCTTCCATTGACCGATCAGCAGATCGAAGTCGGCCGAGAGATCCAGCGCCAGGGCCTGCTCGAAGGATCCGCGCTGCTCGACGGCGGCGAGCAACCGGCTCAGGCCGTACCGGTCGATGAGGAACCGCACCAGGCTCTCGCTCTGGGCGTAGGCGAGCGCGGCCTGGTCGCCGTCTTCGGGGAAGCTCCGCTCGAGATCCTCAAACGGGATCAGGCGATCCATGGCCGCGGCGATCGGCAACCGGTCGAGGTCGGTGTGCACGTAGCGACCTCCGAGCACCTGGGCCAGGCCCTCCTCGAACCACAACGGCACGGTGGCTCGGCCGAGTCGCTCCGGGAGGATCAGGTGCACCAACTCGTGGCGCAGGATGGAATTGAGCCCGGCCCCGCGCTCGGGATGGGCGGCGCTCAGGCGCACCACCAGGGTGGAGTGCGCCGGCAGCGCCACCGCCGCCACCCAGGCGGGACGGTCGCCCACCAGCCTCGTGAACTCGAGATCCGTCGCGGCCAGTTGGACCAGGATGTTCCGTTCGCTCCGCCGACCGAGGCCCTTTTCGATCTCGGTCACCAGGGCCGGTATCTTCCCGGCGAGATACCGGGCCTCCTTCTCCGGACCCTCCACGCGAACGGTCGCGGCGACCAGGAGCGGCAGCAGGAGAATGGGGACGAAGCGCGCAATCACGGGTTCCATCGTAACTCCGGATCCGTTTGGGCGTTCAAACCAGAGGCCGCACTGGTCGATGAAGGAGTCGGTGGATCGAGCCCGACGATTCGCGGTTCGCGCGGAAAGTCGGCCCCGACCCGATCCGGGGTAGAATCTGAGCGATGATCAGGCTGACGGTCAAACAAGGCAGCATTCTCCAGACGCTGACGGTCGAAGGCGACAAGGTCTTCGTCGGACGCCTGGATTCCAACTCCGTCAAGCTCGACCATCCGTCGGTCTCCCCGAAGCACTGCCTCCTCCGCCGCACATCGGACGGGGACCTCGAGTTGCTGGACCTGAACAGCAAGCGGGGAACGACGAAGAACGGGACCTCCGTGGAGCGTGCCGGCCTGAAGAGGGGCGACGAGATCGGTGTGGGAGAAGTCCGCCTGACCGTGGAGGAACTCTCCGGCGAGCCGCACGCGGTTCACACCGGGTACTCCCTGGCTCCCCCGGAGAAGTCGTCCGGTGCGGATGAGGTGAGGAAGAAGCCTCGGGAAACACCCCCCGCCCGGGAATTGAAGGAGCTCGTCTCCGAAGGGCATCGCACCACCTTCGGGGAACAGATCTACTCCCAGTTCCGGCGTGCGCCGGCCTGGGCCTTCTCGATCTTCTTCCACGTCCTCCTCGTGTACTTCTTCATGATGGTGCCCTTCCTCGAGGCTCCCCCCGGATCGCCCTTCGGATCGCTGAACGGAGATGTCAGCGAGGACTTCTCCTCCCTCCTCAAACAGGATCATTCGGATCCTGACCAGATGCTCCGGGATCTCGCGAGAGAGCTGGACGAGCTTCCCGCTCCGAGCGTCGATGAGAAGGACCCGGAGCTCATGGACGACCCGGAGGCGCTCGAGGATCTGCCGGAGTTTCTTCCGGAGCTGGGGCCCACCGCCGCCTCGTTCAGCAGCCGTCTCACGCCGTCCAACCTCTCCACCTCGATCGGGGTGCCGGATGTGGAGTTCGGCAAGGACGGGGCGACGGGGGCGAACGAGAAGGCGGTGGGTCTCCTGCGCCGGTCCCTGAGCGGACGGGGCGCGAGCTCCATGGCGCTGCTTCGGGAACTCAAGGCGCGCGAAGTGCTGGTGGTGAAGGGGCAGTTCGACCACGTCGAGGTGCTCCTCGACATGATCGACATCAAGTACGACCTGGTGGAGGTGAAACGGCTCGAGCGCACCTCGCTCGCCGGGCGGAAGGTCGTTTTCGTGAACTGCACTCACCTGGCCCCTTCACTCACCGCGATCCGGAACCTGAAGGAGTTCGTCAAGGCCGGCGGCTATCTCATTTCCTCGGACTGGTCCATCGTGAACGTGATCGAGCGCGCGTTCCCGGGATACATCGCGGCCCTGGTGAAGCCCGGGAACATGAAGGTGCTGACGCCGGACGAGGTCATCCGGATCAGCGAGGTGCCCGGGTCGGGCCACCACTTCCTCCTGAACGGCACCTCCATCGGTCGCAATCGGGCGAAGTGGTGGCTGGAGGAATCCTCCTACCCCTTCAGCGTACTGCGCCCGAAGGATGTCGACGTCCTGATCGATTCCGACGACCTCGATCGAAAGTACGGAGTCCGCCCGGTGGCGGTCACCTTCCGCTTCGGCCGGGGCCGGGTCATGCACATGCTGGGTCACTTCTTCCAGCAGGAGGGGAACCTGCAGGGGACGTTTTCCGCCCAGCGCCTGATCGCGAACTTCCTGATCGCGGCGATCAAGGGGAGGTAGCGAACGCAGGGGGAGTCGACGCGCAGCCTGAGCCTAGGACCCCAGGCGTCTGAGCCACTTCGACGTCGCCACGAGCAGTCCTACCGAGAGCCAGAATCCGATCACGATGCCGTGCAGGATCAGGTTCTCGATGTTGGCGAGTCGCGTGTGCTGTGCCACCCACGGCCAGATCCGGCCCGCCCAGAAGGCCAGCCCGGTGATGAGCAGCGTGACCCACAACGGGTGGATGATCAGGGCGGTGTAGGCGAAGGTGGCCATGGTGGCGAGAAACGGTCGGCGGTTTCCTCCCGTGGCGCGATAGACCGGTCGCAGACAGGTCGTCGCCAGGGTCGGGCTGTACGCGGACCAGATCAGCTCGAAGGCCAAAAGGATGCGGAACTGCCGAAGACGCTGCATGGAGCGGGCGAAGAGGGCTCCCTTGAACAGGCGGCGGCCGCCGGGCTTGGCCCTGAGAATCCACCAGGCCGTTTCGTAGTAGGGGTTGCGCTTCGATAGATACCGGCGGGGAAGTCGGAGCAGCCCGAGCGACAGGAGTCCGTACCAGGCCATGGTCCCGGCCAGGACCACCCGGAGTTTCTCGCGGCCGGGCAGGCGATCGAAGAGCGCCCCATCTCGAAAGACCCGGTCATCGAGAACCACCAGGCTCCGCTTGCGCATCGTCCCCGCGAGCTTCGCCGCGGACTCCTGAAAGCGCGCGAGCAGCGGATCGCTTGCGTCCACGAAATCCTCGAACTCCTTCCGGATCTCGCCCGCGTCCCATTCGGTGCCCCGGACGCCGATCAGGAGGAGCAGGAGGCTCTTCAGGTCCCGGCGGTCGACGGCCTCCCGGTCGAGGACACGTCCGGCGCGGCGTGCGGCGGCCGCGCGCAGGCCGTGCACGATGCCTGCCGCCACCAGGCAGGAGCGGGGGGAGAGCCGCGAGGAGGAGAGCGCCAATCGGTTGATCCCCAGGGCCCGGCCGTCCTCGATCGGCTCCACCAGATGCCGGGAGCGCTCGAGGACGCGGAGCACAAGGGGCTCCCGACCCGGGCCCAGACCCTCGAGGAGCACCGCGGGCTCGCTTTCCAGGGCGAGGGCGCGGGCCACGAGTTCGAACACCGAGGCCCCGGCTCCGTCCCGCCAGCGGGTCAGGTGGCGGTCGAGGCGGAGATTGAGAGACTGCCCTCCGGTCCGGGGGCGGTGTGCCGTCACCGCATCGCCTTCGGCCGCGATCACCGCTCCCCTGCCCGGATGCCGGGAGGGTAGTGGACCGAAGGCCTGCGGATCGGTGCGGTTGCTCATGGGTGTCATCGCGACCAGGGAAGACTCACGATGTTGGCCAGGAGCTTCAGCGCACCGGGATTCAGGTTCTCGATCTCCGGCCTCAAGGTCAGGGAGGACTGGATGACGAATCCCTCTCCGAGTTTGGCGACGAGAAGTGCGGACAACAGCCTCCGGCCGGGGTCGGCGCACTTCAGGATGACCTCGTAGCGATCCTCGCTGAAACTCCGGGGGAAGTACCGGCCCCGCTCCAGCACCCAGCCGGCGAAGTCTTCATCCTCGATGCGATTGGGGACCCGGAGCAGCCGATGGTCGTCCATCATGGTCACCAGATCCGCCTCTTCCCGCGTCACCCGCTCGGTGCCGAACTCGAACTCCGGCAGGAGGCTTTCTCCGCTCCACTCCCCGGGACGGCTGTAGCCGAGAGCCAGGTTCCCCCCGCCCTCGACGAACTGAACGAGACGGGGCAGCACCCGCTTCAGCACCGGCCGGTAGTGAAACGGACGGGCACCCACCAAGATGGTGTCGAAGAAAGCGAGATCCATGGTCTCGAGGTCCATGTCGCTGAGCAGGAACGGCACGATGCGGAGCGCGCGAAGCGCCTGGAACGGGGCATCGGAGTCCGTGGCCACAACGCCGACCGTCATCTCCAGCGGGATGTTCACATCGCAGACGAGAAACATGTCCTGGTGAAGTTGTCCCGCGTAGAAGAGCCGAAGGCCGAACAGACCGGGCTCCGCTCCCTCGCGCACGACGACCTTCACTCGAGCGACGGTCGAGGCCCCGGGCTCGAGGCGAACCGTCTCGGGGGGAGTGAAGCGGACCCGATCGGTGCCGGTGATGCCCACCTGGAGAGGTCCGGTGGTGACCTGTGAGGAGTGGTTCATCAGGACGACGTGCAGGACGCCCTCCCCGTCCACCGGCCGGATCAGGCGGCCCCAGGGCCTCACCTCGATCTCGACCGCGGGGAGCACGCGCACCACCACGGAGGCCTCGAGGTCGAGCGACGTCCCACCCTCGATCCGCACCGTGGCCATCGCTCGAAGTGTGAACGACTCGCTGGCTTCTGCCGGCGCGGTCACCACGGTCTCTTCGATGCGGACGCGCCCGGGACCAAGATCCTCGCTCTCCTTGTTCTCCGGCGAGGTCGTCGCGTCCTTTGCGCCAAGCAGGCCGAGGTGCGTGAGTGTCACCTTCCGCGTCCCGCCGTTCAGCAGCGCGAGCCGGACCGGCTCCTCCTGGCCGGCCACGAGGTGTCCGGCCGGCACGTCGATCTCGAGCCTTACGTTCAGGGCCGCGAGGATCGCCTCCTGCAGCCGGTCCGGCGGCGGCCGGACCTCGGCGGGCTCTTGGGCAAGCGACAGCAACTCGGCAAGAATCTCGGCGCGGGTCCCGGTGACCAGTTCCTCGCGCCACCACCGGGGTCTCTCGACCGGAAGTCCGCCAAGCAGGGTCTCCGGCTTCTCGCCCGTCGCGGGAAACACGAGGCGATAGGGCCGGAGCCGCGGACCGGGAAGGAGGGGTCTTTGCTCGGGGGGCTCCACGACCCGGTAGGCCTCGCGGGCCCCGGCGGCCTGGAGGGCGAAGGAGGTGCCTCGCACCTGGTCCACCGCTCCGGTGTCCGGTGTCACCGTGGCCTCTTCGAGAGCGCAGGCGGTAAACACGCGTGACACCCTGAACGCCGGCCCGGCTTCGGGGAAGCGGGCCGGATCTCCCGCCGCCTCGAAGGCATCCGCAACGAGTGCCGCGGCGGCCTCGGCGGAACCCCGCCGGGCCGCGTTCCGATGGTCCGTCAGGATGACCTGGGGACGGAATTCGCGGATCGCCCGAACCAGGCGGAGGAGCGCTTCATCGCGGTCCCAGCGAAGCAGGGTCTCTTCCGCGGATCGCGCGATGCCGAAGTCGGGCAGGCCGAGATACGACAGCCGAGCGCCCACCGAGGTCGCCGCGGCGTCGGCTTCGGCGAGCCGGACCCTTCGCTCCTCCTCGACGCGCCCCCAGAGCGGGACGGGCCCCACGCCTTCCCCCGCGGTCGCCAGAATCACCGCCGTCTGGACACCGAAGCGACGGCGCAGCAAGGCCAGCACCTCGAGATCCTCTCCGCCCGGTCGCGCGGTCAGACTCGCCACCCGAAGATCAGAGGCGAGGTCGCGAAGGGTCTGGTCGAGATGGACTACGCCGGTCTCCCCGGCCACGGAAGCCGGGACGGACAAGGTCGCGATCGCAATGAGAACGAGAACCAGGAGCTTCAAGAGACCTCCCAGACGTTTTTCGCTTGCGACGCTGCCGGGCCGCGATAGGATGATTCCGAGCCCTATATGTTGGGGTTAAATCACTTATATCCCCAAAACAGGCAACCCAGTTGAACGGCATCGCATGAAGCAACTTGCCAATCGGATCAAGGCCCTCCTCCGATCCACGCGGACGCAAGGGGACAAACGCCTCACCCCGGACCAACACCAGGCCCTCCGGCGAAACCTCGCCGCCCTGGTGCGCACCAAGGAGCACCTCACCGAAGGTCTGGGCGAAAGCAGAGGATAACCGCAGCGCGGGGTCAGGACAATCGGCGGGAACGG
>SWCD01011554.1_pt1 | contig 17083 bp, 15 predicted proteins | sample 4693011 | NCBI WGS metagenome assembly SWCD01 (sample SAMN10267278, study PRJNA491770) | bioreactor metagenome | isolation source: DHS bioreactor inoculated with marine | place: Japan: Omine Ridge, Nankai Trough | reverse complement strand
TGAGTTCCTGTCTCACCAACAAAAAACCTAAAATAAATTATCCATGCTCCTGGCAATACAAGATTATTGGTACTGCCAAGCATGAAATTATAGACGCCATCAGTTCTGTTGTCGGTGAAATGGATCACACCATTTCTGCATCCAAATCAAGCAGTAAAGGTAAGTATCTTTCTATCAATCTTGAAATGGAGGTGGAGTCTAAAGAGGTGAGGAACCTCATCTTCATGAAGCTGCAGAACCATCCCAATCTGAAAATGATCATTTAATAAATGGAACCCCACGAGATTCTCAAGAGAGTCCCAAAAAGCAATTGTGGAGAGTGCGGTTACCCTGCCTGCCTGGCATTCGCTGCCCATGTTTCTAAGAGTGGCGAAGATCCGCGCAAATGTCCCTACATTGACCTTACCGGCCTTGACTTTGAAACAGTCAGCAACACCTCTCTTGACCAACTTGCTGAACAACGAGATCTTGAACTTATCAGCCACCTCAAAAACAAACTCGCTCCCCTTGACTTTTCTCAGATTGCTCAAGCCATTGATGCCGACTATGTTAACGGCCAACTCTGCTTCACTTACCTGGGCCAAAATGTAGAAGTAAGCAAAGACCAATTACTGATTAACAACTCCCAACCTGAAGATCCCCGCGACCAAATCCTTCTTTATAATTATATCCATTACCATGGTGAGGATCTTCCAGCCGATCAATGGCTTGGGCTGGAAAGTCTACCAAACAGTATCTCTAAGGTTAGGACCTTGGCCACATATTGCGAGGAAAAACTGGCCACCTTTTTTCAAGGACGATCGTATGAGGAGATCATTTCACTCTGCACGCCCTATGGCGGGAAGCCACTTCAGGGCACCACAGCATCAGCAGCTTTAACAATGGCTGTTCTACCTAAAATCCCACAACAACTCTTTTTCTGGGATGAAGAGCCAGAGGACGGCTTTGAAGCAAAGGTGAAGATTCTTTTTACCGAAAACGTCCTTACCTTCCTTGATATAGAATCACTAGTCTTTACTGCCGAACGAATGGCTGAACATATCATCAAGGCATCATAAGACTATGTCGCAGCAGATCACAACAAAACAGGCCAACCTCTTTAGCGACACTCGCCCCTTGGCTGAGCGTCTGCGCCCCCAAAGCCTTAAGGAGTTCATTGGCCAACAACACCTTCTTGGAGCCGGTAAATTCCTAGAGCGCATTTTAGCTGCCCGCAAAATGCCCTCAATCATTCTCTGGGGTCCTCCGGGAACAGGCAAAACTACCCTTGCAAGACTTCTTGCCCGCAACTCTGGTTCTGAATTTATTTTCTTTTCAGCTGTTCTTACCGGCGTTAAAGAAATTCGTAAAATCATAGGACAAGCGGAAGAGTTCAAACACCAATCTAAATCAACCATCCTCTTTGTTGATGAAATCCACCGTTTCAATAAAAGTCAACAGGATGGATTTCTACCCTATGTCGAAAACGGCTTAATCACCTTGATTGGCGCCACCACTGAAAACCCCTCTTTTCAGGTGGTTGCCCCTTTGTTGTCGCGGTGTCGTGTTCTTACCCTCAATGCCCTTACTGATGAGGATCTTCTAGCCATTGCCAGGCGGGCCTTAACCCACCCCATTCATGGCCTTGAAAGGGGTAACATCTGTTTTACTCAGGATGCCCTCCAGTCTTTGGTTTCAATGGCAGATGGAGACGCCCGAAGGCTTTTAAACAGCCTTGAAATTGCCTCATCTCTAATTAATGATAGTGGTGATGATCCCAAAGAAGTGACTCAAGATATTGTTGCTGAATGTTTTAGCCGCAAAAGCTTACAGTATGATAAGGATGGTGAAGAGCATTATAATCAAATCTCTGCTCTCCACAAAAGTCTGCGCGACAGCGACCCCGATGGAGCACTCTACTGGCTATGTCGAATGCTCGAAGCAGGAGAAGAACCTCTTTATACTGCACGGCGGATGATCCGTTTTGCCACAGAAGATATCGGTAATGCTGACCCAATGGCCTTGCAAATAGCCATATCGGCTCGGGATAGCTATCAAATGCTTGGTTCGCCGGAAGGTGAGTTAGCCCTTGCCCAAGCTGTCATTTATCTTGCCACAGCCCCAAAGAGTAATGCCGTGTATATGGCGTATAAAGAGGTAAGACAAGATATTGCTGACACAGGCAGTCTTCCTGTGCCTCACCATATCAGAAATGCGCCAACCAAGTTAATGAAAAATCTTGGCTATGGAAAAGGCTACAAATATGCTCACGATGACCCTCTTGCTCTGGTTGACCAAGACCATTTGCCAGAAAAATTATGCGGCAGAACATATTATAACCCTACAGATAGGGGTGCTGAGAAGATTATCAAAGATCGGTTAGATAAATGGCGAGCCATCCTTGCCAACCGTAAAAAGAAGGATATCACGTAATGAAGATTACCAAGCTTACATCCTGCTTGTTTATCTATATAAACACGGCTCTTTTTTTGCTTACGCCACTCCCCTCTTTTGCTTTTCAACCCTTAGACATTTTTTATTCAAATGATATTGGTGGCCACACCGATCCTTGCGGCTGAAAGTCTGGCCAACTGGGCGGTCTGTCCAAAAAATCATCTTTGCTCAAAAAACTTGGAAATAGAGAAAACAATCTAAAAATCGACGCTGGCACCCTCTTTTTTGACGACAAATTATATCGCCAACCCCAACGCACGCAGCAGGCCCTGATTACTGCGTCAACCATGGTTCATGCCTTTAATCATATGAAATACGATGCTGTTGCCATTGCCAGGCAAGACCTAACAGCAGGGTTACAGGCCCTCCAGAAACTCGAAAAAGAAGCATCTTTTCCTTTTCTAAGCGCTAACATTGTTGATATGGATGGAGATCTTCTTTTCAAAGACATCGAATATCTCCAGCGCTCAGAGATGCGTATCGCCTTAATTGGCTTAACCGGCCACACCCAGCTGCCAGAGTCGTGTATCGACGACCTGAAAATACTGCCTTGGCAGAGTGTGTTGCCAGATTTATTACAAAGATCCACGGAAAAAAGTGACTTTACGATCATCCTCTCTAATCTCAGTGCCGCTGAAAACAAGGAAATAGCCAGACAGTTTACAGATGTGCACCTCATCTTGCAATCTGGGGTAAGCAAGCAAAACCTCAAACCGCAACTGATCAACAACACGATCATCACTCAGTCCGGACATGATGGCAAATACCAGGGTCAGCTCACAGTCAACTGGGCTTTCTCCCAGAAATGGCAGCATGCCAATGACCCATTTCTAACCCTTCGTAGAGAATACGATCGTTTAGGGTGGTTAATTGGAAGAGTACAAAAAAAAGGTGGCCCAGAGGTGGTCTACAAGAAAAACAAAGCTCAACAAAAAGACTTTGCCCGCAAACTAGCCAGGTATCAGGAACTGGAAATTAAATTAGAGAAAATGACCTCTGAAACAAAAGACAAGTCTGCCTCCCATGCAACCTACAACAATCATTTTCACCCGCTGCCTCCATCCATTGCAGACGATCCGGTTATAATGAGACTCCTTCAGCAATCACGCCAAAAGGCAAACCAAATTCGCAGGAAAACTGCAGAGGCACGGAGTCTTTTTTCTCATTATACGGGGAGCAATCAGTGTACAAGATGCCATGAACAAATCTACAGTACATGGGCGCAAACCCCCCACGCTTCAGCATATGAGACACTGGTAGAGCGCGATCAAAATAACAACCTTACCTGTGTATTTTGTCATGTTACTGGCCTGGATGAAAACAATGCCTACCTCGCCACCTCCTTACCGGACAGTCTGAAAGCTGTTGGCTGTGAAACTTGCCATGGGCCTGGCAAAAGACATGCTGAAAATCCTAAGAAGTATCACCTCTCTCTTTCTCCAGATCAACATCTCTGTCTGAACTGCCACACTCCAGATCGTGACGACAATTTCAACTATCAGAGAAAAAAAGAACTCGTCCACTAATAAAAAAAGCCCTGTGCCTAAAAAGGCACAGGGCTTTAAAACTCCAAACAGAAGCTACGACTCTTAGCAGCCGAAAGCCTTCTGAAGGTTTGGTACAGTCTGCTTTTTACGGCTCATCATACCATCAACCCAAAAAGAAGTACCCTCGATCTTACCACCGAAAGCGCCTTCAATTACTGCAGGCTCGTCGGACACAACAACAAGATCAGTTCCTTCCTTAACAACATCAGTAAGCATGAGAAGTACGGAATGACGGCCATCAGCCTTGGTGTCTTGCATTGCTTTGAGAAGATCGTCGCGGATATCAACAACCTGGTCAAGAGTAGCAAGTTCAAGCTGGCCAACACCAACCTTCTTACCGTTCATATCGAAATCCTTATAGTCACGGAACAGAAGATCCTGAGCAGGTACACCATCAACAGAAGACTTGGCCTTCAGCATATCCATGAAAAGCTCGTCAGTATCGGTAATACCGGCAACAGAAGCAAGCTCGGCAACAGCAGCCTTGTCCTTATCGGTACAGGTGGGGGACTTGAAGTTAACCGTATCACTCAGGATAGCGGCTGTCATAGCACCGGCAACATCTTTAGGGATGCTAACACCATTAAGCTTGTACATTTCGTTAAGAACGGTACAGGTACAACCCACAGGCTGGCAGTTAACAAGAATAGGGTTGTTTGTGGTGATGTCACCAACTTTATGATGATCAACAATGGCAACAACCTCAGCATCACCAATATTGGCAGGAGCCTGACCAATATCACTATGATCAACCAAAGCAATCTGCTTGCCGGCAGCATCAGTGATTTCTTCAGGTGCAGCAAGACCAAAGCGCTCAAGAACGACTTTTGACTCAGGGTTCAAAGCATCGGCAGAGCTCTGCATTACTGCAACAGCATCCTCACCAAGGGCCTTGGCCAGGGTAGCATAACCAATGGCAGCTGCCACTGAATCAGTATCAGGGTTACTGTGTCCACATACGTAAGTAGTCATTTAATTACTCCTCCAGGTTTAGAAAATAAAAAATATATACAACAGTTAAGACCTCAGCTAAACTAAACAGTAATAGTCCTCAACAGCCGATTTATAAAAAAAGAGGCTCAAAGAGGATTCAGATTTTGCGTCATCTTAAAAGGTAAAATTTCTGACCAAAAGCATGCACAAAATCGTGTCAAAGATAGTGCCATTAATAAATGCCGTCAAGAACAAAAAGTTTTTTAACCAAACCTTAACAAGCCTTTTCCTCATCTAAGAAAACGCTTGGATATTCACGGTATAGAAAGGGTATTAACCATGTCTGAAAATGACACTCCATCAGAAGTTTTCAAGGCAACAAAAGTTCTCGTTGCTGAGGATAATCCTGTGGTACGAAAAGGTCTTGTTAATTTCCTTGAAAAATGGGGCTATGATGTCGTCGAAGCTGACAATGGCGACGATGCCTGGGGCCATATCGAATCAGATAACGACATCCGGTTGGCCATAGTTGACTGGAACTTACCAGGAATTAGCGGCATGCAAGTGTGCCAACGACTGCGAGTACGCCAAGATGCGCCTTATGTGTACACAATCATGTTCAGCAGTCGAAAATCAAAAGAGGAGCAGATTCTCGCCCTTGATGGAGGAGCGGATGACTATCTGGTTAAACCATGTAAACCTTCTGAATTAAGGGCACGCCTCGGAGTTGGTCGCCGTATTGTCGAAACTGCCTTTCAGTCTGCTGCTGGTCCTACTGAAAGCAACGAAAAAACAGAAGACGAAACAGTGGAATTTGAGGGTGAAACTGAGGCAGAGAAAACAGAAGATAAAGAGTAGGTAATCATAAGAGCTGAATTAGCCTTTCTTGTTAAAGAAATTTTCTGCGCTGCCACCCCAATTGAGTTTATTTCGAAGAATATCAAAATACCCTTCCCAGGGTGAACAAACGAGAAGAAGCCTCTTCTCGCTCACCACAATCTCCAGACTATCCTCTTCCACCATATCCCAGGCAGGCTGGCCATCAACAATAACCTGCACGTCACTGGCATGGCCTGTTAAACGTGTGATCAGGCTAACATCAGCAGGGAGAAGCACAGGTCTACTCTCCAGCATAAACGGGCAAATGGGAGTCACAAGTATTGAGGCAATACCCGGATGAACAATGGGCCCGCCAGCAGAGAGATTATAGGCTGTGGAACCGGTGGGCGTGGAGAAAATGAGTCCGTCAGCCTTATAGGAAGCCACATAATGCTGGTCAGCCCACGTACATAGCTGAACCAGGCGGTCAATAGTACCCTTGCTGACAACAACATCATTTAAGGCGTAGATCCAATCCTTGGTCCCTGAAGGCCCGGAAATCCTGGCTTTAAACATCATGCGCTCTTCAAGGGCAATCTCGCCAGCCATAAGCTTCTCTAAGGCATCGAAGCGGTCTTTAACAGCTACCTCAGTGAGAAAACCCAGGCTGCCGAGATTGACTCCCATGACCGGGATCTCATAACGACTGGCTTCAGCAGCAACGCGGAGCAAGGTACCGTCACCACCAAGAATGACGAGAAGATCAAGATCCGGGCTGATTTCATCCTGCACTGCTTGAATTTCTTTGTCTCGAAACCAAGCCATCAGCTCCGAGGCTATAACTTGAGCCTCGGAAGACCCCCTTTTGACGATGATGCCTACACTCTGAACCTTGCGCATAATGAGATCTAGAGAAGTTTTCCCAACTCGCGGGAACGGTTGGTTGCTGCCTCGACAGCATTCATGACGCCTGCCTTAAAACCAGACTTTTCAAGCTCATGGAGGCCAGCGATTGTGGTTCCTCCCGGCGAAGTCACCATGGATCGCAGTTCAGCAGGATGAGCGCCTGTTTCCATGGCAAGTTTCACCGAACCAAGGATAGTCTGTTGAGCCAATTTCTCTGCATCACCTCGAGGTAAACCAACCTTAAGACCAGCTTCGATCAATGCTTCAAGAAAGGCAAAAACATAGGCAGGCCCGCTACCGCTTAAGCCGGTAACCGCATCCAGGTATGTTTCAGGCATAACCACAGCGACACCAACTGCATCAAATATCTCTCTGGCAACAGCAAGATCATTATCACTAGCAGCACTTCCAGGGCTTAAGGCAGAAGCACCAGCCAAAACAAGCGCAGGAGTATTAGGCATAACGCGCACAACCCTACAACCGCCCACCAACCTTTTCTCTATAAACTCTAACGGCAAACCTGCGGCGATAGAGATAAGCAGATGCTGTGGCGTAATCTTATCTCGGCACTCATCCAACAACGCTCCCATGACCTGCGGTTTGACAGCCAAGATGATAATATCGCATTGCCAGACAGGGGTATACTCTGTAGAGGCTGACACCTTATATGTCTCTTCCATAAGACTACAACGCCCTTGGTCAGGGTCAACAATATGAATATTTTCTGCACCCACAAGGCCGCCCTGCAAAATGCCCTTAACAAGGGCCTCTGCCATGCGACCACCACCTAAAAATCCGACCTTCCCAAGAGCTTTCATGTTTACGACCTATTGGCTTTAAAATCCTTCAGAGACATTAAAAGAAAAATATTGTTTTCACAAATGCACAGACAGACACTTTAACGAGCTTAACTTATGCACTGGGCAACCTAGTATATACTTGTTTTTAGTCAAGCCCCAACAAAAAAACCGGCTCCTAAGAGCCGGTTTTTTTGTTGTCAAACTTTGAAAGAAAAGAATCAACCACCTAAACGTTGTGCTTCCTTCTGGAGACGAATATCACAGGCACGCTTAAATGCTGCCTCTTTGCCATGCTTACGGATGGACACAGAAGTTTTACCCTGCTTTCCTTCACCATTAACCCAGCTTACCTCGTAACGGCTTAACTTCTCATTAAGACGTACACCAACAACTCCGGTGGTGGTATTGCTGACGGTGACAATATGCTTGTCGGAACGAACCTTGCCTAGTTTTTTCTCAGTCTGATCACGCCATGCCACAGCAGCTAAAAGGCTGGAGTAACGTCCACCACACTTGCCATCAGAAAAGAATTTAGAATGGGTTTTACCGTAATAACGCACACGCACATACCAACCATGGGTTCTTTTAACCTCCTGATCAATACGAGCGATGTCCTTATGCTTTTCAAGCAACATTTTTTGTTCTTTATTTTCAGCCATTTTTCTCACCTCATGAAACGAATAATTTTAAACTTACAAAGCCCCCTATCAGCTTTCTGCCTAAACAGGCAAGAGAGCTAAATAGCCCACCTCAACAACCATGACACTGTGTTCGCTAGCAAAACCTCCCAGTTATACTTTTTGAACAAGACCAATAATCAAAGACAAGAATTGCGAAATACGTTATCTCAAATAGTGATTAAAAATTCTTAGAGAATTTTAGTTGTTGTATCTAAAAGGAAAAGTCTTTCTAAATTTTTGCTTACGAAAAACTAAACCTTTCTAAACATTAATAACACAGCTCAATGCGTTTGACAAGAACCTGACACACTTTTACTGCATTTTTTTTATTAAAGTAATAATTTCAATGTGTTAAAAATGTATTTTTTTGCTTATTCATTCTAAACATTGAATAAGCATCCCTTAAATATTTACCAAAGCCTATCAAACTCAAGCATGAAAGAAAGATCTGAACTGTTTATCCAGCTCCTTGAAATAATCAAAAAGCTTAGAGCACCCGATGGTTGCCCATGGGACCAGAAGCAAACCCCGGAAAGTTTCAAGCCATATCTTTTGGAAGAAACCCATGAACTGTCCGAAGCTATTGATCTGGGAGACCCCCATCACATCAAGGAAGAGTTGGGTGATCTCTTCTTCCAAATAAGCTTTCTCACCCTTCTCTACGAAGATCAGGGGCTTTTCACCCTTTCTGATGCACTGGAAGCTATCATTGAAAAAATGACCCGTCGCCATCCTCATGTTTTTACGGATGAAAAATTCGAATCCGAAGACGCTATCCGCAAAAATTGGCAGAAGATCAAAGCTGAGGAGAAAAAACAGGAGAAAAACGACCTTATTGACGTGCCCAAATCACTGCCTTCGCTAAATAGAGCACAGCGCGTCTCAAGCCGGGCTGCAGCCCATGGCTTTGAATGGCCTGATCAGGAAACCCTTGTTAATAAATTCCAGGAAGAATCAGCAGAACTCGTGGATGCGGTGCGAAGTGGTGACCAAAAACACATTGCCGAAGAACTGGGCGATGTATTTTTTATGCTCATTAATATCTGCCGCCGTCATGATCTCTACGGCGAAGACATCATGCACAAGGCAACGGATAAATTTATCCGCCGCTACGTGAGCATGGACACGCTCATGAAACGAGATGACAAGAACATCACCAGTGTTAACAGTGATGAACACTTACGCTACTGGCTTAAAGCCAAAGAAGCCGAGACTGAGTAGCCCAAAAAGTTCATTTTGAGCTGCCCCAGTGCTTGGCAATCTTCTTTTCTAACTAGCAGGTAAAGCGGCCATTGCCTCTTTAAAGGCCTTTGCTGATCTTGAAATAACTCCGTCTTCAACACAAAAGGCCAAACGGAAATAACCAGGCATACCAAACCCACGCCCGGGAACGGCCAGGATTTTAAATTTCTGAAGATGGTTTACAAACTCAGCGTCATCCTCAAGGGGCGACTTGGGGAAAATGTAAAAAGCACCTTTTGGCGCAGTAAATTCAAGGCCGGCATCTTCAAGAATCTTACAAAAAATCTCGCGACGCTTGGTGTAAATCTCTGTTTCAACAGTCATCCCTTGCAGAGTTGCCACAACTCGCTGCATGAGGGCTGGGGCATTAACAAAACCAAGGATCCGGTTTGCTAAAGTCATGGCAGAGAGCAGGTCTGCCTTATCAGCAATCTGAGGATGGATGGCAATATAGCCGATGCGCTCACCGGGAAGGGAAAGATCTTTTGAGTAAGACGACACTACAACGCTATTCTGATAGGCCTTAAAGATTGAAGGAACCTCATAATTATCAAAAATAATCTTGCGATAGGGTTCGTCAGAAAGCAGAAAAATGGTGGAGTTAAATTTCTGCCCACAACGCTTCAACAAATCACCCAAGGCTGCCAGGTCTTGGGCCGGATAGATTTGACCTGTTGGATTATTTGGTGAGTTAATGATAATGGCTTTCGTCTTGTCTGTTATCGCTGCCTCAATGGCACCAAGATCAAGATTGAAATCATCAGTTGTGTTGACGATCTTGCCTACACCGCCCTGATTATCGATATAGAAATTATACTCGACAAAAAAGGGTGCCAGAATGATGACTTCTTCTCCGGGGTTGAGAATGGATTTCAAGACAACATTCAAGGCACCTGCAGCCCCACAGGTCATAAGTATTTCATCACCACTGACAGTCACCTCCTGCTCTTTGGAGATTTGACCAGCCACAGCCCCACGGACAAAAGGATAGCCGCCGTTTGGCATATAACTATGGGAACCGGTTTGCTCTTCGGCCACCAGCTTTTTTAGATTCTCATCAAAAGCCGGCGGTGGTGGCAGGTCGGGATTACCAAGGCTAAAATCAAAGACATTCTCTGCGCCAAATTCTGCCTTTAGTTTAGCGCCCTCTTCAAACATCTTGCGAATCCAGGATGAACGATTGGCAAAATCTGTCATTTTTGTGGAAATAGCCATTACTTACTCCTTTATGAGTATCATCGGCTTCATGCCGCTTTTTTTTGGTTTAAAACTTTATAATTAATAGCCTTCATTTTTAAGCTGCATTTTTCAGATGCTGATAGGCCATGTTTATTTCTTTCATCTTCTCTTCAGCCACCCGCCGGAACTCTTCGCCAAGATGACCGACAAGATCAGGATGGTTTTCCTTGCTCAGCTTCCGGTATGCTTCCTTAATTTCCTCTTGGGATGCACCAGGGGAAAGGCCCAGAATTTCATAGTAACCAGCTGTGTCTGTTCTTTGCTGTGCTGTTCGCGACTGATAATGGGCATGATAGCGACCACGAATGGCTGCATACTCAAACTGACCGATCTCAAGAAACCTGGCAATTCTTTCAGTGAGATCCAGCTCTTCAGCAGTGACCTGATGATTTGAGTATAGCACCTGAAAAACAAGCTCAACAAGAATAAGGCGGGGCTGGTAGCCAAACTGCTCCTTAAACTCTGTCAACAAATCATCAAGACTGGCAGTACTACCAGTGGCATCCTTAATAAGCTCCTTAACCCAGAACATCTGCTCCTGACTATATCGCAGATTCACCCTGAAGAAACTGGTGATAGTGGCGATTTCAGCCCTGGCTATCTGACCATCAAGTTCGGCAATTTTTACTAGAATATGGATAAGAAGGGAAACAAACTGGTTACGTTCTTCCGACTGCTGAGATTCATATTGGCTGACTTTATAGCGGATAAAGAGAGAAAAAGCCCAGAGACCGCCGACCACCAACATAAAAAGAATGAAGATAGACATGAGCACCATGCCAACAACATTAAAGAGCAGTGGAGCTCCCCCGGTGAGGAGAAGAAACATGGCAAGAACGACCAAACAACCGCCGCAGCCAGGAGATTCATGACGTCTATAAGGTGACATAATTTCCTAGAATATTTTATTGATCTATGTCGCTGCCAAAAAGGGCTTCGGCGAATTCTTCCGGATCAAAGTCACGCAAGTCATCCATCTGTTCGCCAATACCAATGAAACGGATAGGAATATCAAATTCGCGACAGATGTTGACCACGATGCCGCCCTTGGCTGTACCGTCAAGTTTGGTGAGGGTGAGACCGGTTATATCAACGGCCTTACTAAACTCACGGGCCTGAGAAATACCATTTTGGCCAGTGGTGGCGTCAATAACCAGCATGATTTCATGAGGGGCATCACTTATCTTCTTACCCATGACCCTTTTTATCTTCTTCAGCTCCTCCATAAGGTTAACCTTGGTATGGAGGCGGCCAGCTGTATCAACAATGACGACATCAAAATCTCTTTTAACGGCATACTCAATACCGTCAAAAACTACCGAGGAAGGATCAGCGCCCGCTTCTTGGGCTATTACAGGCACATTAATTCGTTGTCCCCAAATCTTAAGCTGCTCAACTGCTGCAGCTCGAAAGGTGTCACCAGCCACCAGGAGAACCTTTTGGCCGGCATTGACAAATTTATTGGCAATTTTGCCGATAGACGTCGTTTTTCCGACACCATTAACGCCGACAACCATGATAACAAATGGACCTTCTTCCGGCATAACAAGCTCAGCAGGCTTATCAGAGCTCAAAAGAAATTCTTTAATTTTTTCTTTTAAAACCGTCTTTAAAACCTGAGGGTCAGATAACTCTTTTCGAGACACCTTGTCACGGGCATCGTCGACAAGGGCCATGGTTGTTTCAACCCCGAGGTCAGCAGTTATAAGAATCTCCTCAAGGTCATCGAGCAGCTCCGGATCAATAACCTTTTTACCAAGAAAGAGTTCATCAACCCTGACAACAAGATTTCCCCTGGTTTTCTCCAACCCCTTAGTGAGTCGTTTAAAAAGCACACCTACATCTTCATGGAGGATAGATTTTTCTGCTTGTTCAACAGGCTCTTCACCCTCTTGGCCCTTTTGCACTAAGCTCTCACCCCTGGTAAGTCGCTTAAAAAGAACACCTACATCCTCATGAAGAATCGATTTTGGGGCTTCCTTAACAGGCTCTTCTGTCGCCTGAACCTTTTGTTCTGATCCCTCTGGAAGATCAAGATCATCAGAGGATTTATTCTTAAACCAACCAAGCATATGGCACCTTATGTAAACACATAGCTACCCAGCATAAGAGCAAGGGCTACAAGATAGAGAGAATTTTCAAGCTGGAAATCTAAGCGTGGAGATGGAGAAAGTCCACCAGCCTGATATTTTTTTGTAATAAAAAGTAAATATGCAACACCAGGCAAGAAAAAGAGCATTGCCTTGGGAAGCAGCACTGTCCAGGGAAGCACAATACCAGCCACAAAAAGGGCATACAATAAATAGGTGAGAAAAAAGAGCGTCTTTTCTTCACCAATGCAAACGGGCAGCGTTTCTTTGCCGACAATACGATCCCCCTGGACGTCAAAAACATCGAAGAGGGCATTACGAACATAAATAAAAACAAGGACCAGAACTAATAATGACAGCAAAGTAGCTGCACCTGCCTCAGATTCCCAGTTTGGCAGCAGCACCGTGGCCATGGCCCAGGCCAAGGCAACCAGAAAAGTTTTTGAGCCGGGTATTTCCTTTAGGCGTTTAATTTTAAAGATACGGGCAATGGTATCTGGAAAAATAGGAATCCGATAAAAAATACCCATGACTGCCATGGCAACAAAAACAAGAAAGGGCTGGGTACCGCTTTGCCACAGCAACACGCCAACCCCCACCAACATGAGATACGAGACTATGAGTAGGCTGGCACCAAACCTGTCGGCAAATTTCTCTAACAACGGATCATTAAAACGGCGGCTATGCTCACCACTAAAACGATTAATATTATGCATGGCAAAAAGATAACCAAAGGCAATGGCAAAGGCCTGCCAGAGAAAATGACCGCTCAGAATCTTGGCAAATGAAAGGGCAAGCAAGCCTCCGCCCATTGAAACGTAGGAGTTAGACGCAAGAAGTGTCCAGGCAGCACTTTGGCAAAAATGACATAAACCGCCCTCCTCCCGCCCGGGAATAGCCTCCAAAGTACGCATGACCCTGTTGATCATCCAGGTTGGTGTCGAGGCGCCTGCGGTCACACCCACTGTTTCAAATTTGCGGAGTTCATCAACATCCAAGTCAACCTCAGTTTCAACCAGAAATACAGGCAACCCTTTATTTTCGGCTATCTCAGCCAAACGCTTTGTGTTTGCACTGTTTTTGCCACCCACCACAACAACAGCCTCCACCTTGTCGCAAAGGATTCTTACCTCGTTTTGCCGCTTATGGGTGGAGTCGCAGATGGTATTGAAAACCTTGCCATCGGCAAAGCGTTGGGTAATCAAACTACTCAGCTCTTCAAATGAGTCATCATCCTGGGTAGTCTGGCTGACAATGATATAGGGGCCATTAATGTGCAGATCATCAATATCAGCTTTACAGGAAACCACAGCCACGTCGGGCTCGGCATAGCCCATGAGGCCAATAACCTCAGCGTGGTTCTTGTCGCCAATAATGACGGTGAAACGGTTATCCTTTTTATGCCTCTTAATGATGGCCTGTACCTTCACAACCCTGGGACACGTCGCATCTTTAACTTCTGCACCAGCTTTCTTCAGGCTGGCCTTCTGCTCAGGAGGAACGCCATGGGCCCGAACAATTACAATACCAGAATGCTCTTGGGGGATATCTTCAAGAACTTCCACCCCCCGCTCTTTGAGGAGGCTGAGCACTTGAGGGTTATGGATCAGCGGCCCAAAGGTGGTAATATTTTTGTCGGTTTGCTGGACGGTTTCCAGGGTCGTTTCAACCGCACGGCGCACACCCATACAAAAACCGGCTTTCTTAGCAAGAATGACTTTCATATTTTTAAACGAGAAAAGACTCTGAAGAAGATGGCAACAACACTAAGTCAAGGTTGCAGATACTAAACCCAATAAGGTTTTTTTGCAAGATTAGGGCTGGTGCCAGCTGCCGTCAATCAGCAACTCGTGGGGACGAAATTGCCTCTTATAATTCATTGAGGCCAAGGGCTCGATCAGATAACCGAGATAGAGATGATCAAAATCATGATCACGACAAAACTCAATCATGCTCAGGACATTAAAAATACCTAGATTTCTGGATGAGAACTGGGGATCAAAATAGAAATAAACTGCGTTCAACCACGACTTGCCCATATCAACCACTGCCACACCCAAAAGTTGGCCATCCAAGCGGTATTCAATCTCAAAAGTTTCAGTAATAGTATTGGCAAAGAAGGTGCCGTAATAGCTTTCAGCCGTATTGTCACGGCCACTGAAACGCTTGGCAAAAAAGGTGTTAAGAAGATCAATTTTCTCGTAGGTGACGGCAAAAGGGCCGGGTGTGATGGTCACATCCCTATTCTTTTTTATGATCCGCCGTTGGGAACGGTTTGCCTTAAAATCTTTTATGGGTAAACGAATAGGCTGACAGGCAGAACACTCCGGACAGACCATGGTGTAGATTGAGTTGCCGTTACGCCTGAAACCAGACTCGATAAAAGCGGTCATCAGGGGGTCATCAACAAAGCCAAACTGGGCCTGGCGATAGACGGCCATGTCTGAGACACCGTACGGGCAGACAGTGGGGATATCGTAAAAATACTTGAGATATCCGTTAATTAACCCGTTATTGACTTTCTTGATCGTGGTCATTTTTTATTGATACAAAAAATAATTCCGGCGTAATTCGTCAAATTCGCCTAAGGCATCTTGCCAGCCATTTTCAAGCTCAATGAGGTCACAACCCTTCTCTAAAGCGAGACGAACGTCTTGACTACCAAGGATCAGGTCCATAGGTAATATATCATATTCATACTCATATGGGGGCTGTTTATACGCAAAAAGTTCCGGATATAAGGTCATTATTGCCTGCAAGAGGGCCAATGATGTCCGATATGGCTTAAAAATCCCATAATCCGTCACATGGAGCTGGAAACCATTGCATACCTGACCCTGCCATTTATGGAAGGTGGGTTCAAATTGCAGCGGTCTCAAAAAAGCACCTGGCAGAGGTACATCTGCGAGATAACCAAGGACCTCAGCACAATTCAGGAAGGGGGCACCGAAAAGCTCAAAAGGAAGGGATGTACCGCGGCCTTCGGATATATTGGTCCCCTCCCAAATCACCTGGCCAGGATAAACCAACGATGCCGCATAGCTGGGCATATTGGGTGACGGGAAGACCCATGGCAGCTGACAATCAGGAAAATGCATATCACGCTGCCAACCGCCCATTTTTACAACATGCAGCTCTGCACCAATACCAAAATGATCATTAAAGAGAAGGGCCAACTCAGCAAAGGTAAGGCCATGGCGCATGGGAAGCGGATACAAACCAACAAAGGATCTATACCCGTCCTCAAGGATATTACCCTCAACATCGTTACCGCCAATGGGATTAGGCCGATCAAGAACGACAACAATCTTCCCTGCCTGGGCTGCAGCCTCCAGCATATAGGCCAGGGTATACATAAAGGTGTAAACACGGGTGCCGACATCAACAATATCAACGAGCACCACATCTAGATGATCCATCATCTCAGGGGTTGGCTTACGCGTCTCGCCATAGAGGCTGAAAACAGGTACACCACTAACCTGATCACGACCATGGTCCGACTCCACCATATTGTCTTGTTTCTCGGCAAAAAATCCGTGCTGAGGAGAAAACAAGCAGCTCAGTTGCCCAGGGAACACGTCCATAATCAGATCACGACTATGCCGGAAAGAACGATCTGTTGAGGCTTGGTTGCATAAAAGACCAAGACGTTTATCTTTTAACAGAGGTAGTGGCGATGCTAGAAGTTGTTCAATACCAAGGGAAACCATGGGCAACATGACCTTAAACTCTTGCAGAATGGCGAAGAGCTTCGTATAAAGCCTCAGCCAACCACAATGAAATTCATGAGTAAACGAGAGCCATCAGCCCTGTAAGGGCGTGAAGACGTAGATAAATCAAAACTTATTTTGTCATTTTTGACATAAATTCAATTATAAGGCATCAAATTTTGTTTATTTTTTGCAATGATTACAGTCTATTTTCACGGTAAACATTGTAAAAAACCTTCAAGGATGCCATTTCAATTTAAGGATAGGATATGAAAATAGCGATTGCCGGTAAAGGCGGAGTGGGCAAAACAACGATCATGGCCCTCATTGCTAAAGAGCTACAACGGGCAGGAAAAGAGGTGTTGATTATTGATGCCGACCCCAGTCCCCACATGGCCCAGACCCTGGGTTTTGATAATATCGACGATATCACTCCCATTGCCGACATGTCCGCCCTGCTGGCTGAGCGGGCAGGCAAGGTTGAGGGCTCTCCATTCTATAATATTAACCCCCAGGTTGATGATCTGCTGGCAGACTTTATGGTGGAAAAAGACGGCCTGAAACTTATGGTTCTTGGTGCTATTCAGACTGCCGAGGGCGGCTGTGCCTGCCCTGAAAACACTGTTCTCAAACGCCTTCTTACTAAACTCCTGCTCAGTCCTTCCCAGGCAATCTTGCTTGACA
>SWCD01006252.1_pt1 | contig 17088 bp, 9 predicted proteins | sample 4693011 | NCBI WGS metagenome assembly SWCD01 (sample SAMN10267278, study PRJNA491770) | bioreactor metagenome | isolation source: DHS bioreactor inoculated with marine | place: Japan: Omine Ridge, Nankai Trough | reverse complement strand
GTAGCGGATGGCCTTGTCCACTACCGTGCGGTTCACCTTGAAACCCGCCTCGCGGGCGGCGCGAAGGGCCCAGACCTGGGTCACCGTCACGGAGCCTTCGTGCATCTTGGGGGTCGGCTGGTAGCCCCAGCCCCCTGAATCGTCCTGACTCTCCTCGATGCAACGGACCGCCAGTTCGATCTTGCTCCTGAACTCCGTCCGGTTGATTCCCGACTCCTGGTCGCTCATGCCGTAGGCGAGGGCCAGGGCCATCGTACGGTACCTGCGACCATCTTGGGGGTCGGCTGGTAGCCCCAGCCCGCTGAATTAGCCGGACCCTCACAGATGCATCGGCCTTCAGAGAAGGGGTACGCATTTGAGGAGGTAACGGACGGCCTTCTGCACCGACGCCTGGTGCTTGCCGCGGGAGAGGGTGTTCCCGTTGGCGAGGAACGCCAGCACGGAGAGGCTGGTGACCGCGACGTTGGAGTTGCTCTTCTCGTTCAAGGACCCGTCGCGGTTGTCTCTCTGGCGCTGCGCCAGGAAGTCCAGACCCCGCTCGATCGCGGTGATCTGATCCCTGGTGACGGCGTGGGCCAGAGGCACGCTCGTGGTGCCGCGTTCGGGACCCGGGGCCCGGGTCCGGTGCGGGTCGTCCTCCTCCGCCCGGGCCAGGGAGAGGGCGGCGAGGAGCACGACGACAAGCCATGAAACGACGCTTCGAAGCATTGAGAACGAGTCTATCACACGGGTATCAACGAGGCCGGACTACCGGTCCGATTCGATCTCCGCCATCTTCTTGGTGTACGCCTCGATCAGCTTCCGCCACTTCTCGGGGATCTGCTCCCACTCGCCGTTCAGGTAGGCCTGGCGGATCTTCTGCGGCAGGCGACCGGTCCAGTCCTTCTCGGGGTCGGGCTTCGCGGGCTTGTCCGTCTCGGATTCGGGGGGCGGCTGGTCGGCCGCGCTCGGGTCCGACCCCTTCTCCTCACCGGATTTCGGCTCGCCGGCCTCGGAGTTCTTCGGGTCGCGTTCGCCGACCTCCTCATCCTCGCCGGGTTTCTTCTCGCCGTCCTTGGGTTCGGACTTCTGCTTCTGCTGCCCGCCTGAGCCCCCGCCGCCGGCCGGCGCCTTCTCGAGGATCTCCTGCATCTTCGAGCTGGCCGCTTCGCCCTGGGAATGGCTGCCACGGAGGAGTTTCTCGATGGCTTCGCGGGCCTGCTTGGCCTGCTCGGCCGCTTCCTCGCCGTCTCCCTCGACGCGGGGGGCGAGTGCCTTGACGAGGAGGGCCTCCGATTCCCGGAGGAGCTTCCGCACCTCCCTCATCGCCTCCTCGATGTCGAACTCCTCCTCCTCCCCCGGGCCCTGGGCCAGAACCGGGGAGGCGAGGAGCAGAAGGGCCAGCGATGCTGAGAGGATCGTTTTCATCGTCAATTCCCTCAGCGAACGCCGAGGGCCTCCATGAACTGGGTCCAGATGTCCTCGATGAGCCCTTGCCGGTGAGCCAGACGCTCCAGGTACTGCTTCTGGATCTCGTCGAGGTCCTCCAGCCGTGAGTTCTTCGAGAGGAAGGACTTGAGCCGCTGGTTCAGGTCCCTCTGCATGTTCCGGAGCATGATCAGTTCCTTGTCCGGCGGTACGAGCGGCTCCTTGCCTCCGCCGCCCTGCTGCTGCTGACTCTGCTGCCGACGGCGGTCGAGTTCCTCGTTGAAGACGTCGTCGAGCTCCTTGAGCTTCCGCAGGATCTCGGCCTGCATCTCCTGCACCAGGATGTCGGTTTCCTTCCTGGCGATGCGCTTCGACACCGTTCGCATGTCTTCGGCCGTGGCCCGAAGGAGGAACGTGAAGACCTGCGCTCCCTCTTCCTCGATGGCCTTGACGATGTACTCGACCTGGTCCGCGGCCGTGTTCTGGGCTTCGGCCAGGGGGCGGAGCTGGTGGCGCTGCAGCCGCGTGAGGGAACCGCCGGCGGCCACCCTCTCCACATCCATGGCGCGGACCGCGTCGTTCAGGCGCTCCTGCTCCTCGATGAGCTTCTTCAGCTCCTGCTGGATCTTGAAGAGGAGTTCCTCCTGCTGCAGGTTGCGGTATCGCCGCTTCTCCTGCTCGAGTTCCTCTTCCGCCTGCTTCAGGTAATCCTCCGCCTTCTTCTGCTCCTGCTCGGCTTTCTCGCCCTCCGCGCCCTCGAGGCGTCGGCGGGCATCGCCCATCTTCTGCCCCGCGCGGGCGGTGGGCTGGCTTCCGGGCTTCTTCTCCAGCTCCTCGAGCTTGTCCAGAAGCGAGCGGGCCTTCTTCTCGAGTTCCTCCTCCTTCTCGGAGAGACCGGTCAGCTTCTTCCCCCGGTCGCGCTCGAGCTGCTGATCCGTCAGCTTGTCGCGAGCCTTCCGCATGTCCTCCTGCGAGCCCTGCTGCGACTCGCTTGCGGAAGGCTGGTTCCCGGACTCCGCCTGCTGGGCGGCCTGCTGCTGCTTGCCGGCGGACTGGCGGAGGTTGCCCGCCGCGGACTTCATGCGATCCGCGTTCTCCGGGTTCTCTTCCGCCTTGGCCTGGTCGTCGAGCTTCTCGGCCAGGTCCTTCGTCTTGTCGGCGAGAGAGCGCTGTCGCTTCGCCAGTTCCTCGAGGGCGGCGGCGGTCTTCTCGGCCAGACCGTTTCGCTCCCGCTGCATCTCCTCGATCGCTTTTGCCAGCGCGGCTTCGGCTTCCTTCTGCGCCTGCCGGGCCTCGTCGAGCGAGCCTTCCTTCGCCGCTCCCGCGGCCTTCTGCATGCTCTCTTTGGCTTCGCCGAGGCTCCCGCCCGCCTTCTGGCTGCCGCCCTCCTTCGCGGCGCTCTGGCTGTTTCCCGCCTGCCGGGCCAGATCCTCCTGACGCGCGGCGAGACCGGCGCTCTCCTTCGAACCGGTCTGCTCCCCGGCCCTGGCGAGTTCCTCCGCCGCCTGCGCAAGCTCGGCGAGGGCCTCTTCCTGGGCCGTCCGCGCCGCGCCGCTCTCACTGGCGGCTTCCTTCCCGGCGGCCTCACCCATCTTGCCCGCCGCGCGGGACACCGCCTCCCCGGCCTTCTCGATACCGGCCTTGCCGGCTTCGGCGTTCGCCCCGGAGGTCGCCATCGACTCGGCGGTCTTCCCGGTCTTCTCTGCGAGGGCGGCCTGCTCCCCGGCGGTGGATTCACCGCCCGCCGCGGCCGCCTTCGCGGCCTTCTCGAGTTCGGCGACGGCCTGCTCGAGCGCCGCCCTCGCCGCGGCCTGCGCCTTCGCGGCCTTCTCGGTGGAGCCCTGGCTCATGGCCTTGACGGCTTGGCCGGCCTGACGCTCGGCCTCGGCCAGATTTTCGCGGGCCTTCTCACCGCCGGCGGTGTCGGAGAGGCGCTCCCCGGTCCGGGCGGCCTGTCGCGCGATCTCTTCCTCGGCGCGGGCGACCTTTGCGGCCTCCCCGGCGCCCTCACCACCCTTCAGATTCTGCGCCGAGCTCGAGAGCTTCTTCGACTGCTATTCCCTCGCCGCCTTCGCGGTAGCCTGCTGGGCCTTCTGGGCGCCCTCCTTGCCTTCGGCGGCAAAGCCCTCGGCCTTCTTCTCGGCCTCCGTGGCCCGCTTCAGGCTCTCCGCGGCGGCCTTGACATCCCTGCCGGCCTGCGTGAGCTTCGCCTTCGCCTCGTCGGAACGCGCCGCGCTCTTCCCGGCTTCCGCGATCTGCTTCTCGAGGTCCGAGAGGGCGGCCGGGTCCACCTTCGCCTGTGGGGACCGCAGGGCGTCGGCCGCGTCGCGCGCTTTCCGATTCAGGTCCGGAGGCATGTCGAGGGCGCTCTCGGGCAGTTTCGACAGACCTTCTTCCGCCTCGACCTGCCGCTTCAGCATCGCGCGGACCTGCTCGAGGGCCTCCTCGAGGGAGGCTGCGGGGCCGGTGCGCTTCCTGATGTCCTCCTGCTCCTTCCTGAGACCGTCGACCGCCTGCTTCATGCTCTCGAGGTCCCCGGAGGGGTCGGTGCGGCTCTCTGCGCGCTCCGTGTCCTCGCCGAGTTGACGCTGCTTTTCGAGGAGGTCCGAAACCTTCCTGATCTCTTCGCGAAGCCTCTCCTCCCGCTCGGTGAGAGCGTCGCCCTGATTCTTGAGCGCGGTCTGCTCGGTGAGCAGCTTCTCGACCGACTCCCGCGCGTTCTTCATCGACTCGGATTCGGTCCCCGATTTCCGTGCTTCCGCGGTCTCCTTCCGAAGTTCGGTCTGCTCGCCGCGGAGGGCGCGGACGTCGGCCAGCGCCTCCTCGACCTTCTCCAGTTCCTCGCGGATCCGCTCCTCGTCACGGCGACTCTCGAGGATCGAGATCAGGCTCGACAGGCCCTGTTCCACCTCACCGGCCTGGCGGACGACGTCGTTCAGCCGCTCCTGGGTGAGGAAGTCGCGGATCTGCTTCATGCCGTCGCGGAGGTCCTTCTGCACGATGACCTCGAGCGCCTTCTCGAGGTTGTCGGCCTTCTCCGGGAATCCCGCTTCGCGGAGCTTCTTCGCCAGTTCGCGCATGCGCTCTTCGAGCCGCTGGAACTGGGCATAGGCCGATTCCTGCTCCCGGACCAGGCCCTGGATGGCGCGATCCCGCGAGGGTTCGTCGCCGTCCTGCGCCCGAATGGTCGATGGGAGCAGGACCGCGGTGGCGAGGAACAGGGCGGTGAGGATCAGTCGCTTCATGCGATGGCTCCTATCGTGGGCCGTCCTTGGCGTTTCTCAGGCTCTCGGCTCCGCTGCGGATCCGTTCTTCGGTTCCCTGCAGGTCCCGGAGGATCTGGATGATCTCCGCGTAGGTCTCCCACTCGCGCATCTTGCGGTCGAGCAGTTCGAAGTCCGCGAGGATGTCGGTCTGCAGATCGCGGACCCGGTTCAGATCCTCGATTACGCCGTGCTCCGGCTCTCCCCGGGCGATGTCGGCGAGGAGGCGGTGGGCGGTGGGGGATGACTGCTCGGAGATCTTCAGCGTCACTTCCATGATCTCGATGAGCACCGCCAGCGTCTGCTGATCCCGAACGTCTCCGGCCCGGTACTCCTCGATCAGCTTGCGGTAGAGCTCCCGCTTGAAGACCGTGGAGAGGTTCTCGTGGTCCTCTTGCAGGTAGTTGTCGAACAGGACGAGGATCCGCTCCGTGGCCGGAGGATTGGTCAGCCGGTTGTAGACGAACGAGTTGAAGACCTCGGCCACGGCCCGGAAGAACCGCTCCATCTGGCGGGTCACCGTGCCCTGGCGCACCTGGATGTCGCGCAGGCGCTCGCGGTCGCGGGTCTCCAGGCCCCCGGCATCCCCGAGGAACTCCAGCACCGCCTTCGTCATCTGGTGGGCCGGTTCCTGTTCGTCCCGGCGGGTCTTCATCGCATCGACGCGGAGGTTTCGCTGCTGCTGGGAGAGCCGTCCCTCGATGGTCTCTTCGCTGACGATCTCGATCCGATACGGATCGGTCTTGTCGATGTTGCCGTTGTTGTCCTCGGCCTCGGCGTAGTAGGAGATTTCGTCGCCGATGCGCACCGGGTTCTCCTGATCGGTCAGGAGTTCGAGCACGGGCAGCGCGGCGTAGGCGACGATCTCGGTCCCGCCGAGCGCGGCGGAGAGCTCCTCCGGACCGAAGGTGCGCTCCACGTATTCACCTTCCGGACCCTTGCGGAAGAAGAGGGAGATCCGGCTCAGGCCGTAGTTGTCCGAAGCGAGCAGCTTCAGGGGGACGAGAGCCTTCGGCGTGAACCAGGGGCGGGCCGTGGGGTAGAGGATGCGGGCCTGCGGCTTCCGGTCCTGGATCGCGCGGATCCGGAACTTCGCCGAGTCCGGCAGGTTCACCTGGCCCTCCCTGCCGGTCAGGGAGAGGGAGTACTGGAAGGTGCGATCGGCGACGAAGGAGGTCTTGATCAGGCGGTTCTCGCCTGAGAGTTCGAACTTCACCGGTTCCCGGTCCTTGATCGTGAGGAGGGCCCGGGAGAGGGGCATGTTGATGCTGAACTCGAGATTGATCCGCGTGCCCGTGGGCACCTCGAGGTCGCCCTCGCTGAAGGTCTCGGCCGGCATGCCGGTGTAGTCCGGGTACTCACAACGCGCCGTGATGGTCTTAACCAGGGGCGGCACCAGGGCCTTGACCTCGTAGACCGGCTCCCCGTCGTTGTCGTCTCCGCCGTTGACCCAGAACTTGAAGGAAGCGGGGACCTGCCGGAACTCGAAGCGGAACTGCCGCGGCTCCTGTTCCACCTGGTACATGCGGCGCCGCGACTCGCTGCGGTTCTCGCCCTCCAGGGGCTCGAAGAAGATCTCCACGTCGTCGGGGATCGAGCCCTCGGCGACCACGTTCACCCGAAGCGTCTCGCCCCGGGTGACGACGATCTTCCCGTTCTCCGGGAAGCCCGTCACGACCAGGGTGGTGGCGCGGGGCCAGGCGATGTCCCGGAGCAGGAGGTTCCGCATGGCCCAGACCTTCGCTACGGCCGGCGAGAGCAGGAAGACGATGGCCAGGACAGAGGCGATCGAGAAGGCCAGGAGGCCCTGTAGCTTGACCTTCCTCGTGTTCAGGAGCCGCTTCGCCCGGATGACCTCCTCCAGGCGGCCGGTCTCCTCGATCACGGCCCGCATCATGACCTTCGATTCCGCGTTCTCGGGATCCTCGATCTGGCGGCAAAACTGCAGCGCGGAGATCAGACGGTCCTTCAGGTCCGGCAGTCGGGCTTCCGCGGCGAGGGCCAGGTCGTCGTCGGTCAGGGTGACCCGAAGCGGGCGCACGATGAAGCGCGCGGCGACCCAGAGAAGGCCGAGGAGGGTGATGAAGAAGGAGACGTACCGGACGGTCAGCGGAAGCTGAAGCAGGTAGTCGAGCAGGAAGGAGAGGAGCAGGAGCGCCGCGCCGACCGCGATCAGCCGGAAGAAGCCGAAAGCGAACACCAGCGCTCGAACCTTCGACCGGAACAGGTCGATCCGCTTCGTCACCCGTGACAGGTCCATATGCGGGGCTACCCCCTCCCTCGGTCAGCGGATCTCGATGGTCCGCGCCTCGGTCTTCAGATGGCCGCGCCAGAGGTTCTCCGGCAGCGGCGGATATGGCTTGTATACGGCCGAGACCCGCCAGGTTCCCTCGGGAAGGCCCAGCGCACCCGGATCCAGGAGGAGATCGTATCTCTCTCCCGGTTGAAGCGTGACGATCTCCCGGTCGTGAACTCCCCGGGCGGCCGATCGGAGCATGGACTCCTGGATCTTCAGCGGCAGGTTGAGGTCCGGGCCCGAAGCCAGGAGGGAGTAGGCGGCGGCGGCGGGGTTAAACGGTTTGACGGCGATCGGCAGGACGGAGTCGTTTCGAAGCGTCAGGCGAAGGAGGCCTTCTTCGAGATCAAGGGAGGCGGTGGGGGCGCTCAACCAGTCGTGGATCCGCCACGGATCCACCGGGGACGGGGAGGGCATCGAGATCCCCGGCCCGAAGGTCAGCGTATTCCCCTGAAGCAAAAGGACGGGCTCATCGCCCGTCCGGACCCTGACCTGCCCCTCGACCACGGCCACCGTGGCCAGCTCGCCGGTGCCGGCGCGCTGAAGATCGAAGACCGTGCCCGTGACCTCGACCACGTATCCCGGGAAGACCTCGAAACGGATCGGCGCCTCGCCTTTGGCCACCCGGACGTTGACGTGTCCCGCCTCGAGACGGAACTGACTTTCGGAAACCACCACCAGCCGCGTGCCGGCGGCGAGGACGAGGGTGAGATCGCGCGCCGCGTGCAGAGTGACCAGAGCCATGCTCCGCGCCTCGATCCCGGAACTCTCGGAAACGACGGTGCTTTCGTCCCGGGTGAGCGGGGCGCCGTTCAGGAGAAGGTCGCCGGGGCCGGCGATGAGGGTGGTTTCGGGAGAGGGGAGGAGGAGGGCGACGAGAAGACAGGCGGCGGCCAATCCGGCCAGGAGAAGGACCAGACGGCCGCGGCGCGGCGCGGGCACGTCCGCCTCGATTTGCCGCTTCAAGATGGACCAGGAGTCGGCGGAGGGTTCGACGACCGGTACGGCCGCCAGGGCCCGTGCCAGCGCGAGCATCTCCGCCTCCTCCTGCCGACAGGCCTCGCACCCGCGAAGGTGCCGATCCTGACGCTCCGAGTCCAAGGTGGAGAGCTCGGAGCGGAACCTGGCCAGCAGGTTCTCCGAGCTCTCCGGGCAGGTCATCGCGCTTGCGTCCATCGCTCTACCTCAGATAGGTGGACAGCCGACCGCGAATCGCCTTTTCGGCGTTCGCCATCCGCGACTTCACCGTGCCGACCGGGATCCCGAGGACCTCTCCGATGTCGGCGTACTTCATGCCTTCGATCTGACCCAGGACGAACACCAGCCGGAGCTTCTCCGAGAGGTCGTCCACCGCCCGGGCGATCTTCTCTCCCAGTTCGCGGTTCAGACTCTCGGCCATCGGTCCGACCTCCTTCGTCGGGATGGACTCCTTCAGGCCGTTTGAGTCCGGATCACCACCCGCATCCATCGAGACCGGGGCAATCCGGCGATTGCGCTTATCGCGATCGTTCAGCCAGTGGTTCTTGGCGATCTGGAACAGATAGGTGGTGAACTTTCCCGAGGGCTTGTAGTTCTTCTTTCCGCGCCACAGGCGGAGGAAGGTCTCCTGCATCAGGTCCTCGGAGCGTCCACGGTCCCAGACCAGCCGGTAGAAGAAGTTGGTGAGCGGCCGGCTGTACAGGGCGTAGAGCGCCTCGAAGGCGGCGAGGTCGCCGCCCTTGGCTCGAAGCATCAATTCTATGTCCCGATCCCGGACCATGACTGCAAGGCCCCCCAGTGGGGGCCTCCCCTGCGTCGCCAGCCGTTTCTCGTTCGGTGTCTCTCAGCAAAGACATACTCCCCGATCGAAGTTACCAACGTTCAAACCGCGTGGGAGGGGGAAGGTTCGGAATACATCCTCTTTTTTTTGAGAGGCGTTCATCAACCCATCGCCGTCCCCCTTGGGATTGCGGGTCCGAACGCCCCCCTCGACCCTTTCTCCTCTTGCCTGAATCCGAAAAACGGCGCCGCCGGCGCGGCGCCCTCGGGTCCGGGTTCGACGAGACTCTCTGAATGGCCCACCGCCAGGGTGGTCGCCACCCGTCCCGGCGCCCTTCGGGCTCAGGCAGCCGACGGCGCGGCGCCCTCCAGTCCGGATTCGACGCCTTCCTCTGAATCGCCCGGCGTCGGGGTCACCGCTGGAAGATCGGCAGATACCGATACGGGATCTGCAGGATCAGACACGCCACGGCGGTGCTGAACGTGTCTCCGACGGCCTGGATCGGCCAGTGGCCGTCGGGCTCCTGGTCGGAGACGAGGTCGCTCTGGACGTCCCGGAAGTAGCTCTCCCACGCTTCTCCACCGGCGATGAACATCGCCTGCACGGCGTAGTAGTTGCCGTAGTAGAAGAAGTAGTGGTTGCGGGTCGTCTCCTTGTACTCGAGCTTCAGGTAGTCGAGGATCGGGCGGATGCGGGGCGGGGGATCGGCCCGGAGGAAGCGCGTCAGGTTGTGCTTCCTGATGTGCGCCAGGATGTCCTGGTCGGAGTACAGGCCGGCGGAGTAGAGCGTTGCCAGGCCGGCCGCGGTGAGGGAGTAGGAGCTTCGCGTGGGGATCACGTCCTGGCGCCGGTACTGGTACTTGAAGCTCCCCTGCTGATCGCCGTGGGGGCTCGTGTTGGCGCTCATCAGGACGTAGTTGACCGCCCGGTCGACGGACTCGCGGGGCACCCGGATGCCGATGTTCCGGGCGGCCCGGAGCGCCATCACCTGGCAGACGGTGATCGACATGTCCGAGTCGGTGGCATACGGCGCGTAGCGCCAGGCGCCGTTTGAGTTCTGGCACTTCCAGGTGAACGCGGTCGCCTTCTCGAGTGCCGTCTTCACCTCCACATCGCGGGTCATGCCGTAGATCTCGGCGAGGAACAGCGTGGCGAACGCGTGGGAGTACATCCGCGTTCCGTTCTCGGAGATCATCCCGTCGGAGGTCACGCAGGTCAGCAGGTAACTCACCACCGCCTCGACGTTCGCTCCGTACTTCCCGCGGCCGGGGAGGTTTCCGCCGGCGAGGAAGGCCATGCCCGCCAGGGCGGAGACGCCGGGGTGACCGACCAGCTTGGCGGTCAGGCGGTAGCTGTCGTTCAGCTTGTAGCCGACGTTCGCGATGAAGGAACCGTCCGGCTGCTGCTGCCTGGCGAGCCAGGCCAGGCCCTTCTCGATGGCCGCCTGTCCCGCGGCGGAAAGCTCCTTCACTTCGGGGCCGCGGACCACGTCCGTGGAATCGGCCTCTCCCGAGACCGCCGGCTGGAACGCCGCGGCGACGAGGATCACCAGCAACCCGAGGAAGAGACGACCTTTCCGCATTGATACCTCCATCGGAATTATAACGCTTCGAAGGTCAGGGAGTTGCTTTTCGAGATCCAGTCTCAACGGAGTGTCCTTTTCACTTCCCGCCGAACACCGCCACCAATCCCCGCGCATTCAGTCCGAAGATGCCGTTCTCCAGGTAGGCGTAGGTGAACTGCCCGGCGAGCTCCTCCGGGGCCAGGCGCTGGACGATCCTGCCGGTCTCCTTGTCGAGGAAGACGCTCGCGCTGATCCAGGCCTCCTTCTCGAAACTGTAGCTGTTCAGGTGATAGAGGATGGTGCGCTTCGTGATCAGGGGAGTCGGCGTGGTGCTCTTCTCCGCGAGGAGATCGGTCCGCCACAGGATCTCCCCGGTCCGGGCGTCGCGGGCCTCGGCCATGTGCATTCGGTCCTCGGTGCGCTGGCGGATGACGAAAACCCGGTCCGAATCCCCAGCCTCCCCCTGGTACTGCAGCGGGAGGTCCGGCACCGCGGGCACGGTCCAGCGGATCGAACCGTCCGCGGAATCGATCATCAGGAGGTTCTCCTGGGTGTCGGTGTAGAAGATCCCGCCGGGGGTCGGCGTGGCGGAGCGGAAGGGACCCTGCCCCTTGAGTTCGATTTCCCACAGGCGGCTGCCGGTGGCCATGGAGTAGAGCTCGAAACGCTCGTTGCCGTGCACCACGAACAGCTTGTCTCCGTCCACCAGGAAGGGGTCGCGGTACAGCGATCGGGGCTCCATCTTGACGTTGAACCGAAGCCGGCCGGTGGCGGCATCGAGGACCGTGACGCCGGAGGGATCGCGGGCCGCCACGCCGATCGTCTCCTCGGTGATGAGCAGCAGGTCGAACACCTGCTGATCGATGAAGTCCTTCTGCCAGATGACTTCCCCGGTCTTCGGGGAGACCGCGCGCAGGGTGAGGCTGTTCGGGTCGCGGAAGTCAGCAGTCAGGATGAACACCGTGCCCGGATTGGCGGCCACGGTGCGGATGGAGGCGTTCAGCGGGAACTGCCAGAGCTCTTGACCGTCCTCGGGCGTGACCGCGGTGACACCAGAGGAATTCACGAGGATGAGGATCCCCTCCGCGTAGACCGGGCTGGTGATGATGCCGTTCATCCGCCGCTGCCAGATCTGCCTCTCGGTCGTGGCGTCCACCGCCTTCAAGACCCCGTTCGTGCCGATCAGGAGGTGGCCCGCCGCCGCGGGCGGGATTGCGCCGGTGGTCTTCAGGAGACGTACGTAGGCGTTTTCCCCCTCGTCACTGAGCCAGAGCAGGGAGAGGGGCAGGTCGATCTGTCGCTCCCGATCGGCCAGCGTCATGAACTGCTCTTCAGCGAGCCGCTGTCGGGCCAGGGCCCCCGCTCTCACCTTGCGACCGTCGAAGGAAACGGAAGCCGTCGGCCAGTCGCGCGAAAGCCGCTCGAGAGCGGACTTGGCGGAGAGCAGGTACCCGCGGCGCTCGAGGGCTATCGCGAGCTGCAATGTGAGCTGGGGCGTGTCCGGGCTCTCCGGGAAGTCCGCGAGGACCTGACGCAGGACGGAGCAGGCCTTTCTGAAGTCGCCCTTCTCGAGCAGGAGATCGCCCAACTCCACCGCCGCCCGCGTCGCCGTCAGGCTGTTCGGGAAGATCCTGGCCACGCTCTCGAGATCCGGGATGGATCGCTCCGCCGACGCGGTGGAGAAGAGATCCTTCGCCCGCCGCTCCTGGGCGGCGTAGATCTCCCGACCGTGTTCCTCGATCAGGCGGGTGATGCGGGAGCGCGCGAAGAGCTGGGACTCGTTGCGACTCAGCACCTGCCGGTAGGGGAATTCCTCGATGATCCGGGAGAGGAAAGCCACCGCCTGGGCCGGGTTGCCGTCGTCCACGGCCATGTCGGAGAGGTGGATCAGGGCGTAGAGGCCGGTCGGAATCCTGCCGAGAGAGGGGAAGTCGTACGTCGCTTCGCCCAGTTCGGCGACCATCCGCTCGTAGATGTCCTTGAGCTTCGCGTGCTGCCCTTCCTGACGGTAGTGGGAGCCGAGGGCGAGCATGGCCCGGATCCGGTCATCCGGCTCCACGGCCGTCCGGAGCGCCTCGCGGAAGTGTTTGAGGGCGGCGGCGCCCCGCGAATCCTGGACGGCGCGGCTGCCCTCGAGCATGTGGATCTCGTAGAGGCCCTTTCTCGCCGCGAGGATCAACGGGTCGGCTTCCGCCTCGGGGAGGTCGCTTGCGAGCGCCTCGGCCTTCGTGAAGGCGTCCAGCGCCTCCTTGAATCGGCCTCCCTGGGTGTAGACCTCCGCCATCTCGAGGAGCAGGGCGGGGTTGTCGGGTTCCCGCTTCCCTCGATCCTTTAGCTCCTCGTAGACTTCGTTCCAGCGGTAGAAGGCCCTCAAGTGCCACTTCTGGGCGAGGAGAAGCGCCTCACCGACGGCGACGAGATTCCCGCCGACCTCCTTGAACCTCGGGTTCTCCTTCGAGTCGGAGAGGACGATCGGTTCGAAGAACTTCTGATTGCCGGTGATCGGGTCGAAGGCGTAGAGCCCTCGCTGGGTGGTCGTCAGGATCGCGTCCGCGGTGACGAGACCGCGCCCCACCGCCTCTTCCTGGTCGCCCCGCGAGCCGCGACGGCCGAAGCGCCCCGCGGTGCGGTTCCAGGCCACCTTGCCGGTGCGCTTGTGAATGGCGAGCACCCGCGGCCCGGCGACGTAGAGGTAGTCGCCCTTCACGCCCAGGAAGTAGCGGTAGATCTCCTCGTTGGAATACTTGGGGTCGCCCCCCTCGAAGAGGAACTTCAGATTGCCGTTCTTTCGGTCGAGGGCGACCAGGTGCCGGGAATCGGTGGGGGTGAAGTACACCGAGTCCTCGGTCACCACGGGGGCGCCGTTCGCCCAGGTGGGAAGTCGTTCCTCCGGGGTGTGCCAGAGGATGGAGGAGCGGATCCGCACCGCGGGGTAGCCGCGGGCCCAGAGGATGCCGCCGTTTCGCCGGTCGAGGGCGGCGGCCACACCCAGGTTCGTGACGCAGTAGAGCACGCCGTTCCGCTCCGAGACCGCGCTCCCGGCCACCTCCTTGATCGGCCGTCCGAAGAGGTTCAACTCCTGCTGACCGGTGCAGACCCGGGTCATCCACAGGAGCTTCCCGGTACGGATGTGCACCGCGAGCACGTAGGAACTGAAGCGCTGCCTCGAGCGCGTGGCGGTGACGTAGATGATGTCGCCCACCACCGTCGGAGGGGAGCTGACATTGATGTCCTCGAGTTCGTCGAGCTTCATCGCCGCCAGGGACGCGTTGTCGTGGCACCAGAGCATCTTGCCGGTGGTGCGCGACACCGCGAAGAGTCGCCGTTGCGGAATGTAGAAGATCACCCTCTGGTTGGCGAAGGTGTCGGCATTGTCCGGCGGCATGGGGGCCTGGATCTCGAGGGGAGCGATGACGATGTCCCGGCTGACGGCGCTGCCGAGCAGGGTGCCGGGGTTGGTCTTGCCTTCGGAGGCTCTCAGGTTGTTGCCGTTGAAGCTCCAGACGGTCTTACCGGTGTAGAGGTTCACCGCGTAGAGCGTGAAGCCGTTGTGGAAGAAGACCACGCCGCGGTCCACGACCGGATGAATCGGGAAGTGGTTTTCGAGGAGACGACCGGTGGAGTGGCGCTGGCCCATGAACTGGTTCCGCGGGTAGTCATCGTACTTGTAGCGGAACTGCGTGCCGTGGCGCCATCCGTCCGTGCCGATGCCGTGGACCGCGACGGAGAAGGCCACGCGGTCGGGGGTCCGCCCGAAGACCGGCCAGGAGCCGGCGGAGAGGTCCCCACCCGGGACCGCAGAGTCGAGAAGCTCTCTCATGGGCGCGTAGAAGTCCCTCTGCGGGATCAAAAGGCCCCCGATCGGGAGCGTGGTGACGCTGTCGAAGATGCCGGGGTGTCGGGCCTTGAACTCGGCCAGGCCCACGAGGTCTCCCGCTCGCGCCAGCGCGAAGGCCAGCGCTCCCCGGTCCACCTCTGTCGCTTCGTCCGGGAAGTCGCGGTCGAGGAGCCCCAGGCAGTGCGCCGCGTCTTCGGGCCGCCCCTCCTGCAGGTGGAGCATGGCCAGCGTGCGCAGAGCCCTGGGTCCCTGACCGGAAAGGTAGAAGCGTCGGATCACCTCCGTAAGGAGCTTCGCGTCCCGGGTGCGTCCGGCGCGGGCGATCGATCGGGAGGCCTCCAGCGCGGTGTGCGTGCGGTAGGCTTCGCGGCCCGCGGCGGGCAGGGACTCGATGAATCGGTGAGCCCAGACGCGGGTTCCGATGAAGCGCGCCTCGAGCGGAGGGCCGTCGAGCACCACGTCCTTCTCGTGATGGTCGATGACCTTCTGCAGCGCGATGACCGCCTTGTCCCAGTGACCGTTGGCGGCGGAGCGCTCCGCCTCCAGCGTCAGCGCGCGCGCCACCTGGGAATCGGGCACCGAGTACGGCATCCCCATGAAATCGCCCATGCTCTCCTGGCCGGTGGCGATGCCGGCCAGGAACAGGATGACCGCCGCGACGAGTGCGAGTTCAGATCTCTTCATGAGCAACTCCTCCGGTAGAGGATAAGCGGAGATGTTCCTCTGCGGGCAGTTCGCCCGCCGTCTCACTGCCGGCACCCCCTCCGACATCTCAGAGGAGTCGGTACCGCTTCCGAATCAGCCACTCCGCCGCCAGGAGCGCCGTGAAGACGAAGAGTACCCAGGAATCATCCCACAGGTCCTCGCTTCGGACCTCGGAGGAGATGTACACCGAGCGGGGCGGGATGGTCTCCGGCAGCTTGCCGATCTGGTAGAGCGGCAGGGCCTCCCCCGAGGACTCCACCGCCATCCGGTTCATCAACTCCAGGTTGATCAGCGGGTTCTTCATCTCCTCGGTGGAGTACTCGACCTTGAACAGCTTCTCCGGGCGTTCCTCGTCCCCGTCGCCGGCGTCCCCGTGGAGTAGATAGGTGCCTTCCTCGAAGACGGTCAGGGTGTGGATGTAGCGGCCCGGCTCGGAGGGATCCAGGACCATCAGGATCTCCTGCTCGTCGCCGTCCGGCGTGCGAACGGTGATGGTCTGGGTCTCCGCCGTCAGGGGCTTGAAGTCGTGGTCGTAGACCTCCGCCTCGATCGACACCTGGTCACCCACGAAGTAGGTTTCCTGATCGGTGAAGATCTTGAATCGCAGGTTGCCGCCGAGCAGCTTGTGCGTGGCCAGGAGGCGGATCGCCTCGCCGTAGAAGCGGTAGTGGTAGCGGTCTCCGAACGCCCAGCGCAGCCGCCACAGTTCGTCCACGCCGATGTAGAGCGATCGGCCCGCCTTGTAAGGCATGGTGGCCATGATCACGTGCGGCCCGAACTTGTTGCGGTTGTGGCTGTACTCGCCGGGGTGGGTGGCGAGCACGGTGGCCGTGGACTTCGCCCGCTCCACCGGGAAGTACCAGAACTGCGCGCTGAACTTGTCCTGCTCCCAGATCTGCCGGGAGACCACGGGATCGTCCTCGAGCATCATGATCGGGTGCTCGCGACCCTCCTCGGTCAGCACCAGGTTGAACGAGCGCGCGGTGTCCTGGCTGGCCCGGATCGCCTCTTCGGGGTTGACCACCACCGGCAGGACGTAGCGTAGATCGGTCCCGCCGTAGGAGCGGGGGGAGTTGTAGGGACCGGCGATCATGATGAAGCCGCCGCCGTCCTCCACGAACTCGCGCAGGTTCTCGAGCACGGCCTTGGACCGCTCCTCGTGGTTCGGCTCGGAGGGGGGCACCAGGCGCTGCCAGTCCACGTCACCGAAGATCACCACGGCGTACTCGTAGAGATCCTCCTTCTTCTCCGGGAAGTGCTGGATCGGACGCCAGCCCGGGCTGTAGGGCTGCACCGCGGAGGGGTCCGCATCGAGATTCACCACGTGAGCGAGGATCGTCTCGTGGTCGCGGATCAGGGCGTTCTTCAGGAAGCGGTACTCCCACCGCGGATACCCCTCCACGTAGAGCACCTTGATCTTCTTGTCCACCACGCGCAGGTGGTGCGTGATGAAGTTGTCGTTCTCGATCTTCTCCCCCTCCATCACCGGGATGCCGATGCGAAGGGCGTAGCTGCCCGGGCGTTCGAAGCGGTGGGAGACGCGCAGCGTGATCTCCTCACCCTCCTCCCCGAGCACCGTGGCCGCCCCGCGGAGATCGAGTTCCTCCTCCACGCGGCCGTCCTCGTCCATGGAGAGGAGTTCCGCGGTGACGGGTTCCCCGACGAAGCCCATGTGGCTCACGGCGAACTGGAAGAGCACCTCTTCTCCCCTCAGCACCACCTCCCGCGCCTTCAGATTGGAGACGTGGATGTTGCGCGGCAGGTCGGGGTCGCCGATGCCCACCAGGTAGAGGGGGACACTCGGCTGGGCGCCCGCCGCCTTGCGGGCCGCGTCCACTGGTCCGGTCGCGCCGGCGGTCACGCTCTGGCGGCCGTCGGTGAGCACCACCACCCCGGCCAGCGGCTCGTCCCGGAGACGGAAGTCGTCGAGCACGTCGGAGACCGCATCGCCCAGGAAGGTGAACGCCCCCGTGCCGCGGAGTCCGTGGATGCGGTCGGTCAGGGAAGTCTGCTGCTCCTTGTCCTCCAGGGCCTCACTGCCGGAGAAGAGGAGCGTGGTGTCCACGTCGAAGGTGTAGATGTGCAGGTGGAACCGCTTGGCGAGCTTGTTCAGAAGGTCGAGGTTCGGATTGGTGAGGGTGCCCTTCACCAACTCCAGCCGGGCCACCGTGGATGGCTGCACGAGCCCCAGGTTCGCTACTCCCCGGGTCGCCTGGCGCTTCTCGGGGTTGGCGTAGGCGTCCACGAACTCCATCG
>SWCD01006953.1_pt1 | contig 17124 bp, 23 predicted proteins | sample 4693011 | NCBI WGS metagenome assembly SWCD01 (sample SAMN10267278, study PRJNA491770) | bioreactor metagenome | isolation source: DHS bioreactor inoculated with marine | place: Japan: Omine Ridge, Nankai Trough | reverse complement strand
CCACCGACCTCTCTGCTGTTGTAGCCAAAATCAAGGCAAATGCCGATGTCCAGGCCGTGGTGAACTGGTCCATCGTTCCGGCCCAGGCCATTGTTGCTAAGAATATGCGCCAGGCAGGTTGGGAAGTACCTCTTTTCCAGAGCCATGGTTTTGGTAACACCAAATATATTGAGGCTGCCGGTGAAGCGGCCGAAGGCATTATCTTCCCAAGCGGCCGTCTCCTTGCTGCCGATGTTCTTCCTGATGGCCATCCTCAAAAGGCCCTGCTCAAGAAGTACATCAATGATTACGAGACAAAGTATAATGGCGAAAAGGCCTCAACCTTCGGCGGCCATGGCTATGATGCCATCATGATCCTTGCCAAGGCCATTGAAAATGCCGGCAGCAGCGACAAGTACAAGGTTCGCGATGCCATCGAAAACCTTAAAAACCATGCCGGTACCGGTGGTGTGTACAACTTCAGCCCCACCGACCACAACGGCCTTGTCATCGATGCCTTTGAGATGATGACCGTAAAAGACGGCAAATTCGTCCTTTACAATAAGTAAGCAACGCTCGACAACCTAAACGACTTATGGGGATACAAGCGCTTCATTTTGTATCCCCTTTTTTAGGTCTTCGGCCCTAGTAATAGCAGAAAAACCCCAGGCTAGGTGGAAAACGTAGCGAACGAAGCTGAAACAAGGAAAAGTTTGACGCAAAAGCGCGCCCCGAAGGAAGTGCCCTTGGGGTGCAGCGTACAACCAGTACGTGAGCATTTTAAGTCAAACTTTGACGCAGTATCAGCGAGTGTAGTAGTTTTCCACCAGCCACCCGCTTTATGACTCTAGAACTTTTCAGCCAATACATTTTTGCCGGCATAACCTACGGGATTATCTATGCCATTGTCGCTATTGGCTTTAATATCATTTACAACACCACCGGCATTATCAACTTCGCCCAAGGCGAATTTGTCATGCTGGGCGGCATGACTGCTATTTCCCTTAATCAAATCCTGCCGCTGCCTCTGGCCATTGTCGCAGCTGTCCTTTTTACCATGCTGGTCGGGGCTCTGATTGAGATTGTTTTTATCCGCTGGCTGGAAAGCCCGTCGGTGTTGAGGATGATCATCATCACCATCGGCCTTTCCATCATTATTCGGGAAATTGCGCTCCATGTCTGGGGCGATACGGTCCGCGCCCTGCCCTATTTCACCGGCAATGTTGTAAGCTCTGTGAAAATCCTCGGGGCATCCATCTCTCCGCAGGTTCTCTGGGTTTTGGCTGTCTGTTCGTGCATTGTTATTTTGCTGAGCCTCTTTTTTAAATATACCCCCTTGGGAAAAGAGATGCAGGCCTGTGCAGCCAATCGCTTGGCAGCTACCCTGTGCGGGATTAATGCCAAAAACATGGTCACCTTTTCCTTCATGCTCAGCGCTGCCATTGGCGCTGTGGCTGGCTGTGTGGTGTCACCCATTACCTCTAGTCAGTATGATATGGGCACCGGCCTTGCCATCAAAGGCTTCACTGTTGCCGTTCTTGGCGGGCTTGGCAACTCCATGGCTGCTGTGGCAGCCGGGCTCCTTTTAGGGATTCTTGAAGCATTCAGCGTTGGTGTTGGTTTTCCTTTAGCGTTTCAGGATGCCATCTCCATCTCCATCCTTCTTGTCATTCTTTTTGTCCGTCCCCACGGACTCTTTGGCAATAAGCAGGCAGCAAGCCTCAAGGAGTTCTAATGGGTTCTAAGAAAATTACATCCATTGCCCTGCTTGTCGCTGTCGTTATTGCTGTCCAGCTTCTTACCCAGCTTACCGGCACAAGTTATTACCTGACCCAGCTGACCATGACCATCTACTCCTGTTTGCTCATTGTCGGGCTTTGCCTGGTCATGGGCTATGCCGGGCAGATATCTTTGGGCCATGCCGGTTTCTTTGCCATTGGCGGCTATACATCTGCATCCTTAACCACCACAAACCTGCTGCCGGCCCTGGAAAAGGGCAGCACCTGCGTAGGCCTGCTTAATAAAATAGGATTCCTGGTGACAAGCACCAGTATGTTCGGCGAACCCCTGCTGACTGTCCATCCATGGGTTGCCTGTCTTCTCGCCATTACCATTACTGCTCTTATCGCCTTTTTGATTGGTATTCCGGTCCTCAAGCTCAAGGGTCATTATCTGGCCATGGCAACCCTCGGTTTTGGCATTATCATCTTCCGCATTGTTTTAGCCATGGAGATTTTCGGCGAGGCTGACGGCATCTCCGATGTGCCCGGCTTCACCCTGCTTCCCGGCCTTACCGTCAATGGTGATATGGGTAACCGGGTGGTGAATTATTATATTGCCGCTGGTGTTCTTGTTTTTGGTTTTGTCCTCCTTCTAAATCTTATTGACTCGCGGGTGGGCCGCGCCCTGCGCGGCATCCATGGTGCTGAAGATGCCGCCGATGCAATGGGCATTAATACTGCCCGCTATAAGCTCTACACCTTTGTGCTCTCGGCAGTTTTTGCGGCTGTGGCTGGCGTGCTTCTTACCCACTACACCGGTGGTATCAGTCCTTCTGATGCCGGGGTTATGAAATCTGTACGCTATGTGGCTATTGTTGCCATTGGCGGTATGGCAAGCCTGTGGGGAGCCCTGACCATGGGAGGCCTTCTTAACTTCCTATCGCTGCGCGGTATGTTTGGTTCTTATGATGATGCTGTCTTTGGGGCCATCCTAATCATCATCATGCTCTTTGCTCCTGATGGGGTTTTGCGCCTTTCCATCTGGAGCAAACTAAAACAGCTGAAGGAGGGTAAGTAATGTCTCTTCTTCAGCTTCGTGATGGCAATAAACGTTTTGGCGGGCTGCACGCTGTTAATTCCGTGAGTTTTGATGTTGAAAAAGGAGCGATCAAGGCCGTTATCGGCCCCAATGGCGCGGGTAAAACAACCCTCTTTAACCTCATCTGTGGTTCCCTGGGCGCTGACTCTGGTGCTGTTACCTTTGAGGGCCAACCAATCTTAGGCTTAAAGCCCTACCAGATTGCTTCCACCGGGGTTTCCAGAACCTTTCAGAACATTAAAATGTTTCCTGGCATGACAGCTTTAGAAAATGTCATGGTCGGCCTGCACACCAAGAGTAAGGCTGGTTTTTGGGCAGGCATGTTCCCCTTTGCTGCCACCCGCAAAGAGGAGCAACAGATCAGGGAGCAGGCCCATGAGCTGCTTGAACTGCTTGATATCGCCGAGTTCGCTGATGTTGAAGCAAGCAGCCTTGCCTTTGGCCAGCAAAGGGCTGTGGAGTTTGCCCGTGCCCTGGCATCCGATCCTACCCTGCTCCTGCTTGACGAACCGGCTGCTGGCCTCAATATCTATGAAACCGCTGAGGTAGCCCGGCTGATCACCAAAATTCAGCAGCAGGGCATTACCGTTCTTCTTGTTGAGCACGACATGAGCCTGGTCATGGATATCTCAGACGAGATTGTCGTGTTAAGTTTTGGCCAGCACATTGCAGAAGGTACTCCCAGTGAGATCCAGCATAATGAAGAAGTAATCCAGATCTATCTCGGCGAATAGGACTTACTCATGCTGAAAATACGAAACCTTGAATCCGGCTACGGTAAGCTTCGCGTCCTTAAGAAAATATCCATGCATGTTGATGCCGGGGAGATTGTTACGCTTATCGGTGCCAACGGTGCTGGCAAGACCACCCTGCTCTATACCATTGCCGGGATGATTCGGGCCACAGGTGGTGATATTGTTCTTTTTGACAACAACCTCCGCACCAGTACGCCTCAGCAAATCGTCAAAATGGGTTGCTCGTTGGTGCCTGAGGGCAGGCAGGTATTCTCCACCATGAGTGTTGAGGATAATCTTATTTTGGGCGGCTATGTCCAGTACAAAAGGGACAAAGAATACTCTCAAAAAAACGAGCTGGCCTCGATCTATGATATATTTCCGGTTCTGCAGGAACGTAAAGACCAGCTTGCCGGCACCCTGTCTGGCGGTGAGCAGCAGATGCTGGCTATGGGCCGTGCCCTGATGGCTGGCCCCAAACTGATCATGATGGATGAACCATCCACCGGTCTGGCTCCCTTGATCGTCAAAAATATCTTTCAGATCATCATTCGTCTGCGTGAAGCCGGTAACACAGTGCTCCTGGTGGAACAAAATGCCAAGGCTGCCCTGGGTATTGCTGATCGCGGCTACGTCCTTGAGACCGGCAAAATCATCCTCCAGGGCCCAGCTGATGATCTGTTAAACAACTCCGACGTCCAACGTGCCTATTTGGGTAGAGATGTTGATTCTGACACTGCTACCTGTGATATAGTTTAGACGGGCCCACAGCCCTTCTCTTACAAAAAACTTGGTTGTGAACTCCTACATTAAGTGAATGCCATGAACTACTGGGAAGAACAGAAAGAATGTATGCCCCGTGAAGACCTTGAGCAGCTTCAGCTTGAGCGTCTGCAGTCCACCCTCTTCCGGGTAACCACCCATGTACCTTTTTATCGTAAAAAGTTTAAAGATGAAGGTATAGACCCAGATGGCTTCAACTCCCTTACTGACATCAGCAAACTCCCCTTTACCACCAAGGATGACCTACGTAACAACTACCCCTACGGCCTTTTTGCTGTTCCCTTAAGAGACATTGTCCGGGTCCATGCCTCATCCGGCACTTCGGGCTCAGCCACATAGGTAGGTTATACCCAGAACGATCTTAAAACCTGGTCAAACATGGTGGCCCGTATACTCACTGCTGCTGGCGTGACCAACGACGACGTTGTCCAGATCGCCTTTGGCTACGGCATGTTCACCGGCGGCTTTGGCCTCCATTATGGCGCTGAACGGGTGGGAGCCTCTGTTATCCCTATTTCAAGCGGCAACACTAAACGTCAAATCCAGATCATGCAGGATTTTCGCACTACTGCCTTGGTGTGCACACCAAGCTATGCCTTAGTTTTGGCTGATGCCATGGAGAGCCTGGACATTAATGTTAATGCCCTTAACCTAAAGTTCGGCCTTTTTGGCGGCGAACCCTGGTCTGAGGAGATGCGCCGTGAGATCCAGACTAAACTTAATATCATCGCAACCGACAATTACGGGCTCAGTGAGGTTATGGGACCAGGGGTTGCAGGTGAGTGTATTGAAAGAAACGGTCTGCACATTAATGAAGATCATTTTCTGGTGGAGATTATTAACCCAGATACACTCGAGCCTGTTGAGTCAGGCGAGATTGGCGAGGTTGTTGTTACCACCCTTACCAAAGAGGGTTTTCCTGTTATCCGTTATCGAACCCGTGATCTTGCCAAGATCATTGATGAGCCCTGCCCCTGCGGGCGCACCTTACGGCGTATGACCAGGATTATTGGCCGCACCGATGATATGCTCATTATTAAAGGTGTTAATGTCTACCCCATGCAGATTGAAGCCATCCTCTTTGATATTGAAGGCACCGAACCACATTACCAGATCATTGTCGAGCGCGAGGGCCGCCTTGATAAGGCCCAGGTGTTGGTGGAGGTAACCGAGTCTATCTTCTTTGATCAGATGAAGAAACAGAGGCAGCTCGTTGATCATATTAAAAAGCGGTTAGCTGCTGAGCTTGGCATCGGGGTTGATGTGAAGCTTGTGGAAGAGAAATCTTTGGAGCGGTTTGAGGGCAAGGCCAAGAGAGTTATTGATAAGAGAGATTTTTCTGGGGAATAGCCTGCCTCTTCTTCAAGTTATTAACTGCTACACAAAAGAGGGTGATGACGTGTAAGTCATCACCCTCTTTTATTATTGGAAGTGAGTGATCCTCTGCTGCCCATTTCCTCGTACTTACTTCTCAGTATCAGAGTCATCTTCTTGAAAGTGATCCGGGTAATGCTTTTTCATACATGTTGGGCAGACTGTATGGCTAAAATCGACTCCTGAGTGCTTATGGATGTAGTTTTCTATCTGCTCATAGTAGCCGTCGTCGTTGCGGATATTCTTGCAAAACGAGCATATCGGCAGAATACCCTGTAAAGTCTTTATCTCTTTAAGGGCTTGTTCAAGTTTGCCAATCAAGGCATCTGTGCTTCTGCCGATTACCCAGGAAACTATGAGTGCAATCACTGTCACAACGAGTAGCAGAAGCAGATTTCTGATAAGAGCATCATTGGCAGGCCCGAGGATATGCTCCTCAGGGATACCTGCCCATACATATAAATAGGGAGAATCATGGCGATTCAGCCGTACCTGTTCAAAAGCAAATATACGGTTAATACCGTCTGAACCAGCACTGGTGAATATTCCTGGCTCTTTTGCATCATAGGCTATTTGCCAATTCTTCGCATTTATCCTGTTGCCCACAGGATTCGTATCACTCTGAGAGGGATAATAAAATAACCTGACTCCGTTATGATCAGTGATAGCGATAAATGATTTCTCTGGTAGATCCATGACCTCATGGAAGTTTGAAAAATCTGACAACTTGATAACAACAGTTAAAATGGCCTTGGCATTCCCCTGCCCATCAAGTACAGGATAGGCGAAAGCAAGACCAGGCACAGTAGCTCCAACCCTTGAGACGATATATTCACCAACGACAAATTCCTTTGTCTTCAGGGCATCTATAAAATGTTTTCGATCTGCCAGATTGACTTTGTTAAAAGATCTGCCCGAAGCTAACACCACGCCATTGATAACAGAAATGGCAATATTGTTGTAATTTTTGTTCTGGGCCACAATTGCTTTAAAAATTTCATTCACCCTCTCTGTGTCCATAGCCTGTATAGACGGAAGGTGTGACAGAGTGCATAGGATTTGCTTCACAGAACGGGTTACTTCCTGCTGAGTGCTCGCCATGGTATGGGTAAGCTGAAAGACATTTTTTTGGGCATATTCGATGGATTGTCGCCGTTGCTCCAAACCTGAATAAAGGAGGATTACCAAAGCCGGAGAAATTGCAAGCATCATCAACAAGCCAAGCTTCCTGCTCAGTGAGCCCATTCCTAGAAGTCCCATGTGCGCCCCCATAAAGAATCCTTCAAATTGGAAAATGGTATCTCTATACCTTATATTAGATAGGCAAAACTCTCCACCAAAGAGTTATCAGTGAGTTCTGATTCAAAGGTAACGTATAATTTTCAGGACTTGAACTGCTAAGGTATTTCTGGCGAGTATGTCATCACCCCTTTTTTATTTGGAGTGATTGGACCTCTGCTGCTTATTTCTTACTTTCTTGTTGAAGTTCAATGTCTTTTCGCCGTTACGCTGCTGCTCGGCCAGCCAGTGAAACGGGCGAAAGGAACCGAAAAGGGAATTGCTCTTCGACAGGCTCAGAGACCGGTCCCTGAGCCTGTCGAAGTGTAACGCCTCCAGCCTCGCTCAGGTGGTAATGGGGGGAAAACGAGCAGCAGAAGGAAACGAACGTTAAATATTATATGCTTTAGTCTCAACATCTCTACATTGCTTATCGATATGGAAGGATATTGATTTAATTTGTTTGTCGTCTAATACAACTTGCCCCTTTGTGAGGAATGCCGGATTTTTACCGTTAAACATCCTTATATCGCTTGGCCCTACTATATCTATCCACCAGCCTGGAATGGCTAATACTGGTATAGCCTTGTACTTTTCCCCTGTTGAATTCTCCAGCCATTTTGATAGCCACGAAGCTTGTTTCTTTGCTTGAATTACAGGCTTATCTTCACTCCAACCTGGGAACATTAATTTCTTGCCATCAAATTGAAGCTTCCAGCTATCGTTTTCTTGCTTCCTGGTTTTTGCACGCCCCTTTGTCTCAATTGCAAAGACACCTTGCGGGCCAACCGCTATGTGATCAATGTTAAACTTGTCAGCAGGGAAATCATGGAAAACTCGGTAGCCTAGTCCAATAAGTTGTGATAGCTCTTGGCCGACAGCAACTTCACATTCATAACCTAGACGCAGCAAATTCCTTTTTTTGATCATTTTGTAAACGTCTTTCGACAACGAAAATATAAAGCCTGCTGCCCCCAGCAGGTAAACATAAAGGACTATATTCCCAATGTTTTTTTCTGAAACTACAACTTGAGTAGCGTAAACAGAATATATAGTAATTGGAACTAAAGGAATAAATAGCGCTTTAATAAGAATGTCGGACGTTAAATCTTCAATCTGCCCCTGCAAGGTCTGACCGGCACTCCTTAGCAACTCAATATTCAAAGGAGATTTTTTCGATTTAGTTTGTTTCTTGAAAATAAAGATGATTGTGCTTAATGGAACAACACATAAAACTATAAAAATAACAGTCGGAATCAGGGGGACTAGAAAATTCATATTTTGAGTTTATTCATTTACCTAACGACAAATTTAGAGTGCGACAAGGAGCTGAGCCGCCATACCGACGGCCTTTTTCGCGCCTCATAAATAGCTATTTTGCCCAATCTTTATTTAAGTTCACCCTGTAAGAGATAAATAATAGCAGGACAGAGAAGTAGAAGTAACATCCCAAATCCTAGTAAATTACCCTTTCTAGGGTTAAAATCATCTGCTATTTTTTTCCATGAATAACAAAAAATATATTTCCCGAAATAGATATCCAGTAATACCATTAGCAACATCAAAATAAACCCAATCAAAAAACATTGTAATAATCCTGAAGGATCTATCCATGGCAAAGAGAACCAAATAATAGTCGAAAATATCGCTGTGCCAGAAACAAAACTCAATTGTTTAGCACGATATTGCCCCAACTTACGGTGCAAGTATCTCACACGGATATTCCCATTTATTATTTCTCCAATTGCAATAAATACCCAGACAATAATTGTTTTTATTAGCATTTGACAGCCTTAGTATGCGGAATAACCTCTGTAACAGCACCTATTCTTGTGAACATTTCCTTTCGGCGCAACCAGACAATTAGAGCAGCAAAGCCCACAAGAAAATATGTGTCATATGGTTGCGCATCAGGAAAAACTGGATTCATCAGATTAAAATGGAACAACGCCGCCAGCAAGATACTGCCGCGAGATCCATTGAACAACCCCGTTGCAATGATGCTTATCGCAAGGCACCCGATAAAAAACGGCGCAAATGTCCATTCGCTCTGCTGCGTTCCGCTCAATAAGAAAGCAGGCAAATGCCAGCCCCCCATATGATGCCAAGAATTAAACCAGCCCATATCGGCGCGAATTTTCTCTGCAGCAAAGGGAGTGCGAGTCCTCGCCACCCGAACTCCTCAACGGGGCCTTTAATTGCAGAGAATATCAACGCCGAGAATAGGGACCAAACTGAAGTAAACGGAAAAGAGTTCTCGAAAAGGGTGCCCTTTAAAGCGGAACCCACATAGAAAATTAACGGAATCCCTATAAACAAAAAAATATACCAGGCTGGGGAGCATCGCCAAAGGCACAAGCGAGAAAGAAAACTCTGAATTCCTCTACCTCCACCGTGGTAACCGACAATGACGAAGGCTCCAATCGCTGGTGCGTATACACACAAAAAAAATAGCGGATGCTGCCCGGTCAATGAACCAAACATGCGAACCATTTGGTCAGGAAGAAAGATAAACGATGCTAAAATTCCCCATGCCAATCCGAACGCAATCAGTAAAAATGGAATCAATGATGAAAAGGGAATTAAGAATTTTTCGTGTGAGTACATTTCCTGACATCCCTACGGCTAAATTATTACTATCTTTCAGCCCTAACTATTGAATATGACTTTGCAGGTTTAGGGCCATATGGCTTATGTATCATATTCCACTAGCGCTGCTATTATTTGAACTCCAAGAACTCGATATATGCCACATAAAGACTGTTACGTCATAATATTAGACGGATACTAGTGCCCAAAGGGCATACTTATTGAAGTTCCCCATTCAGCGCTGAGCTCGTTTTGCTTCGGAAAATGGAATTGAATTGCAGCATGTCTGAACATCCGCAGGATGTGAGTTTCTGCAATTCCTATTTTCCGAAGCGAAACGAGCGGGCCGTCAGGCCAGTGCTGTTGGGGTGCCCTTTTCGGTTCCTTTCGCCCGTTTCACTGGCTGGGCAAGCACCAGGGTAGCAGCGAAAGGAACAATACCAGAATCAACCATCCCATAAGAATCCCCAACACGTCCCCTTCCTCCAACACAAATAAAAAGGGAGACAACGCCAAAGCGCCACCTCCCTTTCATAAAAACTCTATGTAAATAATCTTAGAACGAAAAGTTAACCACCGGCAAAAATCCAAGCGGCTCCCCATCATTATTAAAATTCAAAAGTCCAACCTGCAACCCATCAAGATCACCAGCTACATTATAAAAACCAACCTGCACACCACCCATCTTCTTACCGGCACTATTAAAAAAACCTGTCTGCAAACCAACAAAATCGCCCTCAGTGAAATTAGCAACACTACTCTGCCAACCAGTAAAATCACCCTCAACAAAATTAACACCACCGACTTGGATACCACTGACATCACCAGTGGCTTTGTTCACCAGACCAAAATCCAAACCAGTAACGTTCTTATTCACACCATAAAGGAGGTTGAAACGAAAACCACCAATGGAGTCCTCTTTGTCAAAAACCTGCCAGGGCTCAAGAAAGGCAAACTGCGCCGGCTTATCACCACCTGCAGCAAAACTGGTCATGGGCAAGGACAAGCAAACAGATGCCATAATAAGTAGGGTCATTAATATTTTCTTCATTGATTCCTCCACTTCGGTTCATAGATAGTTTTTAAACTGTAAGCAAACAGCTCTTTTCGCCCCCATCCACAATAGCCTTAACTATAAAAGCTTGTCCTGTGAGATGTAAATGAATTAATTGTCGCATGGGCATAAAAAAACCCCTGCAGTTTTTAAAACTGCAGGGGTTAACAATCGAATATAAAAGAAGATTTTAGTTATCTTCCTCTTCAACCTCATGGCTTTTTTCAGAATAATTAACAAGCTCAAGGATAGCCATGGGAGCGCAATCTCCACGCCTGTTACCAGTCTGGATAATGCGGGTGTAGCCACCTGGTCTTTCCTTATACTCAGGACCAAGCTCATCAAACAGCTTAGCAACAACACTCTTGTCCTGGATAAAGGAGAGGGCCTGACGGCGTGCATGAAGATCACCACGCTTGGCAAGGGTGATCATCTTATCTGCAACTTTGCGTATCTCTTTGGCCTTGGGGGTAGTGGTTACAATTCTCTCATGATCAAGCAGAGAAGTTACCATATTACGTACCATGGCTTTACGATGAGAGGTGGTCCTGCCTAAACGGCGACCTGCTTTTCTATGCCTCATTGGTCGATCCTCAATATTACAACCCAGAACAAAACGGGGTTATTAATTACTTATTCCTGGTTTTCGTCCGGTGCGGCAGCAACAGGAATCTTCCAGTTGTCTAGTACCATACCAAGCGATAATTCCATTTCAGAGAGAAGCTGCTTGATCTCGTTAAGAGATTTGCGGCCAAAATTCTTGGTCTTCAGCATCTCTGCTTCTGTTTTCTGTACAAGCTCGCCAATAAAATTAATATTGGCATTACGAAGACAGTTGGAGGAACGAACAGATAACTCAAGGTCCTCTACGGAACGGTTGAGGTTCTCGTTCACAGGCTCACGCTCCTCAGCGCTTACCTCTTCCTCTTCTGGTTCGACCTGATCTTCATCAAAGTTAATAAAGATGGTCATCTGCTCCTTTAGAATCTTTGCTGCATAAGCAATAGAATCTTCAGGTGTCACACTGCCATCGGTGGTAATCTCCATGGTCAGCTTATCGTAGTCGGTCTGCTGGCCAACACGGGCCTGATTTACAATGAACTTCACATTGCGAATAGGCGTAAAAATCGCATCAATGGGGATATAGTCAACAGGAAGGTCCTCTGTCTTGTTGGCTTCAGCCGGGCTATAGCCCTTACCCCATTTAATAACCATCTCAGCAACGAAATCACCGTCACCGGTAATGGTACAGATATGCTTATCAGGGTTCATAACCTCAACGGTATGATCACCGATAATGTCACCGGCAGTTACACTGCCCTTACCCTTCTTTTCAATGCGGACAATTTTCTCCTCTGCTGAGTTAATCTTGAAACGCACCTCTTTGAGGTTCAAGATGATCTCAGTGGCATCTTCGAGAATACCGGGCAGGGTAGAAAACTCGTGCATTGCACCTTCTATCTTCACAGCAGTAACAGCTGCACCTTGAACGGTGGAAAGAAGGATGCGCCTGAGGCAGTTACCAATTGTTGTGGCAAAACCGCGTTCTAAAGGCTGGCAGATGAATTTGCCGTATGTTTCTGTATGGCTATCTGAGACAACCTCAAGTCGCTTGGGCGAAATAAGGTCATGCCAGTTTCTATAAAAAGGTGCTGTCTCTTCTTGCTCGATAGCGTTCTCTTTTTCTGTCATATTCGTCACGTTAGTTATCTGCCTGAAATGTATTTATTTGTTACAGCACAAACGTTTAGCGGATGGACAAGTAATCCACCCGCTACGAAACAGCTCGCTGATTCTCGTTAAACCTGCAAGCAGGCAGAACAAGAACCAAAACCTGCTTACTTATTTGGAGTAAAGTTCAACAATCAGCTGTTCCTGAATTGGTAAGGTCAACTCTTCACGAACAGGCATTGTCTTTACTGTGCCCTTATAATTTGGATGATCGGCAGTAAGCCAGCTTGGCACACCGCGACGGGCTACAGCAGAAATGGACTCATTAACAGCAGGAGTTTTCTGGCTCTTTTCTTTCAAGGTAATTTCCTCACCCACGCTTACCAGGTAGGAAGGGATATTGACCTTTTTACCATTAACCAAAACATGGTTATGGCGCACGAGCTGACGAGCTTGATTACGTGAATTGGCAAAACCAAGACGGTAAATAGTGTTATCAAGACGACGCTCTAAAAGCTGGAGCAGGTTCTCACCTGTAACACCTTTCTTGCTGTCAGCCATATAAAAATAGCGGCGGAACTGGTCTTCAAGGATACCATAGATACGGCGCACCTTCTGCTTCTCACGAAGCTGAACTGCATAGTCAGAGCTTTTACGTACACGGGCCTGACCATGCTGACCAGGAGCGTATGAACGTCTCTCAAATGCACACTTATCTGAGAAACAACGCTCGCCTTTTAAAAATAGCTTTAATTTTTCGCGCCTGCACTGACGGCATGAAGCGCCACGATATCTAGCCAATTGAATCCTCCACTTAGTATCTGTGGTTGAGGAGTATTAAAATTAAACTCTTCTGCGTTTCGGGGGTTTACAACCATTATGAGGAAGAGGAGTCACATCTGTGATTTTGGAAACCTCTAAACCCTGAGCCTGAAGGGCCCGAATGGCTGCTTCACGTCCTGGGCCAGGACCTTTTACACGCACTTCAACTTTGCGCATACCATTGTCCTTGGCCGTTTTAGCAGCATTTTCAACATTGTTCTGAGCTGCAAAAGGGGTAGACTTACGTGAACCCTTGAAACCCAAAACACCGGAGCTGCACCAGGAAACGACGTTTCCCTGCTTATCTGAAATAGTGACCAGGGTATTATTAAATGTAGATTTAATATGGGCAATGCCCTCTGGTATATTCTTTTTAACTTTTTTCTTGGTTGTTTTCTTGGGACTAGCCATGAATATACTCCAAAGAAGATTAGCTTCTTATTTTTTCTTTACTGCCGGACCGCGACGGGGACCTTTGCGGGTACGTGCATTAGTTTTGGTACGCTGTCCACGAACTGGAAGGCCACGACGATGACGGATACCGCGATAGCAGCCGAGGTCCATCAAACGTTTTAAATCCATGGCAACTTCACGGCGACGATCACCTTCAACCACGTAACTATCTTCAATGACCTTTCTGATATTAGCTACATCAGATTCTGTAAGATCATCGCTATTGGTCTCATGGGCCAAGCCAACTTTATCAAGAATTGCCTTTGAGCTTGTCCGTCCGATACCATGGATGTAAGTCAAGGCAATAACCATATGTTTATTTTTAGGCAAATCTACGCCTGCTAATCGTGCCAAGGTAATCCTCCTGCAATAATTTTAGATGTGACGCTTGGTCGCTGGCACTAACAATAAGTAAAAGACTTATCTACTAAAGTGATTATCCCTGACGCTGTTTATGTTTCTTGACCTTGCAAGAAACCCGTACAACGCCTTTACGTTTAAAAACGCGGCAATCACTACAAATTTTCTTAACTGATGCACGAACTTTCATATCGTAAATCCTTTAAAACGCTTATTTCTTCTTTCCGCCTTTGGCCCTGAATGTGACCCGGCCTCGGGTCAGGTCATAGGGGGAAAGCTCAACAGTTACGCGGTCACCGGGAAGAATTTTAATAAAATGCATCCGCATTTTGCCAGATATATGAGCTAAAACCTTATGACCATTGTCAAGTTCCACTCGAAACATTGCGTTGGGTAAAGGTTCAATAATGGTGCCTTCTACCTGGATAGCCTCTTCTTTTGGCATACTTCGTTCCTGTCTGTTTTGTCGAAAAAGGTGAGAATATACTCGATTTAATTATTTTTGCCCGTTTTTTTTGTTCTCAACCCAAAATATCTCTACTGCCAAATATATTCCGGTAATTGCTCGTTTTCTCGCTTGCTCAAAACCCTCGGGCCATCTTCGGTAAGAGCAATGGAATGCTCAAAATGAGCAGAAACCTTTTTATCTTTCGTAATCACTGTCCAGCCATCTTTGAGGACTTGGACTTCGTGACCACCAAGGTTAATCATGGGCTCAACCGCAACCACCATGCCCACATGCAACTTAGGCGAGTTTTTTCCCTGCACATAGTTGGGAATCTCAGGCGGCTCATGCAGGTTCTTACCAATCCCATGCCCAACAAACTGGCGGACAACAGATAAGCCTTGTTTTTCTACATGCTGCTGTACAGCTGCAGAAATATCACGCACCCGGTTGCCCTTTTTAATAGCAGCGATGGCTCTGTACAGAGATTCCTGGGTAACTGTTAAAAGCGCCTGGACCTCTTCAGTAATAACGCCAACCGGAATGGTGATAGCAGAGTCACCATAAAATCCATTGAATTTAACTCCGAAATCAATGGAAATCACATCACCTTCACGAAGTTTAACCTTCTTTGAAGGAATTCCATGTACCACCTGTTCATTGATGGAAACACAGAGACTACCAGGGAAACCTCGGTAGCCTTTAAAAGCAGGAATCGCCTTACGTTTCCTACAATTCTTTTCAGCCCACTGATCGAGCTGCCAGGTAGTCACTCCCGGTTCGATCCTGTCTTCGAGCATTTGCAAGGTGGACGCTACAATCTGGTTCGCCTCATACATCCGTTCAATCTCAGATGCAGACTTCAGAATAACAGCGTTTTTAGCCATTGAACGTCCTGCGGCTTCGGGTCTTCTGCTTTTTCACAAAGCCATCGTAATTCTGCTGTACCGTATACGATTCAATCTTCGACATGGTATCAATAGCAACACCAACTACAATGAGAAGTGCTGTACCGCCGAAATAGAACGGCAAATTTAGTTCATTAATTAAAAAGGTAGGCAAAACACAAACCAGACTTACATAAGCGGCGCCAATAACTGTAAGGCGAATCATAACCCTGTCAATAAACTCTGCTGTACGCTTGCCCGGCCTAATGCCCGGCACAAACCCACCGTTGTTCTTGAGGTTCTCAGCTATATCATTAGGGTTAAAGGTGACCGCTGTATAAAAGAAACAAAAGAAAACAATCATCGCCACATAGAGCAGGGTATGAAGCGGAGTTCCCCAAGCTAGCTTTGCGGAAATCTGCTGAACAATTTCAATCTGAACAAACTGACCGATGGTGCCCGGAAACATCATAATTGATGATGCAAAGATGGGTGGAATAACACCGGAGATATTTATCTTTAAGGGCAGATGAGACTGCTGGCCACCGAACATCTGACGGCCAACCATCCTTTTTGCATACTGGATGGGAATACGACGCTGGGCAGTTTCAAAGAAAATAATAATTCCAACAACCACTACCATCATACCAAGGAGGATGGGCAGAAATACCGCCATAATCTGGCCGGACGAAATCATCTTCACCGTATTGACAATGGCCGCAGGCATACGGGCAACAATACCTGCAAAAATGATAAGCGAGATGCCGTTGCCGATACCGCGCTCGGTCATCTGCTCACCAAGCCACATGATAAAAGCGGTTCCCGAGGTCAGGGTCAAGACGGTCATCAACCGAAAACTCCAACCTGGATTTTGGACAATCATCTCAGTGGTACCGGACGCAGTCATGCCTTCCAGACCTATCGATATAAAGAGCCCTTGAACAATACTTAAGGCTACTGTAGCGTAGCGTGTGTATTGGGTGATCTTCCGGCGTCCTGACTCACCTTCTTTGGAGAGAGCTTCGAGCTGGGGAATAACCACAGTTAAAAGCTGGAAGATAATAGACGCCGAGATATACGGCATAATACCCAAGGCAAAGATGGAAAATCGTTCCAGGGCACCGCCTGAGAACATATTAACCATGCCAAAGATAGTGCCAGCGTTTTTGGCAAAAAAAGCAGCCAACGCCTCACTATTAATCCCTGGGGTGGGAATCTGTACACCGATACGATAAACGGCGAGCATGAGAAGGGTAAAAATAATTCTCTTTTTCAGTTCGCCCATTTTACCGGGATCTTGGAAGCCTGCCGCCATATCTATCCGCTACTTGTTATGATTAAGAAGCTACTGAACCGCCTGCAGATTCAATCTTCTGCTGGGCAGATTTGGAAACCTTGTCAACAGTAACCGTGAACTTCTTAGTCAGTTCACCATCGCCAAGGATCTTCACCTTAGTGTCGCTGGCCTTAATAAGGCCATGCTTCAGAAGACTTTCACGGGTAACTTTAGAGCCACTGCGCATTTTGTTTAAATCACGGACATTAACAATAGCGTACTCATTACGAAAAATATTGTTAAAACCACGCTTAGGCAAACGACGCTGGATGGGCATCTGGCCACCCTCGAATCCCGGCTTAATACCGGAACCTGAACGGGCCTTATAACCTTTATGACCACGACCAGAAGTCTTACCATGCCCGGTACCATGACCGCGGCCAAGGCGCTTCTTGGGCTTTCTGGAACCTGGACTTGGGGAGAGGTTGCTTAAATTAATCATTATACTTCCTCCACATCAACGAGATGATGGACCTTGTTGATCATTCCACGTATCTCGGGAGTATCCTTCCGAAGAATAGTCTTATTAGTTTTGGTCA
>SWCD01010694.1_pt1 | contig 17127 bp, 11 predicted proteins | sample 4693011 | NCBI WGS metagenome assembly SWCD01 (sample SAMN10267278, study PRJNA491770) | bioreactor metagenome | isolation source: DHS bioreactor inoculated with marine | place: Japan: Omine Ridge, Nankai Trough | reverse complement strand
AAGACCGGCGGAAACTTTTTCTGCGACGGATTGAGCGATGTCGGGATAATCTACGGCAGCGGTGCCGTGCGTGCCACAATCGATGATCTGATAGCCAGCGTTTTTGAGATGATCTTTGAGCATTTCTTTTAGTGCAACGCCCCCATGGTCAGTTCCGATTGCAATACTTTTATTATTTGCAATTTCGTTTGCATTTGCAATATGACTTTTTTCTGCAATCTTTTTTGCATTTGCAATTTTCTTTGCATTTTTAGTATCCGGCTCAGGCATTGTTGCCATGATGCCGGTGACGACTTCGTCGACTAATTTTTTAAGTTCGTGGTCGTTAAAATTATTTGTCATTTTTATTCGCGCCTCGATCCTACTGGAAGTCGTTGAAAGACAAAAGGCTGCGCCATGGCGGAAGCTTTTAGATTTGTGTAAAAGCGGAAACGATCGGCGCGGAATTCGGAGTCGACATATTCGATGACCCGCCCACTGCGATTGCGGGTTTCCCGATGGAAAACGAGCACCACTGTAGGGGGCTTAAGTCCAAGAAGTTTAGATACCTCTTCAGTAGCCAATTCAGCTTCGATCTCCTGCTCGGCATGATCGGGCTGCATATTGTATTCTTCGGCAAGCACTTCATACAAGGATTCGGTACGGAAATCGTGAACGAGAATGTTCTCGCAAAGTTCGTGGGGGAGATAGGCCCTCTCGATGGCAGTGGGTTCGCCGCCCATGATGCGGAGGCGATTGAGATAGACTACTTCTGCCCCAAGCTGGATGCCGAGGCGACGAGCGAGGAATGGATCTGCGCTGATGATCTTGGCATCGAGGATTTGGCTGGTGATCGATTGACCACGAAGGGCCATTTCTTGGGAGAAGCCGTAGAGAAATTCGGTAGTTTTGGCGAAACGATTGTCTTCGACGAAGGTGCCGACGCCCTGCAAAGTGGTGAGGACGCCTTTTTGCCCAAGCTCGCTGAGGGCATGACGGATGGTGTTGCGCCCGGCATTGTGGAGCTTGCAGAGTTCGGATTCGGAGGGAAGACGGGCGCCGGACGCGTATATGCCGTCTTCGATCTGTTTGAGGATCGAGTTGGCGACGACTTGATACTTGGGCCGGGCTTGATTTGTTTCGGTCATAGTTTTTTTGCAAAACATTGGCTATGGGGACAGGTTGTCCCAACATATACCAACATGTTCTAATAGGAGTATATGGGATTAATTTTCTTTTGTCAATTGGCAAATCCCGGTGAAACTGGAAATTGCCTTGGAGTTCGGCAAAACCGAACTCCCCCACCCTCCCATTTGTGATTAATCAAGGAGATGTTTTTATTATTCAGTTGTTAAGGTTCAATGGAACGATGAAACTGTTCCTTAGAGAACGGCGCCGCCGTTCTCTGCTGGTTTGGCGGAATAACCCATTCACATGCTGCAGCATGCTTTTTTGATTCGGTTTTTTGAAACGGTGTAAATACAAGTTTTGATCGCCCCCACAGACGATTCCTCCCTTTGCAACATAAAGTATAGCACATTTGTTCTGTTTATACAAGGCTCAATTCAATATTCATTTCAGATATAAAACGAGGGGTTTGGGCTAATAGGGATGTTTCAAGGGGAATTTATGGTTGAAATACTTTATTTAATCAATTATGGGATATTAATAATGTATAATTATATAAACTTAAAGGGAGAAAAATAATGAAAAGATTAAAGTATTTTTGGATGATGAATAGTCAGTTCTTAAATAAAAGATTTATAGCCACATCCGTATTTTTCGCTATATTTATTTGGGGTGTATATGCTGGAATTACCGGACTAATTGGGAATTATTTTTACAACTTTTTTGAAAAACATTTTCTTCCCATAGCATCTGAAGGCATTGAAATGAATTTATTTTTATTTATTATAGTTCTCATTATGTTTTTCATATTGGGGTATTTCCTCAAGGATAAAATGTCTAATATTTTCAGAAACTATGGAATTGGCAATCATCCAGAAAAAAGTGTTCAAATAATTAATAAAATAAATAAATCATTACAATTTTCTATTGAAGACCTGGGGAAAAACCCTGACCTGGATAAACTTTTTAATAAATTCTTTATGACCATTTTTGATTTTTTAGGACCTTTACATATGTTTGGCGGTGGAATAATCCTGAGGAGTCCAATGAATCCGACTGAATATTTGAAATTTTGGAAAGCCGCCCCTGATGAAAATGCAAGTAAAAAAGAATTTTACATTGGCAACGAGACAAATACCCCTGATGAAAAATATATCAGAGGTATGGCAGGGGAAGTATTTATAAGTGGAAAATCTGAAATTGTTAATATTTTAAATCCCATAACCGGAGAATCTGATAATCCTAAGTTTAATCATTATAATTTAGAGAAATTGGGTGACCCAAGACCTCGGTACCCATATGGTTCCGGAATAAATCTACCAATAAAATATAGAAATATTACAATAGGGGTAGTATCCCTTGAAAGCAGAAAAATTTATACATTTTCTGAAGATAGTAAAGAATGGCTTCAACCAATAGCTGATTTTCTAGGAACAATTTTAGCTTTATTCAAAGTTGATGATAATTTGGAGATTAAATTTGAATAGTAACGGAAAAATTGAATTTATTACAGGTAGCATGCTAAGCGGAAAAACGGATGAATTAATACGAAGGATGTCCAATATTCAGGTGACTGACCTTAAATATCAAATTTTTAAATCTTATCGAGATTTTAGATATGATAACGATAAAATCGTAAGTAAAAGAGGTTCGTCTATGGAAGCTGTAACAGTATCAAAATGCGATAATTCTATGGAAACTTCTTCCATTGATTTCCTTTCAAAATTAGATTCCACTGTAGACGTTATAGCCATTGATGAAATTCAATTTTTTGATTCTGGCATTGTAAATATTTGCGAAGACCTCGCGAATAAAGGGAAAACTGTAATTACCGCAGGGCTGGAATTAAATTTCAGGGCAGAACCTTTCTCCGAAACCATTACTTTAATTAATTGCAAAGCTGAATTATATACAAAGTTATATGCAGTATGTTCAATATGTCATAATAAGGCTACCAGAACTCAAAGATTAATAAATGGAGCACCATCTGATTGGAATGCTCCAATATATTTGGGAAACACGACAGACATTTATTTACCACGGTGTCGAGTTCATCATGAAATTACAATTCCATCTGATTTAGGAAAAAAAAATCTTCCTATCAAAATAATTAATTGAGATTAAACTCTAATATGTTAGATAAAAAAGCACTGTTTACGGATCTTGACGATACCTTATATCCTTGGCTGGAAGTTTATTTAAAGAGTTTCCAACAAATGGTATTTACAATTTCAAAAAAAACTAAAATTTCAGAAGAAATAATAATTAATTCATTTAGAAAGGTTTACAAAAAAAGAAAATCTTTAGAGTACTCATTCTCGATTCAAGAATTAGATATTTGGAAAACATATAAATTCACCCCCTGGAAAATTGATGAAGTATTAAGCGCCGGTAGAGAAGCATTTGGGGTTGAAAGGAACATGCATTTAAAATTATTCCCAAATGTTCGTTATGTTTGTAAATGGTTAAGAAAAAATAATGTTTTATTATTTGCAATAACAATGGCACCAGGATATCATGGTAAAAAAAGATTATCCTACCTAAGGTTAAATATGTATTTTGACCATTTCTATAATTTTATTGATTTCGATGTGCCAGATTATGCTCCATTTGATGTTAAAAACCCAAAAAAGCCCGTTTCCAAAAAAATTGAAGAAACTAAATTTAGGTTTAAAGAAAGAAAACCTGACCCAACCCCCTTAGAAAATATAATCAAATTGAATGGTTTAGAGAAACGAAATGTTTTTTATGTAGGAGATAGTCTTAATCAAGATATCGCGATGGCCCAAGAAGCTAAAATTGTTGATATTTGGGCAAAATACGCGAATAAAAGACTTAATCCTGAATTAAGTACCCTTCTAAAAAAGATTTCAACTTTTACAGAAAAAGAAAGAGAAGTGGCTAAAAACATAAAAAACAATATTAAACCAACACACGAAATAACGGATTTTGGGGAAATAATACAAATAATTTCAGATCGTGGAACTAGGCAATCAGAAATGTTTTAATTTTTCTGTGTTCTTCTAATGTAATAAAAATATGTGAATAAAAAAAATCCCTGACCATTCCCCTAACCATTCCTCTTCCCAACTACCGAATTCTGTCAAACACATATAAGATTTACGTTTGCTGATCTGGGATGCGCTAATAAGATTCATCTGACGGCGAGTAAAGACCTATCCACTTATGAAGAGGAAAAGAGGACTGTTTCGGAGAATGAGGTTATCACCTTTCATAATCGTAAATTTAATTCTGGTGCATGGACAGGAAATAAGATGGGATAATAGGAGAAATATCCCCTTGTTTTAAATAGGAGAGAATTATGAACTTGAAAAGGTTAGAAAAAGTTGTGACTGATCTACAGGATGAACTGGGAGATGCGCTGATAGCCACGGATATTTGGACGATCGATGGCGGGCAGTCATTGGCGGGGTTTAACCCTCAACCAAAAGCGACCGCCCTGTTTAATGAGATTACGCGTAATTTGATCAAGAGTTTGAAGGATTCGGAGTTCCCGGGATTAGGGAATTATTATTTAATTCAGTTGGAAAATAATTTTAGCATTGTGATCGTTATCCAGGATAATTTGCAGGAGGGGATGTTGGTGGATCTTTCTAAGACTTCATTTGGCATTTTGACTTATATCGTGATTCCAAAGGTGCTTGCGGGATTGAAAGAGGCCCTAGGATAAAACACTAGGGGGCCAACGGAAAAACTGTTGGCTTGGAGAATTGCCCACGGTAAAACTGTGGGCTTAGAGATTGCTGCCCAAGGCTAAATCTCTTGGGCTTCGCAATCTCCACTGTATGCAATTTCTTAGGGTTAGTTTACTGTGGGGAAGAGGAACGGCATAAAAGGGGGCGATGAACACTGGAATTACATAAAATAAAGAGGCGAACAATAATGTTCGCCTCTTTAGCATTCAGACATAAAGTGCAATTAGTTAATATTTACCAAAACGGCTTGAACCATTCTTCTGAATAGATAGTTATCTGTAAATGGGTTATAGAATTCACAGGTGAGCAATGTGACCCAATCAAATTCTTGATGTTCAAAAACCTTCTCAGTTTGATTTGGCCATACAAATGAATTTGAACGAACTTCATAGGTATAGGTTTGTCCATAGGCTGAGATGGTAAATTGATCGCCATAGTTTAGGTCTTTTAGATTGGCAAAGGGACCAGGACTATTATTGGCATCCCAGACATGGCTGGTTATTACTGTGTTGCCAGCCCAGGTGGGGTAAGCGGAGCCAGATAGGTAGCCTGCATTGTTGCCAAGCCAACTGACATCCCAACCTGCGTTTGTTTTGGGGACACCGACAATTGATAATTCTTTATTAAGAGCAGGGATACTGAGCAACATTTCGGTGGAGGCATAGGCACTATCAGCTGGCTGTTCGGGCAGAATTGTGCTGACTCCTTGTGGAAAACCTGTCACTGGCAATCCAAAGGCTGCTACCTCCGCGGGAACCTGAACTTCAAAATTGCGGATGAAATCAATTCCTCCATTGAGAGGATTGAATACTGTGTCTCTGAGCGTTGAACTGCCACAAGCAAACAACCGATATAAACCATTGGGTAAATCACCTGCGAGGTTTAGGGTGGTTGTAAAAGTGCTGTCGTCATAGGAGGCCGAAACAATGGTTACTTCAGCATCGTTGGCGGAGGTTAGTTCACAGGAATCCGTTTCAATTCCGGGGACTGATCCTTCAGTGATTAAGCGGAAGTTTTCAGTATTTGAGGCTTGGTCACCCGGGGTTTCGTCATCCATCTGCTCACTAAAGGTGACGAATAATTGGGTGATGCCGACAACGGCAATCTCTGCTTCGGCAAGGACACTGTCACCGGTATCTTGATTGCTATTTACGCCCCCGAATATAACAGTTGGATCTGAGGGGGCAGTCGATAACCAGGGACAATAATCTACTAAATCGGTCACTGCATTTCCTATGCCATCTGCATTAACTTCATCTTCAGGTGTTCTTGTGCAGTTGGTTCCATCGACTTCAATTGATCCATCTGCATCCACAGGGCCATCACTAGAACCCCACCAGTTATTTTCTGCCAAAGTCATCAAGGCGCCATTATTATAGATGCCATGAGTTGTATTGCCACTTATGTTATTGTTTGCTGCTGTAAAAACGGTGGTATCAGCAGGTAAATAACCTACAATAATTCCGATGGAGTTGCCGGTAAGATCACTATTGTTTACCGATGCATTTGTACCTGTGCCATAATAATCTGTGGCAAGAATTCCAGCTGAATTAGAATTATCGGAGGCGGCCACACCGGTATTATTTGTAATAGTTGCTCGGAAGACTGTGCCTGTGCCACCGCCACCAAATTCGACACCATAATCTAGATAGTCTCCTGCACCTTTACCGGTATAGGTAAAATCGATAATGTCAGCATTGGGTGCTCCGGTGGGGACTGCGGAAGAGCCACCACGAACATGAATACCTACTCGGTAAATATTGCTCATTTCGCAGTTTTCGACCAGATTCCCAGAATTATCTAAAAACTGGATGCCAAACCCGATATATTTATGTGATTTAATATTTTGAATTTTACAGTCTGAAATTTCTGAAACCCCTCTGGATTGAATTGCGGTATGAATGGTGCGATGAGCCCCCGCTAAATCTGTTCCATCTAAGGTGACACCACTTAGACTGAATGTAGTGCCAGAGGTTATATACCACCAACCAGTAGTTGCTGTATAGGAAGCTGTATTTGTATCGTGGTCGGGCTTGATAATTACTGTATCCCGATCTGCACCTATGATCGTTAAATCTTTATCGATGATAATTTGCCCGACTTCGTAATAAGTACCTGCGGCGATATTGATCGTATCCCCTGCAGAGGCATCACTAATGGCGGCTTGGAGCGTACAGTAAGGTGTTCCTCCCACATCACTGCAACTTCCATCATTTTGATCTACGTTTAGGGTAGCGGCTCTTGCAACTGTAACCCCCAAAGTTAATGTAAAAATAATGATGATAACGATTACAGACAATCTATGCTTGAATAGTTTTTGCATATTTTTCTCCTCCCGAAAATAATTCTAAACACTATTTGAGCAGATCAACCTTAAGTGACCTGCTCTTCTCAATCTCTTGCAATTTAATTCACTAACCTCCATAAATTCTAACAGTTTTGTAAGGTTTGCCAGGGTTTTGAAGATAAGCTTTTATTATCGTTTTATTATTTATTTATCGGTTTTTATGATGATATTTTAAATGGAGGGATCTGTGCAATGCAATTCCGAATTAGATGATCAAAAAATAAAAACTCTGCACTCTTCTTTTCATTGATTACTAGAAACAGATTCCTGCATTTGCAGTTATGACAGGTCAAATTAACGGGGGAGATATATTAATTGGAAAACAGAAATTATTGCATAGCTATAAGTAAAATTAATGGTTGAAAACAGGGGAAATGATTGAAAAGCAACTGTATCAACTGTATAATTTTATCTATGTACAGATTTTCACAACCGATTAGTTGTGAGAAGTGTTTTATTGTGGCATATATTACTGCCTCAAGGTGGAAATTATTGCGTTATGGGAATTAAAGTTTGGCAAAGAGGAGAATTTTAGAATGAGCAGAATATCAACTTTCAATGAAAAACTATTTCGTGTTGGGTTAACCTTAATTCTATTGGCAGTCGCCTTAGGCAGCTTTGGTGTGCAAATGGCATCGGCAGATGTTGGTGTTTTTGACCAATGGTACAAAGATGCAATCATTGATGTAAATCCTGCAGTTGGTGCTGGTGCTCAAACAGGGGAAATTGGGATAGGCATGGGTCCGGAACGATTATTGGTCGTCACGATTGCAATCGAATATGGAGCCACAGCAGATTCAATGTTATCCACATCTCCTTCAAATGTAACTTGGGGCGGCATAGCTCTTACAATGATAGATGATGAGGTCAACAATAATCAAAACAATCTCTGGATTGGTTATTTGGACGAAGCAGGCATAGCGAGTGCCTCAGGGACAACTCTTTCTGTCACCTATAATACATCTTCAGCTACAGGTGGTAGGCGAAGAATGGTCGCCCATGCAGCAGTTTATCAAGGCGTGGATCAAAATGATCCAATTGTTGATATTGCCATGAATGACAATGGTGCGGGAAATACAAGTTCACTTTCATTTGGCAGTACGGTAGAAGTCGTAGAAGGTGGCTATATTTTTTATGTGGCCAACCATAGTTCAGGCCCATCTGGAACTGCTACGCCTCCATCTGGTGGTGGTTATGTTGAGCATTTTGATGAGAATTTTATCAACCTTGCAAAATCGACAAGTTCTAAAGCAGTTTCTAGTACTGGCGATGAACCCAATCAGGTGGTTACTTTCGGGAATTCCGAAAGAATCGCAATTGGTGTCGTTTCTCTAAGACCATCCCCTGCTCCCATGGTTGTGGAAGATGGCGTAAGCAGTAACGAAGATACTGGAGATGGCATTTTGGCTGAAGGTGAAATAACTAAAGCTGCGATAACAGAAATATCGATTACTTTTGATAAAGATATGGCTAATGTTTTGGACCCGAGTCCAGATGATGCAGTTAGCAATTGGAAAAATTATAGACTGCTTACTGAAGGTTCGGTTTCAGGTTTCCAAACGATCGACTGCGGAAAATCAGCGTTTGATGAAGTTATGGACATCGCTAGTGTTGATTATGATGAAGAAAGCAAAACTGCAACATTATCATTTGCAAGCCCACTGCCAGCAGGAATATACAGATTGTTGGCTTGTGGAACAACCACCTTGCGTGATCTTGCAGGCAATGCGCTAGCAGGAAACGGTGTAAATTCAGGCACTGACTTTGTTCTCAACTTTGAGGTTGCAGCAGATCCTGTCGTGGTTGTACCAGAGGTGTTACCAGATACTGGATTTGTACAGGGTGTGCAGACTGTTTTAGCTGAACAACCAAAAGATCTTGCTTATTCCTCAACAAATATCCTATTGAAATTACCTACCTTGGGTGAAGAAATGTCAATTGTAGGCGTTCCAATGGTAGGTGGTGAATGGAATGTGAATTGGCTGGGGAATGAGGCTGGTTGGCTAAATGGATCCGCCTACCCCACTTGGAAGGGAAATACAGTCCTTACCGCCCATGTGTGGGATGCTAACAATCATCCTGGACCCTTCTCAAATATTAAAGAATTGGCCTATGGGGATCAATTTGAAATCCAAGCCTATGGACAAACATACACTTATGAAGTTCGATCCAGTTCAGTAATTTGGCCAAGCCAAACTTGGAAAGTATTCCAACATGAGGAATTTGACTGGGTGACTTTGATCACATGTGAAGACTTCAGCCCCTACTCTGGAAATTATATATTCAGACGTATCGTTCAAGCAGTTTTGATCGGTATCAGTTAGGAGCACTATTAGAATTCTAAAAGAGTCGCATTTTTATGCGACTCTTTTTTTGTTTATTTCATCTGTACGAAAAACTAACAAGAATGTATTAAATTTCCCTAAAACCTTTAATAGTATCTTGTGCGGGTATATACAGGCTTCTAAGCGAAATATATAACCTTCAGCTCATATAGAGTCATTACCTAATTATCTGAGTAGTCATCACAAAAATATACTAACTCAGGATGGAACTTGAGGGTAGCACAATTGTCTCGCATTTATATAGGGCGATTTGAGGTGGGGAAAAATGTTCCTTTTTCGATTTTTTAACGATATCTTAATTAGGAAGGACAATAGCGCTCAAATATTCTTTCAGAGCAATAGCATCATCAAACCCACTATCAAGGTTTTAAATATGATCCCTATGACATCTGATAAATCTTTAGCCCGAAAAGCAACTCAAAATCCGGAAGCTTTTAGTGAAATCTTCGACCGTTATGCGCTCAAGGTCTACCGCTATGCTTACAGCCGGGTTCAGCATCATGAAACCTCTGAGGATATTACCTCACAGGTCTTTTTAGACGCTTTCGAGCATATCGAGCAATATAAACCCGTTGGTCCTTTTGCAGCTTGGCTTTTCACCATCGCTCGCCGAAGAATTGCAGATTTTTATAGAAAGCAAAATCTTACAGAAGAGTTATCTGATGAGGCCCCGCAGGACTGTCCGGAAATATTGACCATGGTGGTCAAAGGGGAAGCGATCAGAGATATGGAAGATCAACTACAGACCTTGAATGATGAGGAACGCGAATTACTCCGGTTACGATTTGCCGCAAGCATGCGTTATAAGGACATCGCTATTCTTCTCGATAAAAAACCGGGCGCTGTCAAGATCGCAAGCTATCGTCTGATTGATCGACTTAAGAAGAATTTGGAGAATTCAAATGGCTCATAAAAACAAGCTTGATCCAAACTTCATGAAAAAATTGCGAAAGCATTACGAGGTGACTCCTCAAGATGAGTTTGTGCCCAGTCTCAGGGGGGAACTAATGGAACGTTTCTCGAGCCAAGAGCGAAAGGCTCCCAGCCTTGGTCGCCGTCGGGTAGTGATGGCGCTGGTTGCAACATTTGCAGCGGTGGTGATCGTGTTTTTCAGAATGCCGATCTATGAGGTTTTGGGGCAGATATTCGTTGAACTATTCCCAAAAGCTGAGAGTAATATCCTTCCGAATTACCCAGGCCAAACTGCGATTGCCAAAACTGCCATTGCTGTACTAAATGCCACGACGACACCTACAGCAGCAGATAGCAATAGCACAGCTACAGATAACCTCGTAGAACCTACAAGGAAACCCCAACCCCTACCTCGGGAAACCGCTCTCTTGACAATTGAGGAAGTCGAAGATCTCGCTGGGTTTGATGTCCTTGTACCCGATCTTTTGCCTCATGCTAGACCTTGGTACGGCGCTCCAGTCGATGCTAAAACCAATCGGGTAATGGCTGGACGAGATTGGCAAACGGTGCTTGTACAAGCAGATTCGCCTTGGGCAATGGAATTTCAAAGCGCAGGCTACGATCCTGAAACCAAAATCGTTTCCTTGATCTACTTGAGATTTAATATCCAGCAAGAAAAGATCACCAGCCAGGACGACTGCGATCTATGCACTGAAGTAGGAGCCAGTGCGAAAATCACGGAAGTCCAAATTGGTGATGTTCCGGGGGAAATTGTTCACGGTGTTTGGAATTTACTTGGTGAAACCAAAGCCTGGGAGAATAATCCCTGGGTACAAAGGCTGCGCTGGGAATCAAATAATACGGTTTTTCAAATTAATTATTTTTATTTTCCTGGTTCATTGACATATGACAGTATGGTCGAGATGGCAGAAAGTTTTGAGTAAATTGCCAACGGAAAAACTGTTGGCTTGGAGAAGCTTCGCTTCTCCGCTGTATAGAAATGTCATAATTATCGATTCTGGGGAATAGATAGAGGGTATTTGCCAACGGAAAAACTGTTGGCTTGGAGAAGCTTCGCTTCTCCTCTGTATAGAAATGGCATTATTATCGATTCTGGGGAATAGATGGAGGGTATTTGCCAACGGAAAAACTGTTGGCTTGGAGAATTGGTCAAAGGAAAAACCTTTGACCTTGGAGATTGCTGCCCAAGGCTAAATCTCTTGGGCTTCGCAATCTCCATTTTTTGTATAGACAACAATTTATATATTTGGGAATTTGATATTTGAGGAGTAATACTCAGCATACTTGGCTCAAGCCTTGAGAAGTAATAAAACAAGGTATTATGTAGACTAAATAGATATAAATTGAAGTATTTCCCATAGAGTTGCAATGAGAGAGATAAAGCTGGTGAAGGGGAACGAAATTCAGCTGATAAAGGAGTTTTTTTCGATGACGAATATTAATCAGAAACTTATCACAGTTACAGAAAATCCGATCAACAAAGAAAAACCTCTTTCGTCATTAATGGCAACGGATACGCAAAATTCGAGTACTTATATTCGCAATCATTTTGATGTGCCTGATATTGAATTGGAAAATTGGGATTTAGCGCTAATCAATCCTACGAGGTTGCATCAACATTTTACGATGGAACAACTGCAGACCTACCCACACCGAGAATTGGTGGTGCTGATGGAATGCGCGGGGAACGGGCGGACGACGTTGATTCCCCCTGTGAATGGGACGAATTGGAATTTGGGGGCTGTATCGCAGGTGGTTTATAAGGGGATCTCATTATCGAATATTTTGAGTGTGTTGGATGTGAATTTGGAAGCGAAAGAGGTGGTGTTTACGGGGGGTGATTGCGGAAAAGTTCGAACGGGGGAAAGCACACATTATCAACGGAGCCTAACAATGGAAGAGGCAATGGACAAGGATGTGTTGTTGGCCTGGGAGATGAATGGGCAGGCACTGAAACCGGAGAACGGATTTCCGTTGAGACTGGTGGTGCCAGGATGGTATGGGATGGCCTCAGTGAAATGGTTGCAAAAGATCGAGCTGCTTGACCGGCCTTTTGAGGGATTTTTCCAAACTGAGGAATATGTATTTGTCGAAGATAAATTAGAAAAAGATGGAACCCCAGTAGATAAAATCGTGGTGAAGTCTTTGATACTAAGTCATGAAGATGGGGATAGATTACAAATTGGTAAAACCTTGATCCAGGGATTGGCCTGGAGCGGAAATGGGATGATCCGCAGTGTAGAAATTAGTTTAGACAGTGGGGATAACTGGCAAAAAGCGCAGATAGAGAATCAGGGCGGCGCGTATGGCTGGGTGAAATGGTCGAAGGAGATCGATTTTGCTGAGAAGGGAAGTTTTCAGGTGGCTGTACGGGCATCGGATTCAGAGGGGAATACGCAGCCGATGGTGCCGCGGTGGAACCGGGGTGGCTATGCGAATAATGTGGTGCATCAGGTGGAGTTGACAGTGGGATAGAAATTTATTTGCCGAAAAAAGATCGATCTGGTTAGAAAATTTATTTGTGGGGAGATTATATTTATTAACTATCCAATTTATCATATTATAATATCGCATGAATGAAATCAAACCTGGACTACTGATCAATGATCGTTATTGCCTTGAAAGCTTGTTAGGTAAAGGCGGCATGGGGGTTGTGTATAAGGCACATGATGATGTGTTGAAACGCGATGTGGCTTTAAAATTATTATCGACATCGGGCATAGGGACCGATGGGCGGGCACGTTTGCTGCGCGAGGCCCAGGTAGTCGCGAATTTAAATCACCCAAATATTGTCTCCGTTTATGATGCGGGGGAAATTGATGAAACCCCCTATATTGTGATGGAGTACGTGGAGGGGCAGACCTTAAATCAGGCAGAGGTCAAAAACCTAGATGAAATTTATCAGATCGGCCAACAGGTTTGTAATGCTCTCGAGCATGCCCATGAACAGGGCATTATCCATCGCGATATAAAACCAGAAAATGTGATCATTGAGCCGAATAAGAATGTAAAATTGATGGATTTTGGATTGGCACGCTCAGAAGCCACCCGCCTAACCAGTGATGGGGCAACGGTGGGTACGGTGTTTTATATGGCACCTGAACAGGCGATGGGCGACGAAATTGATTTTCGCACCGATCTATATTCATTGGGTGTGCTGCTATATGAGTTGGTGACGGGGAGTTTGCCATTTGAGGCAGAGGATTTTATTGCGGTGATTACCCAACATCTCCATGCTCCGGTTGTTCCACCGAGGGCAAAACGTGAAGATCTTCCTTCTCATATCAACAAGCTAATCACGCAATTACTTAATAAGAAACCAGAAGAACGACCACAAAGTGCTGCGGCTGTACGGGAGATATTGAATGCATCCCAATCTAGCATTCGTGATTCGAGCGCAGAAGAATTCATGGGGATCGACCGAATAGTACGTGGGCGGATCATTGGACGCGAAGACGAAATGAAATTGGTTCGTAATGCGTGGCAAGCGACACAAGCAAACCAGGGACAGGTTCTTTTGATCAGTGGAGAACCAGGAATTGGAAAAACACGCTTCACTCAGGAAATAATTACGCAGGTGGAGTTTTCGGGGGGACGTAGCCTGTTTGGGGCGAGCTACCGAGAAAGCAATGCGCCTTATGAACCTTTTGCTCAAATCGTTAGGAGCTTACTCCGTCAATCTTCTGATGACGTGCAAAATATTCCTGAACCAATTTTGGCGGATCTAATCATGATCGCGCCCGATCTGCAGGCTTATTTTCCTGATGTGAAAGATAACCCAAAATTAGAAGGGGCGGCAGAACAACAACGCATCTTTGAAAATTTTTACCTGTTTATTGAATTATTAGCAGAGATAACGCCGATATTGATCGTCTTAGACGATGTGCATTGGGCAGATTCGGCGACGCTGGATCTATGCAGGCATCTGCTGCGGCGAACTAAAACTCAGCAGGTATTGATCGTGGGCACTTATCGTGAGGTGGAGTTAGCTGGATCGGTACTATTTCAAAATGCCCTCAATGACTTTAACCGGGAAGCTAACTCAACTCGCATAAAACTCGGACTCTTGACCAAGGAACAGACCCATCGATTGCTTACCACTATTTTTGATGCCACAATTTCTGATGATTTCTTAAATGGAATCTATCGGGAAACCGAGGGAAATCCTTTTTTCATTGAAGAAGTCTGTAAATCCCTTGTGGACAGTGGAAAATTGTATTTTGAAAATGGCGAGTGGCACAGACCTGATATGGGCGAACTTGAGATTCCACAAAGTGTGATGGTAGCGATTCAATCACGCGTCAATAAAATGAGCGAAGATGTCAAACAAATATTATTGCTGGCGGCAATCATCGGACGTGAATTTGATTATGAAGTGCTGGCTGCCGCCAGCGAACTCAACGAGGATGCGTTAATTGATATTATTGAAAAGGCAGAACGGGCACAGCTGGTAGAAGAGGTCCCTCGAAAAGGGTTAACTATTTTCCAATTTGCGCATGCCCTCATTCCGGCAACGATGGTGGAAAATGTGAGTAGTCTGCGTAAGCGGCGCATGCACCGCAAAGTAGCTGAAGCAATGACTGAGGTGAAAAATGCTGATGTCTCGGCAATGGCTTACCATTTTATTGAGGCGGGTGATCTTGTAAATGGGTTGAAATATGCGCGAGAAGCTGGGGACAGGGCAGCAAATGCGATTGCATATCAAGAGGCAATTACCTCCTATCGTTTTGCCCTTGAGTGTGCGGAAGGATTGGAAATAACAGAAGAGATCATCCAACTTAATCGGAAGATTGGAGAAGCAAGCGATGATATAGATTTCAACCAATCAATAAAACATTACCAGCGTGCCTATGACTTGGAAATTGATGATGTAAAACGCGCTGGAGATCTGGCGATGTTAGCGATTCAGTATTCCCATATTGGGGAAACTGCAATTATTCCTAGTTTACTTGAAGCGTTGCCGCTTTTAGAAAATGCGGAAAACCACCAGGTGCATTATGGCTGGGCCTTAGCTGCAATCTCACGATATCACCATTTGCGGGCAGAATATGAAACTGCGATTGAATATAACCAGAAAAGTTATGACGTCATGAAAACATTGGATAATCCTACGGCGCTGCTGCGGGTGATGATCAATTTTTGTGGGCCTTATCAACATAAAGGCCAATTCAAGGAAAGTTCTAAATGGGCTGAAGAGACCATTCGGATCAGCAAAAAAGAACAAGTACCAATCACTGAAGCAATGGGTTACGAATATCTGGCGGAGAATTATTCATTTACAGGCAGGGGGCAAAAAGCATTTGAAGCTGCTGAAAAAAATTATGTGATAGCGGAACAGTATGGATTTATTACGCGAATGGCATGGGCAAAGTTCGTAATGGGGATTGCAAATAATTATATCGGTCAGCTCGAAACGAGTTTACGACACCATGAGGAATGTATCAGGCTTGCTCAACAGGTGGGTGATAAGCGATTGGAATCGATGGCAAGAACGTCGTTTGGCCATTTGTACGTGGATCTAGGAGAACGAGAAAATGCAATCTCTCAACTTGAACAGGCACTTGAAATTGCAAAACAATTAGATGAAAAACAATTATTTGACTATGCCTATGGATTTATGGCCTATTTGCATTGGCAATTTGGAGAAATTGATCAGGGATTAGAGTGGGCTCAAAAGATGTACGATTCTGTGATCGATTCTCCACAAAGGCGTTATGCCATGTATGCATGTGTTTTCTTGTCAGGAATTTTGGTTGAAAAGGGAACAACTGATGGGATCGATGAGCTCCTCAAAACAGATTGGGATTTGATAATAAATGAAGAAGTCAATGATATGGAAGGACTAATTTATCAAATTCAGGGAAAAGCAGCGAGCCTGGAGGGAAAGCATGATATTGCCGCGGAGTACTTTGAGAAGGCATTAGCGATATTTAAAGAAACTAATACGATGATCGATTATGGGCGAGTATTTATGTCACGGGCGAAGATGTGGCAATTGCAGGGAGAAATTGAAAAAGCCACCGAGGATGCGCGTACGGCAAGAGATATCTTTGAGAAGCATAGTGCGGCTAATGATTTGATTAAGGCGAAGGTGTTTTTGGCGGAATTGTGACAATGAAGAAAGCCATTGTGCCAATGATAAAACAATTGTGCCAACGATAGAGCTGTTGGCTTGGAGAACTTTACCAATGATGAAACTATTGGCTTTAAAATACGTTCTCCATACTATAGAGTGACCAGATGCAAAAAAAGCACACCGTTGGTGTGCTTTTTTTTTGTACCCCCACTGTTAGGATTCTGCCAATGATGAAACAATTGTGCCAACGATAGAGCTGTTGGCTTGGAAAACTTCGTACTCCTCATTTACTCATGAAATATTAAAAAGATGTAACCACTATTGAAATGTTCAACACATAGAAAAATAAGTGTGTGCAGAAATTCGTGCCTTCTGAATCCTATAAAAAAGATAAAGTATGTTGACATTGAATAGCTAATCATATACTATGGATATCAATTCATTAATTTAGACTTAAGGAGGAAATATGTCTTCAATTATTGATAATTATCCAAATTTATTGGCGTACAAAGAAGAAGGAGCAGAGGTGGAAACCGCGCCTTCATATAGCCAGAAAATCGCAGCATTAATCCCCACAGAAATTGTTGCATTTTTTACTGCTGC
>SWCD01002784.1_pt1 | contig 17211 bp, 13 predicted proteins | sample 4693011 | NCBI WGS metagenome assembly SWCD01 (sample SAMN10267278, study PRJNA491770) | bioreactor metagenome | isolation source: DHS bioreactor inoculated with marine | place: Japan: Omine Ridge, Nankai Trough | reverse complement strand
TGAAGGGGTCTCAACGGCTGGGGGGGCAATACCAAGGGGGGCGGTGAAGGGTTGGTGGGAGGGGCTCAACGGCTGGGGGTAACCACAACCTTCCCGCGGGCGTGGCCTTCCTGCATGTGGCGGATGGCGTCGGGGGCTTTTTCCAGGGGGAAAGTCCGGTCGATGACCGGCTTGACCTTGTCTGCCTGAACGAGTTCTGTCAGGGCCAGCAGCTCTTCGAGGCGTTCGGTCGGGAGTTGCATCCGAAGCCGCTGGCGGACCAAGGGGGACAGCAGGGCCGCCCGGATCTGACGGCCGATGCCGCCGAACCACCGGCCGCCCTCTTCTCCTCCGATGATCACGAGGGTTCCACGGGGGGTGAGAGTCCTTCTCAAGTGGCTCAGGGGTCGATTGCCCGCCAGGTCGAAGACCACGTCGTAGCGCTCGTCCCCGCGGGTCGCGTCGGTGGAGGAGTAGTCGATCACGTGCTCCGCGCCGAGCGATCGGACCAGGTCCATCTTCGCCGTGCTGCACACTCCCGTGACCTCGGCCCCGAACGCTTTCGCGATCTGTACGGCGAAGGTTCCCACGCCCCCCGAGGCGCCGAGGATCAGGACCCGTTGCCCGGGCTTCACCTTCGCCTCCTCCCGAACCGCCTTCAAAGCCGTCAACCCGGAGACGGGAACCGCCGCCGCCTCCGTGAAGGTGAGGTTGGCGGGCTTGATGGCGAGTTTGTCCTCCCGGGCGCAGGCGTACTCGGCGAACGTGCCCACGCCGATGCCGTACACCTCGTCCCCCGGCTTGAAGCGGGTGACCTTCGCACCCACCGCCTCGACCCGCCCGGCGACGTCCATGCCCGGCACGCGGGTCTTTGGTCGGCGGAACCCGTAACCCATGATCCGCACCAGGTACGGCAGTCCGGTCATGAGGTGCCACACCCCGCGATCGACGCCGGCGGCGCGCACCTGGACGAGCACCTCGCCGTCCCCGGCTGCGGGCCGTTCGATGTCCGCGAGTTCGAGGACGTCGGCGGAGCCGTAGGTGTCCTGGGTGATTGCCTTCATGCGGATCCCCCGATCGGGCGCCTTTCTTATTCACTTCTCCCATCGAGCAGTATGTCGCCTGCCGGGACCTCGGCCAAGTGGCGTTGTCCTCGCTCGGCGACCGCGATCGGGAACAAAGCGCTGCCTCCTGCTGGAGCTGATCGACCGGGGGTGGGGAAATCGAAGTGGGAGACATGGCCGGTCTGAGAACGACCCGGGTACCGTAAAAGGTGCGGTTTCGACAAGCGGCGAGATGACAGGGAGGGGGCGAGCGAGTTGGTGAGGGAGAGCCGGGTGCAGCGCAGGAGGGTGATCGGTCTGGCCCTGGTGGTGGTGGCGGTCAGCTTGACGCACTACCTGACCCCCGTCGTGGGCCACGAAGGTCACCAGTTCCACGCTCACCACGCGGTGCTCCGGTGGTTCTCACACATTCCCATCATCCTGGCCGGATTCTGGTTCGGACTGAAGGGCGGGCTGCTGACCAGCATGATCGTGACCGTGCTCTATGTTCCGCACGTCCTTTTCCAGTGGGGCGGCGGGACCATGGAGCAGTGGCTCGAAATCGTCCTCTACAACATCGTCGGTGGCGTCACCGGCTTCCTGTCCGACCGGCAGAAACGTGACGGGAACCGGCACAAGGCGGCCGCGGTGGAACTCGATCGGGCCTACGCCAAATTGAAGGATCAGACGAAGGTGATCCTGAAGACCGAGGAGCAGCTCAGACAGGCGGGTCGGCTGTCCGCCCTCGGCGAGCTTTCCGCGGGCCTGGCGCATGAAGTCAAAACCCCGCTCGCCTCCATCCGGGGGGCTGCGGAGATCCTCGCCGGTTCCTCCGTGAACGAGCAGGAGCGGGAGGAGTTCTCCCGGATTCTCATTCGGGAAGCGGATCGGCTGAACCGGGTCGTCACCCAGTTTCTCGAGTTCGCACGACCGAAGCGAGACGGCCGTCCCTTGACGGAGCTGAACCCCGCGATCGACGAGATCCTCCAGCTCGTGAGGCTTGAGGCGAGTCACCGGAAAGTCGCCGTTCAGAGAAGGCTGGACGAGGAATTGCCCCGCGTCCTGATCGACCCGGAGCAGCTTCGCCAGGTGGTCCTGAACCTGGTCATCAACGCGCTCCAGGCGATGGAGGGCGGAGGCTCTCTCGAAGTTCGGACCGGGAGAGCTGGAGACCGCGTGCGCCTGATCGTGACCGACTCCGGCGACGGGATCCCCGACGACCTGCGCGCCCGCATCTTCGACCCTTTCGTGACGAGCCGCGCGGAGGGGACGGGGCTGGGGTTGTCCATCGTCAAGCGGATCCTCGAGAACCACGGCGCCACGATCGAGGTCAAAGCCGGGCCGGAAGGCGGCACGGAGTTTGAGGTGGGGCTGCTGGGAGCCGAGACATGAGTGCAAGAAAGAGAGTCCTGCTCGTCGATGACGATGTGAGCCTCCTCCGGGTGACCGAGAAGCAGCTCAGCGATGCCGGTTACGACGTGGTGGCCGTGCCGAGTGCCGAGGAAGCCCTCGAGGTCAGCGAGAGCGGCTCCGTGGATCTGGTGGTCACCGACGTGGAAATGCCCGGGATGGACGGGCTCGAACTCCTGGCGGAGCTCAAGCGCCGGGACGCCGACGCCGCGGTCCTCGTGATTACCGCGCACGGAAACGTGGAGCGGGCGGTGACCGCCATGCGGACCGGGGCCGCGGACTTCCTGGAGAAGCCCTTCCCGAGTCAGAGTCTCCTCCTCTCCGTCGAGAAGGCGCTTCGCTATCGGAGTCTGAAGGAGGAGAACACCCGGCTTCTGGTCGAGCTCGAGGATCGCTTCTCCTTCGACAACATCATCGGCGGCTCGGCGGAGATGGAGGACGTCTTCCGCACGGTCTCGCGCGTGGCGCGCTCCAGCGCCTCGGTGCTCGTGCGCGGTGAGAGCGGCACCGGGAAGGAGCTGATCGCCCGCGCGATCCACTATCGCGGCCCGCTGGCGGCGAAACCCTTCATCGCCGTGAACTGTGCGGCCATCCCGGAGACCCTGCTCGAATCCGAGCTGTTCGGCCATGTGAAAGGCGCGTTCACCGGCGCGACCGCCGACCGGAAGGGCCGCTTCCAGGAAGCCGACGGCGGCACGTTGTTCCTGGACGAGATCGGTGAGATGCGAACCGACCTCCAGGTGAAGTTGCTCCGCGCGCTCCAGGACGGAGATGTTCGTCCGGTGGGTGGCAAGCAGGGCGAGCCGGTGAAGGTGCGCGTTCTCGCGGCCACGAACCGCGACCTTGGGGCCGCCATGGACGACGGGGCTTTCCGCCAGGACCTCTACTACCGCATCGCGGTCGTCACCATCGAGCTTCCGCCGCTGCGCGATCGCAAGGACGACATTCCCCTGCTCGCCAACCACTTCCTCCAGAAGAAGGGGGCGGCATCCGTGCGCATGGACCCCGCGATGCTCGAGGCGCTGCGCCAATACCGCTGGCCGGGCAACGTCCGTGAACTCGAGAACGTGATCGAGCGGGCCCTGGTGCTTCGAGAAGATGAGACCCACCTCACGATGGCTGATCTGCCGGCGCATGTCGCGCGACCGGAGCCCGTCGGCGACCCGCTCGCCATCGACATCCCGGAGGAGGGGATCTCCTTTGCCGACCTGGAGAAGTCCCTGCTCAAGAGGGCCCTCGAGCAGGCCGACGGCAACCAGTCGAAGGCCGCTCGCCTCCTGGGGTTGACGCGCCAGACGTTTCTCTACCGGATGGAGAAGTTCGGGCTGCGCTGATCGGCCGGGTTGATGCATATCCACCACCCGCCTGTCGGAGATCCATCGCTCTCACCCCTACCCGCTGCCTGAGCGGCGACGGTCCGGGGTTTGCGCTCCTGGTGTCCGAGTCCGGCCGTACGGACGGCCGCACGTGAGGACCCATGTTCCGGATACCGAGTTCCATTCTCATCGCTCTCGTTCTCGCCGCCTGCGCATCCACGGGTGCCGGCGAGACTCCGATTCACGGGGATTGGCCGGTCCGGGCCGCCATCCATCGGGAACCGGGGACCCTCGCGGACCCCGGGCCGATCGACCTCACGGCCGGTCTTCAGCTGGCGACCCTCATCGAGATCGCGGCGGATCGGAACCCGAAGCTCGCCGCGGCGCGCCGACGGTGGCAGGCCGGCGCCGAGCGGCCCGCCCAGGCAGAGTCCCTCCCCGACCCCCTGTTCGGCTACACCGAGTTTCTGGATCCGATCGAAACCCGGTTGGGGCCCATGGATCGCCAGGTGAGCCTGACGCAGAAGATCCCGTTTCCGGGAAAGCTGTCCGCCGCGGGGGCATTGGCTGGGGAGGAGGCCCGGATCGCTGAACTCGGCTACCACATCGCGATCCGGGACACCGTCGCGGATGTGAAGGTCGTGTATGCGGAGTACCTCTACCTGAGAAAAGCGCTCCGGATCGTCAAGGAGAACCAGACGCTGGCGACACATCTGGCTGAGAAGTCGGCGGCGCTCTACGCGCAATCCGAGAAGGGGCGAAAGGACACCGTGAGCCTCTTTGACAGCTTGAAAGCCCAGTCCCAGCTGGCGCAGCTGGCCTACGACGAGATTACGGTGGAGGAACTCCTTCAGGTCGAATCCGTGAACCTGAACGCGCTCCTCAGCCGGGCCCCGCGAGCCCCTCTCGGCGAGCCTCACGATCTGGCCTTCCGCCCACTCGATGCCACCCTCGATGATCTTCTTCGTCTGGGCCTCTCGCGGCGGCAGGAGCTTGAAGCCGCACTGCACCGGATCGCCGCGGCGGGGGAGGCCGAGCGCATAGCGGATCTGGCCTGGGTCCCGGACTTCTCGGTAGGCGTCACCTACACCTTTATCGGTGGTCACGGTGTCGATCAGGCGGATGCCGGCAAGGATGCGGTCGGGCTCAATTTCGGTCTGACGCTGCCGCTCTGGGTGACGAAGAACCGGGCTCGCGTCCGCGAGGCCGAGTATCGACGGATGGCCGCCGAGAGTGACCGCCAGGCGACGATCGACGACCTGATGTCCCGCATCACGAAGGTCTTCTTCCGGCTGCAGAACGCGGAGAGGCTGGTGCGGCTCTACCAGGAGTCCCTCCTCCCTCAGGCCGAGGAGGCCATGGAGATCGCCGAGCAATGGCGCGATGTGGGCCGGGACACGATCGGCCGGCTTCTCGAGGCCCGGAGCGTCTGGCTCAACTTCAACCTCGCCTACCACCGGGCGCTGGCCGACCACGAGCAGATGGTGGCGCGGTTGGAGCAACTGGTGGGCATGAGTCTCGGCGGATACCGGAAGGCTAAGGCGACTGATGAAAGGGAATAGAGGATTAATCCTGATGCTCGCGTTCCTGCTCGGCTGCGCGACACCACCATCGCAACCGGCCACGCCGAACCTGACGGAACACCTCGCGGACGCCCGGTCCATCACCAGTGTCGGCGGCCCCGAGAAAGCGGGCGAGAGCCTGGCCGGTATCCAGGCCCGGGTTCTTCAGATTCGAAACGACTGGCAGGAACGGCTGCGTGCGCCCGAGTCGATGCCGGCGTTCTACGATTTCGCTTCGCCGGAGATGACGGCACTGAGGGCGGTCGCTGCCGGCGACGCATTCCCTGACGCCCTGGCCGACGAGGTGACCCTGCCCCTCCTGCTCGCCGGCGCCTTCGTTCGCCATCCGGAGTTGCAGGCGGCGGAGTATGAGCTGCGGGCAACCGTCGAGCAGTACGCCCAGGTGACCTACCTCGACACCATTCTTCGCCAGTACGTTTCCTTCCTGCGAACGCTCGATACCCGGATCGGTCCCGCCGTCCCCATGGACCAGGTGCAGAAGCGCTTCCCTTTCCCCGGGACGCTGGAGTTGAAGGCCGCGGTGGTGGGCCATGCGGTCGAGGCCGCGCGCGCGCGGTACGACGGCGTGTTGCAGGACATGGTCACCGGGGTCCGGGTGGCCTATGCGGACTATGTATTCCTGGCCCAGGCGATCGGCATCACGCGGGAGAGCCTTGGCTACCTCGAGCAACTCGAGGCTTCGGTGCGGGGAAAGCTCGCCGCCGGAACCGCCGAGCAGGCACACGTTCTCCAGACGCAGGTGGAGCTGTCCGGCCTTCGAAACGAACTGATCACACTCCGCCAGAAACGCGAGACCGTCCGAGCCAGGCTGAGCACCGTCTTGAACCTGCCGCCCGACACTCCGCTGGGTGAGCCGGTGGTCTACGAGTTGAAGGGGTTTCCGGCGGATCTGGACGCGCTCAGCGCGCGGGCTCTCGAGGAGCAACCGAGGATCCGTCAGGCCGAGGCCGGGGCTGCGCGGATGGCTACGATGATCGAGCTGGCGGAGCGGGCGACCTACCCGGAACTCTCCGCCGGCTTCTCCATCATGGCCGAACTGTCGCCGGCAACGCAGGGGTCCGGGCGAGACCGCGAACCGTTCTCGACCAGGCCGCAGGTCAAACCCGATCCGTGGTTCGGCAGCAAGGAAGCGTACCTCCGGGAGGTTCGGGAGTCCGAACGGGCGGCGCGCGCGAAGGCCACGGCCATGCGGAATCACACCCTCTTTCGCCTGAAGGACGCGCACGTCGAACTCGACACCGCCCGGAGGCTGTTTGAGCTCTATCGGGACGTTCAGGTCTCACAGGCAATGCAGGCCTACCAGGATGCGGCGGCCGGGTACTCGGCCGACCGGGTCGCGTTCCTGAACGTCATCGATGCCTTGCGACGCACTCTCGGTTTCCTGCTCGCCAAAGACCGCGCCGAGCGGGACTACCACCAGGCCCATGCCCGGCTCGAGAACGCCATCGGCGGGCCGGCGAACCGAAAGGCCGAAGCTCGCTCGGAGGCTTACAGATGAGCATTCTGAACCCACTTTCTCTTGTCGGCAGGGTACCCGGGGGATGGAAGGTCGTCGCTGTGGTCGGGGCGGCGTTCCTCCTCGGCTTCCTCATCCGCGGTGGGGGGGAAGAGTCTCATTCTCCGCATCCCGATGAGTCCGCCGTCGCGGCCGCCTCGACCGTCTACACCTGCTCGATGCACCCACAGATCCGCCTTTCGGATCCGAACGCGCGGTGTCCGATCTGCGGCATGGAACTGATTCCCGTCACCGGAGGATCGGACGGCGACGGCCCGCCGCGCCGGCTCACCATGTCGGAGAGCGCACGGGCCCTGGCCGACATCGAAACGGCGCCGGTTCTGCGGAAATTCGTCGTCAGGGAAGTGCGGCTGGCCGGGATCATCGACTATGACGAAACCCGCCGGCGATCCATCACCGCCTGGGTCCCCGGCCGACTGGATCGGCTGTTCGTCGACTCCACCGGCGTGGCCGTCCGGAAGGGAACTCCCCTCGCGTACCTCTACAGCCCGGAGCTTCTGGTGGCGCAGCAGGCGCTGCTCAAGGCGGACCAGGCCTTCGAGGAGATGAAATCGTCGGGTGTGGAGGCCCTCAATCTCGGCCTGCAGCAAGGGACCGTGGTCGCGCTGGTCGACCGGTTGCGGCTGTGGGGACTGTCGGCCGAGCAGATCGGTGACATCCGGGAGCGGAAAACCGCCTCGGAGCATATGACCGTACTCAGTCCCATCTCCGGCATCGTCATCCACAAGAACGTGGTCGAGGGCGAAACCGTCGAGGTCGGCTCGAAGATGTACGAGGTCGCGGACCTCTCCCGCGTCTGGGTCTACCTCGACGTCTATGAAGCGGATCTCAACTGGATCCGCTACGCCCAGGAGGTCCGGTTCGAGGCGGAGGCCCGGCCGGGGGAGGTCTTCCGCGGCCGCATCTCGTTCATCGACCCCTTCCTCGATCAGAAGACGAGGACGGTCCGGGTGCGCGTCTCGGTGGACAACGCCGACGGCCGCCTGAAACCGGGGATGTTCGTACGCGCTCGGGTGCTGTCGACTCTCGCCGGCGACGGGAAGATCGCCGAGCCGTCGCTGGCCGGCAAGTGGATCTCACCCGTCCATCCGGAAGTCATCGCCGACCGTCCCGGAGATTGCGATATCTGTGGCACCCCTCTGGTCTCGGCGGAGTCACTCGGCTATGTGGGTTCCGACGCGACTCCACCCCTCGTGATCCCGGCCACGGCCGTTCTCAAGACCGGAAAGCGCTCGCTGGTCTACGTGCGGGTCCCGAGCGCGGATCGACCGACGTTTGAAGGCCGGGAAGTGACACTCGGCCCGAGGACGAAGGATCACTACCTGGTTCGGGGCGGTCTCGAGGAAGGAGAGCGAGTCGTCGTCCGGGGGAACTTCAAGATCGACTCCGCGCTGCAGATCCTCGCCCGACCCAGCATGATGAGCTCTTCTGAGGGAGGGGGATCTCCGCCGGAGCTCGAGGTGCCCACGGAGTTCGTGTCCAGCCTGAGTCCTCTCCTGCGCGCCTACCTCGAGGTGAAGACGGCGCTCAGCGAAGACGATCTGGACGAAGCCCGCCGGGCGGCGGAGGCGACTCTCCTCGCGGTGAAGGACGTCGAGATACGACTCCTTTCGGGACCCGCTCACGAGCGGTGGATGAAACTGCGCCCGATGATTGCGGCCGGTGCGTCTCAGGGTGAGGAGGCTCTGGACATCGCCGGCGTTCGCGCCGCCTTCGACAAGCTCTCCGTCGCGGTGCTCGAGACGGTGCGGGACTTCGGCCAGGCCACCGGGGTCGACCTCTACGAACAGCGTTGCCCCATGGCCTTCGACAACCGCGGGGCATCCTGGCTTTCGGATTCCGCGGCAATTCTGAACCCCTACTTCGGCGCGTCGATGCTCCGGTGCGGCGAAGTGGTGAGGGTCCTTCCCGAGCGGTCCGGAGACGAGTGACGATGCTCGACCGGATCATTCGCTTTTGCCTCGAGAACAAGCTCATCGTGGCCCTGGTGCTGGTGCTGGCGACGGCCTGGGGCCTCATGGTCGCGCCCTTCGACGTCCAACTCGGAGGGCTCCCCCGTGATCCCATACCGGTGGATGCCATTCCCGACATCGGCGAGAACCAGCAGATCGTGTTCACGAGTTGGATGGGGCGGTCCCCGCAGGACGTCGAGGACCAGATCACCTACCCGCTGACGGTCTCCTTGCTGGGGATCCCCGGCGTCCGGACGATCCGCTCCTACTCGTTCCTCGGCTTCTCGAGCATCTACGTCATCTTCAAGGACGCCATCCCGGAGGCACGAGGAGACGACTTCTACTGGCCGCGGTCGCGGATCCTCGAGAAGCTGAGTTCCCTGCCGCCGGGCACCCTGCCGGCCGGAGTTAAGCCGCAGCTCGGTCCGGACGCGACCGCTCTCGGGCAGATCTTCTGGTACACACTCGAAGGTGAAGGGTTCAACCCGGAGGAACTCCGCACCGCCCAGGACTGGTTCGTCAGGTACGAGTTGCAGGGCGTGGAGGGCGTGAGCGAAGTCGCGTCGGTGGGGGGCTTCGTTCGCGAGTACCAGATCGATGTCGATCCGGATGCGATGCGGGCCTACGGCGTCACCCTGCGGGAAGTGTACAACGCGGTGCGCGGCGCGAACATCGATGTGGGCGCGCGCACCATCGAGATCAACCGCGTCGAGTATGTCATCCGCGGGCTGGGCTTCCTGAAGTCGATCGAGGACATCCGAAACACCGTCATCAAGGAGCGCGACAACGTCCCGATCTACATCCGGAACGTTGCTGATGTGGAGCAGGGGCCCGCGCTGAGGCGAGGTGCGCTCGACAAGGAGGGAGCCGAGGCGGTCGGCGGCGTCGTGGTCGTCCGCTACGGCGAGAACCCTCTCGCGGTGATCAAACGGCTGAAGGAGAAGATCGAGCAGATCTCCCCGGGTCTGCCTTCGAAGACCCTGGAGAACGGGTCGCAGAGCAGGGTCCGCATCGTCCCCTTCTACGACCGGACGACACTCATCCACGAGACGCTGGGAACGCTCGAGAACGCGCTGACCCAACAGATCCTGGTGACCATCCTGGTGGTGATCTTCATGGTCGCCCACCTGCGTTCGTCGATGCTGATCTCCGGCCTGCTTCCCCTCGCGGTCCTGATGTGCTTCATCGCCATGAGCCGGTTCGGCGTCGACAGCAACCTCATGAGCCTGACCGGCATCGCGATCGCCATCGGCACCATGGTGGACATGGGGATCATCCTGACCGAGAACATCCTGAAGCACCTGCGCGAGGCGAAGCCCGACGAGAAAAGCCTGGAGGTGATCTACCGGGCGACGACCGAAGTCGGCGGCGCGGTGCTGACGGCGATCAGCACCACCATCATCTCCTTTCTGCCCGTGTTCACCATGGAGGGCGCCGAGGGCAAGCTGTTCAAACCCCTGGCGTACACCAAGAGCTTCGCCTTGCTCGCCTCGGTCATCGTCGCCCTCACCATCATTCCGCCGCTGGCCCATGTGCTGTTCAAGGCCGGTCGGAAGAAATCGCCGGCGTCACGGGCGCGGATGGTGCTGACCGCCCTGGTTGCGGGTGCCGCGGGAATCTGGGTCTCCTGGTGGCTGGCGGTGGCCGTCCTCGCCATCGGCTCCTGGCCCTTTGTCCGGGACCGCCTGCCGGAGAAAGGGCTGGTGCGTATTCCGATCCTGGGCAACGTTCTCGCGTTCGCGGCGGTGCTCTTCATCCTCGCGAGCAAGTGGCAGCCGCTGGGCCCCGAACCGGGCGTCGTCCGCAACCTGGTCTTTGCCGGGAGCCTGATTCTCGGGCTCCTGATCGTCTTCCGGATCTTCATGCGGTTCTACGAGCCGCTGCTCCGCTGGTTCCTCTCTCACAAGGCCGTCTTCTTCTCGATGACGGGCGCGGTCTTCCTCTCCGGCATCATGGCCTGGGTGGGGTTCGACACGCTCTTCGGCTTCGTGCCGCGCGCCTTCTCGGTCATCAAAATCGAGGAGTCGAGCATCCGGACCACCGGGGTCTGGTCGACTATGACGCACGCCTTCCCCGGTTTAGGCAAGGAGTTCATGCCGCCGCTCGACGAGGGGTCCTTCCTCTACATGCCGACGACGATGCCCCACGCGTCGATCGGCGAGGCGATGGATGTCCTGTCGAAACAGGACATGGCGATCCGTGCCATTCCGGAAGTCAGCGGCGTCGTCGGCAAGGTCGGCCGCGTCGACAGTCCTCTCGACCCCGCTCCGGTCTCGATGATCGAGACGATCATCAACTACCTGCCCGAGTACTCCGAACCGGATCCGGAAACCGGCAAGCGCAAGCGCCTGTGGCGTGATCACATCCGCTCGGCGGACGACATCTGGGCGGAGATCATCGCGGCGGCGGAAATCCCGGGCACCACTTCCGCCCCGAAGCTGCAGCCGATCGCCACCCGCATCGTCATGCTCCAGACCGGCATGCGCGCGCCGATGGGCGTCAAGGTTCGCGGCGACACGCTTACGGACGTCGAGCGGATCTGCCTGGAGATCGAGCGCTTCTTGAAGGAGGTCCCGAGCGTCAATGCCGCCGCGGTGATCGCCGACCGGGTCGTCGGGAAGCCCTACATCGAGATCGACCTGGATCGCGAGGCCATGGCGCGCTACGGCGTCAGCATCCGCGATGCGCAGGACGTGATCGAGATCGCCATCGGCGGGAAGCGGATCACGACGACGGTGGAGGGGCGGGAGAGGTACCCGGTGCGGGTGCGGTACATGCGCGAACTCAGAGACTCCTTCGAGGAGATCGGCCGCATCCTCGTCCCCACGGCGCGGGAAGCGCAGGTTCCCCTTCAGCAGGTGGCGAAGATCCGGTACGTCCGCGGCCCCCAGGTCATCAAGAGTGAGGACACCCGTCTGTTGGGCTACGTCACTTTCGACAAGGCCGGGGCCGCCTTCGCGGAGGTGGAGGTGGTCGAGGAGTGCCGGGACCACCTCGCCACGAAGATCGAGAGCGGCGAGCTGGTGCTCCCCGCGGGGGTGACCTACGACTTCGCCGGCTCCTTCGAGAACCAGGTGCGCGCGGAGAAGAAGCTGATGGTCGTCCTGCCCCTCAGCCTGTTCCTCATCTTCCTGATCCTCTACTTTCAGTTCCGCGCGGTGTCCACCACCCTGCTCGTCTTCGTCGGGATCTTCATCGCCTGGTCCGGCGGGTTCCTGATGCTGTGGCTCTATGGGCAGCCCTGGTTCCTCGATTTCTCCGTGTTCGGCGAGTCGATGCGGGAGTTGTTCCAGGTGCACCCCATCAACCTGAGCGTCGCGGTGTGGGTGGGGTTCATCGCGCTCTTCGGCATCGCCAGCGACGACGGGGTGGTCATCGCCACCTACCTCAAGCAGACCTTCGACCGGAACAAGCCGGGGACCATCGCCGAGGTCCGGTCGGCCACGGTCGAAGCGGGCCTGCGGCGCATCCGCCCCTGCCTGATGACCACGGCGACCACCCTGCTGGCCCTGATCCCCATCCTCACCTCTCGAGGCCGCGGCTCCGACATCATGGTGCCGATGGCGATCCCGAGCTTCGGTGGGATGGCGATCGAGCTGCTGACCCTGTTCGTGGTGCCGGTGAGCTTCTGCCTGATCCAGGAGATCCGGCTCCGGCGGCAGTTGCGGTAGGGCCGGTCAGACCGCCGGAGGAAGCACGGCTTCGCCGCACTGATCCCGCTCCAATCGACGCAGGGTCCCGAGAAACCGATCCAGGTCCGCAGGCTGCACCGGGATTGAGAAGGTTGCGGCCGCGGCGGCGTGAAAGTCGTCGTCGTCCGCGATATCGATTTCGATCGCCGTGTGCCCGGACCCATCCGTGCAGTGGAAGCGGAGGCGGGCGTGCCCGCCGGCCCAACCCGGGTCGGTGTGGCCGAAGGTCACTGTGCGCTCATCGTGTGGGGACTTGGGGAAGCCCACGATTTGAGCGGCGAAAGCGCTCAGTTCGTCGAGGCCGGCGTAGATGCGAGTCGTGCCGGCGAATCGATGGTTCGCGGCGCGGATCTCGATGCCGAGATAGTCGTCGTCCGGATCCACGACAGAGATCGTGAGCCCCTGTTTCATGCGCCCCTCCCTCAAGATCAGGTGGACCCGAGCTTCAACCCGATCAGCGTCTTCACCATCGCGATCTCGGCCGGACCGGTCACCACGACGCGCGCGGGGCGGCCCTCGTGGCAGGCCTTCTCGGCCTTGACCCCCTCGACGAACTCCGGCGGGAGGTCCGTGTCATCGAGAGCCGCCACGGCCTTGGGGTTCAGGGCGAGTCCGGCGAGGAAGTTCCCTTCATGGGGCACGAGGTAGATCAGCGCCCGGCGCTTCACGGAGAACTTCAGCTGCCAGCCGTACTTCTTTCCGTAGTGCTTCCACTCGGAGGACCCGGCGCCGGCTTGCTCGCCAAGGTGCGCCACGAGAGCATCCCAGTGGGCCCTTGTCTCGCCGAGTGCGGCCGCGAGCGCCTGCTCGTCGGGCTGCTGGTCCTTCTCCGGAAACGCGCTGCCTGCCATGAAGTTCTCCCTTCGGGTGTGGTGGGCACCCGTCAGGATCGTAGCAGGATCGATCTTGTCCGTCCTGCCGCCCGTAGGGACGCCCGGACTCGACCAACCGCCGCCGGATCGCCTCGAGGTCGGCCGCGGTTGCTCCGGGACTGATTTACAGAGTCTGGAAAAAGGTGTCTGCCTCCGTACTCTGTTCCGCGGTACCGGATCGAGCAGGGCACGGCGGTCCGGCTCCTGACGAACGTCAGATCGAACCCGCGACTTTTCGGCCCCAATCCGCCCTCCGGGTCGCCCCCTTTTTGACCGGAATCCCGCCGTTCCCGTACCGTATGGCAGTTGCCGATCCGTCGCATTCGTCGAATGGGTTCCGTGGAGCAATTCCGTCATGAGTGATTTCCTGGGCAAGAACTTCCCCGTGCTCGAAGTCGAAAACGTGGGGAACGAACTCACCTCCTACTGGGTCGAGGCGCCGGACATCGTTCGGGCCTATGGTCCCGGGCAGTTCGTGATCATCCGTCTGGACGAGGACGGCGAGCGGATTCCGCTGACCATCGTCGATGTGGACAAGGAGCGGGGGGCCTTGCGGCTCATCGTGCAGGCCGTGGGGCGCACCACCGCCCAGATGGCGCTCCTGAAGGCCGGGGACACCATTCTCGACGTGGTCGGCCCGCTGGGTGAGGCCATCCCGATCGAGAAGAAGGACGAGGCGTTCGTGATCGTCGGCGGCGGGGTCGGCATCGCTCCGATCTACCCCAAGGCCAAGGCGCTCCGGGAAGCCGGCAACCGGGTCATCAGCATCATCGGTGCGCGCACCGCGGACCTCCTGATGCTGGTCGACGACATGCGCGCGGTTTCCGACGAGTTCCACCTCGTCACGGACGACGGCAGTGTCGGCCGCAAGGCCCTCGTCACCGAGCCGCTCGACGAGGTGCTGACCCGCGAGGGGAAGGTGGCGGAGGTCATCGCGGTGGGCCCGCCCATCATGATGAAGTTCTGCTCGCTGACGGCCCAGAAGCACGGCGCGCCGGTCCTCGTCTCCCTGAACCCCATCATGATCGACGGGACGGGGATGTGCGGCGGTTGTCGCGTCTCCCTCGCCGACGAGGTGAAGTTCGCCTGCGTGGACGGCCCCTGCTTCGACGGGACGAAGATCGACTGGGAAGAGATGATCACGCGCCTGGGCGCCTACAAGGACGAGGAGAAGGAAGCGATGGATCACTGGTGCCGGATCCGTGACGGTGGGTCGGAAGGGGGTAAGTCATGAGCGACGGCAAGAAGGACGAGGTCGAGCTGACCCAGTACGGCCGTGTTCGTCGCAAGGGCAAGCGGGAGCGCGTCGCGGTCCCCATGCCGGAGCAGGACCCCAAGGTGCGGATCCACAACTTCGACGAGGTGCCGCTCGGCTATACGGCCGAGATGGCCATTGCCGAGGCGAAGCGCTGTTTCCAGTGCAAGGGCGATCGGGCGAAGTGCGTCCCGCACTGCCCGGTGGGAGTGAACATCCCCAAGTTCCTGGACGAGGTGGCGGACGGTGACTTCCAGGCGGCCGTCACCACGATCATGCAGGACAATCTCCTCCCCGCCATCTGCGGTCGCGTCTGTCCGCAGGAGGAGCAGTGCCAGATGGAGTGCATCGGCGGCAAGCGCGGCGAGCCGGCGATGATCGGCCGCCTGGAGCGCTTCGTGGCCGAGTGGTACGAGGAGTTCGGCGAGAAGCCGGAGCCGAGGACCCCGCCAAAGGGCGCGCAGAAGGTCGCCGTCGTGGGCTCCGGGCCCTCCGGCCTGACGTGCGCCGCGGACCTGGCGAAGGCCGGCTACGACGTCACCATCTTCGAGGCCCTGCACCGGCCCGGCGGCGTGCTCGTCTACGGCATCCCGGAGTTCCGCCTGCCGAAGCGGATCATCGACCGGGAGGTGGAGAACATCAAGCTCCTCGGCGTGAAGGTCTATCTGAATGCCATGGTCGGCAAGCTCTTCACCGTCGACTCGCTTCGCGAGGAGCACGGTTTCGAGGCCTTCTACCTCGGTGTGGGCGCGGGCCTGCCCTACATGATGAATATCCCCGGCAAGAACCTGAAGGGCGTCTACACCGCCAACGAGTTCCTGACCCGGGTCAACCTGATGCGCTCCTACGAGTTCCCGAAGACTCCGACTCCGCTGAAAGTCGGCAAGCACGTCGGGGTCGTGGGCGGCGGCAACGTGGCCATGGACTCGGTCCGGACCGCCCTGCGGATCGGGGCCGAGAACGTGCACCTGGTCTACCGTCGTTCCGAGGTGGAGATGCCCGCCCGAAACGAGGAGATCCACCACGCGAAGGAGGAGGGCGTTCAGTTCCACCTCCTGACCAACCCGGTGGAACTGCTCGGCGACGAGAAGGGCCGTGTGCGCGCGGTGAAGTGCGTTCAGATGGAACTCGGCGAGCCCGACGACTCCGGTCGGCGGCGCCCGGTGGTCAAGGAAGGCAGCGAGCACGAGCTTCCGGTGGAGACCTTCGTCTTCGCCATCGGCCAGGGTCCGAACCCCATCCTCCCGGCCACCACGCCGGGACTTGTGACCGACAAGTGGGGCTGCTTCATCGTGGACGAGAACCAGATGACCTCCATCCCCGGCGTCTTCGCCGGCGGGGACATCACCGGCGGCGCCACGGTCATCACCGCCATGGGCGACGGCCGCACCGCGGCCAGGGGCATCGATACCTGGCTCACCGGCCAACGGGAAGGCAAGGTGGCGGCGAAGGAGTCGTAGCCTTTGCAGGAGTCCCTGATCGTCACTCTCCGGGCGGTCGGTGCAAACGCGCCGACCGCCCGCTTTGGGAGCAGCTTTCGTCGGGGCGAAGGTCGGGGGCTACAATCGCCTCGTGGCCACAGAACAGCAGTTCGAGGATCAGCCGCTCACCAGGCAGGAGTACATCACCGCGATGTCGCACCTCTATCGCGGCGAGATGCAGCGCGCGAATTCGTGGCGGCTCCGGCTCGACGCGACGTCCAACTGGGCGGTGCTGACCGCGGCGGGCATGACCTCCTTCGCGTTCACCAATCCGGAGAACTCCCACCTGGTCATTCTCGTCTCGAACCTCGCGGTGCTGGCCTACCTGGTGATCGAGGCGCGTCGCTTCCGCTATTTCGAGGTCTTCCGCGCGCGCGTCAGGATGCTCGAGGAGAACTTCTACATCCCGATCATCACCCGGTCCCTCGTCTCGCCCATGCCGGGATGGCAGGATGCGGTGGCGTCGGACCTGGATAGTCCCCGGTTCAAGACCACCACCCTGGAAGCCATGGGCTTCCGCCTCCGCCGGAACTACGGGATCATCTTCTCCTTCGTGCTGGGGGGGTGGGTCCTGAAACTCCTGCTCCAGCCGCGGATCCCGGCGCACTTCTACGAGGTCTACCAGCGCGTGGCGGTGGGCCCCATCCCTCCCTGGGTGGTTCTGGCCAGCGGCGGGGCCTTCTACGGCCTCCTGTTCATGCTGGCGCAGAAGGGCAGACACATCCACGGCTCCGACCCCGACGACGAGGTCTCCGGGATGGAACGTCAGCCGGAGCGCTGGAAGATGTAGCCGGCCGCCGCTACTTGAAAACGCTCATCCCCGGCACGAGTTCCACGAAGTCCCAGGTCTGACGGGTCCGGTCCCGGATCTCGGCCTTCTGCCATGAGGTCAGGGCCAGCTTCCTGGATCCCACGGTCGGGGAAACGGCCCCCGCTCCGAACGGGACCGTCTTCGTGCCGGTGAGTGGTACTTCGAGGACCCGGGCAGAAATCCCGAGAGCTCGCATGACGGAGATCTGCTGCTCCTGGGTCAGGTTGACGACGATGCACTCTGTTCTTCTCGCGGGCATGACTCATCCTCCGTTTCTGTACGCGGCCCGGGCGCCCCCCCC
>SWCD01004112.1_pt1 | contig 17231 bp, 20 predicted proteins | sample 4693011 | NCBI WGS metagenome assembly SWCD01 (sample SAMN10267278, study PRJNA491770) | bioreactor metagenome | isolation source: DHS bioreactor inoculated with marine | place: Japan: Omine Ridge, Nankai Trough | reverse complement strand
TCATGACGAGCCTCGGTCAGACCGAGCATGCGGAAGAGCCTCCGCTGGCGGTAGAGCGCGTTGTCGTCGATGACGACCTTCGCATCCGCGGCCACGACCTCGTCGTCGGCGGTGATGATCAGGGGGTTGATCTCCGCCACCTTCGCGTCGATATGCTGGAAGGCGCCGTAGAGACGGCTCACCACGTCGGCGAGGGCGCCTTCAGGCGCGCCGCCCTCGATCCCCGCGGCGAGGAAGGCCGCCACCTCCGTGGCCACCTCCGTCGGCAGCGTCGGGTCGTTCCCCGGTATCTCGCGTCGGTAGACGGCGTCAGGGTCGTCCCGGGCCACGCCCTCGATGTCCACGCCGCCCTTCGGGCTCGCGAGGAGAATCAGGTTGTAGGTGGCGGGGTTCATGGTGATGCCGAGGTAGCAGGCCGCCCGCTCGTTGACGGCGTGCTCGACGAGCAGCGACTCGACGGGGTAGCCCGAGACGTTCCGACCGAGGATCTCCCCGGCCGCGGCCCGGGCCTGATCCAGGTCGGCCGTCTTCTTCACCCCGCCCGCCTTGCCGCGGCCGCCGGAGAGGACCATGGCCTTCACCATGACCGGGAACACCGCGCCGAGGCCGTCGAGTTCCTCGACGCCGTAGATCACACCGTAGCTCTCCGGCACCGGGATCCCCTGGTGCGCGAAGACCTGCTTTGCTTCGTGTTCGTAGAGCCTCAACTGCGTTCCTCCTCGAGTTGCCGGGTGGTCCACTGGAGCAATCCGCCGGCCTCGCGAATGGCCATCACTTCATCGGGCAGCCGGGGGAAGGTGAAGACCTCCTCCTTGACCCGAATGGTGCCGGCCGCCACGTCGATCATGATTTCGTCGCCCGGTTCGAATGCGGCGACCGCCGAAGGGCACTCGACAAGCAGCAGTCCCTGGTTGATCGCCGCCCGGTAGAAGATCCGGGCGAAACTTCCCGCCACCACCGCCCGTATCCCCACCGCCTTCAATCCGAGCACCGGCTGCTCGCGCGAACTGCCGCAGCCGAAGTTCTTCCCGGCGAGGATGAGGTCCCCCTCGGCCACCGTCCCGGCGAAGTCCGGGTCGAGGTCCTCGAGCAGGTGCGGCAGGATTTCCTCGGCCGTGCCGCAGGTGTAGGTGTACTTCCCGGGGAAGAGCATGTCGGTGTTGATGTCGTCGCCGTACTTGAAGACGGTCATGCTACACCTCCCGCGGATCGGTGAGCCGCCCGGTGAGGGCGGAGGCGGCCACGGTGGCCGGGCTGGCGAGGTAGATCTCCGCCTCCTTGCAGCCCATGCGGCCCTTGAAGTTCCGGTTGGCGGTGGAAAGGCAGCGCTCGCCGGGCGCCAGCACGCCCTGGTGGGCGCCGAGACACGGTCCGCAGCCCGGAGGCAGGACGATGCCTCCCGCGCGGGAGAGCGTCGTCACGGTGCCGTTCTCGACCGCGGCCTCGAAGACCTCCCGCGAGGCGGGCAGCACCAGGAGCCGGGAGCCCGGCGCCACGTGCTTTCCGTCGAGGATGGCCGCCGCCTCCATGAGGTCGGTCAGGCGACCGTTGGTGCAGGTGCCGAGGAGGAACTGCTCGAAGAAGATCTCCCCCGATTCCTCGATCGTCCTGACGTTGTCCACCTGGTGGGGATGCGCCACGACCGGCTCGAGGGAGGAGAGGTCGTAGGTGAATTCCCGCTCGTAGTTCGCGTCGGGATCGGCCCAGATCGGCTCGTAGTCCCCGTCCGCGACGCCGACCGAACGCAGGTAGTCCCGCGCCACGTCGTCCGGAGGGAAGGCGGCGGCCTTGGCCCCCATCTCCACCCCCATGTTGGCGATGGTGAAGCGCTCCTCGATCGAGAGGTGCAGGGCGGCCCCGTGGAACTCCACCGAGCGGTAGGCCGCTCCGCCGGCGCCGATGTCGCCGATGATCGTGAGCACCAGGTCCTTCGCCGAAACCGGCGGCTTGAGCTTGCCGGTGAGGGTGATCTTCAGCGTCTCGGGAACCTTCAGCCAGGTCACGCCGCGGAGCAGGAGCGCGGCGGCCTCGGTGCGATCCACCCCGGTGGCGAAGCAGCCGAGCGCGCCGTAGGAGCAGGTGTGCGAGTCGCTTCCGACGATGACGCCCCCGGGCCGGGCCAGGCCCTTCTCGGCCAGCACCTGGTGGCAGATGCCCTCCCCCACGTCGAAGAAGTGCTCGATATCGTGGGCCTTCACGAACTCCCGGATCTTCAAGTGATTCGTGGCGGTCTTCTCGCTGGCCGCGGGGATGACGTGGTCGAGGACGATCACCGGCATGGACCTTTCGAGGACGCCGAAGCGTTCGAGTTCGGGTCCGATCTTGTCGATGATGGCCGCCGTGTTGTCGTGAGTCAGGAGGTGATCCGGGGAGAGAAAGAGGATCTCGCCGGCGCTCGCCGACTCCTTCCCCGCCTTTTTCGCCAGCACCTTTTCCGCGAAGGTCTTGCCCATGGTTCCTTCCTACCTGAGAAGCCCGCCCCGCTCGTAGATCGAAAGCTGCACGCGCGAAAACGGTTCCGCCCGCACTTCCTCTCCGGTGGGCAGGCCGATCCGCCCGGTGGCGAGGTCCACCTCGATTTCCATACCGTCTTTGAGTCCCGAGGAGAGCAGATCCGCGGCCAGAATGGGGAAGCCGGAGTTGATGGCGTTGCGCTCGTAGATCGCCCCGAAGGACCTCGCCACGAGGAGAGCCACGCCGAGGCTCCTGAAACAGTCCACCGCCTGCTGGCGGGAGGAGCCGCAGCCGAAATTCTCGCCGGTGATGACGATGTCGCCCGGCTTGACCCGCTGCGGGAAATCCTCGAAGCCCGGCAGGTTGCCGAAGGTGTGCTCGCCCATCTTGTCGAGATCGGTGATCGCCAGGTGGCGGTTGTGGAAGATCATGTCGGTGTCGATGTTGGCATGGTCGACCAGGTGGACGCGGCCGGCGATGATGCGCGGAGCGCCGACGGCTTCGATGCTGCCCTGCTTCGCCGGCTCCGCGACGGGCCCGCCCGGGCTCGACGTGAACTGGGCGGGGTGCTCGGGGATCCGATCCGGCGTGGCGATCTCCCCGGCCACGGCGGAGGCCGCGGCCACCGCGGGCGACGCGAGGTAGACCTCGCCCTTGCCCTGCTTCCCGGCGAAGTTGCGGTTGCCGGTGCTGATCGTGATCTCGCCGGGGCCGTTCTGGCCGATCTGCCCCGCCGCGCACCCCGCACACCCGGCGTTGCCGACCAGCGCGCCGGCCTCCTTGAAGACCGCGAGGAGCCCGCTCGTAAGCGCCTCCCGCCAGACGCCGTCGGTTGCGGGCACGATCTTCAGCACCACCCCCGGGGCGACGTGCCGCCCCCGGAGCACCTCCGCCGCGGCCTCGAGGTCCGAGATCCGGCCGTTGGTGCAGGAGCCGATGAAAGCGGAGTCGATCTTGGTGCCCCGGACATCGTCGAGGTCCACCACGTCCTCGGGGTGCCCCGGCCGGGCGATGAGCGAACCCAGGCCGGTGACGTCGACCGTGACCTCCCGCAGATAGACCGCGTCCGGATCGGCTTCGACTCGGGCGACCTCGCCCGCGGATCGGGCGGCGCACTCCGCGAGCACCGCCTCGTTCGGGGTGATCAGGCTGATGATCGCCCCCATCTCGGTGCCCATGGAGGCGAGGGTGATGCGACCGGAGAGGTCGAGGGCGTCCACCGCCTCCCCGTAGAACTCCGCCGCGCATCCGAGCAGGCCGGCGGCGCCCATCTCGCGCAGGACCGCCAGGGTCAGGTCCTTCGGCGTGGCCGAGGCCGAGGGCGTGCCGGTGAGCGTCACCTTCACCGTCGGCGGCACCTTGAACCACACCCGGCCGTGGGCGAAGGCGTGCGCGATATCCACGTCCCCCATCCCCTGCCCGAAGGCGCCGATAGCTCCCAGGATGTTGGCGTGGGAGTCGGTGGAAACAAGCGTGCCCCCGGGCACGGCGAGCCCCTCGTCGATCGCCACGTGCGTCCCGATGCCTCGATCGATGTCGAAGACCTTAATGCCCCGCTCCCGCGCGAAGACCCGACAGGTCTGCTGGTTCACCGCGTACTTCTGGTCGGAGCCGCCGGGATTGCAGTCGAAGGTGAAGAAGGTCTTGCCGGGATCGGCGATAGGGAGGCCGGCCTCCACCAGGTTCTTGACCACGTTGGCCCCGCCGAAGTCGCGGGCGACGCGGACGTCGATCGCAAGGTCCACGATCTTCCCGACGGCCACGGCATCGGTAGTATGCGCTGCCAGAATCTTCTCGATCAGTGTGCGGCCCACTCGTTCCCTCCGGCCCCGCGGCCCGACCTGCCTACTCGATCAGCTTGCCGCCGGCCTTCATGACCAGCGGGTTGAACGTCGCGAAGTCCGCCTGGTGGATGAACACCGTCTCCACCACCTGCGGCCGGCCGTCGCCCTCCTTGGCGTGGCAGGCGATGGTGTTCACCAACTCGTCGTTGGCCCCGCACTCCGCGGCCAGGATGGCTCCGGAGATCGGGTGCCGGGCGCAGTGGCCGGCGCGGCTCTTCCGGTAGCCCCCCTCCCCGTCCCGCTCGATCTCCATGAGCTTGCCCACGTCGTGCAGGATGCCCCCGGCGAGGACACGGTCGAGGTCGATGGGGTACGGCAGCGTGGCGTAGTTCTCGAGTTGCGCCTCGGCCAGCGCGTACGCCCCTTCGGTGACGGCGAGGACGTGCTCGATGAAGGTGACGCCCATGCAGTCGGTGAGCAGCGTGAAGGGGATCTCGAGGAGATCCTGCATCTTCTCCCATCCGCCTCGCTCGCAGCCCTTGGTGAAGATGGCAACGGTCAGCTCGCGAAGCTCGGGGTCGCCGATCCGATCCAGTTGAACCTTGAAGAGCCCGGCGATCTCATCGGAACTGATCATCACAGCCGCTCCAGGATGGCGTCGGTCATCTGCGAACAACTCGCCGCCCCGCGTGTGATGACATCCTCGCGGCCGGGCATCTTCATCATGTCGTAGGTCCGGACCTTGCCGTCGAGGATGACGTCGGAGATGGCCTTGCGAATTACGGCGGCCTTGTCCGTCTCGTTCAGGTGATCGAGCATCATGCAGGCGGAGAGGATCATGGCGATCGGGTTCACGATGGAAGTGGCGTAGTCCGCGTACTTCGGAGCCGAACCGTGCGTCGGCTCGAAGACCGCGCAGTCCGCGCCGACATTGGCGCTGCAGGCGAACCCGAGCCCGCCGGTCAGACCGGCGAAGCCGTCGGAGATGATGTCCCCGAACATGTTCCCGGCCACGATGATCCCGTAGTCCTCGGGGTTCTTGGTGAGCCACATCATCTGCGCGTCGATGTTCGTGAACCACAGGTCGATGTCCGGGTACTGCTCCTTCGCCTCGCGGGCGCAGGCGTTCATCATCCCCGAGGTCTCACGGATCACGTTCGGCTTCTCGCAGATCGTCACCGACTTGTAGCCGTGCTTCTTCGCGTACTTGAACGCCTCCGCGGTGATGTTCCGACAGGCCGGCCGCGTGAAGATCCGCGTCGAGATGGCGAGGTCCTCGGACGGGACGTGCTTGAAGTTCTTCATCTTGGGGTGCGTCTCGAGCGCCGCGCGGACCACGTCCGGCGGGTTCGTCCACTCCACGCCCCCGTAGAGCCCTTCCGTGTTCTGCCGGAAGATCACCACGTCCACCGGTGGCTCCTCGAATCCGTCCCCGCTGCGGCGGATGAAGTTCAGGGGGTTGCCGGGAAAGGTCCGGCAGGGGCGGACGCAGAGTTCGAGGTTGAAGTGCTGGCGCAACCCCACGATCGGGCTGTAGTAGACGTAGCCCTTGTCGGCGAGCGCCGGGTCGAGTTCCGCGGCGGCCTCCTCCTTCGGCTTGCTGGTGATCGCGCCGAAGAGGCCGATCTTGTGCTTTGCCAGGAGATCGAGTGTCCTCTGGGGCAGGGCGTTGCCCTCCTTGCACCAGAACTCCCAGCCGATGTCGGCGTCGACATAGTTCGCCTGGAAGCCCACCTTCTCGAGGACCCGAAGGGACTCGGGCAGGACGGTCTGGCCGATGCCGTCACCGGGCATCAGTACGACGGTGGGGATGCTCATGGGGATCCTCTCCTTCGGTATTTCAACTCCTGAATTCGCGTTTGGAAGATCCTCCGTGAAGGAGAGGGGGGTGTCAACCGGATAGACGGTACCCGGCCCCCATCCACCGCCCTTTCAGGGGGCGGTCGCGACGGCCTTGTGCCTCGGAGGGTCGGCCTCCGCGCCGACTCGGTTGGATTCAAGGGGAAGGAAAACAGCTCAGGGGGGCGGCCGGACGCGCAATCCCAAGGGGGGCGCGGCAAGGTTGTTGGACGGTTCTCTTCAGTTCAGGTTCCCTCACTCCGCCTTCCGAAGCGTCGCGATGGTGGGCGCTGAGTCCTCACCTTGCTCCTCCACCTGCTCGAGGAGGAAGAACGCCGGCGGGCTCTCTCCGGGACGCTCCGGACGGTAGTACAGGAGCTCCGCGCCGGGGAACTCCCGGTCGGCGAACTGGAGGATCTCGTCGATCGAGATCGGAAAGCGTCCCTCCCGCAGAAGAAACCGGCGCGCGTGGATGGTGAGCATGAGTGCGGTCCGGTAGGCCAGCAACCGGGTCGGACCCTGATCGAGCTTGCCGTAGGCCATTGAGAACATCCGGGAGGAGGCGATGACAATGGTGCCGGCGGTGAGCTCCATCGAAGCCAGCATCCAGGTCGCGCGGCGGGTCACCTCCTCCTGGAAGGCCAGGCCGACAGCGGCCACGCCGTTCTCGTGTTCCCGCTCTCGTGCCCTCTTGTAGGCGCCGGCGTACACATCCATGACCCGGTAGAAGAGATCCTCGAGTTTCTCCCGATCGGCGTCTTCGAGGCCGTCCAGGTCGAAATCGGTGGTCTCGGCCTCGCCGGTGAGGATCTGCTGATAGCAGACGCGCGCAAACAGACTCTCGCGGTCAGCGACCTCGAGAAGATCCGGGCTCTGCTGCGACCTGGCCATCACCCATTGAAGGACCCGCTCCATCTGATCCTCCGGAACCAGGCCGGCCCCGATCAGTTCCGCGAGGGCGGAGGTTGCGGCCGCCTGGATCGTCACCCCGACCAGGTAGTGGAGGGCGCCGCCACCGGGATCGAAGTCTTCCCCGAAGCGTTCGAGGACCAGGAGCGCGTCGACCGCGCCCTGCGGATCATCCGGCGCGAGGAGGTTGGCGCGGACGATGGTCTTCTTCTTCAGATCCTGCGCAAACGGGAAGGCCCGGTGGACGATCTCGGACTCGACGATCCCGGCGCGAGGACTGAAGAACCGTCCGGACTCGGCAGTGCACGCTCCCTGGCGCACGAGCGCGAAGGCGGGTTCGAGGGCCGACAGCAGGTCCCGAACGGTGCTCGGCACCTCGGCATCGGGGTTCCCCGGGTCGGCAATCTCTTCGAAAGCCTCCGCTGCCTCAGGCAGCGACTCCCGAACCTGATCGAAGAGATCCATCGCCCTTCGGTAGTAGCTCCAGGCGGTGCCGGGTGCGGTCTCATCGAAGAGCGGCGGACGGAGCCGACGCGTGGCCTCGATGGCCGCGATCTCCGCCTCGAGTTCCGCCGCGATGACCCGCCCATCTCGCTTCTCGGGAGCGAAGGAGCGTGCAAAGAGGAACAGTCCGATCAGGAGAAGAGCGAAGAATGCGAGCAGCACACCGAGAACCTTGAGCCAGCGCACGGGTTCCTCCCTTGTCGAGTCTGGGGTTCGCGAGGGTAGCCGAGTGCGTGAGGTCCCAACGAGGGTAAAGCCGGATGGGGGCGATCGAATGCAGTGCTGGATGGCGCCGAGACGGGTCGCGGCCGACACGGCGGTCGGCCCTCCAGTTGGCGGGTGAATACACGGACTGGAGGGCGCCGCGCCGGCGGCGCCTGGTTGGATTGAGGGGAAGGAAAACAGCTCAGGGGGGCGCCCGGACCCGCAAGCCCAAGGGGGGCGCATCAGGGTGAGTTGAACAGTTCTTGTCAAGTCAGGTCAGGTCAGATCAGGCAAAGACGATCCGATCGTCCGGCGGAGTTTCTGCGAATCCGGCCACGCAGGCGCGTAGTGCCCGGATTGCCGATCGAACGTCCCGGTACTTCCTCGTGGGAAGGAAGATCAACCCCGGGAACCGAGTGCCCTCAGCTTGCCAGCGTACCGCGATCGCCAGCATGTCCGAATCGTGACTCAGCATCACTCGACGGAGGCTTGCGGCCTCGGCAAAGTGGATCTCGTCAGTCGTTCCGGCGGGATGAACGTCGATGCCTCGGAGCACATCCCACCCCATCTTGCCGAGAGCCCGGATGAGGGCCCCCTCGATGTTCTCGTCAGCGTAGAGCGGCAGGGGCTGGGATCTCTTCACGGGAGGTCCGGGTGAGTGCTCTTGAATTCAGCCTCGTCCGGCGCTGCCCGATGGAAGTCATTCTCCACAGCCTCGGGGTTGTCGTACGAGTACGCGAGAGCGGCGTGGATCTGGCCGAGGGAGAGATGCTCGTAGGAGTCGAGGATCTCCTCAGGTGAGAGGCCGCGCTCGTGGAGCGCCATGATGTCGATCACGCGCACACGCGTCCCAGCCACGTGAGCCAGCCCCCCACACCGGGCGGCATCAATCCGGATGTGCTCGTATGTTGTTGTCGTCGCCACGATCATGCTCCTCCTGGACTCCCATATCATACCGGTCAGCGTCGTCTACAGGGAAGAGGGGCGCCGCAGGGCGGGAGGAACGGGCCTCGCCACGACAAGCGCTCAATACACCACGGGCACCCCGATGGCAGGCAAACAGGAATGCATGCCGATTCCCTTCGCCCGGGTGCCGTCCCTCGGCGAAGGAAGCGGGCCGGACGGCGGAACCAGGGATCTCGAGATCACGCTCCGGCGCTGATGCCTGCGCAGCGCCTACGAGGCGGTCACGTGCAAGCAGGTGACGCGAGAAGCGGAACCAACCCGTCACCGCCTTGACGACTGGGTATAACTGGTTATACTTCAGTCATGAAGACCGCCATTTCCATCCCCGACGATGTGTTCAGAAAGGCCGAGTACCTCGCGAAGAAGCGTGGGCTCAGCCGGTCCCAGTTCTACGTGTTGGCCATCAGGGCCTTCCTCTCAGAGCCGGAGGATGACATCACCCGGGCATTGGACAGCGTCTACAGCAAGCAGGATGGCGTAGATCCGGTGGTCGAGCAGGCAGCGCTGTCGGACCTTCCCCCGAGTGAGTGGTGATGGAGAAGGGGGAAGTCTACTGGGTGGACTTCGGTGTCGGCCGTGAGAACGAGCCCGGCTACCGAAGGCCTGCCCTGGTGGTGCAGTCCGACCGCTTCAATCGCAGCGCCATCGGCTCCGTGATGGTGGCGCCCCTCAGCTCCAATCTCGCTCTCGCGAAGGCGCCGGGAAATGTGCTGGTCGATGCCAAGACCAGTGGTCTGCCGAAGGACTCGGTGATCGTGGTCTCCCAGATCGTCTCCATCAGCAAGCGAAGGCTCACGGAGTTCGCCTCGACCATCGACCCGAACAGCCTGTTCCTGGTGGACAACGGCGTCCGGCTGCTGTTCGACCTCTGACGGGCCGAGGCCGGCACGTCGCAATCCGGAGTGTCGACGGGATGGAAGCGATGCCGGATCCGAGAGGCGCCAGGGCGGGTCGCGGCCGACACGGCGGTCGTCCCTTAAGGAAAGCCGAGAAAGCGCCATGGAGGGCGCCGCGCCGTCGGCGCCTGGTTTGATTGAGGGGAAGGAAAACAGATTCAGGGGGGGCGCTCCGACCCCGCGATCCCGAGATAGAGACGCTGCCCTCCGTGTGGCATACTCAGGGTGTGGATACGCTCTCGAGAGACACGCATCCCGACGCCGAGGCGGTGCAGATCCGGCTGCTCAGAGAGGCATCGCCCGCTCGCCGGTTCGAAGTCATGCGGTCGCTATCGGCCTCCGTCATGCGTCTGGCCAAGGCCGGGATCCGCGATGCGAACCCGGAACTGTCGGATCGGGAACTCCAACTGCTTTTCGTCGAAGTCCACCATGGAAGAGAGTTGGCCGAGCGGCTGCGGGTCTTCCTCGACGATCGAGGCTGATGGCGCCAACTTATGACCTGAAAGAGGCTCTGCTGCCGGTTGTCCGATCCCTGGATCGGCATGGGGTTCGTTACATGATCGGCGGGTCCGTCGCGAGCTCCGCCCTCGGTGTCGCCAGGGCGACGCTGGACGTGGACCTTGTCGCGGACCTCAGAGACCATCAAGTCGAACCGTTCGCCGCTGATCTGGTCTCCGGGTACTACGTTGACGTGGATATGATTCACGAGGCCATCCGACGACGGGGATCGTTCAACGTGGTCCATCTCGCCACGATGATCAAGGTTGATGTCTTCGTGCTCAAGCACACGCCTTACGACCGCACGGCCTTTGATCGGGCAAGCACCATCAGGCTTGACGAGGAGGAGGATCGGCTGTTCTCGCTCGCGTCGCCGGAAGACGTGATCCTTCACAAGCTGATGTGGTTTCGGATGGGTGGAGAGGTGGCTGACCGTCAGTGGCGCGACGTCATCGGGGTGTTGAGAGTGCAGGCGGAGCGACTCGACTGGGCCTACCTTGAGAAGTGGGCGATGGAGATCGGCGTCTCGGATCTGCTCGAGCGCGCCGGCGGCGCCGGTCCGGAGCAGCGATCAGCGGACGGTTTTCCGTCCCGGCCCCCGGACTGAGTGAAGGTTGTCGAGGGCGTCTGGGGCAGGCCCGAATCCCGGGCCCGAAGAACGCCAGGACGGTTCGCTGCGGACACGGCGGTCGGCGCCTGGTTTTTTCAGGGAAAGGAAAAACGGAATCAGGGGGGCGCGCCAACCCGCAATCCCAAGGGGGGCGGTGAAGGGTTGTTGGGCGGGGCTCAACAGGTCAGGTCAGGGCGACGATCAATACCCGACAGCCACTCCGATGGCATGCAATACGGCTCGCTCCGCCTCCGCCAACTGCCGGGCAGACAGCGGCCCGCCGAGCGGACGCGTCTCGAGCCACTCCCGTGGCAGGGTCGTGATCTGCTCGCACTTGAGAACCGAGGCTTCCGGTATCCCGCCTTCTCCCTTGCGGAGCCGGACGTGGGTCGGGGCCTTGCGCAGGCGCGTGGTCAAGGGGACCACGATCACATCCGAGGCGCGCTCATTGCGGTAATCCGGGGAGAACACCAGGACCGGCCGCAGCTTGTCGAGGTGCGCCCGGTAGAGGTGCCCCCGGCGGGGAAACTGCGGGTCAGTCGTCATAGCCAAGCCCACGTGCAGCTTCCCCGCCGGCCCGGGAGATCGCCTCGTCCTCGCTCTTCGCCTGCGGTTCGAGGGAGTCGTAGTAGGCGATCGTTTCTTCCCGGAGGAGATCGGCACCACGGGAACCTGCCCCCCGGCGGGCCCACTCCTCGATGATCGCGCTGCGGCTGCTGCCAGGCCGACGGCGCGCCTCCCGGTCGACTCGCTCGAGCAGTTTCTCCGACAGGGTGATGCTGATCTTGGATCTGGACATCGTGCTTTTCATCCTACTTTTTGTCTTACCATCGTCAAGAACGGTGTCGGTTCCAAACCCGAGCCCGAAGGGCGCCAGGACGGGTCGAGGCCGGCACGGCGGTCGGCACTCGAAGCCGGGGTCGGACGCGCAATGTCTGCTTTTCCCCGGAATGTCAGACCTGGCCCCTGTAAATTGAGTGTCATTCGCATTTAACACCACGGCACCACACCTGAACGAGCGTCCGATACCCCCGCCTTGCGGAAAAACCGCGCTTCGGTATGATCGGGGCTCAACGAAGCATGGGAGGCCGTCGGGGTTGCGCCACACGCATGACGGTTGGACTCAATGATCATCGTAGACGAGGCGTTCTGCAAAGGGTGCCGCATCTGTACCGAGTTCTGTCCGACCGGGGTGCTGGTCGATTCCGAAACCATCAACAAGAAGGGCTACTACCCGCCGGTGGTCGCCAAGCAGGGTGAGTGCCACGGGTGTCGGCTCTGCGAACTGCTCTGTCCGGAGTTCGCCATCTTCATCGTGAACGAATGAGCGAAACCGTTCTCGCTCCGGCCGAGGTGGCCGACCTCTACCTGAGGAGCCTCGCCGGAACCGAACACTTCATCCAGGGCGACGAGGCGGCGGCCATGGGCGCCGTCTTCGCCGGCTGCACCTTCTTCGGCGGCTACCCCATCACGCCGGCCTCCGAAGTCGCCGAGGTGATGGCCCGCGAGCTGCCGATGGTGAACGGCCACTACGTCCAGTTCGAGGATGAGCTGGCGAGCATTTCCGCGGTGATCGGCGCGGCCTGGGCCGGGGCGCGGTCGATGACCGCCACCAGCGGGCCCGGCTTCTCGCTGATGCAGGAGAGCGTCGGCTACGCCGTGATGACCGAGACGCCGTGCGTGATCATCAACGTACAGCGCTCCGGGCCGAGCACCGGCCAGGCCACGCTGCCCGCCCAGGGCGACGTGATGCAGGCGCGCTGGGGCACGCACGGCGACCACGAGATCATCTCCCTCTCGCCCTCCACGGTGCAGGAGTGCTTCGATCTCACGATCCGTTGCTTCAACTTCGCGGAGGAGTTCCGGACGCCGGTGATCTTCCTCATGGACGGCGAGATCGGCCACGTCCGCGACAAGACCGTCTTCCCGGATATCGACGACGTGGTGCGCCATCCCCGGCGGAAAGCCGCGGAGGGTCAGGCGGTCTTCGGCGGCGAGACGGTGCCGCCCATGAACGAATTCGGCGACGGCCGTTTCGTCCACGTCACCGGCTCCACCCACAAGGAAAGCGGGATGCGGGACGTGCAGACCATGGAGGTGCATGACCAGTTGGTCCGCCGCCTGGTGAGGAAGATCGACGAGGCCCGCGACCGCATCGCGATCATCGACGTGGACCGCGAGGAGGGGGCGAAGGTCGGCGTGCTGGCCTACGGCGCCACCGCCCGGCCGGCGCTCGGCGCAGTATTGAAGGCTCGCGCCGCGGGGCAGAAGGTCACCTTCATCCGGCCGGTGACGATCTGGCCCTTCCCGGACCGGCAGATCAGAGAAGCCTGCGAGGGCCTCGACGCGCTCATCGTCCCGGAGATGAACCTGGGGCAGGTGAACCGCGAGGTGGAGCGCTACGTCGACGCCGAGGTGATTCACTTCGGCAAGATCGGCGGGGAGATCCACTCCTCCGGAGAGATCCTCGAGGAGATCGGGAGGGCTTCGAAATGAGTCTCCAAGACCTCTCGGATCCCGAGTACTTCGAGGCCCTGAAGGCCGCCACCGAGAAGGACGACGGCCCTCTCGACCTGAAGCCCACCTACGGCACGTCCGACCCCATGGTCGGGTTCCTCGACGAGGTCGAAGCCACCGGCGGCCTCCCTCAACACCACCGCCTGCTGAAGTACCTGCGGCAGGAGATCCTCCCCACCACCTTCTGCGCCGGGTGCGGCGGGGGCACGGTGCTGAACACGTTCACCACCGCCATCGACGAGATGGGCATCGACCCGAAGGAGATGGTCTGCGTCACCGGCATCGGGTGCTCCTCCTGGATCCCGAGCCCCTACTTCCTGTGCGACACGCTGCACACCACGCACGGCCGCGCCATCGCCTTCGCCTGCGGGGTGAAGGTGATGAAGCCGGACATGAAGGTGATCATCATCGCCGGCGACGGCGACCTGGCGGGGATCGGCGGCAACCACCTGATCCACGCCGCGCGGCGGAACATCGACATCACCGTCTTCCTGGTCAACAACTTCATCTACGGCATGACCGGCGGGCAGGTCTCCCCCACCACGCCCTTCGGCATCAAGACCTCGACGACGCCGTATCGCAACGTGGAACACCCCATGCGGATCGCCGACCTGGTGGCCGCGGCGGGGGCGAGCTACGTCGCGCGCTGGTCCACCTTCCACGCCTTCCAGTTGATGGAGGCCATGCAGACGGCCATCCGGAAGAAGGGCTTCGGCTTCATCGAGATCGTGAGCCAGTGTCCGGTGAGCTTTGGCAAGACCGCCGGGATGAAGGACGCGGTTTCGAACCTGAAGTACCTCCGGGACAACTCCATCGCGGTTGCGGACGCGAAGGACATGTCCGAAGACGAGCTCGAGGGCAAGTTCGTCGTGGGGCGCCTGGTGGAGCGCAACCAGGCCGAGTTCACGGACGGCTTGAAGAACGTGAACCGCGAAGCGCAGGCCATGGTGATCGAGAGCCTGCGGTTAAAGGAGGCGGGGAAATGAAGATCCGCTTCGCCGGGTTCGGAGGCCAGGGCATCGTCCTCTGCGGGGTCGTCTTCGGGCAGGCGGCCATGCTGGACGGGAAGCGATCGATCCAGACCCAGTCCTACGGCAGCGCTTCGCGCGGCGGGCTGACGCGAAGCGATGTCTGCATTCAGGACGGTGAGATCTACGACCTCCTCTACGACGAGATCGACGTGCTGGTGGCCATGAGCCAGCAGAGCCACGACCAATTCATCACCGGACTCGCTGAGGGGGGGCATCTCTTCTACGAGTCCGACATGGTGGAGCCGGGCCTCGGGGAGGGCATCCCCTCGCTCGGCATCGGCGCCACCGACCTGGCGTTCAAGCAGTTCAGCCGCAAGGTGGTGGCCAACATGATCATGATGGGTTTCGTGAACGGCGCGCTCGGGCTCGTCAGCCACGAGGCCCTGACGGCCACCATCCGGGACAAGGTGCCGAAAGGCACCGAGAAACTGAACATCGAAGCGCTCGGGCTGGGCATGGAACGCGCTCGGGCGGTGAGGACGGCATGAGACGGGAAATCCGGATCTGCGGCTTCGGCGGGCAGGGCATCATCCTCGCCGGGGTCATCCTCGGGGAGGCCGCCGCGAAGGCCGGTTACGAGGCGGTGCAGACGCAATCCTACGGCCCGGAATCCCGGGGCGGCGCGGCCCGGTCGGAGGTGGTCATCTCCGACGGGCCCATCGACTATCCGCGAGTGACGAGAGCCGACGTGGTGGTGGCGCTCTCGCAGCCCGCCTTCGACCGGTTCGCCGGAGATGTGGGAGAGGACTGCGCGGTGATCGTGGACGCAGGCGTCGAGGCGGCCGAAGGCGTCGAGTCCCTCCCCTTCACGGCCACGGCAGAGAAGGTGGGCCACAAGATCGTGACGAACATCGTGATGCTCGGATACCTCGGCGCGCGGCTCGACCTGATCGATCAGGAGTTGCTCACCCAGACCGTGCTTGCGAACGTGCCGCCGGGCACCGAGGAACTGAACCGGAAGGCCCTGCTGGCCGGACGCGAGCTCTTCGCGGCGCGGGTGAGTGGATCATGAAGATCATCGAAGCGATCGGCGGGCGGGAACTCTTCGCGCAGGGCGACGTGGCCTGCGCCTACGGCGCGCTCCTCGGGGGCTGCACCTTCTTCGCCGGCTACCCCATCACTCCGGCGACGGAGGTGGCGGAGGCCATGAGCCGGCTTCTGCCGAAGATCAGGGGCGTCTCCGTGCAGATGGAGGACGAGATCGCCTCGATCTCCGCGATCATCGGCGCATCCTGGGCCGGCCGGCGCTCCATGACCGCCACGAGCGGCCCCGGCTTCTCCCTCATGATGGAAGGCATCGGCTACGCCTGCATGACCGAGACGCCCTGCGTCATCGTCAACGTGCAGCGCTCCGGCCCTTCCACCGGCCAGCCCACCGAGCCGGCGCAGGGCGACATGATGCAGGCCCGGTGGGGCTCCCACGGGGACAACGAGCTGATCGTCCTGGCCCCGAACTCGGTGCAGGAGTGCGTGGACCTGACGGCGAAGGCGTTTCGACTCGCGGATCGCTACCGGAACCCGGTCTTCGTCCTGACCGACGGCGAGGTCGGCCACATGCGCGAGAAGATCGTGCTGCCGAAGGACGAGGACATCGTCATCCCGCCGCGGACGCCTCCCTCCACACCGCCGGGCGAGTACGTCCCGTTCAAGGCGGTCGAGGGCAAGATCCCGGAGATGGCCACCTTCGGCACCGGCTACCACACCTACGTCACCGGGCTCACGCACCGGGAGAATGGTCTCCCGGCCACGGACGACGCCGCGGAGCACACCGCGCTCATCCGCCGGATCTGCGAGAAGATCACCGATGCAGTGGACGAATTGACGGACGTGGAGCGGGATGAAGAGGAGGGGGCGACGGTGGGCATCGTCTCCTACGGCATCTCCGCGAGGAGCGCGGCCGGGGCGGTGCGACTGCTTCGAGGACAGGGCCAGAAGGTGAGCCACCTTCGGCTCCGGACCGTCTACCCCTTCCCGGAGGACGTGCTCAAGGACTTCGCCGAGCCCCTCGACCGCATCGTGGTGCCCGAGATGAACCTCGGGCAGGTCTGCCACAACGTGCGCGAGGCCCTGGATGGCGCGGCCCGCGTGGAGAAGGTCTCGAAGATCGGCGGCGAGATCATCACCCCCGATGAGATCGTTCGTGCAGTGCTTTCGGCCGGTGAACCGGTGAGGGTGTAGCGTCATGTTCAATCAAGCCCAGAAGATCCGGGACAAGTACCTGCGCGAAGAGATGTGGCCGTCGATCTTCTGCACCGGATGCGGCGTCGGCAACGTCCTGAACTACGCGCTGCGCGCCATCGACGAGATCGGCCTCGACATCGACAAGGTCGTGTTCTGCTCCGGGATCGGCTGTTCCTCCCGGCTGCCCGGTTACATCGACGCCGACGGCCTCCACACCACGCACGGGCGCGCGCTCGCCTTCGCCACCGGCGTCAAGCTCGCTTCCCCGGACCTCACGGTGATCGTCTTCACCGGCGACGGGGACATGGCCGGCATCGGCGGCAACCACTTCATCCACGCCGCCCGGCGGAACGCCGACATCACCGTAATCTGCGTGAACAACTACACTTACGGCATGACCGGCGGGCAGGTCTCCCCCACCACTCCGGGCGGAAGCAAGACCGCCACCACCCCCTACGGCAACGCGGAGCAGCCGTTCGACCTCTGCCGCCTGGCCATCGGCGCCGGCGCGCCGTTCGTCTCCCGCTGGACCGTGGGCTACCCCTACGAAACCGTCTCCGCCATGCGCGCGGCGATCGAGACGAAGGGCTTCGGCTTCGTGGAGCTTCTCGTCCCCTGCCCCACCGGCTACGGCAAGGAGAACCGCCTGAAGGACGCCAAGGCCAGCTGGGAGTGGTACCGGGAGAACACCATCAGCCGCGCCGACCTCCGGGCACTTTCCCCCGAGGAGCGCGCGCGAAACGAGAAGGTGGTGGTCGGTACGCTCTGGCAGGAGGATCGGCCGGAGATGACGTGCCGGTATCAGGAGGTCGTGGACGAGGTGAGTTGAGGGGGGGGG
>SWCD01000167.1_pt1 | contig 17261 bp, 19 predicted proteins | sample 4693011 | NCBI WGS metagenome assembly SWCD01 (sample SAMN10267278, study PRJNA491770) | bioreactor metagenome | isolation source: DHS bioreactor inoculated with marine | place: Japan: Omine Ridge, Nankai Trough | reverse complement strand
TTTTTTAATTGGGCGGTAAGTCGAGCCATCTTTTCGGCAAAGGGTTCGCCGTCGTCCTCTTCTTCAGCCGCACCTACATAACGGCCAGGGGTGAGGACATAATCATGTTGCTTGATCTTCTCTAAACCTTCCGATTTACAAAAACCCGCCACATCTTCGTAGCCTTCACCGGTTTTCCAATTTTGAAAGGTTCCGGCAATCTTTTTTATGTCTTCCGGTGTGAAGTCACGCAGGACGCGATCTTTCATGTAACCGAGATTGCGGGCATCGAGAAAGAGTACCTCGCCGCTGCGATCCCGGAAGCTGTTGCGTTCTTTTTTGGTTTTGGTCAGGAACCAGATACAGGCAGGGATCTGCGTGTTGGTAAAGAGCTGGCCGGGCAGCGCCACCATGCACTCGACCATGTCGGCTTCCAGCAGGTTCTTGCGAATTTCACCTTCGTTATTGGTATTAGAACTCATCGAACCGTTGGCCAGCAGCAAGCCCATGGAGCCGTTCGGCGCCAGATGATAGAGCATGTGCTGCATCCAGGCGAAGTTGGCATTGCCGGTGGGTGGGGTGCCATACTGCCAGCGGGGGTCGTCTTCTTTAACACCGTTATTCCACTCCTTCATATTAAAAGGCGGATTGGCCATCACATAATCGGCCCGCAGGTCCGGATGTTTATCATTGCTGAAGCTGTTGGCCGGCTCGCCGCCGAAATTAAAGTCGATCCCACGAATGGCCATGTTCATTGCTGCCAGCCGCCAGGTGGTGGGGTTGGACTCCTGCCCATAAACCGAGATATTGCCAAGTTTACCGCCAAATTCCAGGATGAATTTCTCACTCTGGACAAAAAAACCGCCTGAGCCCATGGCCGGGTCGTAAACTCTTCCTTGAAAGGGCTGCAGCATCTCCACAATCAAACTGACGATAGATTTAGGTGTGTAATACTGGCCGCCCTTCTTGCCTTCGGCCAAGGCGAACTGACCAAGAAAGTATTCGTAAACATGGCCCAGGATATCCTTGGCATGAAGAGTGGCGTGATGGAACGGGATGGTGGCAATAAGATCGATCAGCTCACCGAGTTTGGTGGGCTCAATCTGGAGTTGGGTATAGCGTTTATCGAGCACCCCTTTGAGTTTTGGATTCTCCTTTTCAATCTCGCCCAAGGCATCATCAATGAGCTTAGCCGTTGAGGTAACCTTGTATTCGCTCTTCTTCCCATTGGTTATTGAAATAACCGTTCCTGGAGCAACCTTGGCATAATCCTGCAAGTTCTCCCACCTGGCCAGGGCCGGAACCCAGAAGACGTTTTTCTCGGTGTAGTAATCACGTTGCTCCAGTTCTTCTTGGATGAACTCGTCATCGGCATCTTCGCCCAGGAAATAATCATGCTCCGGATCGGCAAAAACCTTTAACAACTCATCCCGCCGCTCGGTAAAAGAATCGGAAACATATTTCAAAAACACCAACCCCAACACGACATGCTTGTAAACAGCCGCATCAAGCGAAGGCAACAACTTGTTCGCCGATGTCCAAAGCTTCTTATCCAGCTCATTCAAAAACTTCTGTTCTTCTTTTGGCATGGTTATCCTAATTAAGTATCAGTCATTATTAAACTTGAGAAAATCAGTAATTAAATCCCACCGATCTTTGTATTCCTCATATCCAGCCATGCGGCCTTTTCTTATCTTCCCCCATTCATTTTCGGGATCTCGTATTTGATGTACATAAGAAATGGGGAAAACGTAAAACTCCGGATCACGCACTCCAGTATCTCCGTTCTTTCTGGGCTTACTATATCCTCTGTTCAAAGTGACAAAGACAACAAAATCACTATCAAAATTTTTGATAATAAAACCATCCCAGTTAGTCTTAAAGCGACTCTTAACCTGGATTCTAGCTGAAATATTTTTATCCGCATTGACTGCGCTAAGATCATACCCTGGATAATTAATGTATGCTTTAAAGGTCGGCACTCTTTCTAGAAGCAAGCGCCCTAGCACAAGGAACTCTGCACCCTCAGATTCCAGCTTGGTATTTCTTCTCTTCTGTTTCTTTGCCATTCTCATCTCTTCAACACAGTAACGCTAATCATCTAAACCAAAGAACTCGGTTAGTTTATCCAGGGTAAATTTATTCATTAACCTAAAAGCACTATTTTGATTGGCCCTAAGGCCTTTCACCCAAAAAGCATCTTGCTCAGATATAGTTTTAAGCCATTCTACTTTGACAAAGTACTCGCAGAGATCGAGATTGTCAGAATCCCTTTTAATTCCATCCGCTTTAAGTGGAACATCCAGGATAGATTTTTCCCGGCCTTCATGCTCTACTTTAAAATCTTTACTTGGTTTGGAGATATCGACAACCTTGCCAACCCCCAAATATCCTTTCTTGGGGATCATCGCAAAAACCCTTGCCCCTACAAAAAGTTGGCTTAATGATCTGCTATACCACTTGCCACCCCCTGCCGACACAAATTTGTACTTTATGCAATCATCCCAAGTGCTTATATCGTCAACCACGTCGACATTAACAACAAAATCTCTACCGTTCCAGACTTCACCTTTGCTATGAGCTTTTGACTTGGTAGCCTTCTCGATAACTTCATTTGGGTCAATCAACCAGCTTCTACTCAAGTATTTTTGCTCTGCATTTTCAAAATACCTAAAGAAAACAGCGTTAATTGGGACGTTATAGTTATCTGAGAGGTAATTAATGATCCTTTCAGTCTCAACATCTAACTCTGCACAGACAATAACAAGATCGTGATCATTATTGATTTTGTCAGGTGGAGTAGTGCCAAATTTCTCGTTAAAAGCCTGTTCGAAAACCTTTTCCTTGTTATGGTCTTCATAGATTTCTTTGATTTCTGCATAAGAAAGATTTTGCACCCAGCTGGCATAATCTATAGCTTGGGCGACAACATCTCGTGGTGTCCTGTCTCTCTTGAGTTCAACGATTGAAACCTTTCCTTCTACATCAATAGCTAATAAATCAATCTTTTTTCCGTACTGTGTTAATATTTGCCGCCCCAGGAATAGGAGGTCATCGGAAATGATTTCCAAGTTTGTCGAGATTATATCTTCAAGCTTCTTTTCCGATTCAATTGGTGAATATTCTATCTTTTGAATATTACCGGAACTAATGTCCCAAAAACCAACTTCAATAGGCATAATCTCCCCCTTTGATAACGAACACCGCCAAGAATCCTAACCAAATTACAACCCCCCTATTTGACCATGTGTGGGACAAATAGGGGCCAGACCACGTTAAACGACTGAGCACCGATATAAAATGGCTCACCCGCGATTCAGCGGCAGGTAACAATATTCGCCGTTTGCGACTTCATATCGAAAACGATCTTGGCCTGTTGGTTGCGCAGTTGCTGCATGACCTGACTGACTTTATTCTCCAACGCCCCGTCGACATCGCCCCAATCGTTGCCATCTCTGGTGACAAACTCCTGAATCAGATTCTGCAACGTCTCCGACTCGAGCTGCTCGTAGGGCACTTCGACTCCTTTTTCGTGCGAACCCACCGGGTTATTCTCTGCCATGACTCTCCTCAACTAACATGAAAGGGCTGAAGTCCACCTTTGCTTTTGTTCACGCTTTGTCATCTCCCCATAATGAACTGATCGGCAGGGCATACATCTGCTCACCAAAGGGTAAAACCATGTCGCCATCATAGAAAACAACCCCTGCTTTCCATGCTTTGCCGACAATGGTTTGCAACTTCTTTAACCCTCTAAAATCCTTTTCCATAACGGTGGCCGCAGCCTTGACCTCTACGCCGATAATTTCCCCACTGCTTTGTTCAATGACTATATCGACTTCCTGCTGATCTTTGTCTCGATAATGATAAAAATTCAGATCTACCTCGGCCCAACTCGCCTGACACCCGTCCAATTGTAAAGTTTAATATCGTCCAATTGTAAAGTTATGTTCCGTACAATCGTAAACTTTCATAGAAACCCATGATTTTTGCATTCTTAATTCTGCGTTTTGCCTTTATGCAGCCTGTTCCATCTCAGGCAGACCTTTTTCGGCCAGACGCCTCTCGTTGACAGTGTTGTGAAACCGGGGACAGACCACCGTTTTCTGATTCCGGGGACACCTTCCCTAATTTTGACACCCCAAAAAACCACTCAATCTAACCGGCAAACTTTGTTGGTAGAAATTATCTCCCTAATCACGTCGATTATTTCTCCACAAAGAGGCTGACATAGTCGTTAAAGATGAACAGGCGGTCGCGTTTTCGGCCTGTGAGTTCACGCAGAATAGCATGTTCACAAAAATCGCTGACCAATTTGCTTGCCGTATTTGGCTGGACATTCAGCAAGGCCGTTACCTGTTTGATGCTGACCACCGGATTCTCATAGAGATGCCGCATAAGGGCCTGGGCATTCTTTTGCCGACGGACATGGAAGCACGGCAGTATTTCACGTTCGATGCGTTCCTTGAGAACAATGATCTCTTTAAAGACCTGGATGGATTGGCTGGCCGTCTCCCGCACACCGTAAATGAAGAATCTGAGCCAATCAAGAAGGTTATGGTTGGTGCGTGCCGCAGTCAAATGATCGTAATAATCGCCCTTATGCTGTTCAAAGAAAAAAGAAAGGTACAGGGCCGGTTTGGCAAGCAACCCGAAGCCGACAAGGTAGAGAACAATAAGCAACCGCCCAAGACGGCCATTGCCGTCTAAAAAAGGATGGATGGTTTCAAATTGATAATGAATGATGCCGATCTTGACCAGATGGGGGACATGGATCTCTTCATTATGCATGAATTTCTCAAGATCGCTCATCAGTTCCGGGACATGTTCATGGTGCGGTGGCACAAAGATGGCATTTTTCAGAGTCATGCCGATCCAGTTCTGGCTGGTGCGAAATTCTCCCGGCTGTTTGTGTTTGCCGCGCACACTCTGCAAAAGGATGCGGTGGGTATCCTTGATCAAGCGGCTGGAAAGTGGCAAGGTCTGCAACTGGCTGATGGCGTTGTTGAGGGCCTGGACATAGTTTTGTACCTCCTGCCAGTCGTCACGTTGGTCAGGGTCAAGATCCAGCTCGTTCACCAGGGCCTCTTCCATATTGGTCCGGGTGCCTTCTATGCGGCTGGAAGTGGTGGCTTCCTTGGTGACATGCATTTTTATAAAAAAATCCACATCGGGAATAAGCTGGGAAAAAGCGTTCAGCTCACCAAGCAGGCGGCTGGCCTCATCCAAGAGGGTGATGATCTCAGGGCTGGAAATTTGCCATTCCAGATTGATCGGTGCAGGCAAAAAGCTCTGGTATTGATACTGTTGTTCAAAACTACCGGAATAAAATTCGGTTATATCTTTTTTGATCATGAAACGACCCTTGGGAAAATGACATTTCTTTCCTTCTTATGTCAACTAGACACCATCAATTTGACATAACCTGGAAGCTATGTCAAATCAAAAGAGTGGGCGCCCATGAAAGGGGTCAAGTCCGCTTTTGGCTTTTGCCCTCGTTTTGAACTGCCGAGAAATCCTCGGTAGTTGCTTTTTTTTCAAGTTCCTTATCCGTAAAAATATTTTTCAGATGGAGGCTTATATTGTCAGCGGAGGTGTCAAAGAGTTCTGCCATCTGCCTCTGGGTAAGCCAGACGGTGTCGTGGTCGAGCCGCACCTCAACGGTGCCCTCTTCGACCTCATAAATAATTATTTCACCATGCTCACTCTGCATCGTAATCCTTGTTGCCTGTTAGGCCTGTTGTTAAAAACAACCGGCTGGAATCTGAATAATATTATCTGCCAGGAGTTCAATTTTTTCAGAATTATTCACCAGGACACCAAAAGGAGCGCCGGTATCTTTAAGGAATGATTTCAGTGGCGCCAGCATCCTCTGGTTGATTTTAGAGCCAAGTTTGATCTCAATGGGCAGGAGGCCAAAAGGCGCCTCGTCAATGATGGTTTTTTCCTGCTGCCGGCTGAAGAAACCTAATGGATCGCTGGTTATAAGCTGATAATCATCGGGACGTTCCAGGTCATAATATTTCCAGTCCGGACATATTTCCCGGACAAGGGTGGATTTACCGCTTTGCCTGGACCCAATAACCGCAACCAGGGGAAACAGCTTGAGTAATGTTTCTATTTTATTGGCAAGAAAACGTTTTTTAACCGTATTTTTTAAACTCTACATTTAAAAAATACGGGTTTCAAGGATCTGCCATGATAAGACAAAGGCCGGAATCCTTCAAAAAACTCAGTTTTTCAGTAAGCACAAGCCCCTGGAACCATCCCTACGGATGCGGCAATACTCCGCCATACTGCTCTGCCAAATATCTTGCAATCATGAGGCCATCATCAATAAACCATTTTCCGGTACTCATGGACTGTTTTGCCCCTGCCGGTGGTTGGGCCCCTTGGGCAAGTACCAGGGCCGGGCTGTTTTGATTTTCCTGGCCGAGGAGTTCAACAATCTGGTTTCTGGGGCGCGGGAAGTCCACATGGACAATATCAATTTCCTCTCGCACTTTTGGCGAGTAATATAAAAAGCCTTCAACAACAGCGCAGTCCGGGCAGTAAAACGGGCCTGCCTCTTCTTCCATCCATGGTGTGAGCATAAAAAGAGTATGTTTTGCCATTTTCTTTCCTTAGTAAATATCGGACACAGAGGTCAGCATTGGGATGCCCTGCAAGGTCAATGCTTCTCCCACCTTAGTTATCCGGGGTCAAAAGGTTTATAATCAGGCGGATCATCAAATCCTTCTGCTTCGGGTCGCTCTCGGCAATCAACAAGGCCAGGGCCACCAGTCCGTTATCATTGATGTTGGATTGTTCAAGCAGGTTGTTCTCTTGCAGGAAAACCAGGAAGAGGAAGGAGCCGATCCGCTTATTACCATCACTGAACGGGTGATCCTTGATGACAAAATACAGGAGATGGGCAGCCTTATCCTCGAGGCTGGCGTACAGGTCTTGGCCGCCAAAGGTCTGGTCGAGATTGCCGAGGATGCCCCGGAGACTATCACCCCGTTCCTGACCGAACAACTCCGTGGCCTCACCCCGTGCCAGCAGATCATTCTTGAGCGCCAGGATGGCTTTCCCGGCTCGGTCATAATCAAGGGGCTGTTTGGTTGGATGGCGGCTTTTGGGGAGCTCAAGCCGATCTTCATCATATTTAAGGAGCAGCGACCACGACTTGGCGTAGTGGTTGATCACATCCAGTACGGCACGGCCCTCATCGCTGAGGGATTCATGGCTCTCAAGTGTTCTGGTGAGGAGAGCTATTGCCTGTTCCATCTCAGACAGACCTTTCTCGGCCAGGCGCCTCTCGTTGACAGTGTAGCCTTTAATGAGATGGTCTTTCAGAACAGAAGTCGCCCAGATCCGGAATTGGGTGCCGCGCTTAGCATTTACTCGATACCCGACGGCAATAATGACATCCAAATTGTAATAATTAGTTTGATACGTTTTGCCGTCGGAGGCAGTATGTGCAAATTTTGCACATACTGCCTTTCTATCCAACTCTTCAGCCCGAAAAACATTGTTAATATGCTTTGTTATCACGCTTCGTTCTGTTTCAAAAAGAGATGATATCTGTTTCTGGGTAAGCCAAACCGTATCTTCCTGAAGATGAACTTCAAGAGAACTCTTTCCGTTTTCACCCTCATAGATAATGATTTCACCGTGTTCATTCTGCATCTTAAGTCGTTAACGCCTCATTTAACTTTTCAATAACCTTATTCAACTCATCACCCAAAAACAACGCGCCGGATGACCCCTCAAACCCTAACCCAATAAAGCCCCGGTTACTTGACCACATTCCCAACACAAATCAAAGGAATCAATAGGAGGGGCAGACACGGTAAACTTATCCACCATACTCCGACAAAGCCCGAAACCCTTCAAAAGACCAACGTACTGCTTCTCTATCTGCCTTGTCGACTTTGAAATTGATCAAAGTTTCTTCCCAATCTGCCGTGACATCAGCAACTTGGGCGATGATCTCTTGGGCCTGGCTGCGGCTGAGATTAAAGGCCTGGTGGCGGCTGTAGAGGTTGTCCAGGGTGGCGGTGGTGCCGGCATCGCCAATATTGAGGGCCAGGGAAAAAGGCGTGGTGGATATGCGGGCCGGAATGGGTAACACATCATAGAGGGGCGAGAGGCGCCAACCATCATCATCCCAGATAAATCCATGGTTGCGCAGGTGGTCATCCTGGTTGCGGATAAAGACATTAAAGACCATGCGCTTATAGAGTTCGTGAAGGTCACGGTCTATATTTTTGACGAATTTACGCATCTGGGTGGCAATGTCTACATAGGAGCCTTTTTCCAGTTCTTCCAGATCAAGATTGGCCAGAGCATGGGCGCTCATGAATGGGATACGGCGGGTATCCTTGCGGTCGAATCTTTTAATCAGATACACCGCTTGGCCGGAGATCTCTTCCAGTCTGGTTTCAGGTACTGTAATGCCAGCCTTTCTGGCCATTTCCATGGCGGCAAATTCCAGGCGTGGAAACTTGATTGGGGTCTGGCGGTTCTCGAACTTGGCGATCCACTGGCCGTTTTCGTATGTTACCGGGCATTTTGGCTGGGCGCCGCCCAGGGAGGTGCCTTGTTCCAGCAGGTAATGGACCTCGGCAGGCAGCTCTTCATCTGTCATGGCCCTGCTAAAAACATCGGCCACCTGGGGTAAATCACTAAAGGGCACAGGTGCTTCCACTTTGGTATTTGGCTTGTCCGGGCTTGGGCCCAGGGAGAGTGCCCCCACTGCATTGGTGGTGACATAATCAAACATCTCATGGGGGGCCAGGGAGCCAAACGGGATATCCAGGCGTTTGGCCAATAGATATTTGCCCCAGGAGTCGGGGAGCAGATCGCCGAGAATGCCGAAGATGCCGTTATTCTTTCGGGTCATGTATTCCTGGTCGGACAGGGGCAGATTGACCGGATCAAGGGCCATGGCCTCTGGCCTCTCCAAATAGCGGCGGCCATAGGCAAAACGGCCAACGCCGGTATCAGTATCTAGACTGTACAGACCGGCCGGGACCGGGCTTGCCAGGTGCGGCAGCTCGATAAAGACAACCCGCTCAAACAGGGATGGTTCAGAAGTCGAGTCTTTCATCTTTCTTCTTCCTTATGCGTTTGGGCAGCCGTTGTTTTTCCAGAGTCAGGCCAATGGCGTCGGACTCTGGCTCAGCAAAGCGGATGGAGTCTTCGAGCTGAAAAACCTCAGCCAGGGCCAGAAAAACTCCGAATTTTACCGAAGGGTCGCCCGCCTCTACCCTTTTGATGGTCGATACAGAAACACCGACCATGGCAGCGGCCTCGGCAATGGTTTTCCGACGGCGCTTGCGGGCCAGGCGCAGGTTGCGACCGATCTTTAAGGCCATTGCCGTTGCTTTGTCAGATGGAGAAAATTGGCTCATATATAAACCTTTAATTCATATTAATGGTTCAATTATGACACCTTTGCCCAGAAATGACAAATAAATTTTCAGTGGAAAGTCCTGCTCGTTGCAGAGTTTAGCCCCTGGATCCCCGCCTGCGCTGGGATGACTTCGGTTACTGGCTGTAAATGGATGTTATTCCGTAAAACTCTAACATCTGGATAAATAGCGGCATTCATGGGTAACCGCAAAGGAGCAGATCCTTTTAGTCTTGCAGGTCTCGCCTTGCTTAATAAAAACAAGGTATTAACTTGTTATGTACGTGGCACCATTATGGGCTGTATCGTGTCTCGGGTATGGCAAGCATTGCCAAAAGCAAGTTCCCCAATCAATCGCCCCCAAAAGGACAAAAGTAACTATAGGAGCAAGCGCAGAATGCTGAACATATCAAATATCGACAAAACAACCTTGAGCCATACCTTAGGCTTTGGATCTATGCTGTTGAGGAAATATGGAGCTTGTTTACTGCTGCTGGCTCTGACAGGTTGTTCGACAGCAAACCTTCTTTCAGAAAAAAGCAGAAAAGAATTCCAGCCGATTACAGATCAGATTTCAGAGCAGCAATTACGTCAGAGCGTATTGGAAACTATCGACCCAAACCAGAGTTATCAGCAAGGGAAAACAATGGAGGTGACTGCCACTGATATCTGGAAATCAACATTAGTTCGCTGGCTGACACCGCTTGACGAGAACAAACAGGAATTTAAAGCGCGCCTGAAACTGTATCATCAAGGTGTTGAATTCACATTTCTAAATGGTGATAAAAAAGGGCAAACCATAGGCTTTGACGGCCAGAGCTATAAATACATAGGCCCAGAAAAGATCTATGAGGAAAGCTCTTCGACTTCCCTTTATCTTGGGCCTCTGCAGAGCTATATCGAATGGGGTCAAACCTTGTTGCGCAATCCCAGCCTGGAACTCCTCGGCACTAAAGACATAAACAACATCCCCTATCGCGTTGTTTATGTAACTGATCCGCCCGCAGAGAAGTTGGATGACTATGATCAATACCTTATCTACATAAATACCCAGACTGGCAAAATTGATTATGTTGAGTTCACCATGCGGGAACTGATGAAATCATACAGGGGAGTGGTTCATTACCGGGATTATAAAATGGTTGAGGGAGTGCTGATGCCATTTTGGATTGGCATTGCAGATGGTCTGGAGAAACCCGATTTTGATCATTATTTTGTGATTACAGCCATACGCTTTAGCAGCTCAGAGTGAGGCAGGCGATGCAAAGAACAATAGTTGTATCCTGCATATTGTTATTTTTTGCCCTGGCAGGATGTGCAGATTCCAAGACCTCTCCCCGTGGAGATGATGTACCTCAGCATCATTCAGAAGAGGGATTTCGTAACCCTTATCTGCAAGCTGAGAAACGGGGATTTTTCAAATATCTAAAGATGCGCTATTTCAGCGATGAAGAGTTTGCCGATAACAGTGACGTGACAGATAAAATCCCGACAACACCGGCTGACCTTCAACAAATACTTAACCCCCAGAACAAGCCGCAAATTACCTGGCTTGGCCATGCGACAATGCTTATTCAGTACGCCGGGGTAAACATCCTCACTGATCCGATCTTTTCTGATCGGGCCTCGCCGGTGAGTTTTGCCGGCCCAAAGCGTTTTAACAAGCCGGCCCTTGAGATAAAAGACCTGCCGCCCATAGATTTTGTGCTTCTTTCCCATAATCACTACGACCATCTGGACAAGGCCTCGATAAAAGCCATCGGCAATGGTAGTAAATGGCTGGTGCCGCTTGGCAACAGGCATCTTTTAGAGGATGCCGGCATTAAAGCAGAGAACATTATCGACTTTGACTGGTGGGACGCCAAACAATTCGCCAAAATAACGATAACATCGACCCCTGCCCAGCATTGGTCTGCCCGAAACCTGTGGGATAGAAATGAAGCTTTATGGTCTTCGTGGATGATACAGTATGAAGGTTTTACCTTCTGGTACAGCGGCGATACCGGCTATAACCCTTATCAATTCAAGGAGATTGGCAGCAAGTTCAAGGATATTGACCTGGCTCTTATCTCCATCGGCGCCTATGCGCCCCGCTGGTTCATGAAGGTTATGCACATAAACCCTGAAGAAGCCGTGCAGATCCATGAGGATATCGGTTCGCAATACTCCATTGCTGTGCAGTGGGGGACATTTGTTCTTACATCTGAACCATTGGATGAGCCGCCAAAAAAACTCAAAGAAGCCCTGGACAAGAAGGGAATTTCACCAACGGAATTTGAAATAATCAAAATCGGCGAGACGAAGATTCTTAATTTGACGGATTAAGGGTAAATGTCGTTCAGATCACGACAGTTTATGATGCCCTGCATAAAGGGCATCATCTAGGCAAATAAGAGCATGGCTCATCAGGTTAGAGTTCTATTAATGAACCGTATACTCATGCCCAGGGTAATCGGACAAGGGGGCAAAATGGGCGCAATGAGCACAGAACTGAAAGGTTTCATCAAACATTTCCGGTTTAAAGGTAAGGCTCATGTCTGAGATCACCCGGTAATCGAGGTAGACCATTATTTCCTGATCCCAATTGGGGCAGACGCCTTTCTGTCGAAAGTGCTTACACGAACGTGGGTCTATCATTTTATTCATTGTCTCTTCTCTCCCCGACGATCAATTTTAAAACTTTACAGAGCCTACTTGCTGAGCCCTTATAAGTCGTTTACTTTGTTTTCCATTCTGCCTTTTCATAAAACAATATGCGGTGCCGACCAAAGAGGATGTTATGGAAAACACAGATTCTATCACCAATCTGCTCAAGCAGCATAAGGCCAATATTTCGGCAGTAAAGGCTAACAAGACCCTGGTCTCCCTCGGCCTGCTTATTGAGAAGGAGCGGCCAAGCTCTAAATATGCCGGCAAGATGAAGAAGTACAAGGCCTTAAGCGAAAAGGGTTTGGAGTATGGGGTGAATACTGAAAACCCCAACAGCCCTGGCCAAACCACTCCCCATTATTTTGTCGATACCTTTGATGAGTTGCTGGCCCTAATCCAACAAGAAATCATGGGTCCCCCCAATGAATCCTGGCTCAAAACGCTGTGATATCAAGCCGGGCCTGTTGGTTGCCATTGTCCTCAAGCAGGATCAGCGCTCTGGCAAACTCACCCAAGGCATTGTCAAAGATATCCTGACTAAATCAGCCAGCCATCCCCATGGCATCAAGGTTAGGCTGGAAAGCGGTGCTGTTGGACGGGTTAAAAAAATTCTGAGTGCCACGGACATCCGTTAACTACCTCATTAGTGTTCAAGTCATTTTCCTAGAAAAACATACTAAACAGCAGCAATATATTCTTTTGGGTGTCCAAACTGGCACTGACGATGACGGCCAGGTTATCGCTTTGAATGAGCTGGGTGGCCAGGATGCGGTCTGCCATCAGGCCTATATTATCGGCCATAATCAGGATTTGATCCGACATCTCCAAAATTCTGTCAGCCATCACACCGATATCATCAGAAAGGCGGAGCATGGAATCCAGCGAGGCTGCAAGTGTTGTCGAGGTGGTTATCGTTGACAAGGCTACCACCTGTCCTGAAAGGGCAAAAAAAGACTGCATCAAAGATGCGGTTATGGTGGACAAGGTTTGCAGAGGTATCAGCATCTCGTTGGTGAGGCTTAAGGTGGTGTTATCTGTAGATGTTGAAACATTCTTATACACATCGCCGACACTCTCAAGGTAAAGCTGGGTCGAGGCCTCTAACGTTGAAAGTTGGGTTGCCATGGTCAGTGAACTGAGCGTTACACTTTCCATACTTGCCAGCAGGTCGTTGCCATCTAAAATCAGCTGGTTAAGGTCCTCAACAAAATTGGCTGGATTCAAAGCTGCCTGAGCACTGCTGCCACTGCCGCCCAGCAAAAAAAGCCCTACCAAAAACGCCACCACCACACTGCCTATTGATTGCTTTGTTCTCATGATTCCCACCTTGGTTGTATTTAATAACTAAACCTCACATCCGTTGTGGTCATGCCCCAGTCCTGATCTTGTTGTGGCTCGAAATCACTCTTACTGAGCGTTGTTCGACGAAGTTCACAGGGTGGCAGCATTATTTCCATACTGCACTATACGTCTAGGAATCATGAAAAGTCAGCCAGGCAAATTGTCGCAACCTCCCGTCCTTTCGACAGTTTTTGACCATATTCTTTGTCAGGCTGTAACCTGTAATACATCTTGAAAGCGGTCTCAACTCGCGGATGAGCTATCTGTCAGCGAAATGGTTGCCTTCCAGCATCTCTTTTTCTACAATGGCAAAATTGTAGTGATTATTGTCATTTCCAAAACAAAAGATGAAAAAATAAAGAGGAACAGACCATGAATAGTCATGAGGTGGATTACGAAATAATCGGTGATGATATGCAGATTGTTGAAGTGGAACTTGATCCACGCGAAACAGTTATTGCCGAGGCAGGGGCCATGAACTACATGGAGGACGGCATTTCCTTTGAGGCAAAAATGGGAGATGGCACAGAAACCAAGGAAGGTTTTATGGGAATGCTTAAGGGCGTTGGTAAACGTGTACTTACCGGCGAATCCATCTTCTTGACTCATTTCACCAATATAGGCGCAGGCAAGAAAAGAGTGGCCTTTGCCGCCCCCTACCCCGGCAAGATTATCCCCGTTGATCTAAGGGGGGTGAGTGGCGAATTCTTCTGCCAGAAGGATGCCTTCCTGTGTGCGGCCATGGGTACTCAGGTCGGCATAGCCTTTACCCAAAGGCTGGGCACTGGTTTCTTTGGCGGAGAGGGGTTCATCCTTCAAAAATTAAACGGCGACGGTATGGCCTTTGTACATGCCGGTGGAACGGTGATCAAAAAGGAGCTGCGTGGTGAGAAGATCCTTGTTGACACAGGCTGTCTGGTGGGATTTACCCAGGGGATCGATTACAACATTGAGCGGGCCGGGAACCTGAAGTCCATGTTCTTTGGTGGCGAAGGACTTTTCCTGGCAACATTACAAGGAACCGGAACCGTTTATTTGCAAAGCCTCCCTTTTTCACGGATGGCAGACCGCATTCTTGCTCATGCCCCGGCAGCCGGGGGACACGCCCAGGGAGAGGGATCTGTGCTGGGCGGCATCGGCCGCCTGCTCGACGGTAATTAAAACACAGTTGCTCAAGGTTTTAAAACGCGTGACAAGACTTTACAGCCTGGGATCTACATTGCCGACCCCGCCGCATTCGGGCTCGTAACAGGTGACATTCTTAAAATCACAGACTTCGCCACATCCGGGACATTTCTCTGGTGGATTTGGGGCTTGCACAGTACGGCTGCAATTTCCACATTTCCACCAGGGATCGCCCTCGGCCTTCATATATGTCCCATGGGCTGAATAGCCGCAATGGCCGCAGACATCCTTAATATCTTCATAATTTTTACCGCACTCTTCGCATTTTCCTGTTTTTGCTTTGCCCATGAGGTAGCTCCTTAAGGGAATGAGTCCATAATATGCTGTCATTTCTCTTATTATGCGAAAAGGGCCGGGACAAAACCAATCGTTTTTTCACGCGACTAAATTGCAGCCAAACCCAAGACGCTGCCAACTAAATGAAATCTAAGCATTATTTCTCATAAGACATTCCCGCGAAGGCGGGAATCCAGGAATTTTTACGAACCAAACTAGATTCCCGCCTGCGCAGGAATGTCTTAATCAACAAAAAAAGGCGGCGTGGTTGGAGGTGAAAACCGGTGGATCACGGCGGATAATTTGGGCGACAACCGGGTCGCGCTTAAACTCCTGATCCAGAAATCGGCGAATTTCTTTACGGTTCCAGCCGCGGGGGTGGCTAAAATCTGTATAGAGGGGGAGATCGCCATCGTAAAAATCATGCACAGCCAGGGTGCTGGCATCTGGCCCGCAGACCGGCATATTAAAGATGGCAAGGTTTAGGAAGGTGATGGCATCTTGATGGTGACGGACAAACTCCAGGGTCTTGCGCGCCTCGTCGATGGATTCGGACGGCGTACCAAAGAGCAGATAGACATAGGTGGCTATCCCAGCCTCGTTGAGGGCATCCATGACCTGCGAAACCAAATCAAGGTCTATGCCCTTTTCCATATTGTCCAGCACGCCTTGATCACCAGACTCTAAACCAAGTTTGAGCATCAGACAGCCTGACTGCCGTAATCTTTTACAAAAATCAACATCTGCCAGCAACGGCGCGACGCGGGCAAAGCCATACCAATCAACGCCAGGAGGCTCATCAGCCAGAGCCCGCATGAGAGCCGGACTGATAGCGTTATCAAGAAAATGCAGGAGGCGGGGTCTGTGGCGAGTGATTAGCTCGGCAAGATCAGCAAGCACCTGCTGGGGTGGCACCTGTTTATAGGGATTGTCTTCCGCCTTTTCCGGGCAAAAAGAGCATTTATTCCAATAACAGCCCGAAGAAGCGGCATAAGGTAGGATGAGGCCGGGAGCCAGGTAGTCATCCAGAGGCAGGCCATCATAATCCGGACAATGATATTCTTTTTTCTCAACGGCACCAAGGATTGAAAGCAGCGCTGCTCCACCCGGCCCGGAAACAAGATGATCGACCAAGCCAAGAAAGGGATTATCAAAACGAGGGTTGCTTAGCCATGAGGTGACCAAACCGCCACCCAAAACAATGGGCAGGTCTGGATACTTTTTCTTCAAAAAGCCGATCATGGCAAAGGCGGGAATGGCCTGACTGAGATAGTTGAGGGAGATGCCCACCATCTTAGGCTTTTCAGCGGCGATCAGCCCCGGCAACCGCGCCTCATAATAGGGGTGGAAAATGTTTGTCTCTGGTGTTTGTGCGGCGCGGAGCAGGTCTTCACTTCGAAGGGGCGACAGGTCCTGTTCTTGATAGTTAGCCAGGCTGATATCCACGCCATGGTTGCGGCCAATCATATCGACAACCTTACCCACATCAGCCACTGCCCGCTGATAACGATCCTGATTGGTGTAGAGTTTTGGGTCTTTGAGGCTTGCCAGGTTATCAGAAAGGCCGCGGCAGGCGCGGCGGCTCCAAGTATCAGACGGGGCCGGTGGTGAGTCAAGCAGATACAGCAATCCTTCCATATTGGCATCCAGCATGGTGCAGGGTAAACCGTTGCCACGCAGGATTCCGGCAAGCAAGGCAATACCGGCTGGTGGTTCACCAGGTTTGGCAACTGGGGGGAAAATGAGCAGCATCTGGGGAGCGACTCCGTCAATAATTAGGCTGCCTTCTGCTGCGGCAACTGGTTTTGGAATGAGAGCGCTTTTTTCGGGCAGTTCATCACACAGTTGGAACAGCGCAGGCATTCAATGGAAGGCACCTGGCCCAGGCCGTCTTCAACTTTAAAGCTGCCAGGATAGGTGGAGATAGGGCAAACCTTCTGGCATTTCTTACACTGGACGCAGCTCTCATCAACAGTGAGCAGGTAGGTGTGTGAACTCATCACACCCTGCAATGATCCCATGGGGCAAACCGTACACCAGATGCGCGGCTTAAAATAGAACCCGAGACCAATGGCAAGTGCAGTGGAGATGATCCACATCATCCGAAATACCGCGCCAATGGCCTTGCTATCTCCCCAGGCCATGTACAGTCGAGACATCATCAAGCCCATCATCATCACAAAAAGCAGCCAGCGAAACCAGCTTGACTTGAAGACCGGCAAGATTGGGCGTTTCAAGCTGACCAGAGAAAGAAAACGCTCGTGAAAGGCGCCCATGGGGCAGAGCCAGCCACAATAAAACCGCCCTCTCCTGCCGGCCAGCATCAGGAAGATGGTGATAAGGCCTAAAACCGTAAAACCAATTCTCGGAGAAAAATAGCCGCACACTAAAACCAAGGGCAGCAGCAGGGCCATCAGATACTGGCTGATATTAC
>SWCD01007996.1_pt1 | contig 17266 bp, 18 predicted proteins | sample 4693011 | NCBI WGS metagenome assembly SWCD01 (sample SAMN10267278, study PRJNA491770) | bioreactor metagenome | isolation source: DHS bioreactor inoculated with marine | place: Japan: Omine Ridge, Nankai Trough | reverse complement strand
TGATTATGAAAAGAAAGTGTTCAATGGGGATATTGGGTTAATCACAAATCTATCTTCCACCGAGAAAACCTTAACGGTGGAATTTGAAGGGCGTGGGGTGGTTTACACATATGGGGAAGCGGATCAATTGGTTTTAGCGTATGCGGTGTCTGTACATAAATCACAGGGTTCCGAGTTCCCAGTCGTAATAATGCCATTATTGACCCAGCATTACATGATGTTGCAGCGAAATTTGCTGTACACAGCCATCACAAGAGCAAAAAAATTATGTGTATTGGTCACTAATACGAAAACACTTGCAATTGCGGTTAAAAATAATAAGGTAGCAGAAAGATATACTTGGCTTGATGGGCGTTTGAAGGCTTAACCTCACAAAACCAATTTGAACCTCAATTTCCTCCAGAAGTACTTATTTCCATCTTCTTGTGAAAAGGAAAAAGAAAAAGGGTAAAATCCAAAGATGATAAATTTACAAAACATTAAACCGGTTTTTGATTTTCTAATTGTTCAATTTCAAAAGAAGATGTCATTTTCTGCAGATAATCTTGCTCAAATAGCAGAATTACCCGTCTCTGAAACTAATTTAATTATTTCAGATCGTTTAGAAGAGCTCACGACCTTTGATGGCAAGAAATATCATGTAAAGCCAGAAATTCTCCGTGTTCGTTTTGAAGACTTCAAGGAACTTTTCCTTCATAAAAAACAGCTTTTTTCGGATTATGTTTTAGAAGTTTCCTCAAGTATACAGATCTACGAATTTTTTATGCCCCTCTCTCGAGAAGACCGTTTACGTGAAGCGCTTGATAATTTGTTTTACAAGGATGCGATCGAGCAGCGAATACAAGAAATTGGTTTGTTGAAAATTCGAGAGGGCTTAAAATTATCCAATGAGTTTTCAGATGTGGAAATTTCAAAGATCGTATTTGATTTTATGGAGAGTGCCGTTCGGGGATATTCAATTTATTTGGTGAATGGTCGGTATCGTGCGGATTTGTTGGCTACCCATAAAGAAGTGATTTCCCGTCCATTCGGGTATGGACCTTACATCGTAGATGAAACAACAGCCATCGTCAGATTCATCTTTCCTGTGAAATCAGATGCGGAGAATTATGAACAAGGAGAGATATTAGAGCCCGCTACAAAGAAGGGGGGAACGCAAAATAGGGCAAAATTGATGAGTTGGCTTTTCTTAAATTTCTTTGCCGAAGCCTTAATTAGGGTGGTACCAAAAGAAGACGAAATCTGGCTGCTTGAATCTGGCATGCGATCTGCTTTTTATCGTTGGACTCGTCGGGAATAGTAGAGAAATATATTTATTTTTATTCAAGAAATCCCCATAATTTGTTTATATATCTAATATGTAATTTATAGTATCTAAAATGTCAAATTAGGGTTTGTTAATGTATTAGAAATTATTTTTATGGAGGATTATTTTGAATAAATTACTTTGGACCTTACAAATATTATTTGGTGTTTATTTTGTCGGAATCGGTGCGAGCCATTTTATTGTGCCAGAAGGTTTGCCAGCCATGATGAGTTGGATGTATGAGCTTTCCGACACCCTACATCTGGTTAGTGGATCTGCAGAAATTTTAGGAGGACTTGGTTTGATACTACCGGGGCTGACAAAAATTATGCCAAAATTGACCATTTACGCTGCCGAAGGTTTAGTTTTAGTAATGATTGGGGCAATCGCATGGCATATCTCCCGTGGTGAGTACGGAAATATGGTAATGAATATTATTCTTATTGCTGTTACCGGATTTATTGCATATGGGCGATTAAAACTTAGCCCTTTGCCAGAAAAAAGTTAAATATCTTAAAATAAAAAGCAGAAGGATGTGAACCTTTTGCTTTTTTATTTTGGAATAAAATCTGCAGCACAGCGAAAACCAACCACACTTGTCGCATAATTAGGGGGAACGATATCTCGGTATGATGTTCTAACAGAATATGCTTCATGTGCAAACCAACTTCCACCTCGCAAAATTTTAAATTCCCCACTTGTTGGTCCTTTAGGGTTCACTTGATATTCGTCAGAATAAATAGAAAACCAATCCTCTACCCATTCTCCAATCCCACCACTCATATCCAAAGCACCAACCCAAGAAGCGCCTTCTGGATTTTTCCCCACTGGATCTGGATAAACCTTGCTGAGGGTTACATATTCAATTATATATTTATTTCCGAAGGGGTAGATTAGTGAATCTGGTCCGCGGGCGGCATATTCCCACTCAGCCTCTGTTGGGAGTCTAGATCCTTTTTGAGCACAAAAATCGAATGCTTCCTGCCAATTGACAGTCTCCCTTGGCCAGGCAAGATCGCGGTTTGGTGATGTGTCAGTTCCTTGATTAGAACTCGACCCATATTGCCAATTAGTTACTGGGGTAATGTCGATCCAATACGGTGTTATAAAACAAACATCATGGGCAGGCTGTTCTACCTCGAAATCTTCCCGGCATTCATACCCACCAAAAAATGAATCACAGGCGGTTTGCGCAATGATCAACTGTTCAAAATTGCTCCCCATTGAAAAACATCCATTTGGCACAAGCACTTTGTCTGAACCATTAATTCTTCGAATAATTGGATCCCAGTCAGAATTTTTAGAAATATTACTTCCTGCAATTTTAATTTGTTCAGAAGATAAAGGGATTATTTTTGGGATTAGATCGACAATTATAATAATTCCCCAAACCATTAGAAACGAGAATAATACAATAATTATCTTTTTAATAAGAGTATTCTTGATAAAATTCTTTATCCTAATATCCTTTTCAATTCCTTTTGGACAAGATCAGGGCGTTCATCTCTAAGCAGGGGTAACCGAGCCCTTGTTCTATGTAATTGGTTAAGATCGACCTCTGCTATCGTCATGGCTTCTTCATATTGGGGTCCTGTCGCAATTCTTTCCCCATTTGGATCATGTATTGTAGCCCCGCCCCAAAAACTAACCCCATCCTCAAAGCCCACCCGGTTTGTGGATGCAATAAAAATAGTAAATAAACTTGCATATGCTTGATTGATATGGTCTACCCAACGTGCTGATTCTAGTTTAGGAGAATCCGTCAACCCTCTGCTTGGAGAGGCAGAGATAAAGATCATCAAATCTGCGCCATCAAGCCAAAGCAAATAGGGTGGGGAAGCGTGCCAAAAATCTTCACATACCAATAGCCCCATGCGGCCAAATTGTGTATCAAAAGCTTTTACGCTGTCACCAGCGGCAAAAAAACGCCCTTCATCAAATAATCCATAAGTGGGCAAATAAACCTTGTGGTGAATATGTACAATTTCACCTTTAGATAAATATGCCGCAGCGATATAAAATCTGTGCCGATCATCTTCAGCCACGAAACTAGTCACGATATCGATCTCTTTACTTGCTTTTAATAAAGGGCTAAATATAGGATCTTCCGAATTCGGCCGGATCGCTACACTGGGAACAAGATCCTGAAGGATATACCCAGTTAATGCTAACTCTGGAAAAATTATTAAATCCACGCCTTCACTTTTTGCTTTGTCAATATAGGTGAGGTGTTTTTCTAGATTTGCTTCTAAAACACCTAAATTTGTGTTGATTTGTGCGAGCGCAATTTTTAATTTCATAAAAAATCCTTAGTAAATGAGGGAAATAACAGATAAAATTGCATAATTTCAGAGGAAAAATTATTAATAGTAGTCTAACTTGACTTTGGTATCATACCATGTATAGTGGGTATGAATAAACGACATGAATGAAGGTTTTTCAGTTAGAATTTAGTTTAATTTGCGTTCATTTTGGAGAATAAAATGTCTACATTTTTACTAAATCCCAATTTTGCATATATCACTTTGGTGGTCGGATTTCTTTTGATCATCTTTGCAATATTGCAACCAGGCACCGGTGTTTTAGAAGGAGCAGCACTACTTGTATTATTGTTATCTGGGTGGCAAATAAATAATTTGGAAATTAATGTTTGGGCGTTGATTATCCTAGTTTTTTCAATTATTTCATTTCTATTTGCGATAAAACAAAAAGATAAACCATACTATCTGGTCATATCTATTCTTGCATTTGTTATTGGGTCAATCTTCATGTTCCGAGAAGGATCAAACGCATATTCAGCGGCAGTAAACCCAATCCTTGCCATATTTATATCAATAGTGGGGGGGGGATTTTTATGGATCATGACCATAAAATTATTGGAGGCAAGAGATCGCCAACCTTCTCATGACTTAGAAAGATTGATTGGAGAAGTTGGCGTGGCTCGAACAAAGATCCATCAAAAAGGCACAATTTATGCTTCAGGAGAATCTTGGACTGCACAAAGTGATAAAATAATTAAAATTGGCTCAAAAGTAAAAGTTTTAGCACGTGAGGGATTCGTGTTAAAAGTTGAGGAAATTATCGAGAAAGCCTAAGGGGTGAGTTAAAGCGGTTTAAGATTAATTATAATTAATCAAATTGGAACGAAGGAGAGTGGAATGGCAGATGGAACGTTACTTCTTTGCGTTGTGGGCGGTGTATTTGTTGCCCTAATAATTTTTATTGCGATGGCTGTGCGCATTGTACCGGAATATCAGAGACTCGTGGTTTTTAGACTTGGGCGTTGTATCGGAGATAAAGGACCTGGATTTGTATTGATCATTCCTCTCATTGATACTGCTCGAAAGGTAGACCTCCGTGAACAGGTTCGAGAGATTCCACATCAAACATCGATCACCAAAGACAATGCAGCAATATCTGTGGATTTCCTTTGGTATTACAAAATTTTAGACCCAACCGCCTCTGTTTTGAATATTGATCGCTTTGAAAGAGCTGCAGAAGGAATGGCCACCACGACATTGCGAGCCGTGATTGGTGGAATTACATTGGATGAAGTTCTTTCAGAACGAGAAAAGATCAACAACATGTTACGAACACGTTTGGATGATGCAACTCATCGCTGGGGAGTGAAAGTGACCAACGTCGAAATTCGTGAGATCATTCCTCCAAAAGAAATCTCGGATGCAATGAATCGACAAATGTCGGCAGAACGAGATCGACGAGCGCAAGTAACTGCCTCAACAGGTGAAAAGGAAGCTGCGATTAACATTGCAGAAGGAAATAAGACCGCCGCAATATTAGAAGCGGAAGGTCAGCGGCAATCTGCAATTCTTCGCGCAGAAGGCTATGCTGAGGCACTCAACCAGATCTTTGCCGCTGCGGAAAAAATTGACCAAAAAACGATCACATTACAATATTTTGAAGCCCTTAAAGAAATCGGAAATAGTGCTTCAACAAAATACGTCATCCCAATGGAATTCACCAGTTTGATCAGTAATTTTATTGGTGGACAAGCAGATAAAAAGTAGAATAACGAAGTGAATTCTAAATTTATCATAAGTCCAGGAAGTCAAGTTGAGATATCGCCGGCTTCCTGGCGTGATCTTTCCGCCGCTCGCCAGTTAGAAAAGATTTGTTTCCCCCAAGATGGTTGGCCTCTTTTAGATATGATTGGTGTATTAACATTCCCCCAAACCGTGCGATATAAGGCAATTCTGGATGAAAAAATGGTTGGCTTTGTAGCGGGAGAAATCCGTAAAAGTCAATCGACCGGTTGGATCGCTACGATTAGTGTACATCCTGATCTGAGGGGGGAGGGCTTAGGCACAAAATTGTTGAACTTATGTGAAAAGGGAATGGGCATGCCTAAGGTGAAATTATCTGTCCGGGTCTCTAATTTGAACGCCATCGAAATGTATCGCCGCAATGGATATTATGATGTGGGTCGATGGAAGAATTATTACAAAGGGAAGATGGATGCCTTGGTAATGGAAAAAACAATTTAAAGTTCACACGCAATATTATTTATCATTGGGAGTAATAATGTCGGATACAATTTCTCAATCCGCTATGTCAATATCTATATTGGCATTATTGGATGAAACATTTGAAACGCATCATGGCATCTATCTAGATAAGGGTACCTCTCTAATAGAAACCTTAGCGAAAATCGATTTTCAAAAGGCTTCCAATCCGATTGGTGAAGGTTGTGCAACTCTCGCAGCTCAAGTTGAACACCTTGTATTCTATTTAGAAGTCCTTGAAAAATATACAAATGGAGAAACGGTTGGAAAGCAAGATTGGGGGGAGATTTGGGAACGAGTGACCGTAGTTTCCGAAAATGAATGGAATGATAGCAGGAATAATTTAAAAACTACATTTACGCGTGTTAGAAAAATGATCGCTGAAATAGAGGATTGGGGGAAAGAAAAATCCTTAGATGGTGCGTTAGCCATTATTGTCCATTCCGCCTATCATTTGGGGGAGATCCGCCAAGTTCTCTGCTGGTTATAGCGCTAATAACTCTTTAAAACTCACCTTTTCAATTCGTCATTAGTATTAATTGACTTGAATATATATAAATAATATAATAAATATCTAATTAACAATTTTATTGGAGAGATATTATGGATTTTTCAAATATTAGCTGGGTTGCTGTGTTAGCTTCGATCGTTGTAAATATGATCTTAGGAGGACTTTGGTATGGACCATTATTTGGTAAAAAATGGGCAGCCGAAATCGGGAAAAAGATGGAAGAAATGGAAATGAAACCGGCTCTATACCTGATCCCAATCTTGGGTTCTCTTGTGGCTGCAATTGTATTATGGAATGTGATGCTTGCAACCGGTCTATCTGGAGTAGCTGCAGCATTTTGGATGTGGCTCGGTTTCTCCGCCATAACTTCACTGACCAATACCTCATTCAGAGGCACAGGCACAACCCTTTGGGCAATTGAGCAAGGTGCACATTTGGTTGGTTTAGTATTTACTGGACTATTATTAACGATTTTATAATATTTGACTGGTAATAACAAAAAAAAAATAAACTTAATAATGGATGCGCTAATTAAATAAGGTTAGCCATCCATTATTTGTTATTTAAATGTTCTTTAACTTTTTCTAAAAAGTATTCTTTGCTAAATTTATTGCCAGAAGTCAAATTTTGATGCATATCTTGATCTAGCCATTCACACAACATCGAGGTATTTTCTCCATTCTCATTCCTAACCTGCTCCAGAGTGTAAAAACTATATTTTATATTTTCTATTGATATTTCCAGATTAAAGACGAGAGCAATAAAATAAGTCTCGGTTGTGTATATAGGTTCGGGTAAAGTAATAAGATAAATCGTTTTTTCCCCCAGATTGACTATTTCAATAATAATTTCCTCGGCTTTGCTGTTCGACTCTATTTTTGCTAATCTTTCCATCTGTTGCCAAATATATCTTGGAAAGACTTCTCCATGCTCATTTAGGGCCGTTAGAAACTTTTGGGGGTCATTAAAAAAGACTTCAGGTAAGGCTTGGTGTGTAAAAGCATAAAATTCTTGACGTGGTTTTTCACCCATAATTACCTCACAATTGCATCCGTCATTTTTGAAACTTTAGCAATCATTTCCACATCATGAACCCGTACAATATCTGCTCCCCGCAGTATGGCAACTGCAACGGTGGCAGCTGTTCCTTCAGCACGTTGGTTTGGGGGTAGATCCAATGTATAACCAATAAATGATTTCCGGGATGGACCGACCAATAAAGGAAATCCTAATGCCCTGATCTCATCGCTCCGATTCAACAACTCTAAATTCTGTTCTACTGTTTTCCCAAACCCAATTCCTGAATCCAATATTATGTTTTCTTCTTTCACTCCGGCTTTTCGTGCAATTTCAACACTGTGCATCAACTCTTTTTTGATGTCTTCGATCAAATCTTTATATTCAACACCGATATATCGGCCCCCCAAGGAGGCTTGAATTTCAGCAGTTTTTGGATTGCTGCGGTTATGCATCAAAATTACTGGGACATTTCGTTCAGCGGCAAGGAGACTTATTTTGGAATCAGCCTGAAAACCCCAGACATCGTTGATCATATGTGCCCCTGCATCCAAGGCTTTATCAGCTACTAAGGCCTTATAAGTATCTATGGAGATGGGAATATCAGTTTCTGAGGAAATTGCTTCAATGATCGGAATAACCCGCTTGATTTCCTCCTCACCCCCCACAGATTCTGAGCCAGGACGGGTGCTTTCCCCCCCAATATCCAAAATATCTGCCCCTTTTTCAATAAAATATTTTGCTTGCGTTACCGCTGCCTCAATGGAGTTGTCTCCAATATTTAATCCATCTCCGCTGAAGCTATCTGGAGTAATATTGAGGATTCCCATTATATAGGTGCGCAATCCCCAATCAAATTTGTGGTTGTTAATTGAGAGATTATGGCCTCCTTCTTGATAAAGATTTACGCCCGACTTATCAATGTTATCAGCCAAAAATTTTATGCTCTCGGTTAGGACCGGATGAACGAAATCACTAACTATTTCTTGCATCGGAACCAGCATGAATGCCCTTTGATGAACCCTAGGGTGAGGAATAGTTAACTGATCACTATCCAAGACCAAATCATTATAGAAAAGTATGTCAATGTCTATTAAACGAGGACCGTTTTGAAAATTCGGAATTCTACCTTGTCCTACTTCAATTTCTTTTAAAAACGCCAATAAATCTTCGGGAGAAAGGTCGGTTTCACATTCAACGACCTGGTTTAAGAACTTGGCCTGATCTTCAAACCCCCAGGGATGTGTTTCATAGATAGAGGAAGATTTTTTAATTTCAATTTTTGGGGAGAATGTGTCAATGGCACTTATTAAATTATGCGCGCGTTTGCCTATATTGCTCCCGAGCCCTAAATAAACTGTATTTTCCATGATCACAGTCTACCTAAGTTTGTAGAAGATGTCTACTACAAAAATAAAAGATGTATATTGTCTGTCGAAACTTGAATTTCTAAAGTTCAGTCAGTTAAAAACTGTCATAAATTCTGAATGAGAATACCTGTAATTACTGAAAGAATGAAGAATAATGTTACCCATAAACCTAATTTTCGGGTTTTGAAATCGCTGTTACCTATACCAATTACAAATCCAGCGATCCCCATTTCAAATGACTGGCCTAAAAACCAACCTAGCATTAACGCCGGTTCAGCAGTTGAAATGGATAATAATCCCAATACTACTGAGCCCCAAACTAATCCTCCTATCTTCAATCCAAATATCAACCCTTCTCTTCCAGAATTTATGTTTAATCGGATGATTAGCCATGTGAGTAAAATTGCTAGAAAGAGAAATGACAGGTAGCCTAGGGGGATTAACTTGAAAGATTTTTCAACGCTGAGTAAAAAGGGAACTGGGTTGGCATAAAGCGGGGCTAGAATACTTGCATGAAGTAAAAAATCAAATCCAATCATTGCCAACCATGCCATTAAAGTGGTTTGAATCACTTGTTTAGGATTATTTTTCATCATATTTTCTCCCAAAAAACCGTGTGGTGGTCATTTATTAAACGATTTTAGGAGGAAAAATATTCGAAAATTTATATTTCTAATTGGAGTATCAATTAATAAGTTGAAATATTTATTAGTATGTTTAACTGTGAAATATATTATTAATACAAATCACTGGGATTGAATCCCTGGTTTATCCTTTGAGGATTGATGGCTAAATGGTATAATTTTGCCCGATTGCTTTTGAGGCCAAAAAGATTTAATTGGAGAGGTCGCATAGTTTGGCCGAGTGCGCACGCTTGGAAAGCGTGTATACCGCAAGGTATCGAGGGTTCGAATCCCTCTCTCTCCGCTAAAAAAAGCTCGACGTTTATCGTCGAGCTTTTTTAATCCCTTTTGCTATGATAAGCTTAATTGTTTTTTAGTGCTAAAATCCCGGCTCCAAGATCAATATTGAAGGTTAATCCTGGGCCTTCTCCATGTTGGAAATAATTTTCCCCTTCCATAACCCACACACCACTGGAATTGACATTATTTAATGCCCCTTCAATATTCACATAAGCCGGAATGCCTTCGGGAACTATAATTTGGATATTACTTAATCCCGCCTTAATATCTACCGTCGCATCCCTTTGCATAACACCAGAAAAGTCCAATAGATAATTTCCACCCCCACCTTCAAAGTCGAAAAGACTAAAATTAGTATTGGCTAAACCGGTCAGTTTTGCTGTGGTTATTCCACTAGTTAGATGGAAATAACTCATTGGAATCAAGTTGGGCGAGGCAAAATTCAAATTTAGTTTGGAAGCTCCCCCAAAGATTCTTAATTCCTCTATGGCAAGATTTCCTAGTTCTAACTCTCCCGTAAATGCACCAGCACGAATCTCTAAATTGATCGGGTACTGATTGAAGCTTAGATTCCACTCATTGTCTATTTCAGTAAAATTGGGTAACCCAGTCAATTCATATTCAAATGTGCCGGTTTTTAATTCTATATTTGATCCTACAGTCACGATTTGGGGAGCTAAATCGGGCACATTATAGCTCGCTGTCCCAGTAAGTAATTCAGCCTGTTCTCCAGGATTGATGATCAATTTTCCAGTACCAAAACTTAATTTGAGATCCGCAGTATTCCCCGAGGAGGGTGCGGGTATTTGAATTAAATCAACAACTGGGGGGCCAGTTTGAATTGCATCTTCGGGTAGGGTAAGGGTAATGCCGCATGCTAGGGAACCAATGGCTAAAATTATCGCTATGGCAATTAATTTATTCTTCGATATCATCAATCAAAATCTCCTAAGTATTTCTTATGCTCTTTTCACTATTCTAATACGGAAAGGAAAACAGAAAGTTTTATTTGAGAGGGGGATTATGGAAAATTTTAATATGCAAATTTGATTATGAATAAAAAAAATCTTTTTTATGAGTCGAGTATAGAATTTGAAGGTTTATTAATGAAGGAATAGCTTTTCGCTCAACAATGGAGAAAATAATATATTTTGCAAAAACAATATATATATATATATATATATATGCCTTTTATTATAAATATTGGTTAACAAATATTATTTTATTAGAAAAGCTGAACCTAGACCAATTTCTGCTTCATATTTCTAGAGCGTAATTTCCCTTGGGTTTTGTTTTATCAAAAAAATATTTTTGCAACTGAAAACTGTTGGATATTGTTAATTCCTGAGAATATTATCAAAAATGAGATAGACACTAAAATTATATTTCTATATTTTGAATTTAAGCTGTAGGAAGATGCGACCAAAAGAAGTGGAAAAAAATGCAAGCTATATAAAAATGTTTCTTCACCATAGAAAATATGTAACCCTAGTTGTCCTCCAAGAAGGAGAAGCACAATTAATATGAATTTCTTGTTTTTATTTTGCTTAAACATATTCCATAAACCATAAAACAATAAAAACATCCATAAAAAAACAGCCATGACTCCAAATATGTTTTCTGGAATTAAATTTGAATTTTGTACTGTCATTCTCAATAGATTAAATGATCGTATATTTTCTTCCAAACCAATTGACGGCATAACCATTGAGCTGATAAAAAACCTTTTCAATACATCTAAAATATTATCCAACTGCAAAGAATTAAAAAAAGATTTTTCACCTATTATTTTCGAGAAAAATTGAGAACTTGGAAAAATTATTTTTTGGATTCCCCATATAATTGTTGTTGTTGCAAAAACTTTCAGGCTTATTTGTAAGCTATTTTTTAATTTATTATTAACAAAGGTGGTTATTAATCCCGCCATCCAATTTGTAATTGTAAAACTAAGTGTGAATAAGCTAGTTAAAAAATACCAGATTTGATCCACGTGTTTTTTTTCTGCAGATATCGCAAGGATTAATACTAAAAGAATTGAAATGGATCCCAATAAATACGTTTCAGATACAGTCATCCAAAAAATTGCTGTACTGCTTATAACTCCTAAAATTGTGAGTAGTATTCTGTCTAGTAATTTTTTATCCATGATTCGAAATAATAGATACAGTAATGAAGTCCAAACCATACTTAAAAAAGTATTAAATAATCTAACTGCGGCCACGGGCCAAAGGTTGAACCCCTTAATTAGGAGTGTCACAATTGGATTTGTGAAAATTGAAAATAAAGGATGCACCGATGTTCTGTAATGGTTACTGTCCTTGTCAATCATATTTAAATAAACTCGACGAATGTCCGCCTCGAACCAAGTGTTGAGGGCATTATCTTTATAAATTATTGGATCTATTGATTTTGAAAGTTTATAAAAAAATAGACCGGCAATAAGTGATAGGAATAATACAAGAATTATTTCTTGAAAATGATTTTTAATAAAACCATATATTTTTGTTATCAAAATATCATCCCTTCTTCTTACATTAATTCTCTTGGTCTATATTGCAGTGATTCCCCCAAATGATTTGGCGTAATCAACTCTTCTCCCGCAAGGTCGGCGATCGTTCTTGAAAGCTTCAAGACCCGGTGATATGCCCTTGCGGATAGCTGCATTTGTGCCATTGCACTACTGAGCAAAGATTTTCCGGTTTCGTCTAATTGACAATAATCCTGCACCTCAGCCGGACCCATATCCGCATTACAAGCAATATGATCGTATTTTTCAAACCGCTCAACTTGAATATGTCTAGCCTTGGATACCCTTTCTCGGATAAGTTCACTCGATTCTCCTCGAGCATCATTGCTTAACTTTTCATATTCTACACGGGGGACTTGCATATGAATATCGATTCGATCTAAAAGGGGGCCAGAAATTCTTTTTTGATATCTGATGATTGACCCATGGGCGCAAGTGCAATCTTTACTCGGATCCCCATGAAAACCACAAGGACATGGATTCATTGCGCCGACCAATTGAAAATTAGCAGGAAAAGTTAAGGACCCCTGTGCTCGGCTAATTGTAACGGTCTTGTCTTCGAGCGGTTGCCGTAATACTTCTAAACCATTCAATCCAAATTCTGGCATTTCATCTAAAAATAAGACTCCTCGATGAGCCAAACTGATCTCCCCCGGTTGTGGCCAATTTCCGCCTCCAACCAACCCTGCATTGGAGATCGTGTGGTGGGGGGCTCTAAATGGCCGGGATTGAATAAGAGGGACATCTCCTGGTAATTGGTCGGCAATCGAATAGATCCGGGTTACATCCAATGCTTCATCGATTGACATCGGAGGCATAATTCCTGGTAAAGACCTTGCGAGCAAGGTTTTTCCAGCTCCTGGTGGACCCACCATCAGGCAATTATGTCCTCCTGCGGCTGCCACTTCCAATGCCCTCTTTACATGTTCCTGCCCTTTAATTTCAGAGAAATCCGTGTGTGTGACTGGCGCGATATACTCAGGCTGAATACTTTCTTGGGGCAGTATTTTTTCCCCGTCGATCAGGTGGGCATATAATTGTGCAAGATCTGTTACTGGAATTACTTCAATATCAGGAATAAAAGCCGCCTCTGGAGCATCCATAACAGGGACATAGAGGCGTTTAAATCCTTGTTCCCTTGCGAGTGCGGCCATGGGTAGCACACCTCGTACATGTCGCACACTTCCATCCAAAGAAAGCTCACCAAGTACCATGCTGCCTTCCAAGGATTCTAGTCCCAACTGATCTGATGCGATTAATATTCCAAGTGCAATCGGTAGATCATAGATTGGCCCAATTTTGCGAACATCGGCGGGGGCAAGGTTGACGGTGATACGTTTGCGCGGCATTATCAATCCCGCATTCTTAATTGCTGATTGCACGCGATCCTTACTTTCCTTAACCGCGGCATCAGGCAATCCAACGATCACGATGATCGGCAGACCTTGTCCTGTATCAACTTCTACTTGAACGATAACGCCATCTAACCCGACTACGGCGCATGAATTTACCCTCGCTAACATGGCTTAAGTGTAGGAGGGGTTGTGAGAAATGTCAACCGTCAGCCTGATTTTTTGGAAATGTCATAAATGAAGAGAAAATTTAATATCCCCTTTGGTAACGATTATTCAATATCAGTGTTTTATAATGTATTATCTAATACGAGGAAAACATCAGAATTCAAGAGGAGTGATTTATGAAGGCAAAGGAATATAAGCGAGCAGTGAATGCTTGGTCAATGTATGATTGGGCGAATTCAGCATTTGCAACAACTATCATGGCTGGTTTTATGCCAGGATATTTTAAAGAATTAGCTAAAGCAGCTGGAATGAGTGAAGTTGGCTCGACCTCAGCCTGGGCCTATGTCACCACAATTGCATTAATCATTATTGCACTTTTAGCACCTGTAATGGGCTATATGGCGGATCGAATGGGAGGAAAGAAACGTTTCTTAACCATTTTTGCGGTAGTCGGTGCAATAGCCTCGGTTGCTCTTTATATTCCTAATGGGGATATGTTTCAATTAGCCGGAGCAATTTACATCATTGGTAATCTTGGTTTTGCAGGAGCGAATATTTTTGCAAATGCACTTCTTCCTCATGTCGCGAAAAAAGAAGATATTGATCAAGTATCAGTCAAAGGATATGCCCTGGGGTATTTGGATGGTGGTTTACTCTTGGTCATCAACGTCCTAATGTTTATGAATCCCGCAGCATTTGGTATTCCCGATGCTTCCTTAGCCGTTCGATTATCATTTGTAACTGTAGGTTTTTGGTGGTTGGGGTTCACTATTCCCCTATGGAAACATGTTAAAGAACCAAAGACTGTCCATAAAGAAAAATTAAAATTTGGAGAGGCTTTTAAATCTAGTTTTAAAGAATTAGCAAAAACATTTAATAAGATTAAACAATATCCAGAAGCATTTAAATTACTCCTAGCATTCTGGCTGTACAACGACGGCATTGGAACGATAATCAAGATGGCCACTGCCTATGGAGCGGAGATCGGTCTAGGGCTAACTGAAATGATCGGCGCTCTAGCATTAGTGCAGTTTGTTGGCATCCCCTTTTCCTTCGCATTTGGTTGGTTAGCGAAGAAGATTGGTGCTAAGAATTCAATCCTTATTGCCTTGGTCATATATGCCTTTATTTCAGTCGGTGGGTATTTCATGGCAGTTGCTTGGCATTTCTGGACATTAGCTTTCTTGGTTGCTTTAGTACAGGGTGGCGCTCAAGCATTGAGTCGTTCATTATTTGGATCAATGATTCCAAAATCACGCAGTGGCGAATTCTTTGGTTTCTTTAGCATGAGTGATAAATTTGCTGGAATTGTCGGCCCATTCGTTTTTGCATCGGCTGGTCTGCTGATGGGTAGTAGTAGATATGGTATTGTTTCCTTGGTAATATTCTTTGTTTTGGGTGGAATCTTATTATTAAAAGTGGATATAAAGAAAGGCATGGAAACTGCAAGACTAGCAGAGGAAGCTGGCGTATAAACCTGAATTTTTCTAAAAAAGAGTGTAGGATTCCCTACACTCTTTTTTTAATTGATACTTTGTTATTTATTGTTTAACTATAATTATTTTCCAATCTTTTGTATAATCTTAGTCATGGCGGAAGGCACCCGAAGGTTCATGTTAAAAGTAGAAGATTTGATTTGCCAAATATGCATTCCATGTTTGGCAAATGAGAGTTGTAAAGCAAATGCTTTTCGTACAATTGATAAAGGGGAAGCACCTTTCTTAGACATGAGTAGATGTTGGGGATGCATGGATTGTTTACCAGCTTGCCCACATAATGCAGTGGTCAAGCATAACTATCGTTAAGGTCTGCATATAAAAAAAAAGTCCATTTCAATTAGTATGAAATGGACTTTTTAAAATTAATCGTATTTGATTAATTTAAAGAATTTGAAGCGATATGTTCAAGAAATTCTTGGCGTAAATCTTTATTATGCTTAAATTCGCCTAACATTCTTCGAGTAGTCATTTTAGTATTTTGGCTTCTAACGCCGCGCATCATCCCGCACATATGGGACCCTTCCAAAACGACCGCCACACCAGAAGCATTTAATGTCTCCTTGATGAAATCGGCGATCTGAGAGGTCATTTGTTCTTGGATCTGCAAGCGTCGGGCAAACATTTCCACAATTCGAGGAATTTTGCTCAAGCCGATCACTTTCCCATCAGGGATATAGGCCACATGAGCTTTACCAAAGAATGGCAGCATATGGTGTTCACATAAACTGTAATACTCAATGTCCTTGACCACCACCATTTCATCGTAATCCACGCTAAAAATGGCATTATTGATCAATTTTTCAGTATCCATATGGTATCCAGCAGTTAATTCATCGAACATTCTGGCAACCCTATTCGGGGTTTTCAATAAACCCTCTCTCTCAGGATTCTCACCTATATTGATCAATATATCTTTAATGGATTCTTCCATATTTGCTTGGTTTATTTGAACTTCTGGGATCTGCTGCACTTCATTGCTTTCTTCAACAAGTGTTTCGTTATAGGACATTTTCGAATTTTTTCTATTTCTCATAATTCTCACCGTTCCTGTAATTTTTTAGTATCGCCTGAAAAAATTGTCGATCACTTTTGTTTTCTTCTATATATCTGTCGCTTCGGTATCGTAAAAACTTACAATAAATATTCTTATTTGTATAAGAATTACCTTAATAACCATTATATCAAGTTTGGACTATAAAATTTCTTTTAGTGGAATTTATTATACATTTCTAATAGATTGAATATTCATAATTTCTTCACACCCTGCCTATCAAATATTCATTTTGAAAAATTATAATTTTGTAAAATTATGTTGAGGTAAGGAGTAAAATTAATGAATAATAAAAAGAAAATTTGGATTGGGATATTTATTGTCCTCGTTTTAGTGGCTGGGGTTTGGGGAGTAAATCAATATTCAAATTCACGAGTAACAGAAGAAGAATCACCAGAAATCCAAACAGCAACCGTTAGACAGGGTAGTTTAGAAATAATTGCGAGCGGGGTTGGAACAATAGTCCCAGCCGCAGAGATAGATCTAGGGTTTAGTTCCGGTGGAATTATTGGAGAGATATATGTTCGTGTGGGTGACCAAGTTGAAGAAGGGGACCTTTTAGCAAAACTAAGTGACCTGTCCAAATTAGAAGCAGAGCTCGCCTCTGCAGAATTGGATGTAATAATCGCAGAACAAGCTCTAACGGACTTATTTGCAAATGCAGCGATAAATGCCGCCCTTGCCCAGGTTGCCCTTGCAGATGCCGATTTAGCTTTGCAGGACGCAATTTATATCAATCTGGTCAATCAATCAGGATTTCGAGCGGATGATACTGAATATGCGGCATTATATGCAAATTATCTAATAGCCCAAAATAAATATGAAGAAGCAAAAAGCAGATATGACAATAATGGTGCTAGTTTGGCCGAAGATAGTATTGTTCGAGCAAATTTGTTAGTGGCGTTAGAGGAAGCTGAAGATCAGAGAGATGCCTATTCCATTCAATTGCAATGGTTTGATGCAGCCCCATCGGATATTGAGCAAGCTATCTTGGATGCTGATGTGGCTTATGCGACCGC
>SWCD01023718.1_pt1 | contig 17294 bp, 18 predicted proteins | sample 4693011 | NCBI WGS metagenome assembly SWCD01 (sample SAMN10267278, study PRJNA491770) | bioreactor metagenome | isolation source: DHS bioreactor inoculated with marine | place: Japan: Omine Ridge, Nankai Trough | reverse complement strand
TTTTTTTAAGCTGTCTTTATCCAGGTTTGTATTTTTAATCTCGGCAAAAAATTCCACCGTTCAGATCCTCGCCCTGCCGGGTATTGTGAAATATTATGGCGGCATAAAAAGAGACCGGCCAAAGACCGGTCTCTTTTCGTATTGAATATATAGCTAACTATAATTTGCAGCCAGATTGCTGATCCTTGATACCAAGTGCATAAAGTACTTTTGTCGCTGGACAGAATCCGGTAAAACCCATCTGAAACAGGTTGGCGCCGACAAAGAAGGTGAGCCACAACCAGCTCATTTCTGTCAGGTTTATCTGGCCCATAAAGTGCGCAGCCGACAGGCTTCCCATGATGACAATGCCAGCAAAAATTCCGATGATACTAAAGATTTTCATAATTTTTCTCTATGGTTGGTTAATGAAGCAATGTGGAATGGGTCGGAATTATCGCATATATTAGCGTTTACTTATGTGACTTAGGTTACACAGGAAAAATTATGATCATGGCCGATATGGTCTGTTAACAACGCATCATGTGACTAACACTGTGTTAGCCGCATGATGCGGCTGGTTTAGATGACGGTGATCTTTGCTCTGGTAGTGCCTAGCACTTCGCCGCTTACCCAGTGAATGATATCGGTTTCGATAATGTATTCACCCGGTTCAGTCGGTTCAAAAATAACATCATAGCGTTCCGCTGAATGTGCCCGCAGTTCGGTGACCTGGATCGGGTTCGGTAACGGGCGACCATCGGACATATGCACGGTGCCGGTTAAACCACCAAAGCGGATGCGCTGTGGGTGGTAACCGGCGCAGATATAGCGTGCCAGCAGTTTTTCTCCGACTCTTACCGTGGGTGAAATAGCGGCTGCAGCGAAGGCTGAGCTGCCACTGCCGTCGACACCGGTGATGACAAAATAATCCGGGTTTAGATCATTTAAACCGACATCGGCGCCACAGGTGCCAGCATCCCAGGCCAGATTATGCCATGCCGAGTCAATCTCATCGACTACCCAGAAACACTCCAGGTCATACGTAGGGCCGCTCTCATATAATGTGCCGATACCTTCAGGCGGATCGACGATCAATGCACCATACATCCCCATCTCGGCGTGTAATACCGTGTTTACGTGGCAGTGATAAAAATAGGTGCCGGCATGCATCGGCCGCCATTGGTAGGTGAAACTGTTGCCCTGAATATCAAAACTGATATGGCCGACACCATCACTTTCGTAACCCGGTTCAATGCCATGATGGTGGATAGTGTGCGCCCACATCATGTTAACCGATAGTACAGAGTGCACAATTTGCCCCTGAGTGACGCGCATAGCTGGCGAGGGGAAAGTGCCGCCGCCGCCCATGCCGCCCATGCCGCCGCCACTACCATCGGTGAAACCCCACATGGTGACAGCGCGGCCATCATCCATGGTCAGCGGGATATTCATATCGATACCACGGTTATAAACAACGTCCGGTGTTACCAGAGTGTCGTTAGGGCGCTGGTTTTCGTCATAAACGTAACAGGCACCGCCCATGCCACCGCCGCCACCGCCACCGCCACCACGGTGCATGGTCTGAACTGGTCTGTTAATTTTGCTGTTTGTTGTGTGTTTCATTATTCGTTTCCGCCTTATTCAAAAAAGATGTCGGTGATAGCGCCGAACATGTAATAACCACCGGCTGCTGTCTGTGACATTTCAGAATGCAGGTGCATCGGGTATTCGCCGGTAGTGGCCGGTGGCCAGGAGTCGGGTGGAACTTCAAATGGATAGATCATATCCAGCGTGCCACGGTTACCATCCAGATACAGACAGTCTTTTTCCTACACGTCGGCACGATTCTGACCATTTTCAGAGAGCCATTCCATGTGGTTGCCGTGGACGTGTACTGACTGGTCGGCGAGGCCGGCGTTGAGGATGCGTACAAGTGTGCGGTCACCGACATGGCCGTGCAGGGCAGAACGGGGGTCAACCATGCTGTCGATGGCTGGGTCCATTGAGCCCGGCGCACCGGGTGGACGCCCGCTCAGGCCATTAAGCGTGAAATAACGTGGCACATAGGCTGTGTTCGGGGTGAGCCCACGACGCAGGCGATCATGCCATGTAGGGTCAATATCGTGGAATAACCAGAACTGCTGTTTTACAAACGTATGGCTGCCCGGATACAGTTCGTATGAACTATTCTGTGGCATAACAGCAATAGCGCCGTGCAGGCCCAGGAGTTGATTATGGTTACTGTTCTGGTCGTCATAGAACATGTAAGTGCCGGGATCACCGGCAGTAAAGCTAAAGGTTTTACTGCTGCCGCCCTGAACCCTGCCGCTGTCGGCCATGCCGTCAATGACAAAGTTGTGGCTGGTGCTCAGGGTGTTAATCAACGTGATATTGATCGTATCACCCTGCTGCACAATCATCGATTCACCGGGTACATTCAGCGTATTAGATGCATCACTGTAACCGCGGAAATAGACGTTGCTGCCGTCGATCTGCTGGATAAAACCATCAGTAATATACAAGGTTTTGTTGATGGTTGCCGCGTGGGCGCGTGGCGTCCAGCTGATCAGACCGACACCCGCAAGTATAGAGCCGGTAAGGCCGGCGGTGCCGGCTCTTAAAAAGTCTCTGCGTTTCATTTTAGTTCCCCCTGGTTTGATTTGATTTTTTTATTTTGCTCACAGTGATGCCGTGGCAAGATTTTTTACCTGAAAACTGTAACGGGTCGCATGATGCTCCTGGCGAGATAATAGTTTTTGTGAGTGTGAATCGGTGGGTGATGGACACAGCTTTGATCAGTTTCACTTCTTTACTGCTTTTATAGAATCCGTCCGATAGAGCAGTTCAGGCTTATCGTTGCATCCCGGTGTAATATTCTGGCTGGTTTTATTGGATCAGATTAAAAATTTCGTGTCAGTGACAAATGTCACATCGGTGTGTAACTTGAATCACATAAAAAATGAAATGGCTTTTATTCGGCAGTTCTGAGGGCGATCGGGGCGAATTGAATTTAAAAAAAGATTTTACTGGATTGGCGCAGCGAATGTTTTCTATGCCACGCCGGGCATCTGTTTGTTTTTTCCGACAAGAATTTTTCCACGTTTCAGCACGATACATTCCTGTTGCTCCAGTTTTTTTAACAGGCGGCTGACAACTTCACGGGTGGTACCAAGCTCCTGTGATAATTCCTGATGGGTAATGTCCAGCGAATCAGAACCAGCGCGTTCGAATAGTCTGCCTAATAAACAGGCAAGGCGCATATCCAGAGGCTCGAAAGCCGTATCATAAAAAGACTGCACCATGGTGCAGACCGTGTCCACCAGGTTGGACAAAATCAACATGCGAAAAGCATCGGATGCTTTCATGGCTTTGTGAAAATCTTCCGCGCTGAACAGGATCATGCTGATCTCTGTTTCAGATTTGGCATTGGCGCGAAAAGGCCGCTTGTGTATCAGGCTGTTTAAACTCATCAGGCAGACATCGCCCGGTGAGATGCGGTACAGCGTCATCTCCCGACCGTTTTCATCATCCTGATAAATTCGCACTTCGCCATCGAGCAGTAACATGAAATTTGTACAGCTTGAACCAGCGGTAGCCAGCGCTGTACCGGCGGGTGCATCCATCATTTGCGTGTGGTTGAGTATGTTCAGCCATTCAGGAGATTGCTCATTCGCCAGCTGCGGACAGAGTTTATATAACAGACGAATCGATGAAACGTGTGACTCAGAGGATAAAAGCGGGTTTGCTGACATGGGATAAAAATCTCAGAATAATACTGATACTAAGTCTGATGATACTACAATAAACGAGACGTCACGCCAAATATTTATTAGAATAAGTCAAAGTATTACAAAGACTTATTAGTGCTGTTATTAAAAGATAACCCGGAAATTGTCGCCTATGTCCACAGATAAACCAGAACCGTGCTGGGGAGAGCCGTCGCCGATGCACGACCCGTACGTGCTGGCAAATTTTCAGGCACGTGCCACGGATGTATTGATTACCACGCCGCCAAAAGCGGGCACCACCTGGATGCAGCAGATACTGCATCAGTTACGAACCGGCGGTGATGAGGTGTTTTTGTCTATCGATGAAGTCGTGCCCTGGCTGGAGATTACGCGCGCGGGCAAAAGCTGGCAGCAGGTGTTGCAACATTATGAGAACCTCGCTGAGCCTCGTATTTTTAAAACGCACTGCACTGCAGAACAGACACCGGGTATCGGTACCGCCAGCATCATTTTATCGTCGCGTGATCCGCGTGACTGTTGCGTGAGTTTTTATTTTCACATCCTGAACATGACGGAAGAGGCGCGCAAGCGGGTGAATATACCCGCGCCGGAATCGTTCGAGCAACACGTTGAACAATGGCTGGCATTCGCCGCGTGGTATCGCAACGTGCAAAGCTGGTGGCCATATTATGGTCAGCCTAAAGTTTTGTGGCTGCGCTATCAGGATATGAAAGCAGATCTCTCGGTGACAATTGATCGTATCATCGAGTTTCTGCAATGGCGCCTCACTTTAGAGCAGAAGCAACGAGTGCTGGAATACAGCTCGTTTGACTGGATGAAGGCGCACGATGAAAAATTTTCGAATCAGGGCGGTGCAAAAAAACCGATATTCAAACCTGGTAAATTTGTCAGGCAGGGAAAGGTCGGTGGTTATCGCGAACTGATGACGCCGATGCAGGAAGCGCGTATCCTGGATAAGGCGCGTGAGATGCTGGCACCGGAGTGCCTGAAGTTTCTTGATCTGGATGTGCTCTGATTAAATAAGATCTTTGAGTGTTCTGTTTTTTGTCGAATCAGCAATCGCGTTTTCGACAGTTGCGATGACCTCGTTCACCTGCGGCACACTCTCGACATCATCGGCTCGCAGCAGCGGTGTTTCTTCGGCACTACGTGCAGCATCCAGGATCATAACCAGCGAGATGTTTTCCAGTGACTGGCTGGGCAGGAAATGCGCGTTTTTCTCGCCCGTGCGGGCCAGTAAATTATTTTTTAACAGTGCAGAGATGATCATCATCAATGCGGGCTCAGAAATTTTTATCGCCTTCGCCAGACTTTTCAGTGTCCATGTTTTTTCGTTATGGTGAAAACTGGTGGCGATGAGCCGCATCACGGTGAGTGCCAGTTTCTCGCGTAGCCGACAGCTCAAACGGATGACCTGAGATTGATCGCTGATGCGGTCAGGGTTCTGATGATAATAAGAAATAGAGGCGCCGGTGAGGACGATGAGCCAGCTGATGTAGATCCACAGCATGAAAATAATCAGGATGGCAAAAGTGGAATAGATCGCGGTGTAATTGGTCGAATCAACGATAAACGCGGTAAATAGTGCGCCGATCAATTTCCATAGAATCGTTGCCGTAACCGCGCCATACAAGGCCGATCTAAACCTGACTTTCGTGTTGGGTATCAGGATATAGATCAGTGTGAATGTGATGATGGTAAGGATGAACGGAATGGTCTCGCCGATAACCAGAAGTATCGTACCAAAGGGCTCGATCGATAAAAATTTTTCAACGACGATAGAAGTATTGAAGGAGGCGGTGAGGCCCGCGGCGGTAAACAGCAAAAGCGGGCCGATCAGGATAACGCTTAAATAATTGCTGAAACGTTGAAATATGTTGCGGGTGATCTGGATGCGCCAGGTGTAATTAAAAGCACTCTCGATTTTTTTCACCAGCGATAAAACGGTGAAGATGAGAAAGAAGAGGCCCAGCGATCCCAGCACGCCTACCTTCATGTTGTCGACAAATGAAATGATCTGCTGGCTTACCTGCAGACCTTTATCGCCGAGCGGCTCCAGTAAGTTTGTTAAAACCGGTTCGAGCTGGTTGTGTGCACCGAAGCCTTTTAACACCGAAAAACTGACAGCGAGTAATGGCACGATGGACAACAGTGTGGTGTAGACCAGGCTCATGGCACGGAGCGAAGGTAGACCACCGCTCAGATCACGCCCTGTGGCGTAAAATATTCTTAATGCGCGTATTGCACAGACCTGAAAAATATTTAAATTTTTCAGGTCTGTGCGCCATATGAGCGTATTAAATTTTTCCTGAAGATCTGTGAGCATTTTATATGTCAGGCGGGTGTCTGTTACTCGCTTATTTTTCTCTGTTGTAAACGCCAGCTCTGATAGTCTTCAGATTTTTTATAGCCTTCCTGATTGACATAGTTCAGCACGCCCCACAAACGATAGAATTGTGTGACGGAATCAACGCGGATAATCTCCTTGCCATCAGCGTCAAAAAACACGATGCTCGGTGCGTAAAAAATATCCAGCGATTTCGCCCAGTTTTTAGCTGTTATCTTTTTCCCCTGAGGTGTTATCACCGGCGTGTCAGCCCACATGTTAAGTTGTATGGCATTCATCTTCTTGATCTCCTGAATGCTCAGTTTCCTTGAGAGCGGGTCGCTGTGTAACAGATCGCAGGTGTGACAGTTTCCCTGCTCGAAAAATACTGCGGTTGGTTTGCCGTTTTTTCTCAGCGTTGCGAGGTCGTAAGGGGGCTCAAGAAAAAAATCGCGTTCGGTCAAGCCGCCAAGCAGAAAAAATTCCCCCGGATTAGCGCGCGCAAAATAGTCAGGGAATTTTTCGCTCTTATAGAATCCCTCGGTGACGTATTGCAGTGCGGCACGAAATTTATACGGCGGGTAGTAACCTCGTAGACGGAAAACCGGCGTGCCTTCTCTGTCATAAAAAACCAGCGAAGGTGTGAAATTTGTTTTGTAATGCACGGCAAGTTCGCGTTCAGAATATTCTTTGCCATCGGTGTCGATGATATCGTCGATGCCCCAGATATCAAAAGCAATAAGGTCGTAGTGTTCCCTCAGATAATTCTGGATATCGGTGTCTGCCAGGCTGGTCTCGAAAAACTGTTTGCAATAAGCGCAGCGTCTCTGCCCGAAATAAGTGACGATACCATTTTTGCCGTCTTTTTTAGCTATTTTGAGGTCATCGCCGAGATCACCCAGTGAGAGTTTGAACCAGTCAGGATAGACCAGTTCGTCTTCAAGTTGTGTATCATCGAACACCAGGTCTGAGTTTTCTGGATGTTGCTCCTGGGCAGCGGAAGCTGATATCGTGAAAAATAATAACAGTGTGGAAAGTGCGGAGAGAATTTTGTACATTAGTGCCCTGTTATTTTATTAGTGTTTGATTTGATTATATGACAAATGAGCAGAAAAATATCACCCCGCCGGCAGTTTTAATGCTGATGGGCACGCGGTGTACATATTGTGGCCCGATGATGCAGGTTCTGTTGGAATTAATGAAGGCCGGCAGCATCGCCGAGTTGCGCATCGTCAATATCGAAAATGCACCTGAGCTGGCAGCGGAACTTGGCGTGAGAAGCGTGCCGTGGTTACAGATCGGTCCTTTTGAGTTGGCCGGCTCGCGCACAAAACAGGAGCTTTCGCTGTGGCTGGAACGTGCTTCAAGTTTTGACGGTGTGACGGATTATCTCGAAGAGGTGCTGGCAGAAGGCAATATCGCTTATGCCAATAAACTCATCAAGCGATACCCGCAGGCACTGGAGAATGTGATCGATCTGATGGCCGACCCGGAAGCCAAAATAAATGTGCGTCTCGGCGTCGGCGTGATCATCGAAGAACTGGCAGAATCTGAGCCGTTCAAAGCGGTGATTCCGCGCCTGATCGACTATCTTTCCAATGATGATGCACGCGTCCGTGGCGACGCCTGCCACTATCTGTCGTTGACCAGAGACCCATCTTATATTCCGCATATCGAAAAATTATTATCGGATGAAAGTGGCGAGGTTCGAGAGATCGCGCAGGATAGCCTGGATGAGCTCGGTGAGGTGTGATTTGTGTGGTTTAGTTAGACGGTCTGAGCTATGACAGCAGTCAGCATCCTGATGCCGGTGTTCAATGCGCAGGATACTTTGAGTGAATGTCTGGACAGCATCGTCAGGCAATCGCTACAGGATTTTGAGATCATCGCGGTTGACGATTTTTCTACAGATAAATCGGTGTCGGTCATGCAGGCATATGATGATCCACGAATTCGCATCATACCCGGTAAACGCAAAGGCATCGTCGCAGCATTAAATACCGGGCTGGCACACTGCCGATCAGAATATGTTGCACGCATGGATGCAGATGATGTGATGCATGTCGAGCGACTGCAAAAACAATATGATGTTTTGAGTAGTGACGCTGGCATCACGTTGTGTGCAACGCAGGCGAAAAAGTTTCCTGAAGAAATCATCCGGGCGGGTTATCTCGAATACATGCGCTGGCAGAATGCCTGTCTGACAACACAGGATATAAAAAACCAGATTTACATCGAATCACCGTTTGCGCATCCATCGGTGATGTTTCGTAAAGACCATATCATCGAAGCCGGTGCTTATAAAGATGGTGAGTTCCCGGAGGATTACGAGCTCTGGTTGCGCCTGTTTCATGGCGGGCACAAGATGATGAAGCTGGATGAAGTGCTGGTTGACTGGCGCGAATCGGAAGGACGTCTGTCCAGAATATCGAGTCGTTATTCAGATGTCGCTTTCGAAAAACTTCGCGCCTGCTATCTGGCTAAAGATGTGCGTTTACAGGGGCGGGAGATCGTGTTCTGGGGTGCGGGCAGAAAAACACGGCAGCGTGCCCGGCACCTGATCGATAACGGCATAAAACCAGCGGCCTGGATCGATATTGATAGCAATAAAATCGGCAACGAATATTGTGGCGCAAAAACTTTTTCGCCGGACTGGTTGCTAGCGCATGAGGGAAAATCCTTCGTTCTAAATTATGTGCGCAATCACGGCGCACGTGAATATTGCCGTGCCTATCTCGATGCAGCGGGTTATGTGATGGGTGAGGATTATCTGGATGTTGCTTAGGCTTGATCAGTGATGTTTCTGAAATCGCAATAATTTTGCTATTTGCGGGACATTTTTAGCAGAACTGTTTTCACCACAAGTCGGTCATTGGCTCATCGCTGATAGCCAGCAAAATTACTCCATCAGGAGACATTAGAAATTAATTAATTTAAATATCTTCAGCACCTTTTTTCATTGATAGGCGCCACTTTCCAGACCGCGTTTTCAGGGTTAAAAAATCAATATGTTTGTGCGGGGAAATTTGTATTTTAATGTGTGTTAGTGCTTGCGCTAGCAGGTATTTTTCTGTTCACACCTTGTGTTTGGTCAGTGTTAGTATTTATCATAATATCAATAGCTGTTATATCGCCGGGAAATATTGAAAACCTATGGTGCGTAATATCTTTAGAAACTTTACAGTGAGTATACGTAATGAAAGCTGAAAAAAATAAAAATCCCAAAGAATCAAAAATATACCTGATTGGTAGTGGTATCGCTTCATTGGCGAGTGCTACTTATCTTATAAAAGATGCGGGGGTTCCTGGCGACAATATACATATTCTTGAGCAGGATGATATAACGGGCGGTGCCTGCGATGGTGCAGGAACGACGGGAGATGGTTATGTGGTGCGTGGTGGCAGGATGCATGAAGAGCATTATGTATGCTACTGGGATTTATTATCAAATATTCCTTCATATGATGATCCTGAGGTTTCTGTTAAGGATGAATCTTTTGAGTTTAATGCCCGATTTGTTTCTAATGCAAAAGCTCGGTTACTAAAAGAGGGCAAAAAAATCGATGTATCAACTTACGGGTTATCGCTTAAAGATCAGACGGAATTAATAAAACTAACTTTTGTCTCTGAGCATTCACTTGGAAATAAACGCATTGAAGACTGGTTTAATCAGGCATTTTTTGACACCAATTTCTGGCATATCTGGACAACCATGTTTGCATTTCAAAAATGGAGCAGCGTGGCAGAAATGCGTCGCTATATGAAACGATTTATTCATCTGGTTGACGGCTTGTATCGAATTGGTGGCATCATGCGTACAAAATACAATCAATATCACTCTGTAATTATTCCTTTGCAGAGATATTTGCAGGAAAAGGGTGTGCATTTTGATATGGGCACTCAAGTGACTGATATTGATTTCAATCTATCAGCCGATAAAAAGACAGCCACGCTACTGCGTTTTAAAAATAAAAGCGAAGTTGAGGATGAAATTGTACTGGCTGCGAATGATTATGTATTTATTACCAATGGATCCATTACCGAAAGTTCTGACAATGGTTCATGGACAGAAGCTCCTGTGCTTAGAGAAAAATCAACATCGGGTGCCTGGATGCTGTGGGAGAAAATTGCAAAGAAAGATGTGGCGTTTGGCAACCCGGGTGTGTTTAGCGACAATATAGGTTTACAGAAATGGTATTCTTTCACCGCTACATTAAAGGATTCCACCTTCCATGACTATATGGAGAACTTTTCCGGTAATGTTGATGGCACAGGTGGTTTGGTCACCATGACAGACTCTAACTGGTTAATGTCGATTGTGATCGCTCGCCAGCCCCATTTTCCGGACCAGCCCAAAGATATAAAAGTTTTCTGGGGTTATGGATTGTACCCAGATAGAAAAGGTAATTACATCAAGAAAAAAATGGCAGACTGTAATGGTGAGGAAATACTCGAAGAGTTGTGGTATCACCTAAGAATTCAGAGTTTAATGCAACCCGTTATGGTGTCAGGAAAGGTTGTAAACTGTATACCGGTTGCCATGCCTTTTATCGACAGTTTATTTATGCCCCGAACTGCAGGAGATCGACCTGATGTATTACCTGAAGGGGCAACAAACTTCGCTTTTCTGGGGCAGTTTGCGGAAGTGCCTAAAGATTGCGTATTTACCGTTGAGTACTCTGTGCGATGCGCCCAAATGGCCGTCTATGGTCTTTTTGAAACTAAAAAAGAAGTACTACCTGTTTTTGATTCAGTTCATAAAATTGAATATTTGATAGATGGTATGAAAGCACTTGCTAGATAGAAAAATATTATCTATGTCCCGTCTGTATATATAGTGTAGTAAAAGGTGCCTGAGAGATTAAAATTTAACCAAAAGTGAATGTTTCCTGGCGTGGTGATGTTTGCTGTTAGAAAAGCTCAGCCAATGTCGCCTATGTGATGAACTCGGTAGTAAACTCAGTAATTAGTGAAATCTTTATGGAGCAGATCTTCGGCAAATGCCACTGAAGGTAATCTGTCACCACAGAGGCGACATCAGGGGCATAGGCTGCTTCTTATAATAAACAATTCAAAGCGGACGTTAGAATTAACTGAAATAGCAATAAAAAGGAATAACATAATAGTTAGTCCGTCATTTTACTATGATGGTTATTCTCAACACCAAATATACAGCACGATTAACTAGCCTGTTATTGCTGAGTGCATTTATATTCCCCGCATTTTCCCAGGCTGAGGTTTCTATAGAAAAATTAACTGTATTGATTGATAAAGATGTAACGAACGCTCAGCTTTATATCAAACGTGGTGATATTTATTTTGAGAAAAGGGAATTTTTTGATGCAGTAGAAGATTACACGACAGCGATTGAGCTTGATTCCAGGGCTGACCAGGCTTATTTTGGCAGGGGCATGGCACTGGCTCGTCAGGGTATGATTAGTGAAGGAATAGCTGATTTATCCGTATTCATCAAACGTAACCCAAAAAGTTCTCTGGCGTACACCAAACGAGGTGTACGGTATATGTGGCTACAAGATTATAATAATGCTGAAAAAGATCTCATAAATGCACTGGAACTAAATCCAGAAAATGCAGAAGCTCATGATGATCTTGGTGTGATTTATGCTAGAAGACAGAAGTATGAAAAAGCGGTAGAACATTTTACGGCAACGATTCGAATTGACCCTGGTTACCAGAAGGGTTATCACAATCTGGCAATGACATTGTTTTTAGTTGAGCAAGATGCAGGGGCGTTGTTAATGGTTAATCAAGCATTAGCACTTAATTCAAACCATAGAGATGCGTTAATGCTTAAAAGCCTTATTCTTGAAAAACTTGGTCGTTATGAAGAAGCCGCCGCCATCAGGGAAGGCGCAGAATTTTTACCCGAAACCAATTGGAGCGAAAGCGTGCCGGTACAATAAAAAGAGATGAAGGGATTAAATTTTAACTAATTCTGAATACCCGTTTTTGGCCGAAATTTCGCTGCCGGCACCTCCAGGCTAATGTCCGCTGTTGATCGCACAGGGAAGAAATCCTGAGAGATATTAATGTCTTCTTTGTAAATTAAGGCATGCTTTGCATAGACGGCATTCAAGGTTTCTGTCTCAGTTCACCAGGCCGCCACGTTACGGACCTTCGCCGGAATCGCTAAAAACATACAAATTCGTGCAAAGGAGACATTCAGAGATTCTTGCATTTGACATGAACGAACGTTCGTTCTACTATAGAATTCATGTCAGCATCTGCTATTAAATCAAACCGAAATATTCCCCAGGTGGTTTTAGAGGCGGCTATCCAGTTGTTCACAAAACAAGGTTACTTTAATACGTCGGTGCCCGATATTGTACGTGAATCTGGTGTAAGTACCGGTTCAATCTATCACCATTTCGGTGATAAGGAAGGTATTGCCAAAGCACTGTTTGAGATGCTGGTCGGGCGGATGGAAAATGCGTTTAACGACATAGAAAGTCAGCATGGAACAGCGCAGGCACGTTGTCGAGCTGTTATCGAATTACTCTTTCGGGTAACCGAAGAAGAGCCAGAGGTTATGACTTACATGTTATTTGTGAAACATAAAGAATTTATGCCTGGTATGGCTCCGATTTGCTCATCGAAGCCATTTCGCCAAATGCGTCAAATGATCGTTGATGGCATGACTAACGGTGAGGTACGTTCAATGGATGATATGGTAGCTGCTGCATCAGTCTTTGGCGGTGCATTGCGTATGATTAGCTTACGCCTGGACGGTGTGCTTGAGCAGCCTCTTGAGGAGTACCTGGATGAAATATGGAGTTGTGCATGGCAATCAGTGCGTAGCTAGTTGCTTTTTTTTTCACTTTAATTTAGAACGAACGTTCGTTCAGGAAGAGATATAATGAAATCGATGACAATCATAGTAAGAGAAGACTCCTACGATAAGATCCTGACCCCTCTAGCGTTTGCTTATTTACAGGCATCCGAAGGTATTCAGGTTGATATGCTTTTTGTGAACTGGTCAGTACGTGCCTTAACAGAGGAAGGTGCCAAAAACCTTAAAGTGCAGGGCGAGTATGCGGATAAGGATCAGTGGGTGAGAGACCAGGTTGAAAAAGCAGGGATACCAAATGATATTTACACTCTGATCAAAGCCATCAAAGAAACAGGGTGTGTAAATTTCTATGGCTGTAGCCTTGCTGCCGCTGTTTTTGGTGTAGATGAAAGTAGTCTTATCCCTGAGGCGGAAGGCATTGTTGGTGCATCCTGGTTCCTGAACGAAAAAGCCGACAAAGCTGATTACAATCAAACATTCTAAAGAGGAGGCATCATGAATAAAAGTGAAATAACCGTCACGCAATCTTTAGATACGTCCGGAAAGTGCTGCCCTATGCCGATGGTTGACTCTAACAAAGCCATGAAAAAAATGCAGGCTGGCGAAGTCCTGGAGATTATTGCAACAGATTCAGGGACTCAGAATGATATCCCATCCTGGTGTCAACGAACCGGTAACGAACTCTTACTTTCAGAAGAAGATGGTAATACATTCAAATATTATGTTAAAAAACATTAACCAGCCATAGGAGCTTTGTGAGGGTTGTGTTTACTTCCCTCCAAATCTTCCTTGTCATGCCTATTCACTGGAAGACCGGGCTATTTTGCAGAAAAAAAGCTGCTCGTTTGACTTTCAAGTCGGCGATGGTTTTATTTCTCTAATCGGGTATCAGGCACAGGGATATAACTTGATACCTGTGTATTAAAATATTTTTTATGTAAATTTATATATGCGGAGTGTAGTTACATGTTTATGGTTGAATACAAAGACATTGGTTGGTGGTACTGGTTAGCAACAGCAGGATTTCTAACTTATGGTGTTTCAGGTAACAGTATAGGGTTTATGCTTGCAATCGGTTTAACAGTATTTCAATTGATTCACTTTATTGCACGTGAAAAAAGTATGACTGCATTTCCTGTACAAGTACGATTTTGGTATCTCATGTTGTTGTTAGTAGCATTCATTGAACCACTACGGTTGCTATACTGGATTCCCTGCGTTGGTACTTGGGCACAGATAATCTTCGGCTATTGTGCAATGGCACGAATCGTATCACTGCTGCCCTGGAATCGGGACAAAGCATTTTCAATGAGTTTACTAATGGAGACGTTTTTCTCACGTCCAGTTCGCGGTAGTGTGCAACAGGGTTTTGCGGCTGCTGAGTAGATCGTTTAAAACAACATATGAGGGTCCGTTATCGATAATATTTCATCAGGTTTTAACTAATGTAATTTTTTCTGGTGGAGGCATCCAGTCAGCCGGCCCGACTACGAGCAGTCCTGCATCTTTTAGTGGCATGGCAAGCACTTGTATATCGTTTTTCTGGCTCAGGTAGCTTCCTCTATCAGCGACCGCCTGACGAACATCGGGGTTACGAAAAAAAACAGCTTCATCAACGCGGTATTGAATAATGATCTTGTCACCATTACGCATAGCAAAAGCTTTGGCTGGTGCACCGCCGACTGTTGTGTCCCAGCTCGTCAGCAGACGTGCATTCGGCCAGTTCGCTGGTAATGATGACTTCGAATGAATATTTGATGCAGGTAAAGACGTTTTATCCAGATGCAAATATTCAGCGAGTACATCTTCCACCATCGGCACTTTATGACTATTTTCGGGTGTCAGCGAGGGATATAGCAGCACAACTATCAGGAGAAGCGCAACACTCCAACCGCTTGCAGCGAAAAACCCGGGGTTATAAATGCGCTGGTACCAGTTAATAAATATTGATGCTGGCCGGGCTTGATGCCTGATGTCATCAGAAGAAGTTAAAGCATCAGATAATGTATTATCAATTTCCTGGTGCATTTCTGCTGACAAACGTTCAAGCGGCAGCTTGTTCAGGCGCTGACTTATTAATTGTTGACGTGCAACATCTGAGCGGCAACTTTCGCAACCAGCCAGATGCGCTTCGATGATCGATTTTTCCTGTTGATCAAGTTCATCGTCTACATACCCAGCAAGCAAATCCTGAAGACGAATATGTAGTTCTACCCATTTGCTTTCATCAGTAATGTTGTTATTCATGGGTTCACTCCAGCGTTTTTAGTGCTATTGATAGTTTGGCTTTTGATCAGGGTGGTTGTAAGTAAGCGTCTACCGCGTGATAGCCGACTCATGACCGTTCCCTGCGGAATATCGAGAATTTCAGCGACTTCCCGATAACTAAGTCCTTCAATATCGCGTAACAGTATAGTGCGAGAAAATTCATCAGGTAGTGAGTTGATGGCTGCCGTCAGCTGTTCACCTGTTTGCTGTTGCAAGGTTTTTTCAAAAGGACCGGGGGACGCACTGGGCTGTTCCTGAAGAAATACGTCATCAGTCGTTATCACGGGTGCGAGTTTGTTTCTGCGGCTGTTACGACGAATGTCGTCGGCGATAACGTGATCGAGAATTTTCAGTAGCCAGGCGTAAACGGTCACTCTTTCGGTGAGGTGATCAAAATCACGCCAGGCGCGTAATAATGTTTCCTGGGTCCAGTCCTCGGCAGTCGCTTTGGTACTGGTTTGCCGTAGAGCGACTCCGTACAGGCGGTCGCGCCATGGTCGCGTTAGCTGTTGAAAATGCTGCTGTCGTTTTACAGACGTCATGGTACGTTCCTGTGGAATGCTTATCGCTCTGGAGGAAATAAATAGTATGTATACAGGTGCAGGGCGTCATTAGTGATGCCTTTATTCCCGGTTTTTAAATAAAATTTTATTTCTCGGGAATAAATTATACGCTGGTAACGCCTTGTCGGTGTGTTTATGAATAAATACGAAATGAAACAACTGTCGATATCAGATACATTAACGTTAAATTTTTAATATCAGACTAAATTCCGCAGGAAAAACATATGAGAGTTGAAGCCGTAGAAAACACACGTAGTGGGTACACAAGACAAATCACTTTATCGTCACTGCTCATAATAATGCTTATGTCGACTATGCCTGTCGTCTTCGCTGGTGATTCAGGTCTTTATGACCCCGCTATCAAGCACATGCCAAAAGATGGTGTGGTTAAGCTCTATGGTGCAGGTGGGCCGCATACTGCCTTTCGTAAAGTAGCTGCTGTCTGGGAAAACAAAACAGGCAACAAGGTTGAGGTTATTGCCGGTCCAGAGAGTCGCTGGTCCGCCTCGGCGCAAAAAGATGCAGATATTCTGTGGGGAACCTCTGAACAATCCATGACCGCCTTTCTCGAAACCTACAAAACATTTTCTTCGGCACAGGTGGAGCCAATTTACATTCGCCCAACGGTTATTGCTGTCAAGAAAGGTAACCCGAAACATATTCAGAGTTTTGATGATTTACTGAAAAACGGGATGAAAATTATCGTGACTGAAGGTGCTGGTGTCTACAATACATCGGGAACAGGCACCTGGGAAGATGTTGCCGGGCGCCTTGGAAACATCGATGATGTCGCAAGGTTCCGGCGAAATATTGTATCTTTTTCAAAAGGATCCGGTGCAAGCTTTAAGGCTTTTAAATCAATGGATGCCGATGCATGGATTACCTGGCCAAATTGGCCAATCACTAAATCTGACATATTGCAGATGGTAAAGTTTACACCAGAGCGAACCATCTGGCGTGATGTTAACGTGGCACTTGCACCCGATGCAGACCCTCAGGCGAAGGCGTTCCTGGAATTTCTTATCGCCACGCAAGCGCAGAAAATCATGGCAACAGAAGGCTGGGTTCGCTAAAAAAGCGGCGGTCAGAAACTTTTTTGTGCGTGCTGAAACTAACGCACGTATTATTCGATCAGGAGAAAAACAATGAAAGAAAACATTCTGAAGTATGGCTTTGCAGTTTGTATGGCGACACTCGCTTCGACAACTTTTGCTGCAGATGTCGCTCAGGGGAAAACTAAATCCGCAGCCTGTGCCGGTTGTCACGGCAGTAATGGTATAAGCTCAAGCCAGGAATTCCCAAATCTTGCCGGGCAGAAACAAGCTTATCTGCTGAAACAGTTGAAGGCATTTAAGAGCGGTGCTCGCGATAACCCGACAATGAAAGCAATGGTAGCAGGGCTCAATGAAGCAGACATGGCAAATCTGGCGGCTTATTTTTCGAGTCTTTCACAAAAAACGGCAGCGGCTTCTACTCATAAGACACTAGCGACCGATAAGGCCAGCAAGAAAGAATTCCCGGAAATCGTTTATATTTCCATGAAGAAAAGCGCCACGGTAGAAACCTTTCCACAGCAGGTTACCTGGAAAGGGGGG